>QDKV01005375.1_pt1 | contig 81157 bp, 97 predicted proteins | sample 1861101 | NCBI WGS metagenome assembly QDKV01 (sample SAMN04275158, study PRJNA302643) | Fungus metagenome, whole genome shotgun sequencing project. | isolation source: fruitbody | host: Mallocybe terrigena | place: Sweden | collected 2013
TTAACTTAAATTAACTTAAATTCACTTAAATAAGGCATTTAAGGCATTTAAAGGTACTTTAAGTCATTTAAGTGATTGCGCACTTTCCTGATGTCATCCGACGAGTGGACTTTTTGCATGGCTTCACGCATTTTTGGGAATTTCAACTTGTCTCTGTAGTTCACCAAGCCTGTCGACTCGTCTTGAGTATTCGATAATTCGTAGCCAGTTGTTCCCTTCAATTATAATCCTTGGGACATACATATACGATACTTGTTAGCTGGTAAAAAAAATTGTAATTAATTAAATCGGAGATTTAAAATAAGCGTTGCAAGTTGTAACGGGTGTCACGGCACGTCAAAAGGTTTTGCTCCAGCCCTGGGTTGGTGTAAGATTTTGTGGATGGCTATAGCAAAGTAGAGTAGACCAAAAAAAATAATATTTGATGTCCAGAAAATCAAGTTTCTACACGTGACAGCGCGTTACCATCAGAATTTGATTTCTCCGACTAATAATAATATTAATACTAATATACAATTCGTACTCCTTATCTCTTCTGAGGTTCCACAACTCTGAGTTGTACTGTTTGAGTTGTAAACTCATTTCCGGGTCATCATTGTGCAATTATTATGGTCATCTGGGAGTGGAGGACCGTTGCAATGGAACACGGATATACCTTGCGTTTGGACTCTGGACTTTCTGCCTGCACATGAGAACTCCGTACTATAGTTGGCTCCCAGTTCTACAACCCTACCCTCGTTTTCTCTCTTCCCTTTCACTCAGATCGCTCAGATTGTTTTTGGAAGCTACGAACGACTCGGAAGTAAAACTCAACCTTCTCAGCCAGTGTCACGAATTGTCACAGTTTATGATGATGGCCCGGCCATGTACTACTTAGTCTAGATTCCCGGCCATGAGAATGGCATACTTTGTGTGACATGGAGGGTATAAAATGTGCTTGGTATACTTCGCCCACGTCTTAGTCCCTGCCCTTGAGAAATATGCTCTCCTGCGCATTCTTGCTCCTTACTATTCTCTTCGCAAGGCTTCACACCGTATCTGCCTCGGTTGTCGCACAGGTTCCCATAGGTCAATATTATGATACCACTGGGATCCACAAACCTCGTTTTATGCGTGATTTCCACCAACCTCCTATGAGCTATGAGGTAAATTTCCCTAACTCTATGTCGTCCCAAATGCATAAAAATTCCTTCAGACTTTTGGAAAAGGTCTCGATGTACCGTCTTCGTTCATGAAGCACACTCTTGAGGCCACTGCTGTCACTATAGCTCAGGACAGACTTGGTCTGACTCACGGTGACATAGCTTACACTAGTGGCTATTCGTCTGAAACTGCAGATTATGCCTACCTCAGGCAGTCTTATGTGCGTTAGAAATTGAACATTTCATTTTGTTTGGTCTGATAGTGCGTCAAAGCGGGAGATTCTCTTCGTCAATGCTGTAGCAAATCTTGCACTCCAGGACGGAAAAATCGTCTCGTTCGGATCATCGTTCGTGAATACACGTAAGAGTGTACGTTCTACCCGCGAAATGATTGTTGATGAGATGACTGTAGAGAATATCGCACCTCCCTATCCGAGTGTCAGCGCCACCAGTGCCATAATCGCTGCTGAACAAGATTTTCGTGGCGCTTACAACGGACATCCGACTAAACTCGAATATTATGTCAAACCAGACAGCACAGTTGCTCTTGTTCATGTCATCCAAATTCAAAATGACAACACTGACGTCTGGGTGGAGGCCTATGTCGACGCTCATTCCGGCGATATCGTTGGCTCAGCTGATTTTGTTGCCAAGTCAGGAGTAGGTCTCCTGAAATGTTGTCACTGTGACTGATATATCTGAGTCGCCTATAGTATAACGTCGTACCACTTGAGAGGCAATCGGTTCTCGATGGTTCTTTATTCCTTTCAAACCCCGAAGATTTAAAGGCCTCACCTCTCGGCTGGCATACGGAAGATCCCAAAGAAGGTGAATCCGAGATTACTTCGTAAGTGATATATCTCAGTTAAATGTCTTATTCTTAAACGTTGTATCAGGGGAAATAATGTTGTCGCCGTCAGGATGGTTGAGGGTCAGGGAGAAATGACTCAACAGAGTCAGAGTGGGCTTATCTTCAATTATACCTATGATACCTCAATGGAGCCCAGCGAAGGTTCGAATTTGGATGCGGCACGCACGAATGCATTCTATGTGATCAACTCAGTTCACGATATCGCCTACCGCTATGGGTTCACAGAATCTGCGTTCAACTTCCAAACAAACAACTTTAAAAAAGGCGGGCTGGGTGAAGACCGTGTGTGGGTGATGGTGCAGTACAGCGGCTCGTATAACGACGCTAAATTCGTTTCACAACCTGAGTGAAGTAAATTGCCTATATACGATACTTTCTTAACTGAACGGATTTTAGTGGTCAACCAGGGTTTTGCTCGATGTACCTCTGGAACACAGCTTTGGTTTGTAAATTCCATCTTAAATATCCGTTCACTGATCAAGATTCCAGCCTCTTCGTGATGGCGTTTTGGACAATTCTGTCGTTGTCCACGAAATGACTCATGGAATTACCAATCGTATGACTGGAGGTGGAACTGCGCGTTGTCTGCAAACTCCCGAATCGAAGGGACTGGGAGAGGGGTGGTCCGATATGATGGCTGAGTGCGTTCCTCGATACGACGTCAAATTGATTATTTCTTATGCAGCGCTTTCAGTTGGACTGAGCAAACCTCTGCCTCCACCACTGACTTCACACTAGGCAGATATGTCAAGAATAAGCAAGGTGGTGCCCGTAAACACGCTTATTCCGTTGATCCGTAAGTGCGTAAATTTTCTGTGGGACATCCAATATTCATTTCTCGTAGTAAAGTCAATCCTTTACGTTCTCAAACTTAACCAAAGCTATTCTTCCTAGAAAGGAACATGGTGAGACTATCTTTCTCATCCATCTTTTCGTTGTCAAATCTTCATTTGTTTAGATGCTGGTGAGATTTGGGCAAACATGTTACACAACATCTACGCCGCTCTCGTCAAGAAGCATGGTTTTTCCAAATCGGCAAGGACGAACCCTAATGGAAAGGAGGGCAATGTCGTATTTTTGCACCTGATGCTTGACGCCCTCGCCATTCAGCCTTGTAACCCCAAATGTGAGACTATCCCAATTTAGTTCGGTTGCGCAGCTGAAAATTTAAATTGTCCAGACTTTCAAGCTCGTGATGCCTTGATTCAAGCCGATGTAAATAGGTATAAGGGCGCTAACAAATGCCTTCTCTGGAAGGTTTTTGCAAGCCGAGGACTTGGGAAAGACGCCGTGGTAAACCCGCCATACAAGGATGGTGCGGGTGTGCCCTCTGAGTGCTTGTTTGAATAAGGAGACTCTCAGTGCTGTGTCTAAAGTCCATAAAGCGAAACTAGTGATAAAAATGTGTTCCATTGTTCCGCCCAGAGTGCCGCAGCGCAACGTTATGTCGATGTTGGTCACGTTCGTTGTTTTCCATTTTGGCCCACAACATTTGACAGTCTACAAACTACTGGCCCATATCGGCATACTTCTCCGCGGGTGCTTCGAATGCAACCGCTGCACCCTGATAACCTTGGCACATATAAACGTATCCTGCGCAACTTCACTTTCAGGGCTTATGAAAATTGAGGCGACCAACGATGAACCATCGTAATGTATAATCTGATTCAAAAGCTGACGTATGTCCAAACCGCCTCATCTGGTATAGGATATATATATCCTGGACCCCGGCATAAGAAAGTGTCCATCCGACTTGCTTCAAAATGCAAACCTGTGATAATCTAGTGTACGCAAGAAGCAAACCACATTCTGTGACGAGTTCCTACATTCCCCATAGCTTGTCGAAAAACCCATAGGGATAAATAGTGTAGTAGTAAATATGCTTTCAGAATCGTCCTGTTAGTTGTCACCTGTGACGTAATGATAAGGATTCCATTCCAATGTACCAGTTACTAACATCAGTCTGCTAGTTTTTACCATTTGGATTTCGGGAGTTACAAGGTTTGAAAATGGGCCTTGATAGATGGCTTCCCCAATCTGCAAAGATGATCCAAGTTCTTTTCTATCGACATAAGTATAATTCAGAATTGAAACAACAGCATGTCCATGGGTAAGAACACCATCAAAACGGTCATCTTCACTCAGAATCATCGCCATCATCACCAACGTCGAAGACGGTTCGCAGGACATGGTCAGCTTTTCGGCCAGTGTGTTTGATGAATCCTAAATGGTCGAGCTCATGCAATGAGCGAATAAACCTAGCTTGGACCTCTCTTTTCCACTCTTCCTCATTTTCTTCCGTCATGACCGCAACTTTCTTTTGCTTTCTCCCTTTCTTTCGCGGAGACGAGCAGGAAGGAGCGGAAACGGTGTTACTTGCAATTTGGTGCGTTTTCTGAGTTTCGAGTACTGACTTGAAAGATTCAAACCAGTCGAAGACATTGATCATCTTTCCACTGTCAAGATATCTCTTGAAAAGTATGCCAGTGTCAGTCAGCTCTCGGAGAGCCATATACGGGGAGTTTCCAGGTGAATCCAGCGATATATCCTTGGAGTATGCGTGAGGCCGTAAAAGGCCGGCAATTACGGATGCCCTAATAGATGGATTCAGAACCTAAAGGGAGTCTGTCACATCGTCTACATCGCGAGCAAACTCCTGCCAACCTCTGACAAAGGAGGACTGTTGCCCGTGTACCATATGTCCCATAAGTCGACTTCCTCGAGAAGTGTTAGTTTGTCACTAAATTCATTCCAGCGTCATAGCAATCAGAAAGGCCATAAATGAAGTCACGAACCGTAAGTACTTGACCAGCCAGTCGCTGAAGATCGAAGCAATCTCTGTAGGTGGATCAGCGTCGCCATCACCCGAGTCCGAAATTCGTGATCTCAGGAGGATAATCTGGGTCCGCGCTTCCTGTTCCTGTGTTCTGACATGCGATGGCATATCAAAGAAATAATGATTCAGGATGTCTAAGGTACTCTGGAGCTCATCTGCCTTCATTTTTCTGGAAAATAGTTGATCAGTACACCAGCCATACATCCTTCGAATATATAATGCTCACTTCACAAAAATTCCTAAGTGTTTGACGTCCCGCCCAAGACGGCCACGAAGCGCGTCAAGCATGGCAGCACACAAGCCGTCTTTGTCTTCGTCAAGGGACCAATCAAGGCCTTTATAACCGTGGCTCTTCAACTCTTCTTGGATCCGCAAAATCATACCGAAACCTAGTCTCAGATCCCTAGCCTTTCCATAGAATTGTTCACGAGCTGTGTCAACTGCGGCGACAACCGCAACTGAAGGTGGCGAGCCGGTAACATCTATGTCCATCTTATCTGCTTTTCCATCCAACCTTGCCCTTAAAGAATCGAGGAAAAGGTGCGAGTCAGGTTGAGTTAGATTGCCGGAAGGAGTCTCATGGACAAGCACAGTGAGTGGATCGGAGCTGAAATGCTTAAGGTGGGCTAACTAAACACCCTATGACATTAGGGATCGCAGTTGCGTAAATTGCAGTTCAAAGCTCGCCTGAAGCAAAGTAACGATGGCGTCAACTGAAGTATTATAACGGTTGAAATAATCTTGCAAAGATTCCAGTATAACCGGTCCAATCATGACGTCTGGCTCAAAGTCAATATTGAAGAAAATCTGAAAAATATTAGCACGATATGTGGTACTTGCTCGATATATACCTTCAGCCAGAATTCCTGCAAAATTTTTCTTCCGAATGGCGCCGTGATTGTCCGAATTCGTAGAAGCGATAGGAATAATCGGGAATAGGTGGCTGTAACATAATTTGATATAGGGGATGACAATGACAACAAAAAGACGAAAGGGAGATTTGGAGAGGCACCACTGTGGCTGGTTATTTCAAAGACAGATATAGAATGATGCAGGTTACCTGCAAACATATAAAATATTCTGTATGACTGAAGGGTCGCATTGCTCGAAATCATGAAGGATGATAACGAGCTTGGGGTGTGAACCGACACCTGAAGGCCGGGATTAGAAAGGCGCTGTCTGAGAGTTGTAACCAAAAACCAACAGTCGGAAAGCACGCGATACTTGTACCAGGCTTCTAAAAGTCTTATATCGTATCCCGCAAGAGAAGATGTAGGCTTCCGCTTTACTGTGTCCGTTTATTTTATTGTCTCCTTCAACATGCGGATTGATCATACCATATTCCTTTCCATCCTCTTTGTCAATGAAACTAGAGACGACAGCCTTCATTCCAGCGGACACAGTGGGGAAATCCTCAGGATGGAGGTGAGTTACCAAGCAAGCGCTTTTAACATCCGACTCATCGATGTCATCCATAACCTCGAGGTTAGTTGATATCTGCTCTATCAGGGACGAACCAAATGCAGGATCTTGGCCAACATATCAGAGGGGAAATACCAGAAAACATACAACATACTGATGATCGCAATTACAGGAAGCTCGGGATAAGGCAGTCCAGGAAAATCGACTGTGTTCGATGACCTAACTTCCATCACAACAGCATCCACAGTAGACTTTTGAAGATTGCGGATGATTTCCTGTTGAATAATCAGTCCTGCCTCTCAGATGAGAAATATGAAGACAAGAACTTGGATCCTATCCAGACATTTCTTCCACGCTACATGGTATGCAGTGAATCTCAGCTCGTTCCCATCCTTCAACTCACGGTCGGGGAACGGACTTGACGGGAGACGGCTGTTGTTTTTACCTGAGAATTATTATAGATTTTCATAACCTCAGTGCTTGCAGACATACTTGGAGATTTATGAGGAATGAAAAACGACGTCTGTGGGATCTGGTTAAATCAAAAGAGAGGGAGACAGTCAACGAGTTCTTGCCTTGCTAACATCATCAAAATTTCGATCCATGTCAATAGAGGAAACGAAACGAGAACAAGTCTTATTTACAATTCGACTGAGGAGACAATTTTTTGAAAGGCAACAGTGGTGGATACAATTACCACTTAGGGAGCGTGATAGTCCGAAAGGTCTTCCCTTGACCACATCAATACAGTGTAAACACCCATGGCTGCAACGGACGGGTCCGCTCATTTACTCTCACTTAAGGTTATGAGGCTCTCGGTTGGTTGTCAACTATTCTCCCCGAGAATTGGCATTCAATGGATACTTTGAAAGCGACCTGATTTGGCCGCAGCATGGCAGCCGTTCTATTCGAGCTCTCCTTCTTTTTCAGTGAGTTTTGGGCAAGAAATGAACATAATACAGACTTCACCTTGAACATGCAGGCACACTCCTCCGCTTCCATCGTATCATTACAAGGCGATACTCCACTGTCTGGCCATCCCAAGACTTTGCGGGACCTCACGAGTGCTTCAGAGATGTTGATGTTACCAGCATCCTTTGGCTCCATTCAACTCGGAGAGACATTTTCTAGTTGTCTTTGCGTAAATAATGAAACACAATTGGATATTCAACTTGCGCAAGTGAAAGTGGAAATGCAAACTGTGACCTCCAAAGTCGTGTTGTACGAGATGGAAGGGCTGGTGCGAACAGTCCGGGAAGGAGATAGCCTTGAATACGTTGTACACCACGAAATAAAGGAGCTTGGCCAACATGTGCTTGCGTGTACAGTGACCTACCACCTACCACCGAATACTCGTGCAATTGCAGGTGCAAGTGAGGACCCTAACGACTTAAATCTACAAACTCTCAGAAAATTCTACAAGTTTGCGGTTTGTATATTCATTTTTTTGATGATTTGAATGTATTGGTGATAGTTTCAACTTTGTTAGGTCACCCATCCGTTGTCCGTCAAAACGAAGGTACATACAGCAAAATCACCAACAGCCCTTCTATCACAAACGGAACGGGAAAAGATTTTCCTAGAAGTTCATATTCAGAACCTCACTCAAGATGCGATATATTTCGAGAGAATGACGCTGGAGTGCACGGATGACTGGGAAACTACAGACGGAAACATATTGACCGACCCAGATGGAAAAACACAAACCAGCATTTTTTCCGGTAATATGGCACTTATGCAACCTCAAGACATGCGCCAATACGTATATATCATCACTCCAAAAGTCATAGGTTCGTCATTGTCTAATAATGCTCCAGGAAGCATCATCCCACTGGGACGCCTAGACATCTGCTGGCGGTCCCATCTCGGCGAACCTGGACGCTTGTTAACATCAATGCTTTCCCGTCGCATTCCTTTGCCACCTGCCCAACCTGCCTCTGCAATCCCTTCTCATGTGAAGAAGTCTGTAGTGGGTCAATCTCGTCCTGGTACACCGGCGCTAGGTCAACGTCCTAGTTCACCCAGCATTGGCAGAGCATCTATCAGCTCTGAAGCACCACTGGCCGAGCCCTCGGAGTTTGAGATTCAACTATTAGTTCGCCACGTGCCAAGGAAAGACATAATAGTCGAGAAGCCATTCTCAATAGCCTTCTCTGTTGTTGTATTGCCAGTCGGTCCATCCAGACGAGAACATCTCAAACGGAAAATAACTTTGGCGATTCAATACATTCGCAGGAGGCAGGGACATTTACCACGAGTGACTTTACCTCCCGAATCGTTTACTCCTCGACTGCCTTCTTCTGGATTTTCTACGCCTGCTTCGGTGATCACTGGAACCTTCAATTACGCGCTTGCACATCAGAAGATCCTTGCGGTATCATCTCGTCCTCCTATCGCAGGGTCTATTGCATCAGAAAGCCGTGGAATTGAAAATCCAGATAATTTTTTTCCATCTCCTTTCTTTGAAGCCGGACTCGGAAGACAAGATCCGAATCCAAATGCTATAGTTTCGTTTATTGGTCCTTCATTGATCCACCTCCCACTACTCGAAATCGATTACTCGAATTCCATTGGCGAAGGAGGCAAACAACCAGCCCAAGTGAACTACACGCAAGATTTTGAGCTCTTATTTGTCGGTTTACGTAAGGGTTTCTCTACTGCTGGAGGTCTGCGGATTTTTCTGGTTGAAGACCAAGATTCAGAAGTGGAAAGGAAAAAGGTTAAAATAGAGATTTTGAAGGAATATGAGAATATAGCAGAGATCTGGGTTCATGATAGATTGTAGATAATATAATTCTCGTAAGGAAGACTCAATCACTTTCTCTGTGAATTTAGTATCCTCCAGCCGTGTCTACTGTGCCATCTGTCGTCGTTGGGTTTCTACTGGTTTAGGACAATTGGAAATCCGACATGATGCTTAGGACATGTGGAGAACCAAAGTTATTCAGTAGCGTACCCCCACAGATTGGGCAAGCTATCCGCACGAGGATCGTCCGATCTGATGGACGTAATCTTCAATCTCCTTGCGCGTATTGGTTAACACTACATGTCCATGTCTATCATGAGTGGCAATGGCGACGAAGTCAGCATGGTACCTGAATCCCGGGTGTTACTATGATTTCGATTTCTCTGTGCAAGAAAGAAGGCAACAAATGGCCGAACAGGGTCGCGGCAGGTTACGATGTTTTGAACGACCAATGTCGTGCTATACTGACAGGCCGGCAAGCTCACTAGGAATTGCCCTCGGAAGGTGTTTGTGTTTACAAATTCCAGTTTTATTCCACGCAACAGAGAGATCGGAAGATTCTGGAACGCACACTTGGTGTTGCCAAGTACTATGTATTGAATTATAATCTGGCTCATCACATCTAATTGAGAACTATCTGCCAGTGTTAGTCTAGAAGATACTAGTTTCCACTCTTCGAAAGATCCACTCACAAGCAACGATCCATTTTGGCACAGTGCGGATTCTCATAGCCTGGCGGACAGTCATTTACCTTATTATTAAAGTTATTTGGAAGAGAATTTTCGGACTCCGTGACGACCGAATTGAACGAAATGACAGTATATCTCAATTAGGTAGGCTGCTGCCCGATATACTGACTTGAAGATGAGGGAGACAAGGAAGGTGTCGCTGACGGCATTCATCGACCCAAGAAAAGGAGTCAAGTAGTCGAAGATGAAGCTGAAACCAGTCCATATCGTCGCACCTTCTGGAGAAGTTCCCGGAATGCGCTTGGATTGTCATAAACTACTAGTACTTGTGAAGCAGCTGGCCCAACTAGAGAATAGAATTGGACAGAGGTTGCAATTGTATATTAGTGACATCAACGTTAACTCGAACCTGTATGACTGGTCACCCACTTCTACTACCAGAATGATCTCTGTTCCACAAGATCATGTCAGGTTGGTTCTTTTGAATGATGATACGTCCTGGCGAAGGAAGTGAACGACCAGCCCAAGTGAACTACAGACAAGATTTTGAGCTCTTATTTGTCAGTTTTTCCACAGCTGGAGGTCTGCAGATTCAAGACCGAGATTCAGAAGTGGGAAAAAGACTAAAATAGAGATTTTGAAGGAATACGAAAATATAGCAGAGATCTGATAGATTGTAACGATATTTTCCTTGTAAGGAATGCTCAATCACTTTCTCTGGCAAAGTCAAGAACACCGTGAATTTAGTATCCTCCACCAGTGTCTACTGTGCGATGGGCAGCCATCTGTCGTCGTTGGGTTTCTTCTAGTTTAGGACAATTGGAAATCCCATGACCAAGACCTGGGTAATGCTCAGGACATGCAAAGAACTAAAGTTATTCAGTAGCGTACCTCCACAAACTGGGCAACCTATCAATGAACCACCACGAGCCGCACGAGGATCCTCTATGGTTGCCAAAAATGGTGGTACTCTTATGTAAGTAAAAATTAGAAAATCAAGTATAGACAAATGAATAGGGAGCCCACTTCTGTCCAGCTTCCATGAGGAGATATTTCAAGTCAAGAAGTGTCTGCTCTGGTGTATTCATGTTCACGAATGTGGTTGCAATCCCTGTCTTTCCACTGCGTCCCGTTCGTCCGATCTGATGGACATAATCTTCAATTTCCTTGGGCATGGAGAAAATGATGACGTGTTGAATATCGTTGAAATCGAGACCTTTGGAGGCAACACCAGACGCAACCATAACATCTTTTCCACCTGATTTGAAAGATTTGATGGCAAATTGTCGTTCCTCCTGGGCTACAAGACTGAGCCAATGACCTATTTCAGAAATGCTAAACGCACTTTTGGACCCATGTATTGCAACAGCTTCGACACTCTTCAGAAGCAGATACTCTTGTATGTCTGTTTGCGATAGAAAAAGTCATATTGATTGGCACATCAACCTGGCAACAAGCTTACCATCGACTTCGTTCTTATTCTCACTGAATATGATAACAGGTGGCGGCGTTTTCTGGAGACATTCCAAAAGATATACCATTTTCGCTTCCTGCTTGACGTATTCCACGACTTGAAGTACATCCAGATTAGCTGCACCCGCTCGTCCGACATTGACCAATACAGGCTTGATAAGGGACTCTCGAGCAAAGTCTTGGATCTTCTTCGGCATGGTAGCTGAAAACAACAAGGTCTGTCGCTGATGCTGTAAAACTATTAAGCAAGGTAAAAGGCAGGCAAAAAAAAAAAGTCACCTTGAAGAAACTCATAATATTTCGGACATCATCCTCGAATCCCAGATCAATCATCCTATCCGCTTCGTCCATGCATAAAAATTTGCAATTATTGAACGTGAATCTCTTCTTCTCGAGCATGTCGATCAAACGTCCAGGCGTAGCAACAACAATATGTAAGCCTTTACTAAGGACGTGACTTTGCTCGTTCATGGAAATGCCTCCCATGCAAAGTACAGTGTTCAACTGAGGGTACTTAGTATCCCTGGCAAGAGCCGAGCACCAAGTTTGTACGTTCTCGTACGTCTGGTTTGCCAACTCCCGAGAAGGACATAAAATAATGCCAACTGGACCCTCACCCCTGATGAAAGGCAATTTCATTTCTTCTTCCATCGCCATCATGATGAGCGGAAGACAGAAAGTCAATGTCTTGCCAGAGCCAGTAAAGGCGATGCCAATAATATCACGTCCTGAAAACCTAAAGAATTTGCGAGTGTACTCAGGGTTTACAAAATAAAAAGCTTACGCAACAGGTAATCCTTGCAGTTGAATGGGTGTAGGATGTACGATACGTTTTGACCGTAAATGATCCAATATTGGTTTTGGGATTTTCATATCCTGAATTCAGTTGGCACATTCGTCGCTTTGAATAGGTTTAATGGACGAACTGAGAAATGTTCCATCGGAGGTGGGACATTTTCACCCTCCACGATAATATGGTGTTTATCTCGCAGTTTCTGGTCATGTTCTGAAGAGCGTTCACGTATATATCGAGGAGGTCGCCAGCTGAGATTAAAATTGATTTGTCAAGCTGGATGTACTGAAAGGCAACGCCATATTACCTGGTCTTCAATGGTTCTGTGTAATGGATTCCTTGGGCCAACTCCATGTCCGACGCCAGTTTCCTCCTACTCTTAATTGCATCCAGAATTTCCGCATCTTCCTCCTGTGCCTTTTCTTCAGCAGTCTTTTTGGCGTCTATTGAACATGCTCGTAAGCTGGCCGTTCAAATCATAATTTATTGCGTACCATCGGCAGCTTTCTTCATGTGAACTTCCTGCGCTTCCACCAACAACATCCTCTCCTTCCGGGCTTTCTCTTTTTTCGTTTCTTCCTCTTGCTGAACATCTTCTTTCTCTTGTTGTTCCTCTTGTAACCTCTTTGCGGTCTTCTTCGTTGCGCTAAACCCTAACGAAGAAAGCTTCTCAAGTTTTTCTTGTCTGCGTTGCGCAACCGGAATATATGGTTCATATGTGTCATCTTCATCGTCAAGCTTGTAGGTTGGAGAAGGGGTGCGAACATTTTCGCGTCTGACTGATTCCATGCAGTTGTGGATTGAAAATGGATGAGGTGTGACAATGTTTGTGACGAGTATTCATGAACTTCATACATTATGTTTAGAATGATCTCGTAGAGGTTGGGCAGAGCCGTTCTGGACACTCTGCAAATACTAAAACTGGCCAACTGCACAACGTTATAAACTTATTACAATGTATTATCTTGACACGATGGCATTCAGGATTGATGTCACCAACGGGTTAAATGGTCAGCCATGGTTGACTGACCAGTTGTTGCACGGAAAGAAGTGCATGGTAGCGCACATCCGAGTTTGGGTGTGACATTAACTCCATAACTCTAGCTTTGCCTCCAAGATTCGCGACAAGCCTGAAGAGTCAAACAAAGAGGATTGAGCGAATGCATTCCACTGATACGATTGAAAATACCGACTTCTTCCCTCGGTCATAATGTTTCACGTATTGACCGATATCGTGGGCGGCGACCGCGAGTACATTTGGATCTATTGATTCGTTCAAAATCTTGACCAAAACCCTACGAAAATGATCTTAATGGCAAAACGTCAATAACAAGGGAAGTCCCACTTCAACTGCTCGTAATCTTTTTCATTGAGCCTCGTTGCATTTTCCTTCCAAAAATCGTCAGACTCATGAACGGGTGTCCATGAGAGATGTCCTGAAGCAAGTTCCGAAGTATATTCGTCATATGTACTGTGTGTGTGTTATGGTTATTTGTCAGAAATCTAACGCGAACGTACGTCAAGCTTTGGAAGCGATTGTTTAGTTCATCTTTGAGAAATTGGACGTCTTCAAGGATGTCTTCGTCTGACCATTTTCTGCCTGCCAGATTTTTGACGTAAGGGAGTAATTGACAGACTAACATAGCCGGCAGGTTGGCAGTGGGAGCGTTGGCGACGAGATTCTGGCAATACACATAAGAACATCTTGTCATTAGCAAAAAGCACATGCAACAACATACGCGGAAGGTGGCTACAACAACGCGAATGACCTTTTCTTTTACGGCATTCTGTGCGACCTCCATTAGACCGGGAATGATATCGTATTTCCTGATAGAATCCATTAAAGGCCACATACATCCTTAGATACGAGACTCACTTGTTAATCTTTTCAGCAATGTTTTTCTCAAATGTCAGTAACCATATACAAAATGCCGCTTGATAGCTCATTTGTGGTCCAGGATGTCGGCGAAGAATATCAACGAAGCCAGAGACTATGCTTGGAGTTTGCCACACGTCCTGCCTATAATCACGTCGTGCCAATAGCGATTCAAGACATTGCACCGCAATATCACGCCTGCTACTCGATTGACTCTGTATAAACGAGGCAAGGACATCGAGGAATGATTGTATTTGCAGTGAACGGATGGGGCCAGGTTGAGCACTGATGCAGCAGGTCAGATGAATTAGATTCGGTGTTTTTTAAGATATACCATAACAAAATCGTCAGAATTTGTGCCGCCTTTAGCTGTACAAATTCATCTTGCGCTTCGAGTGCCCTGAACTAATGTAAGCAACTGGCGCATTATAGTAAGAGATACTGACTTGAGTAGAGCGACATATGGCAGGTCTGGATCAATTTCTGAAGCACCAAGGAACAGAGGGATGCGTTCATCATAGTCTTTAATTACTAGTTAAATCCTCCAATGAAGGAAAGAAGGAAAGACATGGGCGATCACCTAATAGAGCGTCTCCGATGAGGACGAGGATACTTTGCATGGTATCCACTCTCTGGAGTTTCTTGAGAAGACTGAGATACAGCAGTGCATATATTTTTCCCTCAGACAAGAGTACAGAATCTACTCTCGCTTTACTCTGGCGGTCAACCTTTTTGATCATGGTCAATTCCTCAGTGGTAATGAGGCCTGCCCGTTGGTAACCCTAACAGAATGAGTTTATCCATATCAAGAGCACAAAACGGTAGTCACCTCCCACGGAACAGGCTTGCTCTTTACTCTCGCCGAGTTTTCATCGAGGTATGGGTTTGACAAGAGAGACATGGACATTCTGACCGCACTTACTATTAGGAGTCCGAGAGCAATCCTCGAGAAGGCCAAGTCACATGACATCCACTTTCAAAGCTGTCCAAATTTTAATTTCACTTGTATACATCTTATGCTTTCAAGAGCGCATTCACGGTGTGCAAGGGGTGAGTTTTGGCATAAAAATAGTATCTCATTTATTGAATTGTGACCAGTTTCTCGTCGTCCTTTCTTTCGTTCACTGGCGACGGAGGCCGCTGAGCTACCTGCAAAAGCTCTGCCACTGACAGCGCGTCCTAGGAAACTTGCTAAGCCGCAGATCTCAACGGCTATTGTTTTGAACCGATCTCCTACTATAACGCGGACTCCGACGCTTTTTGAAAAGGCGTATTATGCTTACCAACAACGGATACGTAGAGCACTCCATAACCCATTCCCTTATGAGTTTTATTTCAAGCAAGGCACTCTCCTGGAAACACGGTTTACCCTTGAGGAAAGGAAGCGGGAACGGCTTGCATTCGGTCCCGGTTTCTTGGAGAAAGAGGATATAAGCGAGGAAAAGCGCGCGGCAAACATCGCAGCTGTTGAACAGTTGGCACAACAAGAAGGTGAAGGCGAAGTGCTTTTGCCACGAAAACATCCTGCAGATGAAAGTGGGGATCTCAAGAGTCTTGATCGGGCTGGGACGAGGAACCTTTATCTTCTACTTCAGACGGTTGAGAATGGGAAGGATGTCTGGCGCTTTCCACAAGGAGAGCTTGAGAAAGACCAATTCCTACATCAGGCATGCACTTGTTTAACCACTATTCACCCCTTGTTCATAACGTTCTTCAGGCCGCACTAAAAGACCTCTACGCCGAATGTGGAGACCAGATGGATACATGGATTGTCGGGAAGACACCTATTGGCGTTTATCAGTCGCCTCAAGTTGGAGACGCCTCTCCTTCACAGGACACACCGGACGTGAGCCACATCACTTGTCGATCCAATGGGTCTTTGTCTGAATTTTATTCTAGCGTTATGTGTTTTTCTTCAAGGCACATATACTGGCCGGTCAAGTCCATCCGGTCAAGGAGAACATCAAGGCTTTCGCGTGGTTAACCAAGGAGGAGATTGAGCCCCTGGTTGATAAATGTTACTGGGACAGTATCAAAGACATACTTTCTGACCACTGAATTAAGCGTCTATTAATTGCGAATGACTACCCATCTCTCGGGATTGACGATATACTGGGTCATGAGATGGGTTGTTAATTATCTATGTACTACTTTGGTGCGGCAATAGCTCTAACGTTCTTCTGAGCGTCATCAAATCTACGCACAATCACCTCGCACTTCGCGGACTGGCATATATGCTTGGAGTCTTTCTTCACTTCATCAGAAAAGAACGAGAGACCAGCGGCACGCTCAACCGCATCCACTGTGCAAGTGGAATCAGTGAAGCGTTCGATTGGACTCAAGACCATGTCGTACCTGGAACAATGAAACTAGTTAAGGGTGCTTCGTCAGAGATGACTGCATTGGGTAGTACAAAGGCCCCGGAAGATAGTTCCAGTTTGTCAGGTGAATGCGGAGAGGAAGGTTTTGTGGCCAAAACTACTTTGGCAAAGTGAGTTGGAACAGATATGTTGGGAGGCGAGCCAATGACTTCATGAGTCTGACAATAATTAATGTGTCTAGTAATCAGTGATAAAGGGGTCGTTCAATACGTACCACTCTCCATTTTCCGTCAGGATCCTGCTTAGGCAAGTACAGAGGAACGGTGAATACATAAACATCTTGGAAGTTCTTTGTTAGACGCCGACACCAGTCTTCAAGGTAAGCCCAATCTGACAATGGACAAGAGTCAAGCATCCCCTACAGAAGCGTTGAGTGGGAAATCGCGTACAATGTCTGTTAAACCCAATCCCAGCTTGAGGTGCAATATTGGAAAGGTAGAAAGTCTCGTCCATTGCTTCCTGTGGATTTAACAATCGCATTGAAAAAAAACGCGACCCTTACGCGTCGAATATATGTGAACGTACTTGGGAAAACTTTGCATCCGCTGCAGGTACCCTATACGACGGAGGAAGCGTGAAGAGAAAGTTCTTTCAAGAGGCACCGCGTGTCCACATACATATGCCCCCGGTCATATCCACTCCTAAAATAATCCTGCAATTTGGCGCGGAATAAACTTGGTATGGATTCATCTTCCATGAACTTGGAATTTGCGCGGTCACCAGTAGGTTCATCTCCGGATTTTGATAGTGAAGCACGGGTCAAGTGTTCAGCTGTCTGCAATCGTGGTGAAAATAGTTGATTCAATGAAATGTGAATTTCGACGACAAACCCAAGATGGATGCCTCAGTCGTCTGTCATACCCAGCCATATATGCCTTGCGAATCAAAACATCAGAGACAGGCCCTGTGCAGGACGAGCAGACCATCAGGAAGTCAAGCATGGCATAGTCGGTGACATAACGCACCGGGATGTCCATACTTCAGCGGTGAGGACAAGACATATGAAACAGATAACTCTGGAGAAATCTTTGTCGTTCCAGTGATGTCAATGCCGATAACTGGAGCTGGGGACTTGACGTGTGCAGGGGTAAATTTTTGTCTGCTGGACACAGCTGCTGCAATGCCTCCACCTAGCAGAGCTCCAGCTGTGAAAACAGCAGCATGCACGATAGCAGAACTGGGCATTCTTTATATTATTGGATTAAGAAATACAATTTCGAGCAGCAATTATTCCAAACTTACATGAAAGCAGGTGGTCGTGTTTCCGGATGAACGGATGAACTGGTCCGACTGGTCTACCAAGAAAAATCGAAAAATATATTCTATTAACATTACAAGATAAAAGCCCATCATTCTTGGTATTTCTTGCGTCACCATCCTTCAATTTAACAATGTGGGAGGTGGCCTTCACTCAGTTGACTCGTCTGCTTGCAACATCTCTACCCCCATACAGTTCTTTGAGGGCATACAGACTCGGGTTAATGTAAAGTCTCAATTGCTGGTTTGTGGCGGGACTAGAAAGACGCCGACTGTTGTATAACACTTATTTACAAGAATGGAAGAGATCTAGAAGTCAAAGTACCATCACAAGAACTACTCATTGCGGTAGTAACAATAGAGCGGTCATTTCAAACCTGAAGAGATGAAGAGGCAAAAACAAAAAGGAAAGATTTAACAAAGGCCAGCAGAGTATGATAGATGAGTAGGTGTCGGAAAAAGTGGATATGTTGTTATATATGATTCCTGTATTGCTTTTTGATCTGTATGGAGGAGACAAAAAAACTGACGGTTAAGGAAAGTGAAAATGGAATGAACGAGTGGATACGTGATTTTAAAAATGGCCAAGAGAAAGACACGAAAGGAAGCAAGCAAAGAGTCCACTTCGTTAAGGAGAGTCGTTTGGATCAGGAACTCGGATGACATTTCGTCCATCGTCACCTATAAGGCGGTCTGAATTGCTGATCACATTTCGAGTGGTTCATACGTTTGAGCGTCGAGCCCACCTCTTACTTGACTCTCGCTGGCAATGACCCTGCTGTCGCGCCGGTTAAAACCAGTAATACCAGGTCCCCGGGGCTGGCGTACGACGCCAATGCTACTGGTTTCATGCCCTCCATTCAAAATCGCGGAGCCGAATGTAGATGGCAGGCTTGGTACAGGAGGAACAACAGAGCCTCCACCAAAGGCGCCTCCATTAGAAAAGAGGGACCCGAAGCCGGCGGAAACCCGGCGAGAAGGGGAGGCTATGGTGGCATAACCCTCTCTGATGTTGCCATTAGAAGCCCGAGATGTGAGTCGTGGGGCTTGCTGATGTAGAGTCTTCATGTCTGGCATAGACTTTTTAACGCGGAGGGTATTGGTGGAGATTGGACTGGTAGGGGAGAGATAAGCAGAAGGGGCTCGTGATAACGTGTGTGGTTGTCGTTGCACCTGCGGTTGTGGCTAGGGACATTTGTATGAATATCCAACTTGAAGATTGAGTGAAAAAAGAATACTGCACCCTATGTGGGTCAATTTTTGTGACGACCGCATATCGATCGTCGCCTTCACCAACCGAGTAGTGATAAACACCCAACTTTTGGGCAATGAGATGTACGACACGTCTTTGTTTAGACGTCAAAGTGCGCGAGAAAGCTAATTCATCACGCAACTTGTCATCTTTAAAAAGAAGTATCCTAGAGTAGATTTCCAAAGTAGAAGGGTCATTAAGGTCTAACTCCGTTGAATTTGGGATGGATTTTTCGGAAATGCTAGGAGTAGACGGCGCCTGAGGGTGAGAAGGAACAGCGGGCGCAGATGCTGGGGGTAATGAATATGTTGGAGTGGGCATCGGAGTTAAGCCTGGAGGCGAATATTGAGATTGTTGCTGCGGTTGTGGGTACCCTGAAGAGAAGGACCGCTGGGGGCTAAAGGCCGAAGAAAGAGCTGATCCGTAATCTTCGTACAACTGATTGACAACATTTTGTTGCTGCTCCTTCTCTTTCTCGAGCTGCATGGAACGCATCCTGCGGATAGCCTTCTCCCTCTCGATGCGTTCTTTTTCACCTGCTTGCAAAACTTTTTTGTACTCAACGCGCAATTTGCGGCCCTGGACATCAAATCCATTTAAGGCAGCGACAACAGCATCTGCGTCGGCAGGCTGTCGGAAATTCGCGAAAGCTAGCCCGCGGAAGGAGCCCTGCTGGTCGAGGTGATAATTGAAGGCATAAGGCGTCGGGATGGATAAGGATGCCTATAGATGGAAATGCTAAAGGACCGTCTCTAGATAGAATGACGGGAAGACTTACAATTATATCGAGGAGAGTCTCACGTTTTACGTTAAAAGGTATATTCTTAATGACAATGGCTGTTGGGATGATTTCGTCGTCTTGTAGTTGCTGGGGATTGGCACCAACAGATTGAGGAGATGTAATAGGTGAATTGACATGAACAAGAGGAGGTGAACCGCCAGCGGAAGAAAAATCCGAATTATTATGGGGTGACAGTGAACGGCCGTCCGGGGAATTATTCTCAAGCCATTGCTGGTGTTAGATTGGAAATTAGAAAAATGATAACATAAAAAGAAGGATAGAAGGCTTACAGCAGGAAGACCACTGCGTATAGGCTTACTCTTGAGAGGAGATGAGCCGATGCCAGTCAATGGATTATATTGAGAGGGGAGACCCTGGGTGGTAGCAAAGTATCTGTTGTGATTATTTCCGTCGTAATCATAAGCATCATGAAGACGTTGCTGAGAGGGTCTTGAGTGCAGGGAGAGGGTCGAGATATCTGGCGGAGAAGACATGACTGAAAAGAAACAAAGGGCAATACAACAACAACCATCGATTTCACTGGACTAAGGTCACGCTGTCACTTCAGTAACTACAGTTCGCAATTCATGTCGGAGAAGATATTTTATACTTGAGTGTGTGTTAAGGGTTTAATCCTTCCTGAGGGATGACGGAGGTGGATCTTTCTGTAAAGTCAGGTTAGGTACACCGTAAGACGCTGTTAGATTAATCAAGAATTAATTTTCTGAGCGGCCAGCGCTCATGGGTAATGACTGCAGTCAAAAAACGAAATGAGAGCTGGACTATTACAGGGCCCGATTGCATAGGACACCTCTCCACGTGGCTACAAATTTTAATTAGTCCAGGTACATACTTCGAATGCTGTTACATACAGGGGTCAAAAGGTACAACTGGAATTCATGTAGAAGTATGATATACGAAAATCTATCCCAAAATCAGCATGAATCGTTGATCGGGCGGTAGTATTTCATGAGTTGCGTTTTGAAGGCTAGCAAACCGCTTGTCAACCTCAGTCTTGCAAATCTTTTGGAGAACATACCTGTAGCATTACTCCATAAAGCAGCGGCATCAGGATTCAAAGGTGAGGCATTGTTAGGCTCTAGAGTTCTTGTTATAGATTTATTAACTGATATGAGCAAGAACATACCTCCTAGCAGAGACTGTAATGAGAGCAATATGGTTTGTACACTGTAAACTGCAGACCACTTGTCCTGTAACAAGACGTTATAGCCGACGGTCTCTTCTGAAGAGATAGCCACTTACTTGAAGAATATCCAGGCAAATGGTACCACCATTGATATCAATATTTGGATGATAACAAGGTGTTTCAAACTTGATCGTGGGTGCTACATATGGGTAATTCGGGGGAAAAGAAATGGTAATTTTGAAGGTTAAACCCGCATAAACCTATTGATTGTCAAGGTGAGAAACGTCTTGGAAGCGATATAACAAACAGTCTCGGTGGGTCCCTCAATTGTTCCGGCCCATTCAAAAAGATTGCCATCATGCTTGGGAAATGCCGACTTGATAAATTATGTCAATGTAAATTAGTTGCCACAGCCGCATGGCAGAGGAACCTCACAATCCCTGGGGACGACGACATCTGGGTGTAGTAGGTGTTGAACATCGGGATCAATCATAGTGCAGGAGCGCTCACCATAAGTGTCATTAACTCATTACTCAAACTGGGTTATAAAAAATCAGTTGTGAAGGTGCTGTAAAAGATCAAGTGAATTCAAAATACCGCTTCGCCACACTTCCAGCAGCCAGTTGGTTGGATGATGCAACATTGGACTTGGGAGCAACTCGGGGAGGGGCAAGAGAAGAAGTAACTTGTTCCATAGTACAGTATATTGGGTCGTGAAAACGTTAAAAAAAGCCTTCGTAGCAAAAGTAAAGATAAAAGTTGAAGATGCGATTTGAAAACACGGTGCACGCTAAGAAAGGACACGCGGTTTGGTCACATGAACACCGTGAGAAAAAAAGTAAGCCCAGCCGTTCACTGCATGGCCGTTCAAAAAGTGCCGAGTCGCCCTACTCTCCTATATTTGAAACCGCCGACTTTCGCAACGTCAGTAGACACTGGGATATGACCATGTCTACGTCCGGCAGCTTCTCACCTACTTCTGCTGAGCTTACACTCGTGTCCCAGATTCTTTCAACGGCTGACCCACAAAAGCTTGGCATTTTGACTAGTGACGTTGCAGTCAGAATTCTCGGTGGCACCAAGCTTCCACCAGTCACTCTCGGTGAAATTTGGAACATAGCAGACGAAGAAAACAATGGATGGCTGCCAAGGAAGGGACTTGCAATTGCCGTTCGTTTAATTGGTTGGTCCCAGAAGGGCGAGAAGGTTTCGCAGGCTTTGGTCAGCAAACGTAAGACCATCTTCTCTTAAAACCTTCTCTTGTAAGTTAATCCATCGCACAGCCGGACCCCTGGCCATAATTGAGGGTATCAATACTGTCGGTCGGCAAAACACTGGCATGTCTGCGCCCAGCTCCCCACCACCACCTTCAGCATATCCTCCATTGACACCTGAAGACAAAAGAAAGTTCCAAAACATGTTCTTAACAGCAGGTGCTGTAAATGGAATGCTCAACGGTTAGTCCCATACCCGTTGTCCGTTGGATCGCGCCTGAAGCTCGGAGAATAGGCGACAAAGCTCGAGATCTCTTTCTCAAGTCGAAACTTTCGAATGAGCAGCTCATGAAGATATGGTTCGCGGATATACGATCTTTAAATCTATACTTCCTTATATATTTCTTGTTCTGTGCAGGAATCTTGCTGATACGCAGGACAGAGGTGTTCTTGATGCCGTCGACTTTACAATCGGGATGTACTTCATTCAAGGAGTGATGTCTGGCACAATATCGTTCATCCCAACTGTTTTTCCTCCTAGCCTTTATCAGCAAGCCGGAGGCGTTGCCCCTACGCCATCCGTCAAATCACATATGACGGGTGCCAGCGGTTCCTTTAGTCCAGTTCACAGCAATTTTAGACCGCAAGTTACGGGTCAAATTCCTCTACAACCACAAATTACTGGGTTTCCTGCACCGATGGTTGCACCTGCACTTCCTGCTCGTCCCGGTGGAACTACTCAAACTAATGGCCTTTCGGCAGAGTGGGATGTCACACCCGCTGAAAAAGCGTCATCCGACCGTTATTTCGATTTCCTCGATGCCCAGAAAAAGGGCTACATCGACGGGGATATCGCCGTTCCATTCATGCTCAAGTCGCAATTGCCAGGAGAAGTGTTGGCTCAAGTTTGGTATGTGACCCTTGGTGATAATTTGTCTCTGAAATGCTTTATTATCATTTTTTGTCGTCAAGGGACCTTGCTGACATCAACAAAGACGGGCACTTATCAAGAGATGGGTTTGCGATTGCCATGCACCTGATTCAGAAGAAATTAATTGGACAAGAAGTTCCCTCTACATTACCTCCATCATTGATACCTCCTGCTCTCCGTTCTTCCTTTTTTAGTCAGTCTCCGTTCTCTCCGGGCGTGCAGACCCAAACACAACCGGAACCGGTCGTCGATCTTGTATCATTCGAGGATCCATTGCCTTCAGCCGTCCAGTCGCCAGCACAGCATTCGAGTATCTTAAAACCTGAACCTACTGTTTCAAGAACACCGAAACTGCCCATAGATCACGATCCGTTTTCAGTTGCGCGTGAGTTTGACAAATATGAGCACCCTTACAATTTATTTAATATTCTCCAGCGAGTCGCCAAGACTTCCTCAGTGACGATGATATTCATAGCGCTACCCCTCCCTTCCATGACCAATCGGCTGAAATTGGAAATGTCCGGAACCAGTTGCAATCAACCGAGAAATCCTTGTCAGCCACGAAACAGGAACACCAAATTCTAGAGCAAACTCTTGCTGATCAAGCATCTCAGCTCTCGACCCTTCAAACCCAACTTTCCTCCGCGAAAGCGGCTTACGAGACGGAGATGACATTACTATCCACATTAAAGGAGCGGCGATCGGCACAAATTGCTGAGATTCAGAAGACTAGGGAAGAGCTCATTCGGGCTGAAAGTGACCTGAGTGCTGTACGCGTCGAAAAATCAGAGATTGAAGGGGCTTTTTTGCGCGACAAGGAGGAAGCTCGGGATTTGCACAAGCGAATGATCGAGGCCACTCAACAAGCAGAGACTTTGAAATCGGAGGTAGAGAAATTGAAGAAAGAGGCAAAGCAACAAAAGGGTTTGTTGGCTATTGCCCGCAAGCAGTTAAGCACGAAGGAAGCCGAGAAATCCAAAGTTGAGAAGGAACACCAAGACGCTTCCGCCGAAGTTATGGCGCTGAACGAAGAAAAGATCACGGTTGAAGCAGAGATTGCTAAAGCCCAAAGTTCTCCTGTGTTCATAGCGGCCAAAGGTCTGACGTCGTCAGATTCATTGGTTGTTGCGGCCGCCCAACCCATTCCTCCTACGCCCGATCCCTCCCAACCTGTGAAAATCAACAGCAACAATCCATTCGAGAAATTGGCTTTGTCTTCTATCCCTTCAACGCCAAGGCCACAGTCCCCCTTCCAAACACTGCAGAACACGGTCTTGTCTTCCTCTCTTGCTTCTATTAACGGAATAACACCTCCTGCACCAGAGGTCACCGCCGATACTACTTTTGAAGCAACTGAGGAGGGGAAACCATCTGACAGACCGCCGCATCTACTCTCTGTAGGTTTTCCCAAAGTCGAACTACCATCCCTTCATACAGATACTCCTTCTGTGCACGGTGAAGCTTCTCCTAGTATTGATACCTTTGTCACACCACCCTCGACTGCTAACCCACCAACTGTGTCTGAATCGACCACGTCTCTTACTACTCCTGACCTCCCTGCGCTGGAAGATATTGCTTCAGCAGTCACATCTACTTTGAAGATGTCTTCTCCACAGAAATCTCCCACTCATGTTGAGACGGACTTGACCCGCCAGCTTGTGGAACTCGACGCGGACGAGTCAGACTCAGATTCTGATGAAGAGAGCGGCGAAGAGCGTCCTCCTGGTGATGCGAAACCAACAGCAAATGGGAACGTTGCTGTTAAGGAAGACCCTGGTTCATTTGTCACAGCCCCGGCTGTCTCTGCGCAACCTACTTCTTTCGAGGACATTTTCGGACCAAGTGAACCTGAAGATCAGAGTCAGGTAAAGGAGGGCACAACACCGTTTGATTCGATGATTGTCACCGCCGCCGAGCAATCCAGTACATCAGAACCTAAGCCTACCGAGGACACTCCGCATGTGGCAGGAGTCGCCGAATTTGACGCAACGTTCCATAACATTCCGACCTCCACTTCAACGGCACTTGTGGACTTCTTTGATGATGCTTTTGAGCCTAGCTTCGACTTTTCCTCTGCTAAAGCTGAACTCTCTACTTCCCCAAGAGAGGCAACAATGCAGGCGCTACCGAACGCATTTGATGACGTTTTCGGGACCACCGCGTCTACCGCGCCTGTCAATCCTGGCGCAAGTCAACCTATTTCAACAAGCAACGAGTCCAGGTTGAACTCTTTCGACACTGTTTTCAATGGTCCTAACTCCGGAATCACCATCCAGGAAGATAAACCTGATAGCCAGACTGAACCTCGGTCAAGTCCTGTTGTTCCGCTTATCCCTGCAGTGTCAGCTAATCCTGCTCAGTCTCTCGAGGATTCTATGCCTGGTGCCTTCCCCTCCCAGCCAGGGTCCCCAGCTGCTTCGAGAACCTCAACTGAAAGGGAAAAATCACCTAAACCCCGAATATCTTCCTCATCGTCAAAGGAAACACACGAAAAACCAAAGGATCAGCCCCGTTCTAAATTGAGTGTGAGTTGTCTGCTATTTTTCTATCTTCCTGAATTAATGCCCACCCAGCTTCGGCTACCATTTCGAAAGAAGAGAGCTCAACAAGAACCAATCCCGCCTCCCCCATCGCGGCTTCTTGCGCCTCCAATTGAAGAAGAACCAGAACGAGCGACAACTCCTGCTAATGATGATGATGTTGAAGCCGTGAAGCAGCTTACAGCAATGGGGTTCAGTCGCGGGCAAGCCATCGGGGCTCTCGAAAAATTCAATTATAACGTTCCAAGAGCTCTTAATAATCTCCTTGGAAAGCGATAGCGTTTTATTTCACTCTTATGTTGCTCTATCCCAATTACACACTCTTTCTATTTTCTACCTCACAAGATACATCAACCTGAGGATGGAACAATCTTTTCTTTTCCAGTTCTTTTTATGTCTTACACGGTTAATTAATTAAATGTAATGATTATACCTGACTTTTTTTGTCAAATGTGTCAAATAAAGCCGTGAAGTCTGCTATGCACACAACTTCATTCCTTTTAGACCCGCGAGTGACTCGTATGGAAGCGGAGCAGAGAATTCGTCGAGGAATCGAGACCACTCCTTTTTCTTGAGCCAATGATCCTGAAGTTGTTGCAATTGTCGGCGAGTGGGATGATGCGCATGGAGGATGAACATGCAATGGCGGAAGTCTTGCCTTTGCCGTAGTTTCAGGGTGTTCTTTCCAAGGGCAAGCAGGCTGGAAATATCAACCAAGTTGTCAGGTGTAACCTGGTGAAGTGAGTATTGTTCGTCTATCTCCGTGGTAGGGGAACAACTTACGTGGAAAGGAGGTGACAATGGAATGTTTTCTTCAGCATTAACTACTGTTAAACTCAGGCTTCCAGGAAGCTGGGGCCATTTCGGCTGCGCGGAAGATACTTGCTTCTCGAAAGTATTGAGCTCCTCCTTTTCTGATTGTCTTTGCAAGTCTGCTACCAGATAACAGCCCAGAGTAATGCATATACTTTTTTCATGGCTCCTAAGGCGGGTCATAAGATAATGCATCCCCGTACAACCCTGCGACTCACTGTTCTATTTGCTTGCGAAGCGACCATTTCGTGACTAAACTAAATTGAGCCTCAGGTATCTCAAATCCAATGGATATACGGAAACTATTTTCCAAGCCAAGCTGACGGGCAATCACACGCATTTCTAACCCAAATATGCCTGAAAATTCAACGTAGGCGAAGAAAAGTATTGAAACCACAAAAAGATATCTATCAACTCACCTTCTGCAGGTGGTCCAATTTCTTGTATTTGTGTTGTCGTTAGTACATGGGAAAGCGGAGCAGAGATTTTGTCTCTGTCCGTTTGCTCGAAAAAACGAGGACTTTCTGTTTGTCCGTCCATGTCCATTGAGCTGGCTTCGTCGCCTCGAGTTAATTCTGTGAACGAAAACAATTTAGTTAGATATGTCTAAATAAGACATGGTGAATTTACCTGTTTCGCTAGATCGATTGCCATCACTAATATGAATATCTTCCAGACTTGCCACTGCTCCCTGCTTATCAAGTAATTCGGGAGTATCCTTTTCTGACTTGTTCACGGAGTCGGAATGTATTATGTCCGTATCCACTTCCGTTTCATGACCCTCCATCTCTGGCTTCTCCGGTTGCTTTTCGTCAGTGACTATTTCTTTGGTGGGTGTACCGACAGAACTAGGAATAATCTCCTTCATGATTCAGTTTAGATCTCCCAACGTCAAAAGTGGCGGAAATACACACATTCTCGTTCATTCCTTGTTCCAAGGCCTGCAAAGGCTTGCCAAGGCGTTCGTACTCAGGCCCAGAATCTGAAGCACTTGTTGTGACAGACACTTCCGTTGCTTGAGAAACATTATCGGAGGGCTTCGTTTGGGCCTCTGATACCAATGTCAACCATATTTTCAGAACGAGTGACTAAAGCGCCTACGAGCGGTAAGTGCTTTCTTCCGCAATAATTCCTGTTCGTCGTATTTGGCGAGGACATCAAATTCTAATGCCTTCCTCTTGACCTTGGCTTTTCTAACTTGCCGGAGCATTGAAGAAGCTTGCACAGCGGATGTTTCCTGTATATCTCTTGTTGGTGGAGGTTGTTGAATTTCCTTTGCATCAATTGGACTAAAATGTGTATCATCCATCGAAACCTGATCAATCGCTGACAGTGATTGCCGTCTACATTCTGTTTCATCAGAAATTGTAGAATGTGACTGAGGGATAGTGCTTGAGGGAATATATGCCTGCTGCTCCATATTGTCTCCTTCCCCGGGGACACAACTCGCAAGTATGCTTGGGCCCTAACACAGAATCATTCCAAGAAGCGAGAGGAGCGGTGTTAAATACTGACGGCAACTATCCCTTCGTTTCCTGTGCTAAAATTTAGGGAGTGCAAATAACGTAGAGTCGAACAAGAATACCAGAAACGTGGTTATATTCTTTTACTGTCCCCGTTGTGGATACTGGTGACTTTGGCTGTTCGTCCATTGCAGAGGGAGACAGAGATCTGTGCATTGTTCTAGCCTACTCACCAGGCAAACCGCATAATAAAACTGCACACCGGGATGTCATTTTTGACGTGTCGGAAGCGGTAGGACCGGATATAGTGGCAACTAGCGCCCGAATACAGTCTATTGTGGAGTGAATATAGATCAGACATAAACTGGACATACCAAGTGCGGTATACCTTTTATACTCTGCGCTTCCCCTTCGAAGAAACTTTGAAAGGGCTTAATCGACTCCACCAGCCGCACATACTCTCCGACGAAAGGATGTCCGGTATAGTGCAAAACACTAAAAGGAACATCAAGGTCTTGTTTGAAACCTACCTCAGCTCGTACCCTCGCTTGGGCAAGCTTTATATGCAGCAAGTAAGTTCCTTACCATACTGAGAAAACAACAATCTTACAAGTAGCAATCGAACTATCTACCTGTTTCTTAGTGGGTCCGTTCTCAACCCTGAAACAGAACAAAGTACTAACCTGTGCTCTTGCAGTTGGATAGTAAGCTTGCGCATTTTGGAGCCATGTAGCCAGTTTGTAGGTACAATTTGCGTATACCTCGTAAGCCCCTTCGGACAATTCGTTTGCCATTTTCTCGAATAATTTTTGGTTATTGGCTTCGACAGCGGCCATGATGCATGGAGGAAGGAAACAGGGGGATTATGTAAGTGGCTTGACAACATTTCGATGTCTGAACCTTGTATTATATTTCACTCAGTCCTTCTGTATGCAGCTACCCCCAGCCTTCGACTTGTTCGTAGTCGGCGCTGGAGGGGGTCCAGATGAGACAAATTTGTCTGCGTAAGTCCCGAAGCAACAAAAATGGCCTATCTTGAGCTTTAGAATTGATTTAGTTATCTCGTCAAACCACACGGTACAGAATGGGAGGATGGTGTTATGGCCCTCGAAGCCGGTCAGTGGACTCATTTCCGTATGTTGATAAAATACTAAATCATTCCTAGGATCAGGACAGGGTACTCTTAGAATACTACTTCAAAAGGACCCTTGTCTTTTTCATTATTCCACAAGTGGGGGAACAACGCAGAAGACTTATTCCGCATCCGAGATCTATTCTTTCGTACGGTCAGTCGTGTATATGAGGCCCAATTTAAATTTAACCTCTCAACCAGCTTTCAGATGTTTTTTATTGAGCCATGCCCATCTCGACCACATCAATAGTCTTGTTTTGTCTGCGGGTTCTTCACATGGATCCAGGAAACGTGTTTACGGTCTGAAGCAAACTCTACAGGATCTTGAAGTTGTTTTTTCGGATCGAATTTGGCCTAACTTGGCTTCTTGGGAGGAGGATGACGATGAAGTGAAGTTGCTATACTCATCGTAAGTAAAACTTCATTGATTCTTTAGTTATGGCTTGCTCCACTGGGTTATTAGGCTAATACCGTACGGAGAATATAAACGCATCTTTCCCGGTATTTCCGTACAAGCCGCACCCCTAAATCATGGTCGAAATAATCTTGGGCAGCACACCTCTACCGCATTCTTTTTGCGGCACGACCCTTCTGGACGTGAATTCCTCTTCTTCGGAGACGTAGAACCTGATGCTATTGTTGAAACACCCCAAACAATCAATGTTTGGCGAGCAGCAGCCCCGAAGATACCAGAGATTCTTTCTTGTATCTTCATCGAATGTTCTTGGCCCTCTGGGCGGAAGAATGAACTCCTGTTTGGGCATTTAACTCCCGAGCATCTAGGCAACGAGCTCTCTGTTTTGGCGAGTGAGGTAGTCAAACATCGAAGGGCCTTCCAATCAGAATCAGGACAGACTTTATCCAGGAAACGGCGGAGGCAGAGCTCAGTTACAGCTCAAGACCTGAGAGGCGCGCTATCCGGCGTACGTGTTTACATCATTCATTGCAAAGAGGACATGAACACCATCACAACGAGACCGACTCGAGAGATCATCTTAAAGCAATGCAGGCAGGTGACGGAAGAGAAAGGGCTTGGTGTTGAGATTTTGCTTGCTGTACAAGGCATGCATATAGGTAGGTGATATCCTCATGCAGCTCGTCATTTCTTTTGATAACAGTTTGTATTTTAGGGATATGATCTCAGATTTTTTATTTCTAGTGATGTTTGACGCAATGTTCTTAACGAATGTCAGGCGGCGTTCCGCAAGCGGCGCAAGGGGCCTCACGAAAGTTTTTTGCGCTGTATACCTAGATCCAAATCACTGTAGCTTTAGTTTTTTTTCGGTATCATCGATTTACTCGGACAAGGAATGTGAGCGATCATTACATACCAAATGAATAAAGGGACGTCACAGTCATAATATCTACGTAGAGATAATAAAAAAGGAGAAAGCTAATTTTGTCAGAAGAATTATGGTATGCGAATTATGCAATGAACACGTCCAAACATACAGGGTAGAAAAGCATATCCTTATGATGAAGCGTACAGTTTCACCACTCCATCAGCACCCCCGCTAGCCATGACAGGTAACGAAGGATGGAATTCAACATCCAAAACGCCCTCTCGAGCTTTTTCGCGATGGGTGGTCAGTTCCTGAACACAGGACCGCGAGCCCAGCAGATCCCAGAAGCGCACAGAGCAATCATGACTGCCGGAGACCAAAGAAAATCCAGATGCATCAATTGAAAGGGACGTCGCACCATCGAGATGTGCCAACATTGAATGTGTACATTGACCTACAGAAGAACTGTGAGCAGGGATTCGTGATGCGAACAACAGTTGATTAACCTGTAGTAAGGTCGAAAATGCGTATATACTTATCCTCATGGGCAGTGACAAGGAACGACATTGTGGGATGCGAGACAATTCGGTTTATTTGAGTATTACATGTGCCATCTACAACACAAATATTATGACGTAGCTGCAGAGAAAAAGGGAAAGTGAACGAACCATAGCTCATGTCGCTCTCCAAGCGTAACAGTTCTTTACCCGTCTCTATGAGGAACACCTTGACAACTGCGTTCTGGTACGCAACCGCGACCTTCTTAAGATCTGTCTTGATTGCCTCTACCGCAATTGCTCCTGGGGTATCTGGATTGTCGTGCACATCATCAGAGTTCTCCACACCATTCCAACCCCATGTTAGTTTGAGTGAACCACCCCCTGAGGGTCCGCTCACGTCCCAAACCTTGACTGACCCCTCTGCACCACAACTGATGAGAGTACTTTCATCCCTAACAAGGGCAAGATCCCAGACGGCATCAGTGTGGCCAATTAGCTCGCCGCGTGACCGCGTCTCGTCGTATGGAGCATAAGTCGTGTGTGATGGAGCGGGGAGCGCCCAGATGCGAATCGAGGAGTCCAGGGATGCAGAATAAAGAAGTTGCTTGGTAGGAGAGTATATCAGGCGTGTGACCGCAGCAGAATGTCCACGAAGGGTAAGTTGAGGTTCCACTTCGGTCGTGGCACGCGCACTGATTGGGCAGCGAGAAGTAAGCATGTGAAGGAACGAGGATAACCTGTACTTACGCTGATGAAGCTAAACTTGCGACTTCCATGCGCCAAATCTTGACTGTGCAATCGTCACCCCCTGTCGCCAAGCACAACTCAGTCGGGTGGAATGCAAGTGCCCTGACCGCATCTAGATGACTGGACAGTATGTCAATACCTTGCTTCTTGCACAATATATTCATGAAGAAACCAACTTTCTCAACGTCCTTTTGGGTTTCCATAGTTTGGTATGCTCTCCATCTCCAACCAGACTGCCTTCCTCATCTTCAACGTCAGCTTCCTCTTCTTTAGGTTCTTCTTCATCTCGACTATCCCAAGGCACTAATTCTGCGGTCGCCACCTGTTGCAACTCCTGTGATAGTCGTGACTTTTCAGCCGCTTCATGAGACTGTCGTAGCCGTTCCTTCCATTCTCCTGCTTCATCTGGTCGGAAGATTGCCGTCACCTGACGACTGTCAGATTCGACCTCACGTTCTTTCTCAAGCTGATCCGTGGAATTAGAAGACGAAGGCTGGGTTTGTGTTGGAGCTTGTGAGGTAATTGGAGGCAGAGATGATTGTTGTCCTATTCCGGAACTTCCGTGGTTGCGCTCCATGATAGCGAGTTGAGTACCCGCACTTCCAGACGCTGGTAAGGGAGGGGGCGTTGCAATGGGCCCTGAGTGCAGACCATTGAGAAGAGGGAACTCTTTGCCTGTTTCGGGAAGCACTTTTCTAGGTCGACCATTGTAAGCAATTTGTTCAAACGACGGCACATTTGGTAGGGATAACGGTGCGGACGGGTTGTTCAGTAATGTTCTAGTTGGCAATGGATTCATAGCTTGTGGTGATGTTAAGTAGGAAATTTCTTGTAGACATCTTTAATTCCATGACAATGAAAAGAAGGAAACTCATAAGACAAAATGTACATGGATCGTAAAGTGGACCCCACGCACTGTTTTAGGTAGTCCCTGCTCTTTGCTCTGCTCTTTGGGTCTCGTCCTAAGGGTGGTTTCCCCACACCCGGAATTGTACCGCCCGTGAAGCCAGACCAATGGGTCGTACTCCATGAATTTGGCCTACCCGTTGGCCCATGTGTTGATGAACCATTCGGCAGTCTGCTATCTGGGAGTGGCAAATCTGAGAAAGTATTGCAAGGTTAAATAATGAAAAAGGGAAGGAATTCAACAGACGCACCATCGCTACGGGGTGAGCTCCCCCCACTCTCCTCCTTTTGACTCTGCGAATCGTCTTTTTGAGATAAAGATCCGGCATTGGCTTGAATGGTGAACAGTTTTGCAGCATGCGTGGAAGTTGGTTGCGAAAGTTGCTTGGATCTTCGAGTATACCGTCACACCAAGATAAGGGCCAGTAGAAAAAAAATTAACACACCTCTCCATACGCAAAGCATATTCCAACATCTTTATGCGCCTCATCAAATCTAATTTTACGTTTTCAAACGACCTGCGTTCACCCTCGAGGAGAGCGATGCGCGCCTGTTGTTTATTAGAATCACAAGGCGGAACACATAATACGAAGAAAATACGGACCCTCATTTCAGCACGTTCGATCTCCCATTCATTTCTGTCGCGTTCGTACCGTCTCCATTCTGTTTGGAGATAATGAAGAACGCTGGAGAGCGTGTAGTCTTGACCGTTCTGAGGTGGCGGTGGAGGGATTGGTGCACCGGCCTGCTGACCTTGCTGGAGTGGCTGGGACTGTTGCTGCTGTCCTTGTTGTTGTTGCTCTCGTTGCTGTTGGTTGTTCAATTGCAGAATTTGTATAGGGCCATGGCCCAACATTTGGAATACGTAGAAATGTTCACGGACGTTGAGTATAAAGTAACAGAATGGATTGTTTCAACACAAACACGCGCAAATCAATGCTCAATACTATCTACTTCTTGCCAGTCGACCTATCGGTTCATGGCTCTTTAAAACCATGCCAACGATTATTAGTATTTAATTTACTTACTTCTTGATTCCACCCCCAGGAGGACCGCCTTTTTTAGTGCAATCAGCAACCTTACAGATTTTCTCGAATTTATCCGACTTGCCTTTCTTCGCTAGAGTCCAATACGATGAGCAAGCAGATAGTCCTTGTCCAATAAATGTCCTTACCTTGTTCCTGAGCTTCCTTCAAAATCCTAGCCTGCTCCTTTTGCTTTTGTTTGAAGTCTTTTTCTTCCTCAGTTTCTTCTTTCTTGTCCTTCTTTGGAGCCTACAAATGACCTCCTCAAAACTCAGGATCTCATCAATCTACGTGGAAGATGACCTTCAAGGGCTTTGCTTTTCCTCCTTGTCTGCTGGACATGACTGAGTTTGCAGTGTGAGTTGAAGCTGTGAAAGGTTTGATCAGTTTGTCCTTTGTTTATTTCAGTGTGACCGGGTAAGTAAATTGCGTCTTTCATGTCGCAAACCTGGACGGCATACCTAGACTTAGAGTGGGATGTAAGCAAAGCAAAATTACAGGTTTCGCATTTTATCTAATTCGCATAGGTTTTGGGACCTTTTCCTATCCATGCTCGAGAGCAACAATATCTTTCTCCTGCATTTCCATTGAATTGTAAAGATCATCTGTGTGCTGCAGTACTTTTCATTTACCTGAATACCGTTCAGTATCAGAACCCATTGATTACACTCGTCGTTGGCCGTCATCCTATGCAGATGGTGGTACGGTTGGCTGGTCAAAGGCATTAATGTCTTCTCAGGACACTCTTGAAATTTCGTTCCCTGAAATACAGTAAGTTCTCATCCATGAGTTGGTTCCGAATGTTTTCATGAGATATGTCCACTGTCCAGCTGGACTGCTCTTCGAGCCACTGAAGGATGGGCTGTGTTACAACACCATGCTACATTGAGGACTACATTGACACTTTATCCTCCAACGAATGTCTCCCATACTCCACGGCTCTTGGTAGATCTCAAACAAGGTTCATACTTTACATTACGACCCCAAGCACGGGATTTGTCTACGTTCTTACCAGAGTGGTACGCTGGGAACATCTATGATATAGAACGAGCCCTTCCGCATGTGGTTGAATTACCATCAACCATCTCTCATGCCGAACCAACCAAATTCGATCTTTTCGTAAGTGGCGATTACGAGGCAAGTCTTTTTACTACAACTTTGAAAGAAAGAAATGTCAAATACGATAGTAGATCAGGTTATTCGGGGACCCACTTGCAATTGTGGGTCCAGTGCAAAAGTTAGGCATCACCGTCTCGATCCAGAGTGAAACTCTGCCACTTCTTCATCATCCCTTTCAGAGCGTGTCCTGTGATTTCGTATCCGGATATGCCTTCGGTGATTCTATTGGCATAAGTATCCGGAGTTTATCGGGTTGGTGGACTGCAAGAGAGGCGAGGGTTCGAGATAAGACAAAGGTAGAGACGAACCATTTATATTCTGCAAAGTCATTTCTTCACAAACACCCTGTAGGGCGTGAATTTAAACCTGTTGCATCCAACGACGATTGCACCCTCTCAAACGCGTATTATACCAATTATTATTCACCAAACAGAACCATTTTTCAATGAGTTCATACATATTGACATCGTTCTCGAACAAACCGACAAGTTTGAAATGCTCCAAATAATCCTTCCCATCAGGCATCATTCGAGCTTGAAGAGTCAAGAACCGAGAAAGGGCATTAAATGCACTTATCGTTATGCCAATTCTATGCCCACTTCGTTTCTTGCAGTACCTCCAAAATCCGATAATGTGTTACCTAGTCCTCCTCTACTAGCACTACGTGCGTTTTCTTGTTGGGGGTTCTGAAGTAGTCCCAGATGTTTAAGTTATGTAATTCTAGACGGTGCGGGTGTGGACATTTTTATTGAAGACTTTTGGATCCAGGCACTTCCTGACTGTCGACATGGATGGACTGTCATTCCTACAGGAAGAACATCTTGGGTAACACTCACTTCCTCTGATTTCTTGCTGATTCTTAAAAATCGCAACAGGGCTTAGACTGGCATGGACTTAGTGCAAAGGATGCCTGGTCAACACTCGATGCATTGACGAGCATTCTAGAGAAGACCTCGGAACGTTATCTACCCAGCTCGATGAAGATTCCCTCAAACAGCAGGGCAATCGTTGTTGGACATTCCAATGGTGGGCAAGGTACTTGGTATCTGGCCTCTCGGTTTCCTGATAGAGTCCTGGCAGGTGAAGAAACACCAGGTTAATGCAATGCACTACACTTTTTACCATATTTGCTCTATAGCCATACCTGCGGCCGCTTACATCAAATCTCAAGCCTACATCCCTCTGACTTTATCAAGGTGATATTTAAGCTCTTCATAGTAGAGGTGGTATACCTTTCATCATTTGTGCAGGGGCGCTCATTTTATCGACCCCACTCTTCGTTCTATCCTGGAATCATCGCTCACGCCGGATGACAATGACCTGCACTTGTCCAACCTCGTCGACATCCCTATCCTGGCAATCCACGGGTTGGTCATTCTTTTTTTTTTGAGAATCAAATTTTAACAAACGGCTGGAGTGGGTCGGATGAGAACGTTCCTGTTTGGCACTCTCGAGAAGCTGTTGGGATATTGAGATCATTGTATCCTTCAAAGGGCGATGTTACGTTCGTACATTCTCATTCAAAAATTGATCGACGAAGATGATTTAGCTCTACCATTTGCTTAGATTTAAAGAAGACCCAGACAAAGGTCATTGGTATCCAGACGTTCTACGAAACCCAATCACGCAATGTTTCCTTGATAAGCACCTCGCTTACGAGGCTACCAAACCTCCTTCGGCAGATTTTTTCTGCCTGACAGTAACTGCGCCACAGGAAAGCGGTTCTCTTCGTGGATGGAAAATCTGTCAGTTAAAGGTGCCGGGCAGGTACAGTGAACAGTGTTCTCCACAAAAAATCTAATGAGAATTATGCCAATAGAGTCGGAAAATTGCATGTTCGCCGAGTGGCTGGCAACTCATTTGCACTGCAGACATCCAACGTCCGTATTTTTTGTCTACCGACACAAGAAGGGTCTCTCTTCCTCGAGGTAGATGACCAGAAATTTTATGTCAGTGATGTCAGAGAACCCCTGCATATGCAGTTCGAGGACGGTAGTATATGGGGATTCATGGTAGGCCTTCCTTTATTTTCTTTCGGATCGTCTGTTTACCGACCTTCAGTCGTCGGAGGGCACGCCAAAGTTGCCTCCCCCTCCAGGCCGTATGCAAGCCATCTTATCTTCCGAAGGACCCATCACCATCGTCATCTCCACCACGGAGACAAAGAGGGAGCTCTCAGTGGCTTTACGAATCGCACACATCCTACACATCTACCACCGCTTGGATTCCTCCATCATCACAGACTCTGCTGCGTTGGAGAAAACTCAGTCTGGTTCTTGGACAAGCGGAAACATTGTTTTCATCGGGAAGCCGTCGTCAACGTTTGCGAAATACGTCATCGGCCAGCAGCCAGTCGGCCCTTTGACTATTATGGATTCTACCGTTCACATCCTCAGGAGGAAATTCGACAAACTAGGCCAAGGTATGGAGCGCCTTTGTATTGCTTGTCTGTCAATCCTCATCAGAAGCCATTTCCAATTGTGTACTGTATGTTAGCCATGGTTTTCACCTATCCTCATCCATCTCTTGACGACAGTATTATGTTATTCCTACTTTACAACGACGCTTCCGGTTTGGAACGCGCCTTACGCTTGTTCCCGTTTCGGACAGGAGTCGCAGCCCCCGACTGGGTCGTCCTCGACGAGCGCGCGGATTCGTTTGGTGCAGCTGGTGTTGTTGCAGCCGGGTAAGAATCAGTACATTACGATTTAGTGAATTGATATATGAGATTCTGATGAGCTCCGCTTCTAGCGTTTGGGCGACCGACTGGAAGATTAATGATGCCATGACATGGCTTTGATGTGATATTTTGAATTAGCTGCTCCAGGTGTCCAACAGAGGAATTCAATCAGAGAACTTTATGAATAACTCAATTACCCCAGGCAAAAATGCACTTTATTGAACAAACGATTAAAAGCCTCAAAACTGCGAATTATTCATTAAGTTACAATCCTCTTTCCTCTTTTTCAAATCTCAACTCAGCAATACAAGAAATACAGATAACAATCCACCAAAAACTAAAGATGCAATGCAAGCCTGTGCTGACGTAGTAGTACTACGACGAGTACCTGATGACGCCGATACGGTAGAGCTGATATCGGACAGAGATTTTTGCTGAGTCCCACAGAGTCCGGACCCACTCAGCTTATCGAACGGGATGAGAACGGTTGGTACGCCCCCCGCTGTGTATTGGGCGGCGACTTTGCCTTTGGAGCCAACAACCCACTGCTGACAAGTCAAGATACTGTTGGAACCCAAGAATTTAAGCAATTGGGTAAGGGGACAAGTAGGATGAGGCGTACTTCATGAGGGCAGTAGATGCAGAATAAGGAGTATTGACAGCAACATAGGAGTTATTCCTTGGCTATTACATACGAATGTCAAAAAAAATATAGGAGAGAAGCTTTAGAAGCACGTACAGGTGATCCAATGTTGGTTAAAATGGAAATGACAGGGCCTTTCATAATTGCCACCCCCTCGGGACCAGTAGTCATTAGCTGCGTTTCTTGTTTAGCCCAATCAGTCGTTGACACAAGAAAGTTGCGAAGTTGGTTAAGAGTCGTAATGAGCCTATAAGCATCCGTCGGCTGATAATTCGAGGTCCAGAGGGCCTCTCGGTTATTCTGGGTTTCACAAGCTATCAGTCCTCTGCGGGGGTAGTAAATATAGAATGACAGAATCACTCACGGGATCGGCAGCACCGCTAAAGTACTGTTCTTGCCCGTAATAGACAATGGGGATACCATCGGACATGAAAGTAAACGTCATAGCGTTGCTTTTGGGACACTTGTTATGAAGAGCGGAGGAGTCACAAAAAATGGGTGGAACGTACTACATGCTTTGAGGGTCAACAGAAAGATTGTGCCAACGAGGGACATCCTGATTCTCAAGGAAGTTGCCGAGCAAGCCAACATCCTTGAACTTTTTCTTCGAGTCTCTGAAAGTCTGGGCGAGGGCTGTCACATTGTTGGTACCGTTGACGGGACCAGGAATGGAAAAGGCTGCTTTGAGTGCGTTGTATAAAGGAAAGTTGAGAACGGAATCCAGGGCTTGAGGACCTTGCCATTCTGCCACAGAGCTGGATTTCGGGAAATTCTGAGAACGATATGTAGAAAAGCAAAGAGGAATGGAACACACTCGGGTTGCGTATCGCCACTGAAAACTTCTCCGATGCAGAAGACACCTGCTTTAGCACAGAAGCCTGGCCAAAAGTCCATATTAACATGTCTGGGGAAGTAGCAGTGAATACTCGGAGTAAGCATATATTAAAGTATAACTACTTGGCGGCTAACACGGGAGTTAATATGAGCAACTCTTGACGTATCGTAAGATTGCGCAAAAAGACTCACCGTCAATTCGCAACCCGTCAATATTATATTCTTTGACCATGTTCTGTATCCAATCGCCATATTGTTGGATGACGGTTGGGTTTTGGGTATCGACGTCAGGCAAGGGGACATTCTCGTCTCCTAACCAGCATACTTGTTCGCTGGTGGTATTACCCCACTGTACTGGGCAATATGGGTGGTACAAGGCCTACGAAATGAGGAGCCGCCTAAATGTTGGTATTTGAAAAGTACTAACAGGATCCTTGAAGAAGAATTTTGAATAATCCGGGTGAAGAGACGGTGACATGACGTTGTTCACAACAACGTCGACCATGAGATACCTGTTGAGAAGTTAGACACAAAAAACATAGCAAGAGAATGCGTAGAGATACATGTTGCGCTTGTGGAGCTCGGCTGAGAGCGATTTAAGATCATCTGGCGTTCCAAAGCGGGAATTGAGTTTCGAAATATCAGTAACCCAGTAACCATGGTACGGGTCACCGTAAAGCGTCGGGGAACCTTCATAATTCTGATTGATAGGACTGATCCAGACTGTAGAATAAAGGGTGATGAAAAGGCAGAAGTGCATATAATTTGAAATTACCTACCTGCAGTGAAACCGGCTTTCTGGATGTAGTCCAAGTTCTGAACAATGCTACGGCGGGGTGTTAGGGAGAATGAAAGCGTGGTTGGGGCGAGTAACCTCACGAATTCCAGGTTCCACCGCACCATGTCCGCTTGTTTGTATCACAAGGGGCGTTGGGCGAGGCCTTCGGAGGAGCGTAGCGGTCAACAATGATCCTGATGAAAAGGGTGAGATACATGAAATGATGGGGCGAAGAGGGGGTGTAATAGATACTGGTAAATTGAACGACCACGCCATTGATCTGCAGTTGCGGCGAAAGCATAGGGAGAGACGGCGGCAGCGAGGAAAGCGAGAAGAGCAGATCTCATGGTCTGAGGGTGGTTAAGGAGCGTATATGGTCGAAGGAACGAGAAGAGTTGAGCGGGAGAGGTGGAAGAGGACAAGTGAGTTGACAGGGGTGAGTAAGAAAGCAGAGATCCGTGCAGTGTCATGTCCTAGATTACTTAAAGACTCCAGCAGAGTGTCGCGTGAACTCGACCCATATGCACCCTCCAGTTCACTTCTTGATCATCAAATGTTCCAAGCAAATTGCCAGATGGTCCATAATCTGCTCTCTAGACCCTGGAAGATCCTGGAAAGCAAAACAATTTGCCAGTACAACAGAACATATTTCCCCACAGAAAATCCTGGATTTGGAAGAGTATGATCATGGTCATTTGACATATCTAGTGCCGGCAATTCCCATCAATATTCCCACAGCACCCTGACCCACTACCATGTCGAGAGAGGTCAATGGTCCCTCGTTTACAGTCTATGGTTGGTTTGTCTGTTTTTGGGCGCTGATTAATGCTTTCCAGGTATTCCTTATCTCTCCTCTCTTTTGCTCAAATCATAAAATTCTTCGTCTAGTATGGCTATCACATATCCGTCTTGAATCAAATTCAAGCTGTCCTCACCTGCAAGATTGTCACTCCCGATGCTTCCCCTTGGCCACAGCTTTCGACATGCATACCCATGTCCGATGTCGCTTTTTCTTTCGTCACCGCCATTTTCACCATAGGCGGTTTAGCTGGGAGCTTAGTCGCCAATTTGATCATTGACAGTAGCGGACGCCGCGGAACTCATCGTTTATGTGCTATTCTCGTCGTAGTCGGAACTGCCTTCATGGGCCTTGGGTCTTCTCTTATCCTTTTCCTCCTTGGGAGGTGTGTGCAATTTTTTTCCCTAAATAAATCTCATCAAATTATTTCTCAGGTTTATTATTGGGATTGCTTCTGGACTTGGCTTATGTGTAGGCCCGATCTACCTCGCAGAAATTGCTCCTTCTCGCATCTCTGGCGGCGTTGGTTAGTTCTTACATAATTTGTTTCCCGAGACTTGGATACATTTGCTTTTCAGCCGTCCTTACCCAACTAGCCATAGTTCTCGGGATCATGTTTACCCAATTATTCGGTCTAAATTTGGCAACTCCCCATTTGTGGCGCTTTGTCTTTCTAATATCCTTTTGCCTTTCCGCACTTCAAATTCTGTTCACTTCTGCTGTCGTTGAATCACCCGCTTTCCTCTACCGACAGAAGCAACTTGAAGAACAAAAAAAGTCTGCCAGACGACTATGGGGTAACAATATCCCCTCTGTTTCTGGTAAGAAATTGAAGTCAATCCCATTTACATATTTTATTTCGAGCTATTGCTTTCCAAGATGAAGAACCGCTTTTGAACGAAAGAGATGATCGCGAAGATGCACGCCAAGAAGTTTTCACTGTTCCACAAGTTTTTGCGAATCCAGATTTCAGGAAACCTCTTCTCATTGTCTGCCTTGCAATGCTATCCCAGCAGATATCTGGTACGCCAGATTTTCACGTTTGAAATCACAGTGGTCTCATTCATGGAATTCAGGCATCAATGCTGTGCTTTACTACAGCAATAACATTCTTTCCAAGACTCTACCAGATTTAGGGCCTTATGTCTCCTTGGCTATAACCTTTGTCAACACAATTATGACTTTTCCACCCATATTCTTGATCGAGGTATTGATTTTAAAATATTCCAAAATTCATGTCGTTTTAATGATTATTTTCTTCCAGAAATTAGGCAGGAAACGTCTCCTTCAGATTTCTGTTTTGGGTTCAATCATTTCGCTGCTGACGCTCGGCTACGGTTTGAATACTGGCACTTCGTCGATGTCCAGTGTTTCCATCATCGTGTTTGTCATGTAGGTGCACGTCTTGTGTTGATTTTTCGAGTATCTCACCCCGCTTTTTATTATTATGAAAGGTCATTTGCTGTAGGACTTGGACCAGTTCCCTTCGTCATGATTCCAGAGGTTTCTCCTCCACAGGTATATTTCTCTGTACTTGTCGAGTAATTCCCATTGAAGTTCTTTTTTAGGCTGTGTCGGCCATGTCGTCAATCGCCCTTTCTCTAAATTGCAAGTTTCCGGATCTGATATATACCCACAGAGACCAACTGACAGTTTTTCGCTTTAGGGGTCGCCAACTTCATTGTTGGCTTGGCATTTTTACCGGTGCAGAACCTTTTGTCGGGAGGGGATAGATACAAAGAAGGAAGGATCTTCTTCTTGTTTGTAGCCTTGTTGGGCTGGTCTACATTTTCGTTGTTCAGATTGTACAGAGGGTGAACTATTGAAATCAAACTTGTTTCTGAGAGAGAAATATTTAATCGGAGATTGGAATTAGGAAGCGCTTCTCACCTGCCTCAACTTGCGCGCTTCTTGCCGCTCTGAACATTGACGACACACCTGTTTAGTGGTGGCCTATATCCCAAATTTCCCAATTACCCCAAAACAATCATCCAAAACGGCGACAGGACCTGGGAGCGTTGCCCGGCGTTCGGTGACACCATCCAGGTCGTCCCATATGGACAACCCGCCGGCCACGAACATTCATACGATCGTAAAGGCCCAAATAGTTTTCTTACTTTCAACCCTTACGGAGGAAAATTTTGAGAGGAATCAACTGGAAATACGATCTGTAGGCTTTTGATTCGAGGGTGTGGTGTGTTCCCGCTGACGGATTTTTTTTTTGCTTTTCCAAGCTCTCGGAACAGCATGGTGTCGATACGTACTTGCACTTTATACGTCGTCTCATCGTTCATTCTCAAGCTCGCCTTCTACCCACACCTCCATCTTCAACTCTCGATACATCCATTTTGACCTTTCGTTTGCTCATTCAAGAAACACAACGTCTTGCTCGGGATCCTTTTCTTGCCGATAGATTCAGGGACGGTGTAGGCGGTGGGGAAGGAGACAGTTTCCGGAATTTTGACTTGGCTCGGTTTGTTGATCGTGTGGGCTTGCGACCATTGGAGCGTCTTGTCCTCGCAGCCGCCATTATCGGCGGTCAGACGCGCAAAGAATTGTCCAACCAGGCTTCAGGTGTCATTCGCGCCGAGTTCGAAAATGCCGTCCTTGAACTTTGTCATTCTCCTCCTTCCGAACACGCCGACTTTACCCCCACACAAACGACGAAGATTCTCGCCAACCTTCTTGTAGACCATTCCCAGGATGCTCTGGTTCTCGATGCAAGCCAACGTCAGGCACTACTACTTGCTGCGCAATCGAAACTTGGAAAAGAAGCTATGACTCCCATCCTCCAGCGCCTCTACCCAAAAATGATGTACGTTTTTTCTTCTACCCCTCTTCATTGTTTTCGAGTGTTTAATTGCCTTTTGTTTAGCATTCCTCCCAACACTTCTCTAGTTCACGTATTGATTTCACTTGGACCCGAACTAACGAATGATGCAGACGCGGTCAAAAGTCTTTTGGAACGATTTGGTATTACCGCCGCAAAGCCTCCAAGAGACACCCAAGTGATCGAGATAATCTCAACCTTGGCACGTTTCGCTGCTGAAGGAAACGTTATCTGCGACGTGGGAGCTCTCGTCAGAGCTTTTGTCGCCTATGTAAGTGTACTATATGCGCATGTTTTTTGTTCTTCTCACTAAATTTGTTTCTTTCCCAGGACGTGAACTTGAATTGGGCCGCAGTCATCAAGTCATTCGATTGGTCAGACAGACATGGTGTCGATACAGCGACTCTGAAAATGTTGATTGCCATTCTTCTCAACTCCCCTCGTGCCACTGAACCACATGCGGTGACTGGTTTCTGGGAAACGTGGTCGAACTCATTGTACCAACTCCGACTTTTGGATGCTTTACTTTCACTGCCCGCGGACACCTTCAACTTTGTACAACTACCAGGACATCGCATTGTGACCGTGGATGACGTCTCCATCGCTAGTCCTACCATTAAATCGCTTGCAGCAAATGTCCAAGGACAGACTTGGAATTCTTTGGAACTGTTCCAAGTACTGGTTTATCTCGCGGACTCGGATTCAAATGAGATTCGCAATTGTGTTCGGGAAATGCTGGATAAGGCTATCAAAATCAGTGCTGAAATTGTTCATATGGGACTGCTACAGGTTTCGGTAAGCAGGACTTTACACTCTTTCGTCTCAGTCTTATATGGTATTAGGAAACAAAATGGAATGAGATTCGTTCAGAGTATGCTGGCAAGTTGCTTGCCATGTTTCTTGCAGGCCACCCAAATCATCAACTTGTGTTCATGCGCATTTGGCAAATTCGGCCGGATTATCTGAAGAATGCCTTTTACAAGTTTTACGAGGATAATCCGCTCAATATCACTCGTATTCTCGACGTAGCACAAGATCTCAAGGCATGCAGTTTTTTTTTTAACTTTTGGGAAATTAGTTTTTTACCTTTCTTCGCAGATTCTCGACTCCCTTCTCGAAGTTCGGCCATTTACTTTTGCACTTGATGTTGCGGCCCTTGCATCGAGGCGGGAATATTTGAACCTTGACAAATGGCTAGCAGACAATGTAGTTGCATATGGAGAAGAGTTCTTGCGTTCGGTGGTAGACTTCCTACGCCAGAAAATGGAAAGTGAGAAAACTTGCCGGTTGTCAGATCCTCCGATCGAAGCTCGGACGATGTCTCTGAATCCGACGACTATCACTATCGTTCTGCGTGTCCTACGTAACAAGTCAGTAGCTTCTCGTTGTTAATCCGTGCTTCACTGATAGCTCTTCGTCTAGTTCTTCTCTTCTCAGTCCAGAGCGTTTGGAGCAGTGCATCGAAGTTCGCAATCTCTGTCTGCAAATTCATCCACGCTTGATGAGCCTCATCCCAAATTCCGATGTTGAACCCGGCTTGACCGTTGTCACATATTCGAACGAGATCGAGTCAGAGGTAGATGGAATTTACAAGCAGATGTACGACGAAAACACCACTATCGACGAAGTTATCGCAGTGCTCCAACGGTACAAGGAATCCGAAAATCCTCGTGATCAAGAACTCTTTTCATGCATGATCCACTTCCTTTTTGACGAGTACAAGTTCTTCCAATCATATTATCCAGCCCGGGAGCTTGCGATGACGGGTTACCTCTTTGGCTCACTCGTACGACATTCCCTTATCGAATATATACCTCTTGGGATCGCTATGCGGTACATTGTGGATGCTCTGCAGTGCCGTCCTGATACCAACCTTTTTAAGTTTGGTATCCAGGCGCTCAGCAGGTTTGAAGTTAGGCTTCCCGAATGGCAGCCATTTTGCGAGGTTCTGAGTGGCATAGCACATCTCGCTGAAGTTAGGCCAGATTTAATGGCAAGCATCCACCATGCTCTCAGGACACCTAGCGGACCTGGAGAGAACGTGCCCAACCAGCGTCTTGCGACTTCCTATGAAGCCGTTCCCACCTTCACCGCCATTCAACCCGACCCAATTACAGAACCTCTTGATGTTCCTCCAGAAGAATTATCCGACCGTATCCTGTTTATCGTCAACAACCTTGCACCCACGAATTTTGATACGAAAGTCACAGAAATGCAAGAACAATTTGTGGACCAGTATTCGCGTTGGTTCGCAAACTATTTGGTTGACCAACGGATCAGTACGGAGCCAAATAACCACCCTTTGTACCTCCGTTTCCTTGACTCATTGAACTGCCACACATTGTCCAAACTCATCCTACAAGAAACTTTTCTGAAAGCATGCACGTTGCTTAACTCTGAAAGAAGCGTGTCGGGTTCAGATCGCAACGCCCTCAAGAATGTTGGTACATGGCTTGGTACCATCACCCTCGCTCGTGACCAACCTATTAAACATAAAAATCTTTCCTTCAAAGACCTGCTCGTCGAAGGATACGATAATAATCGGCTCCTCGTTGCTATTCCGTTTGTTTGCAAGACTCTTGAGCCATGTTCCAAGTCCCGAGTCTTCAAACCTCCGAATCCCTGGCTCATGGCCGTCCTTAGTCTGCTTGCCGAGTTATACCACTTTGCAGAACTCAAGTTGAACCTAAAATTTGACATCGAGATTCTCTGCAAGAGTCTGGAGATAAATTTGGATTCAATTGAACCAGCAACCATTCTTCGCAATCGGCCTTTGGAGCTGACTGGATTTGGTCTTCCTGACTATACTAACGATATCGGCATATTACCAATCGGGGGAGAGAATCCCGTGGCGCAAATGGACGATTCCCAGGTGCTTGTGCTAGGGGGTCAAGGTACTTCGGAGGTTCACAGAGCTCTTGGGGCCCATATCGAGTCTATCCTGGCAAATTTAGTTCACGTTGTTCATATTGGGCCACAGCTGGCACCATTCAACGTGAACCCGAATTTCAAGCGTGCGGTTCAATTAGCCGTAGATCGTGCAGTTCGAGAGGTGAGTGCCTTCTCTCCTGTTGTCTTGGCTTGTGTTTATTTTTGTTCTAGATCATCCTTCCGGTTGTTGAGCGTTCTGTCACGATCGCAGGCATTTCGACAAGAGAACTTGTTGCAAAAGATTTCGTCACAGAACCAAACGAGGAAATGGTTCGTCGTGCTGGGCATCTCATGGTTCAAACGCTTGCGGGTAGTCTTGCTCTTGTTACCTGCAAGGAGCCTCTGAAGAGTAATCTCACGACACACGTTCGTCAATTCCTCGTAGAACATGGATTCAACGAGGTTCGTCCTATCTTCCTTTTTCAATCCCACCATGTCATTAATGTATAATTTAGCAAATGATTCCTGAGCCTGCCATTACATTGATTGTTCAAGATAATTTGGATATAGCATGTTCAGCCATTGAGAAGGCGGCCATGGAACGTGCTGTGACGGACGTCGATGAAGGATTCGGTCAAGCGTACGAGTTGAGGAGGCGTCATCGAGAGGTTAGTACAGACAACTAATGGTTCGAGCTCCAAATCATATGTTGTTTTAGCTTCGCAATGCACAGAGTTTCTGGGATCCCTCTGTCCCCTTGTCCGCCTTTTCCTCCTCTCTACCTGATCCTCTGCGTGTTAAACCAACAGGTATTCAACCTCATCAGATGGTTGTTTACGAGGACTTCTGCGTTGATTCTAAACCACGCGGAGATAGTCGTCCAGCCTCTGTGGCACCCTTCCACGCGCCTGTGTCGTACCCCCAGTCTCCTTCTTTGGAGGACACTCATAGTCATGCCCTTCGAAGTCACCAAGATGCTATGGAACGCCTTGCGGTAAGCCCCTCGATTAGTGTCACGATTCCATTTGTTTATATTGCATTGTTTCCAGGGTTTGACCCGAGATCTTGAGGCGGTGATGCTTCAATATCCAACACAATCACTCGCAACTCTACCCGCTAATCACGATATCCGGCATCTTGTTCGACAGATCATGCTTCATGCCGATGAAGCCAGAGACCGAGAAAGGACGCCACTTTTGATGTCACAGAAGATAGTGCAGTTGTTGTATAAAACGACGTCGCCCCTCGGCCGTGAAGTCTACGTGGCTATATTGGTTCAGCTCTGCCGCAATTTCGAGAATGTTGCCAGTGAAGCTATAACATGGCTTTTATACGCCGAAGACGAGGTAGCTATTCACCTCTTCTGCAAGTGCACATATTTATTTACTCTTTCTTTTAGCGCAAATTCGACGTACCAGTGACGGTTACATTGCTGAGCAGTGGGCTTGTAGATGTAAATTTGCAGGACCAACAACTTGCGAAACTTCTCGTTGAGGATCCACGTCCGGTTTTAATGAACTTCACAGCAAATTTGATTCGAGAGTGTTTGTCGGCCGAGCCGCCAGTTGCCACACAAGGACAATTCGTTTACTCGCTGGAAGTCCTGAGTCAACTTGATCAGGCGGGCAAGGCCACTGAAGAGTCCGTAGTCCTATTTTATTCTCTTTAGACGGTTATTGACGCAATCATTAACAGAGTCGTCTGTTTGCTCGATGACCTCAGGGGTATTAGACGCAATCAAGAGACTGAGCAACTTCGTGAAAAACTTTTTGACTACTTTCAACAGTGGATAACTATCTTCCAAATCTCAGCTTCCCCGGAAAAGGGTTTCGTCCTTTTTATCACCAAATTGACGAAACAAGGAATATTGAAGATGGAGGACGTTTCGTCATTCTTCTTCCGGGTTTGTGCTGAATCGAGTGTAAACAGCTACATCAAGTGCATGACTGCGGGGAGTTATGATTACGCCTTTCTGGCCCTGGACGCCATGTCTAGATTAATCGTTTACATCATCAAGTATCACGGAGATGCTTCTGGTGTCAACAATGACCAGGCCAAAGTCTATTACATGACCAAGATATTGTCGATCTTCGTCCTTGTGCTCGCCAATCTTCACGAAGAACAAGGTCCAAACTTTCAACAAAAACCATTTTTCCGGTTTTTCTCAAGCCTCGTCAATGACTTGCACGGGATCGAGAGTCATCTTGGTCCGGTCTACTTCCAATTGCTCATTGCTATCAGGTGACAAATTACGTTCTGTCATTGCTGAGGCAATATCTCAATAATTATTTCAGCGATACATATAGCTCCCTGCAACCGACATACTTCCCCGGGTTTGCATTCTCCTGGATCTCCCTCGTTTCACATAGGCTATTTATGCCGAAATTACTCCTCTCTGAAAATCGCGAGGTATGTTTATATCAGGTAAATTGGTTTTCATCATTGGCTGAAGCACATACAGGGCTGGTCCGCATTCCATAAGCTGCTTCTCTCGTTGTTCAAGTTTTTGCAACCTCTCTTGAAAGATGCAGACCTCCAAGTTGCTGGCCGAGACCTCTACCGAGGGGCTCTCAGGTTACTTCTCGTCCTTCTTCACGATTTCCCTGAATTTCTCGGCGAGTATTACTTCTCTCTTTGTGATGCTGTTCCCCAACGTTGCATCCAACTCCGTAACGTCATCTTGAGCGCATTCCCCCCCGCAATTCTTCTGCCCGACCCTTATCTCCGTACCATCACATTCGACACTATTCCAGAAATGGGTCCCATTCCCCCCATTTTATCCGATTTTTCCTCTGGCTTAAAGAGCGGCGATTTGTGCAGTTATCTGGACCAGTACCTCTTGAATCGAGGTAGTCCGTCCTTCCTGCCGTCGCTAAAGGACCGGTTGAGACTTAAAGGCAACGATGCGTCCGAGTCCTACAACCTTTCCTTAATCAACTCGTTGGTCATGTATATTGGAGTCTCGTCCGTTGCCCAAGCAAAGGCCAAGAGTGGCTCATTGCTTTTCGTACCCAGCGATCCTGGCGTTGTTGCTCTCCAGTACCTTGCAATGAACCTTGATGTTGAAGGTTTGTATTTTACATATACCATAACACGGCACCTTACTGACTATAAATTTCAGGGCAGCACCACCTTCTCAGCGCCATGGTTCTCCATCTTCGCTATCCAAATGCGCACACCCACTGGTTCACCTCCCTTATCCTTCATCTGTTCCTCGAAGTAAACGACGAACGCTTTCGGGAGGTCGTCACCAAAGTTCTCCTTGAGCGCTTCATTGTCCATAGACCTCACCCATGGGGCGCCCTTGTGACTTTTATCGAACTACTCCGGAACCCAAAATATGATTTCTGGAACCGGGAGTTTGTTCGGATTGCTCCAGAAGTTACAGCTTTGTTAGAAAGTGTGAGTCCTTTAGTATGTTTTGTCCAATTCGCAAGGTGTTGATGTACCACTTCCGAATATAGGTCGGACGATCAGTTTTTCAACAGTAGAAGCATTGTGCTAATTCTCGTTATCTTTGCAAGTATCTGTCATTTCTATCTGGGCTTACTACACCTGCATATTGTATTGTACTACCAGTTTCACTCTTTAAGTTTGCTGTTATGACTGTCAAATAAATATGTGACATTATTTAAGTTTGCTGTTTGTCCGACCTTGTGACAGCACTGATCCTCATACTTTTTGGCATGCCGGTTTGATTCTCGACAAATGCCTCGTGAAATTGTTACCGTACAACTCGGACAATGCGGCAACCAAAGTATGCTTTATGAAAGGTTGGAATACTTTAATTGATACAATTTTTAAGTGGGTTCTGTCTTTTGGCAACGTCTCTGTGCCGAACATGGAATTAGCAAAGACGGAATTCTCGAGGAGTGGGCAACAGAAGGGGGCGATCGTAAAGACGTCTTCTTCTATCAAGCAGATGACGAACATTACATTCCTCGTGCAATTCTCGTCGACCTTGAACCTAGGGTATTTTGTCAGATTGTATCCACTACCACCACATTAATCTCGCTGTAGGTTATCAACAACATCTTGTCTTCTCCATACGCAAATCTCTACAATCCAGAGAATATTTTTGTATCAAAAGACGGCGGAGGTGCGGGAAATAACTGGGCCCAAGGATATTCTGCAGGAGAACGAATTTACGATGAGGTTATGGAAATGATTGATCGCGAAGCTGAAGGGAGTGACTCGTTAGAGGTATGGCGTTGAATTCGATCTTTCTGAGCTTCTGCATATCTTGCGCTCTTTCAGGGATTCATGCTTATGCACTCAATAGCTGGTGGTACGGGATCAGGAGTTGGCTCCTTCTTGCTTGAACGTCTCAATGACAAATTTCCCAAAAAACTCATCCAAACATACAGTGTATTTCCCAACGCCCAGGAAGGCGATGTTGTTGTACAACCATACAATTCATTGCTGACTCTGAAACGCCTCGTAAATAATGCTGATGCGGTTGTGGTTCTCGATAATGGTGCCCTTGCCAGAATATCAGCGGATAGGCTGCATGTTCAAACACCGTCATTCGATCAGACAAATCAATTGGTACGCCAGCTCTGCTTCTAAGCCTGAGTATTAAAGCAACTTCAATAATTACATTTGTCTAGGTCTCAACAGTCATGGCTGCAAGTACCCAAACTCTCAGATATCCTGGCTATATGAACAACGACTTGGTTGGGATCATTGCCTCTCTCATTCCCACCCCTCGGTGTCATTTCTTAATGACTTCTTATACACCGTTTACCAGTGATCAAATCGACAAAGTAAGCTTAGACATCCCTCTTTTCTATCCGCTCATCGTAGTATGTATGTCGAGTAGGCAAAGCCCATAAGGCGGACAACCGTTCTTGACGTGATGCGGCGTCTCCTCCAGCCGAAGAATCGTATGGTTCTAACAACACCGAGCAAAACTGCGTGCTACATCTCCATCCTGAATATTATCCAAGGAGAAGTTGATCCCACAGATGTAGGTGATCTCAGAACACCAGTCAGCACGTTTGTCAATAGAGTTGTGCTAGGTTCATCAATCGCTCCTTCGAATTCGCGAACGTCAGCTCGCGAACTTTATTCCATGGGGACCAGCCTCAATACAAGTGGCCCTGACGCGGAGGTCACCATACGTGAGCTCGCACCATCGAGTTAGCGGCCTGATGCTGGCCAACCACACTAGCATTGCTTCGGTGCGATCGTTCTCACTTATATCAATTGCTATTTAACCTTTGCAAAAGCTCTTTAAGCGCATGCTTGACCAATTTGATCGTCTACGAAAGCGAAATGCCTTCATGGATGTTTATAAGCGGGAAAAACTATTCGAGAATGGTCTCGAAGAGTTTGACGATGCAAGGTAAGTCGTGGTTTTTTTCCCCGCTGACTTGGAATCCTATCTTTGTCACCCAGGGCAACTTGCGAAGAATTACTGAAGGAATACAAAGCATGCGAGAGTCCAGATTATATATCTTATGTGAGACTTGATATTCTTTCCATGATTTAAAAATTGACACTCTAATTCAAAGAACCATGATGGCGACCAGCCTTAGCATATACACCAGTTGCGACTTGCTTTCATTGTCGATCAACCGCATATGGATCAGATTTATATTATTCAAATGTTATCCAGCCAAAATAGGCCTCTATGAATGTCTACAGTGATAAATGAATCAGGTACCCTTCTTTGCACTATCCAACTTCTTGCCGATGTCGGAACCTAAGCAAAGCTGATAAATGTCCTTGAAACACTACAAAGACATCAAAAAACAAACCTCTAAGTTTGACACCGAGCACTCGTTCAAGCTTGCCAAGAACCTGCGGGCTAGGAATAGCTTTACCAGATTCATAATCCTGGATGACAGAGGGCTTCTCATTAACTTTCTGGGCAACATCCTTCTGCGATAACTTGAGTTCTGCACGAGCTGTTTGCATGGCCTATAAGGGAGTTACAATCATGTATTGTGAACAAGAACAAGAACATACCCGACCAACAGAAGGGGCAATTTTTGGAGGAGGTGCTACTTCGTTTTCACGGTCAAGTTTAGCTATACGTTGGTGATCGGTCCCTACAATATTAGGTTAGCTATCGTGTAACAAATGGATTTCTACACAAGACTGACCTATATGTCCCTGGTTTTTTCCAGCCGAGTCTTTCTTGCCCGTTGAAACGATGGCATTTGCACGTCGAGCCTTTAGCAGAAATATGAGTATTTGAATACACTCAGAGGCTGCATGGATCTTACAGCTGCCAGCATAGGTCAAAAAATGGCGCATAAACCAAAGAATGGGACGAACCATTTACGTCGGAGTCTGTTTTAGCGACCTTTGCAACGTCGCGTTTGTAGCCAATGACAAGTTTACTGTCCCAATCTTCGCTCATTGATTCACAGATGGTATTGGCAGAAAGAAAGAAAGAACAAGATGTGACGCTGACTCGACAATGGTCATAGCAGGTTATGTCACATGTTACACAATTCCGAAGATAACCCGTTAAGCGGTTACTAGGACACTTCTCATCTCATTTTATTTCTTCTTGTCCTCTTGTTTTCTTAGCGCTAGCGCAAGGAGGCGTAGACGTCTTCATTCTATTTATCCAGTCTGGTATTTTTGAAGGTACTTCAAGCTTTTAACCAATACCTGCTTCATCGATGACCATCCTGGCTTTAGTCATTCTTTAACCTCAAATATGGTGTCAAGGAACCTTATGGGTGTCTGGTTTGCACTCGACGCAATGCTCCTTGTTGCCGGCATCATTGCCGTTGTTCTGTCCCAACTGTGGCGAACTCCCAATGTCTTGATGAACATGGTGTTGTCCAATGGCGATTTGACCGGTTCGTATATAATGTCTTATGGGCTATACTATTCACGCAAACATCACCGACATTAGCTGGCACTGTCCTGGGTATTGCATTAATAGTCACCTTTGTGATATCGATTGCAGCCGTCGTACAAAAAAATCACGTCACTTTCGGTCTCGTCCTTCTCAACTACGTTCTCATTCTCGACGCCTTGGGGATAATCGTGATTGGTACCTTTGTCTGGTGGTTCACTTTGAAAGAGCGTTTTTATTATCGGGGACTTTGGGCAGGAGCCTCAGTTGCTACTCGCATTGCACTTCAAGATCAGGTCGACCCTTTTTTTCCCTCTGCCGATTCTTGTGCTGATATACTTTGTTCGCACAGTTCAAGTGTTGTGGATACTTTGATGGTGGTGACCTAGCAGAAATTGGTGGAAATTACTGCACATCTCAAGAATTCATTAATGCGCTTGAAACAATCAATTTCAATAATTTCTGCGTGACACCCATCACTAGTTTTGCTGATAGGACTTTGAATGGTATCTTTACGTGAGTCGTAGATTGTTAATTCATCTCGTTCACACAACTGATATTAGTCCAGTACCGTAAATGGATATTTTACCAGTCAAAACTACTATTTGTCTGACTTTTTTACTAGGTCTATGGTTTCACAGCAATTGTTATTTGTCTCTTGTTGGCTACCCTTTGTGTAATTAAAAAGGTGCTTTTTCAAATTATCACTGGCATTGTTTGAATGCAACTAACTGTTTTTGCTGCAGCGACAAGAGTATGAAAGGTTTAAGAAAATTGACACGAAAAGAGGAGGACATGGTTTTGTCTAATTCACCAGACGTATTTACTTATCTAGGTGTTTCGCTGTACTATAACTTGACTTGAGATTCAGATTATTGTATACTTATGATGCTCGTCCGTGAGATCTAAATTTAGACAACAACAACTTTGAGAATGTCGCTCACTTTTTGGAAGCCTGGTACAATTGGCCCAGGCAGCACGCTTGACCGAGCGTCCGAGACTGAAGAGTCCATCGTACCTTTCTCACCTCCCAACGCCTATCTGTCAATACAAAGCCAGCAAGAGCGCTTGCCCATCTTTAAGCATCGTTTGTACACATCCTTCGTTTGTTTTCGGAACTTTAGACTTGTCTTTAGGCCAAAAATTATTATACTGTGTTGAAAAACACGGTATTGTCATAGTCGTTGGTCAGACAGGCTGTGGAAAGACTACCCGTAAGTTGTTACACCTATTATAAGTGCAGTCTTTGCAACGATTACAAGAACTTCCACAATATCTCTTTCAGGCCGGCTGGGCAGACGACGGGCATGTCATTGCTTGTACCCAGCCCCGCAGGATCTCCGCCACCTCCGTAGCTGCTCGTGTTGCCAATGAAGTTGGAACAAAACTTGGCGATGAGGTTCGTCGTAATTATTGAAATTTCTTTCCCCTTTTCGACTTTGTGAACAGGTTGGATATACCATACGTTTCGAAGATGTCAGCGAGAAAGGGAGAACACGCATTTTGTATATGACGGACGGGATGCTCTTTCGCGAAACTCTCGTCGATCCCCTCCTTAGTCGGTATAGTGTAATTATGGTGAGCACTTTCGGGTTTACTGTCTTGTTACAGTCATTGATACCTCTAAAGATCGATGAAGCACACGAGAGGAGTGTTTATACGGACCTTCTCTTGGGCGTTTTGAGAAAGTTGGTGTCGCGCAGGAAAATCTTTTTTCTTTAATTTCCGCTCAATGGACATTCAGGATAAAAAAGAAAAGACCCTCTCTTCGCATCATCGTCTCATCTGCAACTCTGGACGCAACAAAATTCTTTGACTACTTTTCTCAAGGGAGCTCAGAAGCGGAATGCACTATTGTTAGTCTGGAAGGCCGCATGTATCCTGTTGAAGTCGCGTATCTCGAGGAGCCAATCCCTGACTTCGTTGTGAAGGCCGCTGAAGTTGCTTGGAACATTAACTTACAGGTATTATGGTAGCTTTTGGAACGGATCCCCTTTCTCATCTTTTAATAGCAAGGCCCAGGAGACGTTTTGGTCTTTTTGACTGGTAGAGAGGATATTGAGCGATGCGCGCAAGAATTGATGGATATGGCCCAAGCGTATGTCTTTCCATTTCCTCGTGTGCTGGAAGTGTTCCATTACCTATCCACTAGGCTACCTCCCCGTGCTATGCGTTTAACCATCCTTCCTCTTCACGCTGGTTTGACAACGGAAGAACAGATGGAGATTTTCCGGCCAGCTGGACCTGGCCATCGGAAGGTGATCGTCTCAACAAACATAGCAGAGGTCAGAAGGTCAACCCATTCTTGCTTCACAACTGACAATGGGTAATTCCAGGCCAGTGTAACAATAGACGGAATCAAGTTTGTTATTGACAGCGGCTTCGTCAAGGTAATTTATATCTCTATGATTATTGCCGTGCATAAGCAAAGTTACAGATTAGGGTTTACAACCCGACAACAGCATTAGCATCTCTAGCCACAGTCCCAATATCTTCAGCATCCTCCATTCAACGTGCTGGGCGAGCGGGACGTACCGCCCCTGGTATATGCTACCGGTTATACACACAGTCGGTGTTCCATAACATGCCAATGACAACGCCTCCGGAAATTACACGCTCGGATATGACGACACCGATCTTGCAATTGAAATCTTTGGGTATTAATGACCTCATGAAATTTGACTGGATATCCGCGCCTCCTGCCGAAAGTGTATTGAGGGCCCTGGAAGGTTTGCATGCTGCGGGCATGATTGACGAATACGGAAAACTTACACCAGCCGGAGAGCGCGTAGCGGAATGTCCTGTTGAAGTCGGCATTGCCAGGATGGTGGCGTAATTTCTCCGCTGATTAGCGGGTAATACTGACGACGCTACAGTTGTTCCGATCAAAAGACTATAATTGCGGTGAAGAAGTTCTGACTATCGCTGCCATGACAGCCGTTCAAGTGAGGATACTTATGCTATTAATAAGATCATCGTCAACGATGTTTGTAGGATGTATTTATTATACCAGATGGTGGACCAGGTGCTCTGGCCGAATTGGAGAGAAGAAAATTCACCGCAGAAGAAGGGGTAATTATGTTGCATGCCAACAAACTTTTTTATAACCACTAACTTATATGGCTAGGATCACTTCACTCTATTAAATGGTATGTGTATTCAGCATGATTGGAGGTTAGACCAAAGTGACATTATTCTCCCAGCTTACAACGCGTTTGCTAAGTATGGTCGGTCTTCGGCATGGTGCAAAGCGCATGCCTTGTCTTTCAGAGCGATGTCTCGTGCAGTATCCATTCGCTCGCAATTAAAAAAATACATGCAACGCTTCAATCTGCCACTTGAAAGCTGCGAAGGCGATGCGAAACGATTGGCGAAATGCTTAGTAAGTGGGTACTGGCGGAACGGCGCTCGGTGGAATGCAGATGGCACTTATCGTTCCGTCCGAGGAAATATGGCGAGTTGTTTTACACTTATTTAATTGGTGTATATTCAGTTTTCAATAGATCCTGCACGTCCACCCAACATCTGTTTTGTTTACACGAAAGCCAAGGACGGGGTGGGTAATTTTTCACGAAATGGAAGAAACGAAAAAGACTCTGTACGCCATAAATATTCTTATTTTTTTTCTTGGTCTCTAAGTCTTTCTACCAGAATTCGAATACTTACAGAAATAGAGCCAGATTGGTAAAATAACTTTCCTACTTTGGAAGGGAACGGTGTTTCATCAACCTTGCAGGTTGTTAGAGCACGGGCATACATATCAAGATAAGCGCTGATTCAAATCATAGAAAGATGATGGTAAGTCAGCAAAGTAGCAATCGCAAGTTGATCGTTTTAACTTTCCATGTCTCTTTGCGAAACTCTAGATCTCCTTCATTACTTTTGATCTGAATAATTACTTACTCCAAAAATTTAACTATACAATCGCTCCGGCTTTGACTCGATCACTTGCAAGAATGCATCTAGTTTTTTCGGGTGGATTTACATAAAAAATATACTGATAGTCTGTCACATTTTCCATGTAATCAGTTTCCATGTGTCCTTCACTTCCGAATCCAGAGATTATTTCCATCGAGATCCAATGGGCCCCAGGCGACATAAAGTTCAGCATGGATGTTTAGGAGAAGGGATGAATAATAAGGAATGGGAATAAATGGTAGAGGGTCTTATAAGGGGAGTTTCGAAAACGACACGAATAGTGACGCACTAAAGTGTTACCTACCCGTTTGGCTTTTGCAAATGTAAAGCTATATGATCTGGACAAATGAACAAAGCGACAAGAGATCGGAGCAGTGATCAATCTTAGTAAGGTTCAGAGCAAGCCAAATAGACAGATTTAAACTCAGTCAGCGACTAACTCATTCACCATGTTTTCCAGCTACATACGTTTGTTATCCACCCAACAATCTCGGCAATTTACCCGGCCCTTTTTCTCTAAAAAGCCTGAGCCTGCCAATCAACCCCAGCCTAACACTGTCAAGCCTAGGAGAAATATTCTTCCGATCATGACGTACGATGGTCAGGGGCCGACCAATGGATACTTCATCTCATTGATGAATGCCTCGGAAAAGCGTGCTGCACTTGCTCAACTTGAAGACTGCGATTATACTATCACGCATGAGTTCCCCGAAAAATATGCTTGCTTTTCAGGTTTAGTTGCTACTATCTTCCGTTTGTGTATGTGTTCATCTTTATGATTTCCTAGGAAAATTCGATGCAAAAGCATTGCACATTCTTCGAACAAGTCCATATGTCAAAGGCATCGCTGAGCGCTATCCCATTCGCGTAGTCTGGCCCGAAGACGAGTGAGTTCTAATTTCTGTTTGCAATGTAACTGTTCAAAGCTGAAGGATTACTTTTCCAGAGAGTTAGTATAAAGAGCACGAATTCTTGTCATTGTGCCATATTGAGGGGTAGTGTTAATAGCCAACATGATTTTGCGCCGAGTTCTTGTCATTGTACCATAGCCAATGATTTGTGTTTCGATCTATAAATCATAATCAAGAATCTTTGGCATGAATCGTCTCTTTTTGTTGCTCCCTACATCATCGTTGTTATGGCTAACCTCATTCGTCCCGCCAACTCTGGCAGCAACTGGACACTCAACGACTCTCGACTCGCATCGCACCGGCCTTAATCAAGAAACAGCCTTCCCCCCAATGTTTTGGCCTTCCGGCGTGGATAGATTCTAAAACAATCGATATTGAGATGACCTCTTTCATCCTGAGTTCAGTTCGCTGACTTTCGGAACTCTACAAAGGGGATATCAGGCCTGCTGTATACATCCAATTCGATCTTTTGATGAAAAAGCATATGGGGGGGCATCCAAAATTTGCCTGTCATTCTCAGGTTGTGTTATATGTCATTATTCAATTGTGAGACCTATGGAAAATATATGAAATTGTGAATTACATACAAAGCTATGTACCAGAACTGTATTAACATTTCAACATTACCCCTGCTGTTCCCTAACGGTCTCACGTAGATGTCTGCCGAGTTCCACCTCTTCGTGTTGAAGAAGGAGAGCCTGATGAAGGTTGTGCCAGTGCAAGAGTTCTTCGGTTATTTGACTTGCTGCTTGTCACATAATCAGTTTCCACATGGTGTGTCCTTCACTTCCGACTCATCTTTGATTGGCAGTGTATAGTACTAGAGATTATATTCATCACCTTCAATACAATTGGCTACATTGTTTCAGCGGACATCTATCCAATCCCGGGCCCCAGGTGACATAAATTTTAGCATGGATGTTTAGGAGAAGGGATGAATAATAAGGAATGGGAAAGAATAAATACATAGGATAATATATTGGGATTGGAAATATAGCGGCCGCCGGGACATCCCGATAACGCCAGCCGTCATTCATTGAGCCCAGGATTATGGCGTCGAACGCCGACCACGGTGCTACCCAGATGGATGGTAAGCAAAGTTTTAAACTTTGAACGTCGAATGTCCACTCAAAATATCATACTAGACCCAAAACTTGCGTCTGAAGAACGGGATGTTTCAAATAATCACAGGCCTAAAGAGAGTGAGCCCACAGGTTTTATGTGTACAGAAAGCTGCTTTACAAGTGTGAGTAGACCCTACGCTTACGAATCGGATCGACAGTCGCACAGAGCAAGGTGGCAAGTCTCTGGCCTTACAGAATCATTGCTTCTTCTAACTAGTTGCCAGGTGAAGCAAAGTCCTCGAGGAAAGGTTTACTTCTTGTGGTTCAAAGCAGCGCCGTCGTTGTAAGTCATCGCACTCCAAAAGCTATTGCTTCAGTCTCATGGTTTGCATCTTAAAGTCTACTTTAATGGCTGGCGTGACTGCACAGCTACTGAGTGCCGTAAGCGACGAAAAAAATTATCGAACAGTGAGATTGAGGCTGGTAGTTCTTTGTTTTTGCTACGCCTCTCTTTGTTTGAACTTGGTAGCTCCAATCGGTACAATCTTTCTGACAATTCGGTTTGGTTCAATGCCGGCAGAGCAGGCGGAATGTCTAACTACATGGTTCAACCATCCAGAAGTTGGGATCAAATATTTATCTCCATCTTCATGGTTCAGGCAAAGTCGGCTAGGAATAGGGACATTCATATTGGTCTTCAGTTGTAAGTTTCCACTTATCGCGGAGCTTAGCGACGTCTCACATCTTCCAAGGGTTGTTCTCATTTTATTTTGGTATAGGATTTATGCTATGTTCAGTTATTATTTATACAATTGCAAATTCTCAACTACCTTTATTTCTGGGTCTTATCATTTCCGGTATTTCACTCATACCTTATTTCCTGATGTTTATTTCTTTTTTTATTCTGTCTGCGTGATTTATAATTGGAATGCGTTGTCCGACATTCATGATATGGATATTCGATTTTCTGAACCTAAAAGTATTTGTGCAGCTTTTTTGGAGGGGCGAGCTTCAGAATCTGTGTTCTTGGGGCCAGAAACCCTCTGGGGCTTCGCAGTGTGCTCTGCACTGGGCCAGTGAACATGCTTGTAGCAAAAAACCACATCATTTGAATTTGCAAGGAAATTTGGTTTTCCATGTCCTTGGGATATAATTTCTCACGCCCCCGGATACTTAATTATGTAATCTAAAGCAATCAGGTTGAAAAGTCCTGCAACTGTTCATATGGGTGCCACTCAGTCGATATCCAACGCTCAGGACGAAAAGGTTTTCCAAAATGAAACCCCCATTTCTGTGAGTTTAACATTCTTTGTTTGGATCAAGTGCTGAACCATTCATTGAAGTTCTCCCCTGATGTCGTGAACCGGCTGTCCGACCGACTAGAATCTTCGGGAACAACTCCTGAACGCCAGACTATTCTGGATGCTCATATCCAGGCCAGAATACACGATGAGCTGGAACACTTAAGACGAGAGGAAGAACAGATTCGACAAGAAATTGAACGAGCTCTCGAACGGGAAAACCTTGATCGCGAGAAGGCTCTGGCAGGGGAGACTTCGGAAGGGGACGGGAACTCTGCTGGCGATATTAGAAACAGTGTTGCTTTGTTGGGCGATGTGGAGGAGATTAGGTCGAAGATTGAAATGTATCATTCGACCAAAAAGATATCTGAATATCCAGAAGTCGAGGCGAGCAGCGCTGCTGTAGCTGAATGCTATAGGTACGCGTCTTTTGCATTGGTTTTCTGCGATTCACGTCTCATGATATACTTAGAAGGAATAGAGACACTCCTTTGAACTGCTGGCCCGAAGTTGGTAGATTTAAAAATGCTGTTGAGCGATTAGAGCAAGTGAGCATTACAACACTTTTTTTCCCCTCGTTTTTAATGGGATGGGTACAGAGTCACCTCAAGTCACTGCATTCATGACACTGCATATCTTGGACATATAAAACTAATAGATTTGGAGTAGACTTCAATACGCTATTCCCAAAATACTATCATTTGATTTTTTATGAACTTCGCTTTCATTATGCAACTCCGGGATTATGAACCTATGTTCAAATAACATTACACAATAATAAACTACAAAAAATCTATTCAACAGACATCCTCTATCCCAGCGAGATGAGCCTCATTAATTACTTCTGCTTCCGCCATCAATTTGTCCTCCAGATCTGCGAGTCGTGTCTCCGCCTCCTCCTTTTCTGAAACTAATTCAGCATACCGCATCTGCAGCATCTTCTCCCTGTGTTCCAAATTTTGAACTTCTTCACGAAGTGTGTCGACTCTGCGAGGACCAACTGCACTCTCGTTCGTACGCAAACGGGAGAATGCTTCTTGTTCAATCTTGCTCTGCTGAAGCCCGTCAAATGCTTGCGTAATGCGTTTTGACAGAGCCTGTGCACGCATTTGGTAGCCTCCGAGAGTAACACCCAATTTTTTCTCCAACTTGGCTACCTTACTTGCCTCTCTTGTCATTGATCCACGCTTTTCTTCGAGCAACGACGAATAACCGGCAATGCGTGCCTCATCACTGAGAGTCGAGGGATCGACCCAGACTTGTGTTGACGAATCGTAAACAAGGGTCTGTCGGATTGAAGCCCAGGAAATTTCTTGTGAAATGGGCTCCGTCTTCGCGAGTTTCAGTAGACCTTCCTTGACTTGCCCTGAAGTCGCAGATGGAAAGCCGACGAGAGTCGCAAGTTCGAGGTGGATCAGTTCCGATGCTACTTGCAGCGCATCATCGTTGGGAGGAAAGTATGTGGAGATGGACGCTCCGGCACGTGTTGTACCAGGTAGAGGGTGGGCTATGCTATCATGATGAATAAGCTCGGCCAACTCCAAATTCAAGAGTCTTTGGGCTTCCAACCCAGCAGGGTCGCTATTGCCCTCATCGTCCACATTCAATTTCGCCAAAAGGGAAGAAACATCCACATTGGCGGGTCTCGGCAGACCATGCTGAACTGGCAACGAACGCCTGGCTAATGCCTTGCGTTCCTCTTCTTCCCTCAAGCGCTTGAGTCTTGCATCCCTTTCCGCTGCATCTTCAGCACTTGGTCCACCATCAGCTTCCGCACCTTCATCGTCGTCTTCATCTGGAACGAGCAATTCGAAATTATTTTCGGGCTTGGGTAAGCTCATAAATCCCGCCTTGAGTGCACGTTTCGATGATGATGCACGTAGATGTGGTTCTCTAGAAGTCTCGCCTACCGAGTACTCCTCGGGATTGATGGAAAGATTATCGCGCAAGGGCGTTCGAAGTGGTGTGGCAGCAACCCCTCCTATGCGAGGCGTTTCTGAGCCGTCTGTTATGCCTTCACGCATAGGAGTTGCAAGAGGATTTGGAGTGAATGACACTTGATGCCTGGGAGTGGCGCCCTCGAACCCAGTTCCACCCCCAGGCGGGGCGTGCAGAGGTGTGTTCTCCTCTCCCAGCAGAGGGGTTTGCGCTACAGTCATGTTCCTCAGGTTTCGCGCTTCCGTCATCACGTTATCATCTGATGAGAAAAGGCGTTATTAGGCGTATTCCAAAAATAAAAATTAGAAAAAACATGCGTTGGGGAGCAGTCCTTGGCGTCCTTGTCATGCGTGCAGCATCTAGGCCTTCATAATCACTCAACAGCCTCCCACTAGCGTCGCTTCCTCCGCTAACGAGAGATTTTGCATTTTCACCTGCTTGCCCGATTTTGACAATGTCCTCCAAATCTGTTTCACCCACTTGGGCAGTGGGTAGAACCAATTTGCGTCGTCGGCCAATGGACTCGGCTTCCTTCAGCTTCTGGATTTGAGCATCGCGAGCAGCGATAAACTTTGTTTGATGCCCCGGCTCCTTTGTTGACTCATTCTTTCGCTGACGTTTCTTGCGTTCTTCCTCTTCGGCGTCGGGCTTGCGCTTGTTTTCAAGTCGGCGCAGTGTTTGACCTACGGGTGCAGCAGTAACACGGGCCTGTTCCTCGGAAGTATCATAGAAACCAGGTGCAGGTTTCTTTTCAAATGGTATATCGGCGTTATACTGGGAAGGATTATAAGGAGTCTTTTCAGTAGAAAAATGAAAATTCACACACGTCCATTCCCTTCCTCTTTGTCTTTGAACGCATGCTAAAGAAATCGAGTGATTGAGCACGAATTGACCGTAATATGAAACAACAAACGCACATAATACCAGCGGCTTTCAATTCCCTCTTCTTTTGTAGGACGGCTAACCTCCGAGCTTCCTCTAACTGTCGTTCGCGAGCTTTCCGCTTGGCTTTCTTTCCTTGAGTATTGGCCAACCTCGCTCGAGCTTCGGATAACATCTCCTTTTCTGTTATCCTTGCTCAGAAACGGCAGAGAGTATAAGGAAAGCAACAACATACCGTCCTCGTCCATGTCAATGGGGTCTGGTCTTGCAGGTTTCGTCTCTGGATCTGGATCGATTTCACCGGGACGAAGTTTCCGAACATCATCTGCGCTGGGTCCCGAATCTTCAGGCCCTACGAGCCCTAGTTCTTCGTTTTCCTTTGCTTCTGCCTCGTCGAGAAGTTTTTGGTATCGTTCAATGCATTGTGTAGCCGTGCGACCAACAATGGGAGCAATTGTCCGCATTTGGGTGGGCATGAGTTTTGCTAGATGAAGTAGCTTTTCGTCTTCCTCCTAAATGATAGGTTGAGTATGCCATATGAGTGTGAAAAGAGGTGGTATACTTTTGACCACTCTGTTTTCTTTATTGACGGATCGAGCCACTCATACCAACGGGCTTTGCACTGTTTTGGAGTTTTCCTCACGAGAAGAGAGGATATACGAGCCCTAGAGGCTATTAGATACGAGAAGCCAAGACAGAAGAAGTACTGACCATTGATTCTTGCCATATTTTGCAATGGCAGCCTTGAGAACCTCATCCTCTGTGTTCTGAGGGCACATATGTGAGATGTAAGTTAATTGACAAAAACAGAATACAAGATACCTTCCAGACGCCTGTTGTAAAAGGTCAATAGGAGAGCAGGAGAAGAGAAATAAAAGACAGACCTCCTTTGATGATGATTCTGACCATGTTGGAAGTAGAGAGCAAAGGGGATTTCGGATGTGACTGCCGAGAGGTCACAAGGTCGGTGTTCTATCCAGAAATGGATAAGTGAGTAACCCCGAATATTATAATTAAATTTATTAAAAAGAGTGGCGGACGTTCCCCTTTGTCCTGTTGACCCACGACCAGCTGCAGTCGTCCGCCGTCCAGGCGCTTTATTCGTTTTTGCTGTCAGCGCCCAGTCTGCACATCTGATCGAAACAGATTCTTCCGCGCCCTTTTCTCCGGCTTCTCTCTCTTATTTTGATCACCGTCGTAATCGATTGAAAACCGGACCACACGACATGGACTCTCAATTGGACCCGTTGCCCGACTCAAAGTTCGTTTCTCCCTCTTTTTCTCCCTCTACTTTCTCCTCATCTTCATATGCTCTCAGGACAAAGCCCCCCGTCGTTCGTGGCGCTCGCGCTTGCACTGTTTGTCGTGCTGCAAAGGTCTGTTTTTTCCCACCCCGCCTCAACTTCTTCCGTGCGATGTTTCTCCATTGATGTTCAGATGAAATGTGTCGGCGCAGAGGATGGCCAACGCCAGTGCCAGAGGTGTAAACGTTCCAACGTTGAGCAAGTCATTTTCTGCTACTCCTGCTCCGAGGTGATGACAAATGCTATTCGACAGGTGTATTTTTGAGAAGCATCGGCGCGGTCGAAAGCCAGGCTCAAAGTCAGTCGTCTTTGCTTCTCCTTTACAACGTTGTTGTTCATTGTCTTGATCCTTCCAGGTTATCCGAGGCCTCGAAGATGCTTCGTCGTCTTGAAAAGGGTTTAAATACAGCAAAAATGAAGTCACAGCCTACCGGATCTACGTCTCCCTTCCAAACTGAAGAGATGCGTCCAGCACCACAACAATCTGTACCATATCATCCTGGCATGTCTCCTTCTTCCCCCCATTCTAGTTATGCCCCTCCACCAGCGTCGTTTGCTGTGCCTGAGTCACCATCGACTGCACCTCGTGGCTTTCAGCCATATCACCAATCCACAACCTATGCACCCTCATCAAGCGGTCGCTCTCATGTTCATTTAGATGATGATGATGATGACGATCAAGATAAGAACGATGAAGCTTTTATCCCTGCCAAGCTCATCAAGCGGGAAAGCTTGCGCAATTCCTTTTTCAGAACCATTCTCAACCCCGAAGAGACTCCTTCAACAATTCCCGGCCGGAGCAACTCTTTTACTCCTCCTCAGACGTCCTCTTCTACCCCAAACGACATCAATGATCCAATAGCCGCTGGTATCATCACGGACGCCGAAGCAAAAACTTTATTCGATGCCTTCTTTCTCCGCCTCAATCCATTTATCAACCTTTTCGACCCAGTTTTGCACACTGTCACTTACGTGCGGTCGAGATGTTCGTTTCTATTCACTGTTCTTATTATGTCTGCGTGCAAATTCTTCAAAGTCGATAAGTATAAACAATGTCAAAAACTCACCAACGAATTTGCCAACCGTGCTTTTGCCGAAAATTGGAGAGGTGTCGAAGTCGCTCAAGCTTTTGTCTGTATGACGTATTGGAAGGAACCGGATGACACTGTTGGTCCCTTCTATTGGTTCTGAGTCCTTGTGCTGATGACCATCTCTTATTCAGAGAACGTGGACTTTTGTCGGCCTTGTTCGTTTTGCTCATCTGATATTGTAATTTACATTTTTCTGAACTCTTTGCTTTGCAGGCTTGTCGGATGGCTGTCGATCTGAGGCTAAATCGTTTCGTTCGCCATCCACCTCAGGAATCAGATTTTCAAAGACTTGAGCGACGTGCCAGAGAGAGGACATACCTCGTTCTTTTTGTTCATGATCGGGCCTTGAGCATGCAATGCAACAAGCAGTGGATGCTTCCTGAGTGTGATCTTGTCCGCAATGCGGATAATTGGCATGAGAGAAACGAAACAGGCGCCATACGCCCTGAAGATGTCATTATTGCTGCCTTTGTGTCTTTACGCCGGATAGCTGTATGTTTTCTTCCATTCCATCATAACCACAGTTCATTACTTTTCTTGCAGGCGGAAACGGAAGATATTTTCCATGCGAGCAAAAATGCAAGTGGAAATAATAACGCCGACATAAATTATGAGCTAGTGTTGACCAACTGCAACAACCGCTTGACCCAGTGGGATAACCACTTTCAAGAGGAGATTAAGAAAGGTGTGAAAACTTATCACAGGAGTTGCTATGCTTTGTTAAGTGAACATGCAGCAAATGGCGGGGAGACATTCCACCGATATTTCTTGACTTTCTTCCGCTTATACGTCAGGATCTTCCTCAACTCATTTGCTATACAATCTTCAATGCCTTTTGTGAGTGCGACTTTTGAAATTTCACCTTGGTTATTACTGATGCCACTCCAGGGGAATTCTCGATCGCCTAATTTATATGCCTTATCAGCATGTACCAGCAGTGCATTGGAATGTTTGCGCATTGCTTCTGAAGAATTTCGCGAAATACATATGTTGGTATGTATTGCGCAATTGCTTACGACGAGTTTGTAATGAACAAGTGCATTTTCAGCGATATGGACAAGACGCTATCTCCACTATGACAGCCTATGCGGCGCTCACCCTTCTCAAGGTTTGTTTGCTTTCGATTGGACCTGGCACCTTTAAAATGTTGCGCAGCTTCTTCGTGATCCTCACACCAGGGAACACATGGATCCCGTAAATGACAAACAAATTCATGCTCTCATCATGTCCACTGTTGAAGCACACCAAGATGCATCATCAACCTTCCCTCTTTCTCAAGTAACGATTTCTGCGACTTATCATGCACGTTTCCTTCGCAACTTGGTCCTGGAAGACATCAAGCTATACGCCAGTGCCGAATCCGAAAGGAGCGATGACTCTATGGCAGTCGATACACGTTTTCAAGGTTAGATATTTTGAACTTATTTTCTAAGTCTTCTGAAGACTCAATGCTACTGCCACTAGGGCCTTCAATGTCTTCGACTCAAAGCCATCGTGCTGTCGAACACCTTTCCCCCCCCTTCCAGTTCCACACTCCGTCGAACCCTCTTGCTCCTCCGCCGTCCATGAGTTCTAACTATCAGGGGGATATACAGCCAAGGAATTCCATGATACAGAGCAGCCCTGCGCAAGCCATCCATTATCCCAACAATTATGTTCCTATTCCGCACCATGCTACCGAATTGGACGCACATTATTGGAAAAACATGTTCATCCAGTTGGGATTTGGAGAAAGTGCTGCTGATCTCAGCATGGCCAATTATGCAACGGCACCAGTTCTGGCCCATCATCCTATGGAGCAGTCGCAGCAACCCAATCAACGAGTTTACGCTTCGCACCTTCATCATACGGTACAGGGACCACATTACCAGCCTTTGCATCCTGCCACCTCTCAAGAATCATATGGTCATTAAGATTTTGGACTAACAATTTTTCTGTTTCGACTTTCTGCGGCTTCCCTCTTAAACGACATCAGTTCCTAATCCCACATTACTAAGACTCGCAGTCTTGACTAATTCTTCTTGCATTACTTGTGTAATTCAGTTGTACTGTTTTGATATATTACGATTTCAATCAAGAAGTTCGTTTCTGTTTCCATTCTAGCCATCTACTCCGATAGAGAAAATGACAAGGTTCCGACCAATCGCCGCCGCAATTCTTGGAATGCCACTGAGGGAAAGAAAATCAAAGTCACGGATAAAGTGTGGCTTGGGTCGGATAATAAAAGGGGTTGGCGGAGCGTGAACAAAGTGACAGTTGTGGACGTAGAGCACAGCGCCTTTGTCAGATAACTGGGTAGAAATTGCGAAATGTTCTGGGTAAGTCGGACACCATCTGTGGTACAAGGCTTTATGAAAGGAATACGGGATAAGACGAGGGCATGCGCACCGGAAGATCGAGCCACCTTCTGGGAAAGTAGACCCTGTTACGGTTGGTAATCCACCTCGAAGCTTAGAGATATCCCATAACGCAAATTTGTTGCCATATACACCGCCTACGCTATAGAAACGTCTGTGGGTTACAATTGGTTGATGAATTTAAACAACATAAACATACATGTCAATTGCATCGCGACGCCAATCAACGGAGGTGGTCCACTGTTTAACCGTACCCATGCAGGCCGCGGCTAATGCAGACGGCTCGATGAGTTCAATAACACTTGAATGACGAAGAGCTCCATCGTCGCCGTCCTCGGGGTCTGTACGCCAGTCTGTAAGGAAAACGGAACCGTGGGTGTCAGAGACCAAGAACTCTTTGCTTGTACCAGGATGAGCACGAATGGAATTCAGAGGATGAGGAAAGGGAATCACATAAGCCGTTGGCTGTGGCCGTACGTCGGACGGTGAGTGAGCATAGTCTGGCGTTGGGCTAGGTGATGGGAAAGGAGATGGGACATCCGTCGAAGGATACAGATCCCATACCATAAGCATTTTGTCATCTTCAAAACGCGTGATTGGTGAACGAAATCGGGTTAAAAAGTAACGATTAAGTACCAGCGACAGTGGCGACATAACGAGCACTGTCTTCATCCCAGCCACCACAGAAGACCATGTCATTTACTCTGCCATGATGGCCACTGAGACCCCCTCCAAAGGGAAATATGTTCTCCGATGCGCTGGAAGACTTGGTAAGGAGATGAAGACCAAAGTCCGCTCCCGCAGCGGTGAGCCTGTTGTGTCCATCTTTCTGGTTAGCACGTATGTCGATAGCGAACGTTGAACTTTACGCACTCAAGATACCACTTGTCACTTGTCGCTGGAGATATGGACCGCGATGACCATGCAATCGCAGATATACGTGTACCGATGTGGAAAGACGCGACGCGGACGCACGCGGTGTTTGTCTATCATATGGGGTGAATTGCACTTCACAGATAGGCAAATGTAGATTAGACCTACAACTCGAAGAACATCTACAGAGTGGTCACCTCCGATGGCAATGAGTTCTTGGGCGTCGTTGTTGCGACATGGGGCAAGAGAATAAATCTCAGTTGGATGTTGGAAATCGAGGTCCATTTCTGGACTTTGTTTGTCGCACGTTCAAAATCGTACATGCCCTCTACAGTAACCTCAAGGAAGGCACCTAATCCGTGGATCTTTCTTGTGCTATCACTGTCGTCTTTTGCTGCATTCGCTCTCGTCGTCAAGCACAGGGAGAACACTACTCCTGCCTCCAAACAACCCAGACAAGCAGATCACCCGCTTATACCACCCAGACATAAAGAAGGCCTTTGAGAACGATTTATGGCTTCTGTCGTCGATACCCCGAAGCCAGTCTTCGATCACAAAAAGATTACCGTCGTTTATGTGCTTGGAGGTCCTGGTGCAGGTTAGTGTCCTTACCTGAGTGCTGCATCGATGGTGTTTACTTGGTCATTTGTCTTTAGGTAAAGGGACTCAATGCGCCAAACTCGTCAAAGAATTTCATTTTTGTCATCTCTCCGGTGAGTACAAGATCTTCTAAATAGAAACACGAAACTCATCAGCCGAATAATTGTCCAGCGGGCGACTTGCTTCGCGCTGAACAAATTCGAGAGGGGTCTCAATATGGGGATCTGATTCGCACATGCATCAACGAAGGTACCATCGTTCCAATGGAGGTCACGATCAAGCTGTTAGAGAATGCAATGCAAGATGCATTGCAGACATTCAATGAAGGATGGACCAATGGTCAAGGACGTTTCTTGATCGACGGTTTTCCTCGGAAGATGGATCAGGCTCTCAAATTTGAGGAAGATGTGCATTCTCCCCCCTGTTTTCTGTGATAACCATTGCTCACGAATGAATTTTAACCAGGTCTGCCTATCGTCCCTTACCCTGTTCTTCACGACGACAGAAGATGTCATGCTGAATCGCTTAGTGGAGCGCGGGAAGACCAGCGGCCGCTCAGACGACAATGTTGAGATTATCAAGAAACGATTCCGTGAGTTCAACAGACCATTCTATTTCTCCTGTGCCAAATTTTGACAGGTACCTATACAAACGATACCATGCCGGTTATTGAATATTACGAAAAATTGAACAAAGTCGCTGAGGTACGTGATCTTTTCCTCTGCGTTGTAGTAGCACCGAAAAATTCCTTTCAGATCGACAGTGGGCCTCCTGTTGAGAATGTTTACAAGGTCGCAAGTGATGTGGTCAAGAACCTTCTGGCGAACAAACGAATATAGCATTGAAAAGTTATACGAAGTCATGAATGATACATTGGAACTATTTGTCCATTACAGGGCCGTAGACTGAGTATTGATGTGCAAATGTGTCTAGGGCACATATGACTTTTCCTTGTTCAGGGATCCTAGAAATAGCACCGTCAACACATACCAGATGAGCATCGATATCGCCAGATTCCTGGAGGTTGCAAATTAAAATTGTCAATCGCGGAGCAAGGTTGAATTGTACCGGTGTCCATTCCCAACCACCGCATCTGAAATATTCAATGACAGAAGGACCATCAACGTCTATGTTCGCCTCACCATCGGCGGCGTAGGCGAATTGGATATGAGATCCATCCTGATAAACGCCTCTGAGGACCTGCCATACCTTTGGAACGAAGGCTGACCGAACTTCAGGAGAATCTTCAGAGATGGAAGGATCCCTGAGTGGGCGCAGAACAACAAGATCACACGTAGGACCATCTGGAGGTAGGCAACGAACGAGAGGGGAAATCCTGAACGCAGGTTCAAGTCGATCTACATTTAGGGTGGAAAGAAAGTAGACGAATGGGCCGTCCAAATTCAGGACAGGATCATTTCCTGTCGAGTCTGAATGGTTAATGAACGAATTGGATTTGCGATCGTAAATTTGAACGGTGCCTGTGGAGGAACACGGAAAGAGTTTGACATGGCTCTCATACCATTTGGTGCTGTTCTGCTGAGCAGCAATCTTGAATCTGGCTACCAGAATTAGGCGTTATCGATTCCTTATTAATGAGACGAACCTCTCTGTTCCAGGGTGCTGCTCTCGTAGAGCTTCCGAGTCGTGGACGAGAGCAGCGTGTAAAGAGGTAGATACCACAACAGAGGCGATGGAGACCTGAGAGCTGGTACTATAAGAAGAAAAAGTGACTGTCGCTAAGGAAAGATGGATGGGGATTCGTTGATCGAGAAAAGCCTGCAACGATTGTAGTCGATACGCAGGGCTTGCATCCTCCTGCGGAAGAAAAAGCGAAGAATACAGAGCATTTGCGGTGCCACATGGAATAAGAACAAAGCTGATTTGAGGAGGACTCGTGGTCGGTAATTGATTTAGGATTTCCTGCAGGGTGCTGTCACCAGAAGCAAGAACGACGACAAGAGGCTTGCTGGCGCTCTGAATAAGGAAGACAGCATTTCTCTCGGTGGTGGTGAGGGTGTCGACAGGGAGTCGATGAGCGACATGCTCGTTAAAAAAGGTGACGGCAGACCTGTCTCCACAGACGGGGTTGATAACTGCAAGGAGAGACATTTGGACATTCCCACCACGACCACCATGTGCTATCATTACATTCCTCCCGTACTCTCCTCCCTCTTCCGCGTAGCGTCGTATATATTCCTGTGGATTGTATGTACCCGTCTTTTCTTATTCAGGTAGTCTAACCAAGTCCACAGATCCCAAGTCGCCTTGTTTTGCCTGTACTACCAACACTATACTTGTTTTACCTCTTATCACTCTACTTTTTCACTTTGCCTTCCCAATTTCCACCTACTAAAGCTAAAGACGATGGAATCCAGCCTGTTGCGCAACCCAAATCCCCTGATACACTGTCTACTCTCTGCTTCTCTCTCCAAACTCATAACAGGAAGTTAAAGTTGACCAATATATTCATAAACACTCTCCTCCTTGCTGCTGCCCTTGACCTCGTCCTAACCCCATTCATTGATGCTGCACATGATGTTGCATACACCCGTGTAGGCGCCCTATATCCGGATAGCGCTAAAATTCAAGTCCGTAATCCGGCCAATGAAACTCTCGTCATACTCTACCGCGAAGTATCGCCAGATACTGCACGTCAGCGTTCAGAGTGGCGACAAGGTCCCCATGTCCAACCACGACCAGAGTATGACTGGGTAGACACTGTGCGCCTCCCGAACTTATGGCCAAGCACCAAGTATGAGTGTCAGTCTTTATGGCTTCGTTCTTATGATTGAGTCTCCTAACCGGTGTTCATCTTAGACACCATCGCTAGTCTCAGAAATACAACCCTTTCTTTCCCCAAAGCACCGATTCCTTTTCGTACTTTCCCTGACCCTCGACTTTACGCTGGCAGCCGATTCCGTTTCATTGCTACTTCTTGTATCACCCCTAATTTTCCCTATCGTGGGCCTTGGAACAAGAATACCATCAGAGGTTTTGATCTTCTTGCCGACTACCTACAGAAACCCAAATCCATTTCTGTTGAAAACGCTCTGAACGGCACCAATGCAACTCTTCCTCTTTCTGTCCCTGATGACCTCCCTACCGACTTTATGCTTTTCCTCGGCGACTTCATCTATGCCGATGTTCCTGTCTACGTCGGTGATAGAAAGGCCGCCTACCAGCGTCTCTACCGTCGTAACTATATTAGTCCTAGTTTCAAGAAAGTCTATGAACAATTGCGTGCGTTTTTACTGAATTTGTCATCTTTTTTTTCGTCGTTGACACGATGACAGCTATCATCAATATTTATGACGATCATGAGGTATGTAACGGCTCTTGCTTTCTGTTCGCTTGTTTTTACTGTATTTTCAAGTTTGTCAACAATTACGTTGGAAATGGTGAAGATATTAGTCCATATCAGAACGCGTCTGCCGCTTACAATGTTTACGCCGGATACGCAAATTATGACCCTGTCCACCCTGGGCAATCCTTCTTCACCTTCCAGCACGGGGACATAGCATTTTTTGTTATGGACACGCGTCGATTTCGCTCATTTCCCCGTGACCCCGACTTGTCTTTCCGCACCATGCTGGGACACGAGCAATGGACGGCGCTTCACGAGTGGCTTGGCGCTGTTAATGGCACGTCTTCCTTCAAGTTTGTCGTTTCGTCTGTTCCTTTTACTTCCCTTTGGGCATATGACGGCGGAGATACTTGGGCAGCGTACCAACTAGAAAAGGCCTCCCTTCTTGAAGCCTTCCACTCAGTTCCCAACGTCGTCATCATTTCCGGTGACCGTCATCAGTTTGCAGTTATTGAATTCAACCATCCTGACGCAAAGTATGGTCATATCGTTCGCGAAATTTCTACGAGCCCGCTCAGCATGTTCTCCATTCCCTTCGTTCGCACGTTGCGTGCCCAAAGCAATTTAACATTTACTCGGAATGTCACTGTGGCTGAAAATATTACAGCGATGATTGAGGTTCCATATGAACGAACTATTGCGTACATCCCGGCAGGAAATTCAAAATGGTAATTAACTCTATTGTGCTCGATGGAAATAACATTCTAAGCTTCATCGTCAACTTAGGTCCACTTTTGAGCTTGACACCAGAAACAACAAGAAACCTATCCTCCGTATTGAGACAGTCGTCGACGGGAAACCCGCGTATCAGTAAGCAACTCTACTTCCCCTGCAAGTAGACTGGAATATGACTTTTGTAGTCTTGAGATCATCGGGTCCCCTTCGCGACCTCTCAGCACGAGTTTGGGGGCGATTCTCTCTACCAACATCAAGGATTTATTCGAAAAAGTGGGACTAAAGCCAGGCAGATGGTTTTAACATAGACTTTTAACCATTCTCATTGTTGAAATAGCCCTTTCAATCATCAGCTTGCATCTGAACTGGCATACTTTCTTGAGTGAATCGTTTTTGAACTTCTGCGTAATGTTCCATTTCTGCTTGGCTCACACTTGGTGTCAGTGATTGAAGGGCACGTTTAAAATCGTCTGCGGATACCAAAACCTCAATGTCTTCTGGAGATGCAAGTTCAGCCAGGTAATATTGAGGTGTCATCGGATGGGGATGTTGGTATTGTGGAGGCAGTGCGTTTAGGGTGGCTTAATTAATTCGTGTAAGATCTCTGAAACCTTAGCTATTGTCGAAAACCTACAAATTTTTCGGTTGACATCCTCCGCTTTTCGTGACATGGCACTCAGCATTGCGTCGGAACAAAGGGCATAGAAATCCGCCCCAGTGTAGTGGAATGGGCACTTTTCCGCAACAGTGTGGAGATCCAGGCCGGGATCAAGTCGGAATTTTCTTGTCAAGGCTTCCAAAATTTTCAGCTGAGCCTCGTGCGTCTCGCTGACGCCAAGATAAAGCATGCGATCGAACCTATATTCCGTTAAGAATAAAAAAATAATCAGAAGGTGGAAATCAAACCTTCCAGGCCTTAACAATGCAGGATCAAGGAGGTCTGGGCGATTCGTGGCACCAATGACAAATACATCTGCGCTCCCTTTTCCAGACGAGATACCGTCTAACTCCGCCAGTAATTGGCTGACAATCCTATCCATGACACCTCCAGAATCGCCATGTTTGCCTCTTTTTGGAGCAACGGAGTCTAGTTCGTCGAAAAAGATAACGCATGGTTTGGCGTCTCGAGCCCGTTGGAAGACTCTGCGCACATTTGCTTCAGACTCTCCAATGTACATATTTAATAACTCTGGTCCCTTCACAGAAAAGAAATTGAGGGAACAAGACGTAGCCACTGCCTTCGCTATTAAAGTCTTGCCTGTTCCGGGAGGACCGTAAAGTAAAATGCCTGCAACATACATGAGCCACAGTTCCCTCTGAGAACAAGCTAGTTACCTGATCTCTTCTTTAGGCCCTCTGCAAAAAATTCCGGGTGTTCCAGAGGCAATTGAATTGTATCCATAATGTCTGATTTAACGTGTGCAAGACCTCCTATATCTTCCCAAGAGACGTTGGGAATTTTTGGGGCACTTATACTTTCTGAGTGTGAATCCCTTGCTTCAGTTAATGCGGTCTCGAAGTCTGCAGCAGACAAGGTCGCTATTGAGAATGCGTCTTGATCCAGGTCACTTAATTGCCGTTAATCCAGAGAACCATAGAGGTAGCGTTGCCAACTTACCCTACTCTCATGATACTTGCCGCCTTTGCTCTCGTCACCAAGTCGCGGAGGTCCCCCGCGAGTAAGGCCGCAGTTCGGGTCGCGATGTGCTGAAGCGAGACGTCAGTTGCGATATTGTGCTCGGCCAGAAGACAACGCAGAATCTCAAGTCGCTGGTATTCATTCGGAGCCTACGACTCAGGGAGTCAGAATTGCACAAATTCAGGGAAACTTGTCGTACCTCGACTTTAATAACATGCTTGAAACCGTTTAAGACACTGTTGTCCACACGATTGCTGTCACTGGTCGTTCCCACTACTACGAGGGGATAACCTGTCACCCTCCAAGCACTGTGCAGCTTCGCGAGCTCATCTGTTATCGTACTCACGACAGAAAACTCTAAACAACGGATCTAATATTTATAAAAAGTCAACCGGGGAGTGAGCCCACCTTCTCTCGTATTTTGATAATGTGTCGTCCGAGAGAGAGCTTCAAGATGTCGGAGAACAATTAAGCAAGGCGTGCAACTTGATGCTTGCTCGAAACGAACGCGCAGAGTAGCTTCGGTTTTCACAAGGTTCTCGTCAAGGAAATCATAACAGTCGATCTGAAACAGCGTAAGGGACGCTTGGGGAAATAATGTATGTCCACGAACTTCGATTAGATGCAACCCAAGGTTCTGTGCTGCCCAGGAAGTAATCGTAAATTTGCCTGAACCCCTTCCACCTTCTAGAAGGAAAGACAGATTTAGATTGAAATCCACTGCATGTTGGGATAATGCTGCAGTTGTCAGGGCCAACAGGGTAGTAAATGGACTCTGCGGCCCCAGGAGATGCACGGAATTAAGCCTTCGATGTTTGGCTAGATTACAAGGATGGTCTGGGACAAAAGACATTTATTGCGAGCTTGTGAAGGAAACTACAACTTACCAAGCTGCATGTACGACATTATATCTGGCACTCTTGAGTGTTCCACTCCAGTCTGTACAATGCGGGTAGTAGTAGGATCTACCCAGCAGCCTAGCTCACCGAAAGTAGACCCCTCGTAGAAGTCATGACTCAATGAATCTGACTGAGGCTTTGAAGCATAGTCCACATTCGTGACTTTAAAGAATAAAACCTCGTTGTAACGTCGATGACGAGCCACATGGCTGGGGTTTAGGAGAAACGTTTAGGAAATTTTTGAAATCGTAGAGCAATTCTATCATACCTTAGAGTGACGAAGTTTTCTTTATCTCCATGATCCCCTTCTGACATCCAACTGGAATCGTCCGTGTCAATAGGAACTGCAAGTACGTCGGATTGCTTCACAAGCTTCCTGCCGGAGTTGAAATAGGTTTTCAGTGCGTTGAAAATTAAAGACTGAAAGCGTCTATTCATAGATAGGGGTGAGGCGACACAAGCAATAGAGACGGATTGAGCAATTGGTATAGGAGGGTCGTATGAACCGAAAGGACTTGGGAGTAAATAGAGGAAAGACTGTTTTTTTTCATATATTCCGGGATTTTCACCCAGAATATTATGAACTAGGATAGGCGAACCTTTCACAGTAGCCCTGGGATAGATGAAAACGTTTGTCAAAAAAGAAAGCGGAATAGTACGGACGATAAGGCAACCATATCATCGGCGACAACGCGAACGAGTCGAGATTGCGACAACTTGAAACAGGCAATCACCTTTATGATAGATACGAGTATAAGTATACAGACTAGTTTCTTGTGTAAACTCACCCAATTTCGACTCAGAATACCGATTCTTCCCAAATCAGTGGTTCGGACGTATAATATCCAATTTTCTTCAGGTGATTCATTGAAAAAATCCAGATAATCAATATCAAAGCGCGACAGAGAAGGGTTTGACATCCCAAGGTTTAAGTCTTGGGAGACTGTCAGAAAATCTTGATCTTCAGGATGATCGAAGTGGGTGTTAAAAACTGAGCTAGCAAGGAAGCTTTCGTCAATCTCAAATGCGTCATTCTCAACATTGTCATGCTTGTCAGACAGATCTATCCCAGAAATCATTGATGACATGAGGATGATTTTCGTCTGTCCGGGTTGTGCAAATCCTTGGGGAACAGGTTCGAGCTGCTGTAATTTATAAACGAATCCGAGGGAAGCTTCAGTATTCCCTATCTGTAATTGGGCTCTATCTCCATGACGCAAGATTCGACCATCCATTAGTTGATTCAAGAGCGAAGGTCGTCGTGCAGCCGTCAGATATGCCTCAGTTGAGCCCGCAACCAAGACGATGGTGGAAAGAATTATAGGATTTGTCAAAGAGACAAGAACGCTTCTGCACCGTAATAATGGATTGAATATCAGGGAGTACTCTTTCACCCATTTCTTTGGAATGGCGAGCGTGCAACCCTTCAGCTTGCATGTCAAGTTAGCGAAAACTGAGGCAGATTCAATATACTCGCTTACTCCTTCCTCCAACCTTCCATAACAAACCAACCGTTCTGTATCCGTCACGACTGAACTGTCCCGAGGTGCAATTAACAGGCAAACGTTGTTCGGTGGAGAAGAACACAGAGATTGCCAAAGACCTTTTCCGATAAGTACCTCATCTTCAGCGTCGCTTGAGAAATTCCAGCTCGCGTGGAAACTAGAGCTCTTTTTAAAAAAGAGTGCCATAAAAGTGACTGTACAGTTAGTCAGTAAATGCTGACTTCAAACAACGCGGCAAATTACGGGCGGCGTCACTAACACCAATCCACCATGTCTCCTGGCTACAAGCTGCAAGAGTCGGTTCAGCAATGGTTATTCATGGACCCGGTATGCAGTTTACTCGTGGCTTTAAATGTTATACTTAGGGATTCTCCAGAATCCTGTCTCTCGAGCAGAAATTCAAGATCTATGGGATAATCATCAATATGACGAACTGGATAAGCGTATGAGGTATTCCACCCTTCTTTATAACTGAGGAAGACACTAAGAGACGTAGTCAGCGTATTGATTTTGGCACAGCTGGTTTGTCCTATTCTCAGGCTTGAGCTGCTTCCTTGCTGCTTGCTCATCTTGAGCAGGACTACGGGGGAGAATGGAAGCAGGTTGGAATCGCATCAACGGTTTGTCGTCGTTCCATTTCGAAATCATATAATGTTTATATCTCTTGTAGACCTCATCATCATGCAGACATCTCAGGTGTGCAAATAAGAAAGTCAGAGATGGGAGATTAGTATTGAAAATGCATAGGGTTTTGCAGAATATGTTCTAAAAATGGTGGATGGAGCTTGTGGGCGAGGACTTGTTGTGGGCCATGACCATAGACACCAATCTGAGCATTGGGCTTATCTAACTGCACAAGTTTTCATTGCAAAAGGTCTCAAGGTCTACATTCTTCGTGGATGCAATCATACACCCTTGTGAGTGTATCACTTGTTTTTTTTGTGGCTTCAAATCTGACGAAGATATGAAGGGTACCTTTTGCTGTCCAGGAGGTACATGCAGCTGGTGGTGTGATGATCACTGGTCTGTACTAATCTTATTTTCACATTGTTGCTTTGAATTTACTCTGCAAAAGCCAGCCATAATCCAAAGGTAAGTTGTTTAGATCCACCTTCAATTGGAAGATGAAAATATCAACTGTCTTTCAAATTGTAGCATGATAATGGATATAAAGTGAGTAGTAGCTTTGAAGCTCAGTATACATTGTTGAATTGTTTTGAAAGGTGTATTGGGAAAATGCAATTCAGGTTTAATTTGATTTTCTTGATTGATCTTTCTGGAAATTTGAATGATTGTAAATATCAGGTTATTTCTCCACACGACAAAGGAATATCAAACACTATTCAATCCAATCTTGATCCAATGCCAATTTCTTCAGACATCTTCACATCAGATCTTTGTATTGATATCACCCAGGAATTATTGGATAAATATTTCAAATATTTAAAGGGTATTTCCAAACCCTGGTGTGTGCAATTTTATACATTTAATTTGTATGCTCAAATTCTATAGTAATATCTCTGAACCTATTTCATTTGTCAATACATCATTACATGGTGTTAGTGACAAATTTGTAAAGCAAGCCTTCATCACTATGGATTTTCCATTATATTTTCCAGTATTAGAACAGCAACTTCCTGACCCAAACTTTCCAACTCTTTCTTTTCCAAATCCTGAGGAAAAAGGTGTTGCTTTTTCTCATGTTGATAAATATTTTTTACAAACAGATTACAGGAGCTCTTGTAAGTATTTTCTTTGGTATTTTTTCATAAAGATGTAAATTTGTTACATAGAACCTTGCCATACTCACAGCTAATAGTATAAGAGCCAACTATATTCTGGCACAAGATCCAGATGCAGACAGATTTTCTGCAGCTGAAAAAAGGTCAGATTTATTTCATAAAAAATTATTTATATTAATTTCTGCTATATTTAGTTATAAAACTGATGAATGGATGCTTTTTTCTGGTGATCAGCTTGGTATTTTATTTGCAAGCAAAATTTTGCATGATTACAAGCTATCTGGCCAACCTGTTAACAAGTTGGCAATGATTGCATCAACTGTTAGTTCAACAATGATCAAAAAGATGGCAGAAATAGAGGGGTTCAAATTTGTGGAGTGCCTAACTGGTTTGCATTTGACAAATTTTTCAAAGAAAATAGAGTTCTAATATTTCTTTAGGTTTTAAATTTATTGGCAATGCTGCTTGGCAGTTATCACAACATGGTTATCATGTTTCATTTGGTTATGAAGAAGCTATTGGATATATGTTTGGTTCTCATATCCTGGATAAAGATGGTGTTGCTGCAACTGTAAGATAATTCGTTCATTTTTACTAGTCAGTAAGCTGATGAAATTAATAGGTTCAGTTTGTTGAACTTGTATATTTTCTTCAGGCTCAGAACAAAACTGTTTCTGACTATCTCTATGAGTTATACAATAGGTAAATTTATTACACATATTCTTTAGTATATTTACTTATTTACTGTGTTAATAATTACAGATATGGCCATTTCAAAGTAACATATATTTTCATTTTTACATTAACCTATTACTCATTGTCATTGTTATAGACCAACAATGGCTACTTCTCTTGTGATGAGCCAGAAATCATTGATAAAATATTTAGTGATTTACGAAATTATTGTGTAAGCTGATAACTGCATATCACTATTGTCTTTTTTATTATTAATTAGGGAACACAAACATATCCAAAGAAGCTTGGAGGTTTTAATATTACACAAGTTGTAGACCTCACAATTGGATATGATTCTGGAAACCCCCCTGATTATATTCCAGTACTACCACTGTCTTCTGGAAATATGATTCAATTCAAGAATGAAAATAATGATGAAAATCATATTTCTTTTGTATTAACCTTAAGGTGTGTCAATGGTTAAATGTGTTCAATGCTATTTATCACTATTTTTTAGAACAAGTGGTACAGAACCAAAGGTAATTTGAATATTAGGTGTGAGTAGATCATACTAATATCTGTATTATACAGATAAAATATTATCTTGAAGGCAATGGAAAGGATCAAAACCAGATTCAAGCTTTTTTACACTCTGCTATGCTTGATATTGTGAATTGGATTCAAGCTTCTAAATATAATCTCTGTCTTGTATAATAATGTAGAATTGGAATACAGACTCAATTGTTTGGGAGGCAAATGACCAGTAGATCTTAATTTTTTCTGAAAATCTATCAAGCTGATGTCTCTCAAAAAAATGCCTACAAAAACCAGAGGATGGCCACTCAAGAGAAAAGAAACATTTCTGGGCTTAAAAATCAGTCTATTTCCACAATTAGTGCACGTCACGGGTTTGTAAACCCACGTGGGTAACTGGTATGGGTGAGCCCGGGTACAGGTCCGGGTCTGACATAAGACACCCGCTGAAAACCCATACCCAAGGTCATGGGTTCGGCGGGTTTTTTACATTAAATTAAACTATATATATAATATATTAACTAAAATAAAATAAATAGTCCACGAGACGGAGGGCAAAGTTGGTCGAATGCCCTCCGTCTCTCGTTTCGAGGAGGTGGTGGTGCCCATCAGTGTTGTCCTCGTTGACATCTGCAGCGTCGTCTTCGTTGGTGTTGGCGGCTGGCTGTTGTTGTTGTTGTTGGCATGCTGTTGTCATATTCATTGTTGTTGGCAGTGGCAGCTGCTACAGCTGTAGTCGTCCTCCTCCCCGTTGGCAGTGGCAGCGGATCTGTGGGTGTAGTCAGAAAATAAAATAAATAAATAAAAATTTAGCGACTGTACCTCGTACGCTCGCCGTTGTTGCTCATATCGCATAGTGGGCATTATCCTGATTTGCGTGGCAAGCCGTTGCCATCATGGTGTCATCCTCATTCGTGTTGTTCGCGTCACACAGCCATTTCGACTGTGTCTTGTGTGTGTGGAAGGTGGGAGAGTGTAAAAGAACATACCCAAACACAGAAAACATGTCCCGATTGGACATGTTTTGTGTATTTGGGTGGGGGTGGGGGAAGGAGGCAAAACACATAAAACATGGTCATTCTGACCGTGTTTTTTGTGTTTGGAAGGTGGGAGGGACCGAGAGGGAAGTAAACGAACATACCAAAACACAGAAACACGTCCCGATTGGACGTGTTTTGTGTATTTGGGTGGGGGAGGGTATTGGCTCTGGCCCAGAGCACGGCCTCCCAGTAACCTAGAAAATAAGTAGAATGTTTAAGATGATAAATGAAAAGGTGGGCGTACCTTG
>QDKV01005374.1_pt1 | contig 80452 bp, 98 predicted proteins | sample 1861101 | NCBI WGS metagenome assembly QDKV01 (sample SAMN04275158, study PRJNA302643) | Fungus metagenome, whole genome shotgun sequencing project. | isolation source: fruitbody | host: Mallocybe terrigena | place: Sweden | collected 2013
TATGTAACTGTTTTCAAAAAATTTCCGAAATCCGTCCGGATTCGTCTGTGGCCGTTCCCGGTATTGTCAGGGGTCCTGTCGCAAACCCATTGACCCAACTTGTTACCCAGGACTCATACCTGCAGTGGCCCTCACTGCATGTAGTTAATATACTACCACTTTGTCTGCTTTTTTGCAAGCCCTTACATAGTTAGATATCACCCTGATACAATAAATGCAAAGAACCATACTTAATCCTTACCTATTACTGTAAATGGTCAATCAGATAATCTCATCATGTAAATCATCCCACACTGCCACCTCCTTGCAATTGCCATAACTTTCAACATTTTACTGATGCAAGATGCTCCGGAATGTAGTCGTGCGCAAAGCCTATTCAACGCAGATTCCCAAGCAAAACACCACACGCGAATCTTGGTTGTACATTGATTCTGTCTATCCTATTCAAATCGCTCGATGGGAGTACGTTTTTTTTTTAGTTTGCTTTACTTATTTTAACTTCACAAACTCTAGTATTCGCCATTATATTGCACTTTTACGGCAGGAAAATCTTCTCTCCTCTCTACAGTCAAGATTAGAGCAACTTTCGTCAGTGCAGAATTTTAAACCCATTGAGATTCATCCATATCCAAAGGACGGAGGTGTCTTTGTTCACTTCTCTTATTCTCCTACGCCATCAGGTGGAGCATCCGACGAGAGCATCACGCTTGAGAGGTTAGAAAACGAGCTCAGGGAAGAGGTGGACAAGAATGGACCACTCCCTTCATGGCTAGGTCCACTGGGTATGCATCTACGAATGGGTAGCTTGTGGCTTGTCAAAGGTGTGCCCTGGAGAGAGGTACTCTCAACCTACTTCTTCCAACTCTTTTAGCTGAATTATCATCATGAAGGACATGAACCGCTTTGCCTCTCCCATCCTCAAGCTGGCCTTTGAAGGCCCGGATATTCAGGAACAAGCTCTCTACGAGCTATGTCGCGTACGGCTGGCTTTCCCCTCTCTTCTAGCAAACTAACTACCATCTGTCAACAGCCATATGGCCGCATTAGAGATTTAATTCCACCCACTCCAGCTCCCACAGGTTCCCTTCGTTCGTCAACAATCACCTTCCATCGCCTTCACGCTGCCACCGTCGCTCGTAATGTCATACATGGTCTGACTCTGGAATCATTCAATGACTCCAGCACCACAACGCAAACCCAGACCCAGACACGGATTCGCGCACAATATCAGCACCCCCTTCAAGTTCACGCCGTTCGAGATTGGATATCTAGCCACCCGAGGATTACACTCCCAGTCATCGTATTTTTATTAGGAACGCTTACCTATACTGTTAAGTCCATGGGTAGTCGTTCTGGTATCCGCAAAGCTAACATCTTGGTAGATTTTCGACCCTATAAGAGCGTTAATGATTGAAGCGAAAATGCTTGATTGGTTCGACTATCGGCGTACGCAACCGTCTTCTTCAAAAATCGACGGCAAACTTACTTTGTTGTAGAATTCCGGATTTATCAATGGCTTCGCACTACCACGCTGGGCCGCATTTTGAACAACTTTGATACCGCCGAGCCTTCTACTTCCACTTCGACATCTAACACAAGCTCAAGTACATACCTTGATTCAACAAAGGGCACAGAAGGTGTCTGGCAAGAACGAAATGAAGCTGAATCCTCTATAAAAACATATCTATCTGATATACCCTGTATGTCCTTCATTACCACCCTCTATTTATACCTTATTGGTTTCGTCTTCGACCTATAGCGACCATCGCCTTTATCCACGGCCCTCAGGGCTCTGGTAAATCTTCCCTTCTTACCTCTATCCTCCAAAGTACAAATCGCAACTCGCTTGTCATCGACCTCAAACCCGTCAAGGATGCCCCGAGTGACAGCGCACTTGTGGCAAGTTTGGCAAAGCAAACTGGTTACTGGCCTGTATTTTCTTTCTTGAGTTCTGCCAGTAATCTCGTGGACCTTGCGAGTGTTGGGGTCTTGGGTCAGAAGGGTGAGTTCTGTGGTCGTTCGAGGACGTTCCGCTGTACTGACTGACTGACCGATCCGATTATGTATTAATGCAGCTGGAGTATCTACTTCAACCTCTGATCAACTTCGACAAATCCTCTCTGTCGTGACTAGTGCACTAAAATCAGTGTCTTCGTCACATAGGCGCTCCATTCGACGTGCTATGGAGCGTGAGGAGCGACGACGTTTGGAGGGAATAGAAACAGAGCGATGCAGGAAAGAGATTTTACAAGGAAGTTGGCATGACGGACGAATTGACTGTGTGGCAGGTAATGGAGTGATGAGTGAGTTGGGCGTGGGCATGGAGAGGTTTGAATCTGAAAACGAAGATGGAAATGGCAGTGGTGGGCTGCCCGAGAAGCAGGAACAGGAAAGACCGAGCCCCAAGACCCGAGAAGATGGGGATGTCATACGTTCTCTACCGATTGTCGTTCTGAAGAACTATGGGACGACGTCAACGGCGTCAGCTGTGAAGGAAGAAATGCTGATTGTGCTATCGCAGTGGGCGGCTGCCCTGGCTGAGAATCAGGTGCGTGAATTTATTATGACCCGAGTGGAGGACTAAAATATCGCTTGCAGATCGCCCATGTCATCGTCTTGAGTGATAATAGGGAAAATATGAAGAGGTTGGCGAAGGGTATGTTTTTTGATGAACCAATTACTTTTGATTCGACGTTGCTCACGTCGTGTTCTGATATTAGCGTTACCCTCAAAACCCCTCCATTCGATTGCACTGTCTGACGCAGATACGGCGAGCTCACTTTCATTCGTAAAGCAGAAGCTTCGCGATTCAGGAAGAGATGTTAATATTTCTGGACAAGAAACGAAGTATGTTGAGAGGTTGGGTGGACGGGCAAGTGATTTGGAGAGTGTGAGTTTTTTATTCCTCAATTTGTAACTAAAAAAAAGGGTTTGCCTCATATGTACCTCCCTCAGCTTATCCACAAAGTTCGTAGCGGGATGTTTATCTCAGAAGCAGTCGAGGACATCATCACACGCGGAGTGGCAGAGCTACGCAAGAACGCCTTTGGTGACGATGCGGAAGACGCAAAAACTCTTCCATGGACTCGAGAGCAAGCATGGAAGGTGCTCAAGTTGCTCGTTAAGAAACCTGAAGTGGGGTACTTTGAGCTATTGGTCGACTTTCCATTTAAAGGTGAAGAAGGCGAGAGTGCGCTGAGGAGCATGGAGCATGCTGAGTTGATTGCGATTTCGACGAAGGATGGGCGGCCTGAGAACGTCAGACCTGGGAAGCCTGTTTTTCGGTATGTGTTCGAGAGGGTGGTGAGTGATAGGGTGTTTGAGGCGACGCAGGAGCTGGCTTATAATAAGAAGGAGATCAAGGAGGCGGAGGGGAAGATTAAGGTGTATGAAGAGGAGTTGAGTGTGCTTATGGATACTATGGCGAAAGAGGAGCAGACGAGGCGGTGGTGGGGAAGGTGGTTGTTATTGGGATTCTTTGGGAGGAGTGATTGTAGGAGTCGGGCGAGGTATGTTGGTGAGAAGCTTGCGGCTGCTGAGAAGAAGGTGGAGAAGTTGGAGTGGAGGAATAGGCAGTGGAAGAGGGTGATTATTGAGAGTCGTTAGTGAGCCTTAAGACACGAAATCGCATAAGGGTTTAATCCAGAATTTTATTTTTCTTATATAAATGTCGGGCATAATTTCAAGGCTAAACTGTAATGGCCTTCCGGCAACTTTGACTGTGTCACCCTCGATTTGCTTTGGTTACCTGTAATCCGGACATTGGCTTATTAGTCGCAAGAAATGTGTTGAGTTTTCGTAAGTCAGCCAAAAAAAAAAATTCACTGCTGTGCGAAGTACGTGCAATTTCCGTTGTGTAATCAATTCCCCTAAATAAAAATAAAAACGTAGGAAGACAATCTTTACAGAGGAGACACTTAGAAGACAGTAGCAAGAAAAGAAAAGCCGCTGTCTGGAACATAATAGTAGCCATTCCAAGAAAATACCCAGCTTTTACATAGTACTTTTCTCGCAACGCCCCATACGCGAGATCAAGGCATTCACCTCCTACTCCTCATAGTCCATTGTGGGGTTCAGGCACTGCGAGAGTAGCGGAGCGGCTTGAGAGAAAAGGACACCGATTCAGCCCAACCGCCGCCGAAAGAGACTCCCTGAAAAACGAAAGGAAGTAGTAAGAGAAAATAGAAAAAAAAGCACATGAATATGCAAATGGTATAGTTACCAGTAAGTTCAAGTTCGAAAGATGATTACTTCAAGTTATTGACCAGACTCGGACCACATTGGGAGGTGCTGTTAAATTGCAACTTTTCACATCCGTTTTGCACAGAAAACAATCACCTTGATACAAATGCCACGAGCACGGTATTGCTTTGAAGATGAGTGGCAGTTGTATTTTTCCAAACAACTTTATGATAAGTAATTGCTTTATATGTAATATACAATAGTTTTTTTCAGCAAGGTGCTGTCGGTGAAGACGATTCATACCAAAAAAAACGGACCGGGCTCAATGAAACCCACAAGTTGCACAATGCCAAAAAGATCATCAACGTTCAAACCGGAGCAATAACAAGAATGAAAGTCTTTGGAGGAATGACAACAAGAAACACAATGGGCCATTTGAATAATCAAAAACCTCGTCTCAACTTCATCTCCTTTCCCCCATCTTCAATACACCTTTCATGTTGACCTAACAGAAGGGAAATCAGATGAGCTAAACTACTAATATCAAATAAAAATACTGAACCGAGTCCATGTTGTGGTACATGATACCCAAGTATCGAAGTGATTGCTTCGACAGCATCCGACTCAGCAATTGAAATGGCGTTCCCACTGTTTGGAGGGGTACGGAGCCTTTCCCGTGCCCTATATATTGCCAGTGCAGCCTTCACGCCCATCACCTCCGTTTCTTCATCTGTGGGACCATCTTCTCTCAAACAGAATTTGGAATAGAGGGGAATAACGTAACACGACTCAACACCATATGTCTGGTATAATTTAATGCGACATGCGATGGGCATATCGCAAAACTCCAAGTGACGGACGGCGAAGTCTTTGATATCGGGGAAATCGTGAGCACATGCGACTTTCAGTATAGAGGTCCACTCTTGGACTGTAGCGCGGTATGTGCTAAACGATCTGGTATACGAAATGTTCACGATCAACTAAAAGGAGGAAAAGAATCGACAACCCAACTCACTCATTATAGAAAACCCACAAAAAATTTGCAAATTCTTCAGGACTAACATCGCGAATATGTATCGCATTGCTCTCAGACGAGCCCTTTCGCTGCTTGCCAGTAAGCTCGTCTTTGAATTTTCTAGAATCGCGTATGAAGAAATAAGAATGAACACAGAAAAAGGTATCATCAACCTGATACGGGGTCAGTGGCTATTGCGTGGTGCTCGTAAACCAAGGACATACAAGTAAAAATAGGTCACCACCACGGATGTAATACTTGTGATGACGTTCGAAGCGGTCTAAGGCTGAATTAACAGAGTTGGAAGCCATTAGAATAAGTCGGATTTCGGCGCAGAAGACAAATGGGTAGTTAATTGCAACGGTAGTATTCAAAATCACATACCTGGTCTGTTAATGGTTTGGATGTGCTGAATAGATGTGTCTCCTGGAATGCCCCCAACATTCTGTTGAGGTTGACGAGCGAACATGGTTTAACATTGAACAAAAACAGCAGAATCCAGAATCAGTTTGCTCACCTCCCCCTTGCCCTTGTTTTCCTTTTTTCCCGGCTTGCTCAAAGATTTCGACCATTGGTGGTCATGAAGGATTGTATTTAGCCATGGGTCTCCAGAGCCAGACCATTGGTGAGGCTCCGTTGCAGAAGAGTAGGCAGTTTGCGGAAGGGGATAGTAATCCACGGAAGAAGGCGCCTTAACATCAGCTGAACAGGGATCATTATAAGCAGATGATTGAACCCGAGAATATTCTGCCCATGATCCCGCGTCTTGGGAAGGCACTGGATGTGATGCAGACTGTAGCTGATTTGCTCTCAAAGTAATAGTATCTTTCATTTGGTGACGGGATGAAATATTTGACAACGTAAGTAGAAATTAGCGCACCATCTTTAAGACATATTTCATGCGATGCTAGAACACGTTTGCAAAGTTCCTCTGGCTCAGGGAATCTAGTGTCCGTCTGCGGGAATTAACCTTTTGTATAAAAATTCCTTGCTTTGATATACCTCGGTTATAACAGATATCCAATTTGCGTCTTGGGTAATAACCAATTTTGCATTCGGGTACTGTCAGATTTCGGTTTAAATAAAGAGAAGCTCGGGCATTAGAGAGAATGTTCACTTGCCCTTTTGATCAGGTGCAAATTTAACAATTTAGATGGATGTTCAACCTGACAGGTTATACAGTGTTAGCATACATGTATAGAAACAAGGAATTATATTCTATCACCGGTAATTCGAGATCCGTTTTATTTATCCGTATGGGTGGTGAAGCCACAATAGACGGTGAAGTTGATTGTTCAGTATGTCCTAATGACCCTCCACGCGAGCTGTTGCAATTTGTGGGGGTAGAGTCTGGCAAGCCGTCGTTGCCAGATCGTATCTGAAGGATGGCCATTTCGTTCCAGGTTCCTTCTGAGACAGTAATATTCATCGTGCGCACAAATACACATTGATTTTGAATGGGAGCTGTATTGCCAGTTTCCGCCCTGAGATTTTGCATCTCTTCGTCGCGAGGCCCTACCCTTCCACTAGCCGCGCCGAAACAACTCCAAGTGTGAGACGTCGTAGGATCACGAATGCCCTTGAATTCAAGACGTGTGCATGCTTCATGGCTACTGGCCAGAGTCGCTATTCCCCAAGAGGAAACCTTGTCACATCCAACTACAATACGGATATCCCCATTTTCGACCCGACGGCCGCGTCTGATAGTGGCATACTTGTACCAATGATTAGCGTTCTTGCGTATGTACTCTTCCACTAAATGGGTATTGAGTAAATTTGTAGCTGTTGAACCATTAGGCATGATCAAAATTGCACCCTCCCTAGCTGAAGTTTCAAAACCTAAACCACTAAAATTGCATATAATGAGCAACTATCATGATCAAAAAATTTGATACGCACGACGGATCAACGTTGCTTGTCCTGCGCATAGAGGCACTGGCAAGATAATCATTAGGACCGTAAACATCATTCTCTTCGATATCGTCCGAAACTTCTGAGAGGATGAGTGGGGAAAACGATTCGGGTACACCCCCACGGTGGATCGGATGGTCGGCATTTAAAAATACATTAAAAAGAAAACTGAATACTCCATGGCGGTAGATAATTCCAACGTCGCCGATGCGTACTCCAGTTAATCGATATTCTATTGGGAGTTTCTTACTGGGACCTGGTATCCACAGAGGCGAGCCCCGTCCCTTGACAAGGAGCTGTTGATAGTAGATATCGCATTCTTGCTTTGGGATTTCGCCTGAATTCCGGTATTAAATGCGGGGAACATGTCAAAAGAGATAAACAGTGGATACACGGACTTATCGAATCAACTGTAGATTGACCATCTGCCTGTAAGATAAACATTTAAATATATCAGCCGCACGACCTCCAACACTGCAGAAGCGAACCTGAGTGAGAGGAGCTTCGGTTGTAGATCTTTCTTCAGGAGGAACTGCAGACACGTAAGACATGATATTCCAATTTTGTGGATAACATACCAGCGACATTGATCACAACCTGCCCCGTCGAAGTGTTCACAGAGCTCTCCCTCACAGTAACCTGACCTGACGAACAGAACATGGAGGATTGCGATGTTTGCACTGGTGCTTGTCTTGGCAAAGGTTGCGGTGGTCGTGAAGAGTTGGATGTGCTGCTCAAAGAATCCCGATTCCTTGTCTGCGTAGATGGGTCGTAAGCATTGACATTCCTTGTGCTTGAACCCCTGCGAAAGGGCATGATAAATGGTGGAATGTAGGCGCCTAATCAGAGAGTCGTTAGTGATCTAATCCGGACAGCCCTGAGGTGGAGTCTGAGTCGATGACGTCTATGTATATAACCAGATTCCTTAGAAATGTCATGGTTTATGGATACTTTGACTACACATCTTAACGAGGTCGTAACACTCGTCAGAGACATCCTCCTCTCGCGCGCATGGGTCTATCCACTTCTTGGTATATCTTACTTCGTCTCCCATCCGAATCTCGTCAAAGCCGTTGCCCCGGTGCTGCTCAGAGCACTCGGCACATCTTTCGCCATAACGGCTGCCATGTTCTTTTTCACCTATGTGCCCCAGTTGGCGTTTTGTGTGCTGTTCTCGGGCCCCTTGGCGTTTGTGGTGGCAGCGTTGATGGTCCTCAGTGAATCGTTTGTCCTCGTTATGTTTGTGTCCAAGGTGTTGTTCTTGAATGAAGCTCAAGATCGGCTATGTGTGTCGTTTTATCTGTCTTCAAAGAAAGTAATTAATTGTTGCAGTCGACGGCGTTCTCGTGGAGCAAGGGTACGATGTACTAGTCCGGCGAGGTAGAGAAGTTGAGTCAAACTCGGCGGGCTTCAAGGTCCTCGGCAAATCACTCATCAAACCGCTCGACCGGTTCTCTAAGGAGGGAATTGTGAGGTATATTGTGTCACTCCCCCTCAATTCCATTCCCGTTGTAGGAACAGTGTTTTTCTTGATTTATAATGGTACGGCTTGTGGTGGTTTCGTAGATGAAAAACCTTCATATATACCTCTGCAGGAGTCAAATCGGGTCCATCTTTCCATGCTCGCTACTTCCAACTCAAAGGCTTCGACAAGGGCACACGCGCAGAGTTTGTGGAGTCGCGGAAGGGTGCATATACCGCGTAGGTCTTTCCTCTCATGTCTTAGAGTGTCCCTCACCATGCTTGCTCAGCTTCGGCGCTACTGCACTAGCGCTCAACCTCGTCCCTGTCATCGGCCTCCTCTTCAACTTGACCTCTACGATTGGCGGCGCTCTCTGGGCAAGCAAACTTGAAAGGACACAAGAGAGGAAGGTTGAAAGAGAGTATAAGGTTCATGCGAGAGATCAAGTCAAGGTTGAGATAGGAATGTGATATGTTATTTACGTAATGAGACCATTTCCCTCCTTGACAATAACGAAGCAACTGGTAGCTGCTGATGTCCTCAGAATATGCACGACTGTTGAAAGAGATTGAAGCTTTTTTCAACTTCTTTGCCACTTTTCAGCTATCACGTCCAGTCACATCTGTTGCGGACCTCACAGATGGTGCCGTCTTCTTCGACATTTTGTCGCTTGTGTACTTTGTTTTCCGTTTCGTTATTTTCCTGGGATACTCATTCTTTTGCTAGTGATACTTCTTACTTCCGCCACCCCACCCGCCCAGGCTCCTCTGCCTCTGGTCCAGCCCGACCCATCGAGAACTGGGTCCTCCGCTTCAGCGCCCTCAAACGCCTCTACCGCCTTATGACCCAATATGTTTCCGATGTCCTCCAAAAACCGACATCAAGTCTCGACGTCCCTGATTTGCAGGCGATAGCCAAGGACTTTGATCTGGGAGCGACACTGGTGATGTGTAGACTCTTGATTGTCATTGGCGTGCAATGTGAGAGGAATAAGGAATTTATTGATAAAATTCGCTGTTTGGGCGAGGGGGATCAGCATTTGATTATGAAGGCGATTGAGCAAGTGAGTCTGGAGATTTTGGATGGAGAAGACGTGAACGAATTGTTCTAGGTAATGGCGAAGATTGCACTCATGCCAGGGGCCCAAGAGTCTAGTGAGGCGATGACAGAGTGTGTTTCTCTCTCTCTCTCACTCTTCAATTTCATCCTTTTTAATTAGACACACAGAGATGACCATTACTATCTTATCCAATCCGAACGCTCCCAAATATTTTCAGAAAAAGAAACACTCGAAAAAGTCTACTCCTCGCTCCTTGAAGAGCATCGTGCTCTTCAAACTTCGCATGATGACGCCCTCGCGGAGAAAGGGGAGGTGCAAGCACAGCTGAGGCAGCTTCAAAAGGAGTTAGATGGAAGGAGGAGTGAGAAAGCGGATGGGCAAGGGATGATGAGGGTTGAGATGGAGAGGTTGAGAGGAGATCTGTAGGTCCACCCCTTTCTTTTTCACGTATGAATGGTTGTTTTAATGATGGGGATAGGCAGAAAAGTGAAGAAAATCTCGCAATGGCGGAGGCGGAGCTGGACAAGCAAACGGGTCTGATAACTGAGTTAACACGCAAGGTAGACGAGTTGCAACGCAAGGCAGACGAGGCAGTCAAATTGAAGGACCAAGTCGATGAGTAAAATGTCTTTTCTTCATAGTTCGAACTCATCCTTCTATTCGTTCGCAGGTATCGACACGCTGCTGACAAACTCCAGAAGACAGAAAACGTGATGGAAAAGTACAAGAAAAAACTTCAAGAAGGAGCCGACCTCCGCCAACACGTCAAAGCACTGGAAAAACAAAACGCCTCGCTCGTGGATAAGAACGCGGCGCTCGAAGAGGAGTACCGCAAAGTATCGGCATTCAAACCGCTCATGGAGTCGTATAAAACGCAGATTCTCGACCTCGAAGCAAAAGGTTCTGCTAAGAGCCAGGAGATGGAGAGGTTGGCTTTTGAGCTCGATGGAACGAGGAATAGACTGAAGGTGGTGATGTCGGAGAGGGCAAAGGACGCTGAGGCGCTGGAACTCTACCAAGAGCGCGTGAGGGAGTTGGAGCTGAGCACGACAGCGAGGTCGAGGGTGATTGAAAGGGCGGAGGTGAAGAGCCCTGGTGTTGGCCCTCCTAACGAGAGCGTCGCACTTCTTTCTGAACTCAGTGTCAGTGCTGGGCAGGCGGAAGACTACGATGAAGAGGGTGTCCCTCAAGGATTAGGAGGCGAACTCGACGATGCTATCACTGGTACTACCACGACGGATCTCAAGCTCCAGATCCGTAGACTTCAGCGGGAGCTGGCGAGTGTGAAGAAGAACGAAGCTGATGCGAGCCGGATTTTAGTGCTTGAAAACCTTCTCGAGGACGCGAACCGGATGAAGGCGAGATATGAACAGGATTATCTTGCTGCACATAAGGAAAAATTGATTCTCATGAGGGACTTGGAGGGGATTCGGAATGGGAGTAAGGGTGTGGGTGATGGGTAAGTGACTTCTTTTGACTTCGGATGATGACTTTGTTGAGTTATTTTTTTTATACAGGGAGGCGGCGATTGCGCTGAGGCAACGGTTGAATGAGACGGTTGAACATTATGAACAGCTCAAGAGGAAACTCACAGAGTTGGAGGTTAAGTTCGATACGGTCACTCGGGAGCTGACAATTGCGAAATCGGACCGTAGGTTACTTCTCTTCCTTTTATGGAACCGTATTTCTATTTGCGGAAACACTGATTTGCCATTTTAGTAACTCTTGTAAACAAAGATCAACTCGACATTCTTGCTAATCTGCGAGAATCTGTCAACGAAGACAAGGCGAGTCTCGAAGTGGACATCGATCGGTTAAAGAAACAGAACAAGGAGCTGTCTGAGAAGAATAGGATGCAGCTTGAACAAGTCAATGGACTATTGCTCGAGAAAGTCAATTTGCAGAGTGAGGGAATTGGACACAGGGAGAAGCTTTTGCAGAGGGAACGGGATCTTGGGTATGTGATTCCTTTTGCTTTTAAGAGTGAAATTGTTTACCGTATACAGTGATCTTCGCGCAACTCTCGCAGGCAAAGACCTCCCTGAGGACGTTAAGCAACGGCTCCTCGCAATGCACGAAGAGAATATCACTCTTAAAGAGTCGTACAAGACTGCACAAGAAAAACTTGCCAAGGCGAAGCAGTTTATCAAATCACAAGACAAGTTGTTTAAAGAGCAATTTGCGAACAGTGCCCCGAGTGTTTCGGTGAATCTCTCTCTCTCTCTCTGCGTTTTGTGTTATACTTTTGTTTTGGTGTTTAATTCATCTTTTTCTTTTCAACAGTCGGGGACATTTGAGGAAGCAGAGGCGAGTTTCCGTTCGCAGATCAAAGTTCTAGAGGAGGATCTTGCTCGACAGAAGGTGTGTCTCTTATCCGTCAAGTAATGCGGAGGAAATTGACTGATGTCACTTAGCGCTTGATGCAAGAGTCGACAAGACGGTACCGTCGCGAACAAGAGCTTATGCTCAGTGTGCTGCATACGATAGGCATGAAGACCGTTCGGCAGCAGTTGCATCATAATCCACCTCTTCGGGTAGAAAAGACGAGTTTCCTGGGAGTGGAGCGGAGTCGAGTATGTGTTCCAACGTTTCTTCTTCCATTTCTTCAGCTCAATGCGTTGGACAGAATTCATATGCGGTGCAGAGCAGCATTGGTGGTCGTGGTTACTAGATTTATAGAGGTTTTTTTTTCCTTCATCCATTTCACGACCTAATTCATGCATTTTACGTATATTTATGATTGGTGCAAGACAAGATTACTGTAATGTGGAGAATGAATTGTAGTATAGATGTTTGTGGATGTTCGTAACTTGAAGATGAAAATAATAGCCATAAATTAGGTCCAGGGAAAGTGCGAATCAGGTAAAACGAATCACAGATAGACAATTGAACACCTCAACCCATGCAACCCCTGCAATTCACCAACTGCTTTTCCCAACACATACAACTCCTTGCCCAACACACCGAACTCTCTGCCAAACCACTATGCCAACTATCCACAGGAACTTCATCCATTGTTGCTTGAGGGGCCGGAAAGTCCTCCACCCACACTATTGGTGTCGTCTGACAAGTCCATGACTTCTATACCAGGACCAAACCAAGAAATGTTCAAGTAGAGGCTACGTTTTACCTCTGAGAGGCAACTACAAACAGGACTTATCGCAATTTTTTGAAGGTCCGGAAATGCCCACTGCACATAGAGTGGACCCGCCTGGAGGTTCAAGTGCTCCATCACAATGGGTCATTGGGCCATTTCTCTTGATTGAATTTGTGGAGGTAAATGTTGCATGACATTTTGAAGACCCTTCGACCCGATCGGAGAATGGCATGAAAAAGCTTTACTTCAGAGTGCACTTTTATAAATCCTCATCGATTGGGGGTCCACTTCCAGGCGGCCTCAATTTCAGCCTCCAAAGATGCCACCGTTTCTGGGTCAAATTGAAGGCGGGAGTCTGATCGAACAATAGTATGAGTCCAGATAATGTAATGGATGGGTGTGTTGATGAATGATGGCAGCTCATCGCCAATCGCAAATGGAAGGCTGAAGAAAGGGTTTGCAATTGGTGTATTCAGTTTTCATATTGAATCCGCCATGTCAGAAAAAAAATGTTTGGCAATTGCTGAAGCCCGTCTTGAAACTTGAGAAACGATCCAATTGTCTACCAAATTTTGCTGCCCTGACGATTTTCTTGGAATCCCAGTGCCCAGGGATTTTACAAGCCGCTTTTGTCTGTTCATCAAAAACATCGGGAGTGCCCTTTTCCAGAGTATATAGGCGTTGGCGCATAAGCGTGCGGAATAGTGGCGTTGCCAAGAGGAATGCGCATTGATCCGATAGAATGCCAATCCGGGGGATCATTTTTTTTGGATCCCTTTCACCCAAGAGGGATCTCGCATGACGGTCGAGTGTTGCTACTGAAGAAACCCAATCCACCACAAGATCTTGACCATGCGGGAAAGATTTCGAAAATGTCTTAAGGATGGTCCCAAGACCCGGAGCCTCCCTGCATATGCTCGCGGCCTTTTTGATAACATAACCCTTTGATCTTTTAACCAGGAAATGCAGCAGTTCGTTTTCGTGGTCATGTACCAGGTCCAATGGGGGAGAAGATGAAGTGTGTTGTGAAAAGAGTGTGTTCAGCACTGTTACCAGCGCTCGACTGGCATTCTTGTCTTCTTCATACAGTTTTCGATCAATCGGATTGTCGGTCGTAGCAGACCGATTTGTGGCAACATTTAACGAAAAGCCATGCTCTCCTGTTCCCAGCTTTTCTGCGTGTGTAAAACAGACAGCCACAACTGAACCAATCTCTTCCCCAACTAGAGCCATCGCCAACCAGCTTAACCCTCGTTCCAATGGTGATTTTCTGACGCGGTCATCAACAAGAGATTGTCGAGAGTAAAGGATCGAGTCCTCTGTCGAGTAATCCTTCGCTTTTGATTGAACCTTGTCTAATACGGCAAGGTCATAGACGTAAGTCATTTGTATGTCAAAAGAATGCTGTGAGTTCCTCAACATGATTGCGTCCTACTCATTCAAATTAGACTTCATGTGGTTTGTCGCTCAAGCATATACATACTTCAATTGTTAGCCCCTGTCCCTTGCGTGCCTTCCTGACCAGCTCTGCATATCGGCTTCCTTCTGCTGCATCGGGAGGATCCTTGAGCTCTGGACCTACAAGTTGAGTGACTACATTCGGGTATGGGCACTTTTGTTCAGATGGCAGTGGATATTGACAGGAGGACATAAACAAATCGAAAGGACTGCCAGGAGAAGACGAACTGACCAGAGAAGATTAAGGATAAAAAGGCCACGTAATTTGAAAAGCAAAAAAAAGGAGGCTGACATGTATGGGGCTCAATGTCATCCAAAAGCCCAAGGAAGCAACATGACAGTTGTTTGCGCTCATGAGGCGGGGTACATTTGTCAGTCTCTTCATTTGTTGCTCAAGAATGCGCTTCAAAACTCACAATGATGTAAGAAACCACCTTGAGAGGCATCAATGTTTTCTTACAGGTGTTAAGGGGATATAAAAGCTACACCAACAAATGCAGCCCAACGTCAAAAGCGAAATCAACACAAGTGCGACTGGTCATCAAGAAAGTGTAGATCGCGGTTAGAGTTGTGATCAAGTGTCACACTGGTCACTAGTCCAAGTACAACTCGCGCTCACTTGTATATTGATCATAAAGTCTCCTAGTGAATCGCATCGTCTCTCGTCAATCCCCATTTGTACCATTGCGGAGTGAGAAATGCACATGCCATCTGCTCAGCATTGTCCCTGATTGCCGCAAACATCTTCACCACATCATCTCTCACCAAAAACTGACCCACTGGCAATGTTCGTGGGATTGCCCAATCCACTCTGAGTTTAATCGAGGATTCAGCACAATTGAAGTACCGTAGAAAAGTAGACTTGGCATAGCAATCGCAAAGGATGCAAGGTCGCCTGCTCGTTCCAATGCGGTTCTCCATTACTGAGATTCGCGAAGAGTATAAAAAGGTGACCATTGACACCATAGGATGGACGTGAACAGTTCTAGTCTCGTTCACCGACCAGAGGCAGCAGGCTTCCGACGTTGACTGAGAATCCTGGGCAAGATCTCCCTGCCATCCGTATCTCTGGCCAGCTTCGAAAATAAATTGATCAGGAGGCACATCCATATGGACTGTACTGGGAGATTCGTGAGGAACCCAACAGAAGGTGATGTCAGGTGGACACCCAGACTGCGTCATGGAGAGAAGATGTGGTATGCCCCTATAAAGCAGTACGTCTGCTCCCCTCCGATATGAATAAAGACGCCATATCCGACGATAAACACGACGAAGAAACCATGTCTCGTCTTCAGAATCATCCTTCCACCTCTCATAAAACACATCAACGAAAAAGTCAGACTTGAGGAGGGCATAGCAGCAACGCCATAAATGACGCAGCTGCTGCAAGCGGTCTCCTGTATCATCAAGTGGACGAAAAGCTTGTTCGAAACAATGCTTTAGAGTATCGGTTGAGTGTGTGTGATTGAGTTTTTGTCTCATCCTCGCTATTTGGAGGGAGTTCTCCTCAGGGAGGCCAGTATTGAACCTCCAGGCCTTCCAGGACTCGACAAGTTCGATGATAGTCTTCAAAACCAAAGACATGGTCGAAACATCTGCACCATGTGGCACTGCTCGAAAGCGGGGAACTTTGTTATTTACTTTGTTCTGTAGCCGTCCCCAACAAACATCAGAGACAAAAGACAGATATTCCTCTTCTAAATCAGCTTGATTTCCTTTCGTCGAGACTATTGAGAGTGACTTTCTGATAAGCCCCAGCAAGCGTGTAGCATTGTTCATGGAAGCTTCGTGGAAGGAATTGGAACAGAGGTAAAATGTGAAACAGTCAGATTCCGCATCATGAGAGATAGAAGCAGCTGTATTGGAGCTGATAACGTTTGAGATCCAATGGAGCATTGTAGAAAGTTTGGTTGAGTCTTCTGACGTCCGCAGCCTCCTGCCTCTGTTTAAGAGAGGTGGTGTTAAGGAAAACAGAAGAGAGGAGGCCGTGATGCGCATTTGGTCTGAAGGACTGAGAGGAGGGGTGGACTGTTCCTGGCATTCGGTCATCTGAAAGCCCTTGAAGAAGTCAAATCAGAGCCAAAGTTGAACGTTGAGTTGTTGCGGGGCGAAAAAGAAATCGAAATCGAAACTAAATCACCGCGAAGTGGTTCAAAGTCCGCCTGATCGTTTCCACTGGTTCTCGATTCTAGTACAAAAAATGGCAAGAAAATCGTCGTTTACTCGCCCTAAAATATGGTACTACTCTACCTCAAAAGTACAGCAGAAAAAGCGTATCTGATTTAGCCAAAGACATATCATACGTCTTGAATAGTGCTTGTAAAGAAGCCACAGACTGGAGACTCTCCTTGAAGCGATTCGTGTCTTCCCACTGAGTTCTTGAAACGGGAGAGGACTCTAATATAGAATATGAATAAGATAGGGATAGGTTGTACGCTATAGCAACATTCTTCCTGCCCAACGAGGCATTGGGATACATTCCCTCACGTTGTCAATGCCTGATACCCAGCTTACCAACCTTTCAAATCCCATACCAAAGCCTGCATGTGGTGCACCACCATACTTGCGTAGATCAAGATACCACGAGTAGCTGCTTTCTTTCCCTGACGCAACATCTTCACCACTGATAAGCCCAGCTTCTTGCATCTTCCTTTCAAGGACATCTACACGTTCCTCTCGAACGCTGCCCCCAATCAATTCACCAACGTGTGGAATGAGCAAATCGAAACAGGCTACAGTTTTCTCATCCAGGTTGTCACGCATGTAGAAAGGTTTCAAAGACGCCGGGTAGTCTGTTACGAATACAGGCCCTCCGATGAGGGTCTCTGCAAGCCACTTTTCGTGCTCACTTTGGAGAGGACGACCCCAGGACGGTGTGTAGTTAAACGCGATTCTGGATAACGTCCGTGCTTTGTTCAGCTCATTAATTGCTTCCGTGTACGACAAATGAGTCCATGGAGCAGACGAAGAAAACGCATCCTCCAGCGACCTACGCTTTTGCTCGCTTGAACCTTTCAACAAAAGCTCGACATCCTCAGTAGGGAGCAACCCCGAGACGATGTCGCGTAGCAATGCTTCGGTAAGGTTACAAATTCCATGAACACCATCCTGACTTGGGAATGCCCATTCGGCTTCGAGCATCCAGAATTCGGCGAGATGGCGTCCCGTATCAGACGGTTCGGCTCTGAAGCAAGGCGAAAGGGTATACACACGAGAAAGAGCCGTAGCAAGGGCCTCAAGGTGTAATTGGTGAGAGACGGTAAGAAAGGCTGAGGTGGAGAAGAATTCAGAGGGTGAACGGTCGGGGGAAGAAGTCGGTGAAGCCGAGTCTTTAGTCAATGCTGCTGCGGGGTGGGAAGACTCCGTAGGTGCAAGCCGGAAAGCTTCGCCTGCACCTTCAGCATCGTTTGCTGTGATAATAGGCGTATTCACATAGGAAAAGCCATGAGACTAAAAGAATTTTCAGGAAAAGGCAGCATTAAAAAGCTTTTCTCACCTCAAACCATGAATTAATCCGATGCCCAAGAACGTCGCGTAATCTTAGCATGGAACCTATGTTGGATGCCCGTGCTCGTAGGTGTACATGATCGCGCAAATATTCAGGTGTTAGAGCCTTCTTCTGTATGGGATAGGACTGAATTGCACCGCTTTTAATTGAAGATACATTGTGGAGTGGTATTTTTAATTTTTAACGCACTTCTGGGTCACATTCGCCAACCATCTCGACTTGACCACCACTCTTCTCATCAACCAAAAGTTCATGGGACTGGCCTGAACCAGGGGACGAAACAAGCTGGCCAGTGAGTCGCACGGCAGCACCATTCGTCAATCTACGTAAATTCAATTTGATGCGTGTGTGCTTTCGAAAATAATTGGGATTGACCTTCGTAGAATTTCATCGTCCCGTCCTTTGAATAGGACTGCCTGCAGACCATTTGGCGTACTTCCATCCGTGATGACAGCAAACGACAAGTATTTTTGCTTGCGAATGGATCTAATCCATCCTGTAACAGTCGTTGTCCTGCTCTGCTCAACGGTATTTCTCGGTGCAAGGAGCTGTTTAATATTTGGGGGCAGGGAGAATTTTGGGCCAGATGCAGTGGACGAAAGGAGCCGGCGAATGATCATGGTGTCGTTTGGAACGACTTGCGCGTTGTTTGCTTCCGCTTTCGCGGAACTCTTTTACAGTATACTGACCAATGACTCATGTTCAGAACTATGACTTCTAAGCTTATCGATGGTAGTGTCCTAGAAGGTGGAGGGCAGATTCTGCGTAATGCGGTCTCCCTTTCAGCCCTACTTTCGAGATCCGTTTCAATACACAAAATTCGGAATAACCGGACACCACCAGGGCTGAAAAATCAACATAGAACAGGTTTGGACATTCACGTTCGTTTTCATAGCAACTTTTGCTTATCCTGTATGCAAGGTTTGGAATTGGCTGCTCAAATAAGCTGTGGTCGCTTAACAGGTGCTAAGAATGGATCATCTGAAATCGAGTTCGTTCCGGGACGTATCGAATTACCGAATCACTACCGTGCTGATTCTGTCACCGCTGGATCTATAACACTGCTCATCCAGATTGCACTGCCTTTGCTGCTATTTTCGCCTGAGCCTGTACGTGCATCCACGCTCACCTTGCTCGGTGGTACAAACGCCATGATGGCTCCTCAACTGGACTACACTAAGCATGTCTTCCTGCCGTTTCTTCAGAGACACTTCGGTGTGGAAAATGTATCGCTTCACATCAAGAAGAGAGGGTACCACCCCAAAGGCGGGGGAGAAGTTGATCTCAGTGTCATCCCATTTTCTGGCGGACAAAAGTTACGAAGTTTTAGCCTGATGAATCGAGGCAAAGTGAAATGGATCGCTGGTATTGCTCATTATGCCGGATTGCCGAAGGCAGTGGGTAATGGCATGGTTGCGGGCGCCATCTCGAGGCTCGCAGAATCAGGATTCCTCGGGGGTAGATTCTCGGCGAATATCAGCGTAAGTCCTGAATTGCAGGAAGAACGTCGTGAAGTTCCTATATCTATTCAAAATCAACGTGAGCCGAATAACCTTACCAAAGGCGCTGGCAGTGGAATTGTACTCTGGGCAGAATTAGAAGGCGGAGGTATCATCGGGGGCAGTGCAGTAGGGGTCAAAGGGAAAGAGCCCGAAGCTGTAGGCGGAGAGGCTGCAATGGAACTCATCAAAGGAATAGATGCAGGTGGTTGTGTAGATGAGGTCCATTCACACTACCACGAATTGAATTTCCAACTCACGTTCTCTACAGTGGACTCAAGACCAAATTATTATTTTCATGGCACTCGCAGAAGGGAAATCTGAGATTAGATGCGGAACAAACGGTCTTAGTCTACACACGAGGTGGATAAGTTTTAGGGTTGCCATTTGGATTGAACTGACGCAAACGCAGGACGGCTATTTGGTTAGCTGAAGAGCTCACTGAGGCAATATTTGAAATTGAAGAGGAACCTGCTGGCACCGTAGTCATTAGATGCCAAGGTATAGGTTACACACCGTCGGTGGAACAGGGGAGCGAAGGCGTAGACGCTGACACGAGTACTGATGCACGAGAATCATAGCTGCATTCAAGATGTTTATTTTGCGCCGACACCCTAGCATTAATTACAGAATTATTAGCATGCAGTCGAAAACAATCGTTAGTGTCCTACTAATAAATATACAGGATACCCATAAGGTCGACATCAACGATTCCATGACAATAGCGACATATCTCCCAGACGTCTATGAATCATTTGAGAAAAATCAAATGAAAGAATTTTAAGATTAAACTTACCTTGGTTTGATGAGATGGCGAGCTGTTCCGAGAATGGCAAGAAGCACAAAAACACCTGCGGCCGCGACATATGCCCAACCCAAGAATGGGTTCTTCCCGCCTATCCACGACACAGTCGAGACGACGAAAGCTTTGGTACCCCTATAGGGAAGGACGGGGAAATCTGACAGAAGCTCGGTTAACAGCAAGAGAGGTGATGTGAAGTGAAGGCTCACTTAGTCCAATAATAATCTGATAAGTGCCTTTTTGCATCTTGTCTGCATCATTCCTTCCATATAACTTCGTAAAGGTAGGCAAGCCAGCCGTTCGCATCCAATTTTGGAAGTGCTCATCGTCCCTGAGGTTTGGAGGGGGGTTTTGATCTGTGTATCCGTCAGGGTACCGCAGACGCCAATTAGGGGGAGGAACGATATCGGAAAGGCTTGAATAGCCGCCAGGGCCAACTGGAGTCGTGGCATATTTCTTGGCTTCACCCGGCCATGCAATGCCTTTAGACGAGAATGCGTAGGACTGAGACGGTTGCGATGTATCAGAAGGGTTCAAAAGCGTAAGGGTTGAAAATGTGTCTAGCTCAAACGATCAGTAACCAAGGCTGCAGCATAGCGTTGGAACTAACCATTAAATATCGAGTTTGCAATTAAGCCGCAAGGGTAAATGGCAGTGTTGTTTATAGATGCGAGCGGTTTGCAGTCACCCTTCTCCAATGTGGTATAACTAACACTCTTTCCCTTTAACTGATTTGTATCAAGACTCTTGACGTAACGCCGATGGTTTTGATAGAAGTTTGTAAGCTTATAGTAAAGCAGAACAGTAGGTTCAAGATCTGCTGGAAGGTCGAACTCGACGACACATTGCTTCTTGGCAGAGAAATTGGTGACGGTGCTGTTATTGCTGTTATCAAGGAAAGCATAACGTGGCTTATTGGGATTGGCGTGCTTCTCATCCTTAGCATTGAGGCGGTATGTATATTTGTCTGAGGGCATATCGACAAAGTTAAGACTGCCGTTCGCCGTCGAAGGGGTAAGGTTTTCGCAGTTGGTGTAATCGAAAGTGATCTCAGTAACGAGAGATGAACCCCAGATGAGCAGACCACCAATTGGAGCGAAAATAATGCCAATAATAAACAGAGTTGGAAGAACTGTCTTTGGTGTAAGAATCGGCTGCCATGCTTTAAGCCGCTGCTGCTTGAAGGCGGTATCTGTGTTTGATTGTCAGATACGATAAAAGCGAGACAATGAGCATGGACATACTTGCAGGGCGTTTCCAGCCACCCTTCTCTTTCTTATTGTCCGATTCAGATGAATCCAAGCCTTTATTAGCCTTTCTGTTAAAGAGCCCCATGATGGGAGAAGAGGAGAAGAAACGCAGTCCTTGGCACTCGGCAATGTCTGTCACCGCAGACCTCGGATAACGTAAGCCAGTGACTATGCTCTCAGCCATCCGACACCTCCACCGCCGTGATCAAGATATTGACATTAACAAATTCCCTGCTATAGTTACTGCTCACTTTCAGCAGCAATATTCTTCGGAAAATGCTTTCAGTAGCGTTAGACATTGTTATTTTTTTTCGTGTTGCTAGAATCCGACTACAGTTCAACAGATCCCCGTTCTTGATCTTGACAATTCCCCTGAGTCTTTCGTAGACGGTTCACTCGTCGCTTTCAGCGCCATGGTTCAAGACACTTCGCTCTCTCCTGAACTATATCTTGCAAAGACTTCTGACGGAGATTGTGGTGGTTGGGGTCTCTCTCCTGCTTTTCAGGGTGAAAATGTCCAGTACGACAAATTAAAGGAATGTAGCGTGTTCTGGGCTGTTTCTATCCCAGGATTGAGTCCATGGCGTCCCAGCAGTACTTCCTTGGGACCGGCCAGCTTTCGTGCGATCCTGCCTCATAAATACCCTATTCCCGAGGTTCCTCATGTGGGCGTTCAGCTCAAGGTAACCTCCTATCGCTGGCCAATTCCTGTCGTTTTTACACATCCTAGATATACGACGAAGCGTTGTCCCGTCCTCTTCGAGTGACGGACCTTGCATGTTTCGTTGGAATACTTATGTCAGAGCCGTATGTCATTGATGAATTTTCCACTACTGCTCGTAAACTTAACCACCAGCGCAGTTTTCACTCAAACCTCGATACGTCTGAGCCTTTGAGCGTCCCTACGCTACATGTTCTTTTTGCAAAATCCTTGTCAGCCACTGTGTTGCCAAGGGTTTTCCCAGATACATCTATTCTTTCCGGGGTAAGGCAGTTGCGGGGGGAACTCATCCATTGGATCGCCGATGAAGCCTTGGAAGGTGATCTCGTCGCTGCTGAGTGGGTCCTCTTAGCTGCCCTTGCAAGAGTGTAAGGACATCGTTCTGTAATACCAACTCGGGCTTACGCGCCTACAGTCAATCGAGAAACCCTCCTGTCTTGCCATTATCCTTGACACTGTCCGGGTTTCCGTCGTCCTTGGAGGTCAATTCCACACCAACCTTGCATCATGTGTTATCTCTGATATTCCCACTCGTCACAACACTCCCATTATCTCTGAGCGCTCTTAACAGGACATCCTTTTGTCCAGAATCCAAAGACGAAGACCTTCATAGCGGCTGGCTGCAGCATCCTAAAGGCTCCGTCATGATGCTTAGCGAAGGCACTGTAACGGAGGGAGAGATTTCCAGCAAAGGTACTTCTGCTTTTACACCTCTTGGCAACAGATCCTATAAATTTCTATTGTAGGCGTTATGAACATTCGTGCGGCGCAGAAGATGATGGAGACACAAGTATTGGATTACGTCTTTCCCTTTTCCGGCTTTCAGTTTGAAACAGATGTCAATTTTATAGTCTTGACGATCGGTAAACAGAGCACATTTTTCAAGGTATGTCCCAAGTATCTAGAACATTCTGCTAAGTTCAATACCAACTTATTCAGACGGATCTCAACATTTCGCTTAGTCCCAAGACTCCGAATGACGAGGCAAGGAGACGTCTGTACAGACCGCTAACCGATATTTCCCTTCCTCCATCAGAAAAGCTTACCTTGTTTCGTCGTCTCGTTGGCGGTGCTAAAGTAGGAAATGTCGCCGTCGGAGAGGCGACAGGAAAGGTGAGTCGAGGAACTGTAACACCAGTTTGACATTATTTAATTCGATTTCAAGCACATCGAAGAAGATTTCGTGAAAGAACGATCTACCAATGATGGGGCAAATGGGTATACATCCGATGATCTCATTCGGCGTATGCTTGTGTCAAGGTGATGTTATTGATTCGAGCAACATCCCAAATATTGACAATGTCTGGACAGATTGGTCTCACTCTCGTTTCATGAACCTGAAGTTACGGTTGAGAGCTGGGAATACACAAAACGTATTGAAACCATCATTCGAACAAGATGACGAAAGTTATTGTCTGCACCGTCCATGGGACCTGCGTATAAAAAATCCTATGTGCCGCCTCTGAGTGTATCATGATTTTATTGAGAACATTTTGCTCGTTGTACATCGATCGAATTCGTCAAGGGTGTTCAAAAAGGCAGGAATTTGGTATTCGTATTTACAATTGGGGGGTGTTCAACACAGCTATCATTACATGAACTTGAAGTTAATATGAAAGTTGGAAAAATCCAAAAGTGACCAAAACAATATGTACAAGACCGAGAAGCATGCGAGCTGCGACGTAGTTATATGAACAGAATAATGATACGGCCTTCAAGCACAAATCATGATGGTTTGAATTTGGGACGAGGTGTGGCTGGTTGCGTTTTAGTTGTTTTGGAAGTGGTTGCAGGTGGTTGGTAATCAAACTTTGAATGAAGCACGGCCGGACTGAAAACTTGCCCTGATGTTTTGGAACTGTCGTAACGTTCAGATGGTTTGGACCTATTGTAATGTTCAGCTCTCGCAAGGGATCAAAAGGTAATTAGAAAAAGACCTTAAATTGACAGCCTTTTGCCCGATGCATAGGTGTAGGAACCTTTGACCATACTGGTCCCATTTAAGGTTAACTAGTTCCTCAAGGTCTGGAACATCTGCGTCTAAACTGTTTGTCAATTCTCGCTTGAATGAGTTATAATCTTCCCAAGGTATTTTCAGTACCCCGCCTGCAATCGTATTTGAATACCATACCTGTCGGACACAAGAGACTAAGGTATTGCAAGACGGAATCATCGAAGACATCAGACTCGTCGTCAAGACCTTCCTTCACTTTAATCTTTTAAAAGAGTCATCATGGGCAGGTTATGAAAATGTAACGAATGCGCACCTCATTGCGAAGGGCAAGCATTTTCTTATATAATGTCTCTGCAGAGTCACCATTGTCTTCCACGTCTCTTCCGGACGTGGCTGTACTTAAAGAATATGTAGTGTTGCCAGAGGTTGAAGCCGAGATACATGGCGCAGAAGCCGTGCGCGTCTCCAAAGGCCGTGAAAAGGTACTTTCGGCGAAGGAGGCTTCAGGAGCATCATCCATATCATAAAGGTCATCGAAGAAGTCGATGGGATCTTCCTCAACGACAGCCTTCTGCTTTCCCTTCTTTAACCGCGGAGGTGCGCTGATCGACTCTCCGGAATTTACAGTCTTCTTCTTTTGTTTAGAACCTTTGTCTTTCGGGTGCCAATCCACAAAGAATGGTTCACGTCGTTGCATAAACATGCGCGCTTGAGGACCCAACTGATTGCAAGTAGCACTTTCAGCCCCAGACGTGTTGAAATGGACAAAGAAAAGACATACCACGATATAGGTGTTATGGAAATTGCGCATGTTTTTCTCAGAGACAGATGCGAGCACTTCGAGAAACTCGAGGCGATTGAACATGAGTTCGAGTAGATCTCGATCCACATCCTTGCAAGACCCGTATCCTGGCAGCGTCTCGTGTCCCTTTGTCCTTATATCGCTGCTATTGCTGCCACGCACGATTGCCGTGAGCTGATTCTTCGTCACTTTCTCTCTCCGTTCCTGGTTGATGGTCTGGATCAAGCGTAATGCAGTGAGGGCGCGAGTCGTCACATCCGTAGATACAGTCTCGCGGTCTTCCTTGCATGTATCACATCCTTTGGCGCAATCCTCCTTATCGAAACGCTCGTCAAAGTGTTGGAGAATCTGCACTCGACGACATTCTGATGTGTTATCGCAGTACTGGTAAACTTCTCGGACGGCTAATATTTGCCTTTCCTTACTTTCCTGGGAGGATTGATCGTTCCTAATCTGGTGGATGAGGCTGGTCATATCCTTTACGGCAAAAACTATAATTCGGTCAGGAGAGGTGCAGCAGATCAAAGAACTTCTCTCACACATGATGCAGTCTGCAGGTTTGCCATCTCGTCCCGCGCGTCCAGTCTCTTGATAGTACCTAGTAAAGTGATGAATTTTAAGCACTTCTAATTCAGTTCTATTGACAAACCCGGACAAAGTTTTGGGCATATCATAATGAATGACGTATCGCACTGAATTCCAAGTGTTATTAACATTAAAAAAAAGGGTGGAAACTGTGTCGCACCGTCTGGTTTATCGATGCCCATTCCAAATGCAATCTGATTTCGACTTTCAGTGAGAGAATCGGTAGGAGAGTATAGAATGAACACACAGTAGCGGCCAAAACGGGTACCCTGCCTGCTTGCCAATCTTGCGCGGCCTGCTCCTTCTCTGCAGGCGACATAAGAGCATGGAAATGCGAGGCTGTCAAGCCCTTATCCCGTAAACTTTGGGCAACAGACTCGCATGACTTCCGACTGTGGCAGTAAATAATACCAGACTTGCCGCGATATTCCGCATTTAACATGGTAGCAATCTCGTTCACTATATTGCCTTTCTTCCTTCGAACAATGTATCGAAGGTTCGTGCGATTGAATGATTGAAAAAAATAGGCGTGATCTGGTTGTAGTTTGAGTTGGGAAACAATATCTGCTCTCGTTCGTTTATTTGCTGTTGCGGTTAACGCCATAATAGGAACGGATTCATAACGTTTGCGTAGCGCCCCTAATTCTGTATACTAGAGCAGAAGATTAATCGAGTTACACAGAATTTCTGAAAAAAAATCTTACAGCATCACGAAAGTCTTGCCCCCAAGTCGAGATGCAATGTGCTTCATCGACCACAAATCTTGCCAACTGCTGTTGGTGATAGAGGCGGTCGAGAATATTTGTGACTTTTGGACTATCTCGCAACTTTTCCGGAGTGATATACCATAAACTAGGTTTGTGATCCGAGACGATCAAATTTTTCCAGTCTTCTGATCCCGTTTCCGAATTAGACAGTAGGGCGGCGATGCATTTATTTTGCAAGCTCTGTACCTGGTCCCTCATGAGGGCAATAAGAGGGGATATAACGACAGTGACACCTTGCGTTTTTCCAGTGGTGCAAATAGCCGGCAGTTGGTAACAAAGGCTTTTCCCCCCTCCAGTAGGCATCAACACGAAGACGTCTCTTCCTTCGAGTGTGGCAATAACGGCCTCTAGCTGATTTTTCCGGAAACTTGGAAGTTTAAAAACTCCTTTGAGCTTCCGCATAACCTCGGCGTAGTAAGGCGATACGGTAAGCTCAACAGGAATCGGGGTCGATGGTGTATTCATGTCCATTGAAGGTGTTACAGTAGAACTAGAGGCGGGCATTTGTTCGTCCATGGTCATGTCATCCAGTCCTCCCCAATATGCATCGTCACTCATGGGACCATCAGTTGAGGACGCTGCTAGAGATGCCAGTTTGGAGGCAGAACCATCCGCTACCACGACACTATCCCCCCGGTTGGCTCCAAAGGAAGAAGAAATGGCTTGCTTTGCACTCCTGTAAATAGGTAGAGGTGATGAAAGGGTTGGACTTTGAATATTAGTCTCTCTAGAAATTCGCAGGTCCTTTGTGCGTGTCTCGATTGCTGCAAGACGCTCGAGAACCAGATCCCTGCAAATATATGGTATTATTTCTTTAAAAAAATGGATATCAATCGAAAGCCAACCAACCTCTGTGCCTCCAAAAGAACAATATCCTTCGTCATATCCCCACTCTTGTGGTATGCAAGACATTCATCCCCGATCCTGATGCGTTCGGAAAGTGCAAAAAGTTTTAGGCGTTGGAGGGCTTCTGAGGACAACTAATAAAGAAAGGAATCAATAAACTCAATTGCGAAAGTGAAACGAAACATTGTACTCACTGACACGAGGTCCGAGGACAAGTCAGAAGATGTCTTATTTCCGGAGACTTCTCGATCTGTATTTTGTTGGGTAAAATGCTCCCTTGTAGCCCTGTTAACCTTGTTTGAGGTTGTGAAGATATTTTCCTTCTCCTCATTTTTCTGCCGTTTCGATATGTGAGGCAACGTTTCGCCAATTAGTGACAGATCCGACGAATCACGTTTGAGGCTAGGAGTGGGGGGTGTAGAATCACTCGATACACAAACAACATCGCTCCGTGCTTTATTCTTTGTAGTATTCGATTGAAAACCAGGAGTAGCAAACGATTGAAGAGCAGGGCGACGTACTAGAAGGGAATACTTCAGCAAAAGTAGTAGAAAAAAATGTACACCAATTACCGCCATCCTGCCTCATTGATGGAGTAACCGCGACTGTAGGCTTAAATTTTGATGCCTGAACGCAAAAAAAAGGAATGATTATTGAAATTGACACCTTTTCGCGTCCCCCGTGCATACCTTTACTGTTCCAACAGAGGCATTGAGAGATAATGAGGACGAACATTTCTCTCTAGCAGTCGAGGCGCTTGAAACCGACATATCCTTATGTTGCCAGAGTGAGTATAAGCGTGCAAACTTTGGTGATGTGCGTGTGTCAAACGGAGTTATGATGGACGCGTCAGTCACGTGCACGACGCGTTCAATCAACACTGGCAGGCGCGCCCTCCAACTCAATTTACCGCCGTCGTCACCCTCCACAGTACAATATGGGGAAGGGAATTTTCCCTCAAATGTCGACACCAGATATAATAAACGCGCTTGCGGGGTGGGGCATCTCTGTCAGTCCGGAACAACTTAGAAATCCAACAGCAGATTTCGTAGAGGGAGTCTACTGTGCTTGTCTGGAACAGGTCACCGGTTTAAGCTATGATCACCTCAGAGAGCCCGTACAGAATGCAATTGATAGCTCACAGGTGGAAGAAAAGGTTCGTGATATTAATTATTCTGCCGAACTGTGTCCAATTACAAGACTTAGGATCTGTACATCTCCGCCATGACGAGTAATATCGTTCTTTATCATCTGTAAGCCTGTCGTATTAATTACTGATATACTGCTCATGATTTTAGAACTCGATTTGCCAAAGCTGCTAGAGTGGAAGACTTCAACTCGAGGGATATTTCCAACCCGGAACGAGAACGGACAACAATATTACTCTCTGCGTTCATCAATTTCGTGAAATTTACAGAGCAATATTGCGATCCTTTTTTGAAGGACTTGCGTGAACGTTCGGATGCTATCATTATACAAAGGGATAACATGGCAGAGCAACTAAGCGATGTCAAAGAGAAAATAGACGAAATAAAGTATGTTATCCTCCCTTTATCCATGTATTTGACTTCGATTTGTTTCAGGTCCAGAATTGAGAAAGAGAAACCCGTTCTGGAGAAGCTCAACGCTGAGAATACAGCCCTGACAAACACCATGTTCGCGACAAAGGACGCCCAAGGGAAGGCTGTTCGTGATGTAGAGCAGTACAAGGCGGAGAGGAACGCAATACTCAAGAGAAAGGTGTCTTTTCTATAGTTTCGATTAATCCTTTTGTTGTTGACTTCACCACCCGACAGGAAGTCCTTAGTGGTGAGATTAAGAGTATGGAAGACGCCATTAGCAGAGCAAGAGGACGTATCGTCCAATCACCTGAAAGAATTCGGAAAACAATCACAACTATGTCTGCTAGTGCGATCGAGGATAAGAAAACCGTCACATTGCATGAAGCAAAAGCTCGCGATTTGCAGGCAAAAATTAAAGGACTTCATAATATTGAAACTGCAGGTTTTTGCTAAATATTGCAATGCCATCTCACCAATGGTAACTACAGGATATCCGAGGCTGCATCGAGCAGATCCAGACGATAGAACGCGAAATGGAATCCCTCAAAGCTTCACAGAAAGCCCTTGGTAAGCTTCGAGATCTGTTGGATACAAAAAGCATCGAAAGAAACGAACTACAAACGCGTCAAGAAGTACAACGCACCACCCTTTTTCTCAAGTCCGATCTCCCTAAATATATATTTTCTTTTAGCGGCTGAATGACCAGCTTTCACATGCAAAAGTGAAGTTGGAAAGGGCACAAAATCATGCCGTGGATAAAAAGTCGTCGAGTCAGAAAACGATTGAGCGACTGCAACAGGAATACGATGACATGGTCGTTGAGAGGCGAGAAAATGATAAACAAATAGAGGAGGTTCGACAGGAAGCCAATGACGTAGAAATGAAGGTACGAAGGCCACTTATCTATGGATTGACGCTGAACCTTGTAAATAGATTCAAGAACATCTTAAACGAAGCGAGGTTGAGCTTAACGAGCTATTAGCTGAGTACTGCAAACTTCGACATCAGACGGACGTCTACATGGAAACGTTGGCAAACACGCTCAACATGAAGGTAATCACTGAATAAATTACTAGAAATGGTTTTATTCCTCCGAGTCTGTACATCTTTCTTGCTGTAATATTATCTTACCACTCTAAATGCGGAACGATCCGGGAGAAACTCATTTTACTCAGTATTAGATGATATTAAAAACAGTATTGAACTATTAAAAGTGTAGAGAGAAAGAATTTGGAGAGAAATGAACACAGCAATAGCCCTCTCGTCTTGACAAAAAAAATGAAGCAAATGAGAAGTCAGGCTGGTAAGTAAAAAAAAAATTGGTGAAATCTTGGGCCGTGAATTAGCTCTATCGTGTCGTCCACAAGCTTCGTGTCTTTAAGTGGTAGCAATGAAAGCCATGGAGGACTAATGAAGTAATGAAAAAGCATCAAGATTAAACCTAAACCTATACAAGAGAGCATCTTTATTGGCGACTCACTTTTGACAGACTTCGATATAGGTGTCTGTAACCCCAGCACCCTGGAGAATATTGTCATATCAAAACGATGCTGTCAAACGTATAAAACTCACAGGAGTAACATTAAACAACTGACACTTGGCACATCATCACTCGAAAGTGAACATCACGGAAAAAATTACACGACAGACGAAGAGTAGTCTGAATCGAGTTACGTTCCGTGTTATAAAACACGTAGAACGCGCTGCGAAGTGAGCTAAAGGATGGTCATATACTGAATCCAACTTGACACTGCAAGGGCGCAGTTGGATCGAAGAAATATGCCACCCAATCATTACGGCGACTTCCAAGACCAGTCCACTACATGCCCTCCTGCGCACCAAAAAGGCCAGCGATCTTCGGGTAATTACTTCTCTTAGTAAGAAAAGAAAAATGAGAATGGTTGGTCGGATTTCTGATACGCCGTTGCAGCTGGTTACAGCTAGATCCTGCTAGGATCGATCAAGAATGATTAGAATACTCAGACCTTAGCCCGCTCGCAAGCATGGACAACAACGCCGAAGCGGGTTGTCTTGTACGTGGCGAGCCTCGCAGCTTTTCATCTGTCGTGGTTTGAAAAAAGCAAAGAAATTCGACAGCAAATGGGATATTTGCTTGTATTTGGCATCAATAGTGACATCCATCGCTTGTGCATCGTTTGTCCTATCCCAACAGCTTCTCCAACATTGACCGCCTTAGAGTCTCGCCAAGTAGAAACAAAGCTCTTGCGCGCAATCAGAAATCGCTTTTTCTATCTCTCGTCCGTGAGTTCTTTGTATGACGACACTGAAAATTGCGCGACGCTGGTCAGTGCAAAGATCGCAATGACTCGGATGTACGACAAGCAGTTTTCTGTCTTTCTGTGGTAGGTTACAGCTGAGTATAATTCTCCAAGTCAAATTGAAGACTAGATATCATCCTACTAAAAAATTAGAGCATCAACCCCCCTGACTTTTCGTTCTCATCCGACTTCTGAGAAACAACAGAATGGGACAGATTCTAGACATACCCTTTGGCCAGCATCTGCGACCAGAGCTCGATAACGTATCACTTGTAATCCTACCTTATTTGGTTATCGGAACACGTTAGGCTTTCCTTCGCTTTTTTTTATATCTCTGTCTTACTATTTCCTGTTCCTGGTAGGAACAAATAGGAACCTCCTTCGTTTGGTTGGACGCTTGAAGGTATCTGATTTGTATATGGCTCAGATACTGCAGATCAACATTATCAAATCCTGGTTATCGTGTATATATGTAATTATGCCATTTCTAAGGTATTATGCTCGCCCATTAAAAATTAGTATATGAATTTTACAAAGTACATGCATACCAAATACATAATTCATTGGCGCATTCGGACTATAAAGGAATGTATTTTCAATGCTTATTCAATGATGTACAACACAATGATCATGATTTTATTCGTACAACGCGCTTATCATAAGACGAAAATCGAAACGTAAATGCAACAAAAGATTTATGTAATTTTTTTTGATCTGTCAAACAAGCTAAATCCCTTCGCACCCAGAATATTACGCTTTGAAAATAATTTTACGATTTCCAGGACGAAGGATAACGGTGCCTCTGTCATTGACTTTTTTCAAATTTGTCTGGTACACAGTGACCTTGAGCGAATGGAGAAGCGCAGGTTCGCCATCAGCCTATAATGCATTAGTTTGATGAAGTTGGGATAATAATGGGATAAAATTACCCTCTGTCCCCGCCACTTCAAATTCGATGGGTCCTGGAGATACTGCGCGACCCTGCCAGATTCAAAGTTAGGCAACTTAGAGAGACGCTCGATGCCTCGGTTAAGATGCACGAATCCTTCAACGACTAGATCCGTTTGGTCACGGCAGTTGGCACAACGACGAGCGGCGCTGTTAACAAACGCGTGGTAGCTGCCCACTAAATTGGGACTAACGAGCCAGCTCTGCGGATCATCGGGAACTTCGCCAACGAAGAAAATCACAGTGAAGCTGGTAAGGAGCTCATATTTCTTGAATTCAACACGAGCAGTCCAATCGTTGTACTGCGCTTCTTGCTCTTGACGAGCACCGGGCAGACCAATAACCACAGAACCTCCGTATAATTCGTCGACCTTCTGGCGGATGATTCGCTCGACAACTTCGGGAGGTGCGCCTTGCAACCCGTCAAATTCTGGATAGATATACCCAAGCTGAGTGGTAGTTTTCAGACTGTCTGAAGACCAGTAATCCGCATCCGCTTTCCAGAACGGAGTCAAATCTGAATGGAAATTAGTTACGATAATGCCAACGTGCAAGACCCATTTTCCTTACCGGAATCCTTGTCAACATTTACCCCAGGGAGAATAGTGATAGTCCCGTCAACAGAATCGCCCGTACTCACCCAGACGGTATTGTTGAGCGCATACCAAAGCGAGAGCAATCGGTCGACATTGGCATGATGCAAGAAAAAAATGGGGTCGAATCCTGGGCTCAAGAATCAGTATGGAAATGGAACGACAGAAATAGCTGTCAAGTACCAGCGACCGCTGGGTCACCCATCTGTCCTGCGCCTCCAACCAAGACATGGATGCCATCGTGGATACTTTCGAGACTGTTGGCCTTGCTCTGTCCATTTGTAGTGGTATGATTGCTGAAGGCTTCCCAGTCGTGAATCAGAGTCAACATGGCGTAAGTGTTATCTGTAATGTTCCCTTGCGAATTGCGCAGAACCCTGTAAAAGAAGTATGAGAATTCTTCGTTCCCGAAAAAGAGAAGAGTCTCAAATAAGACGACGCACTGTTCAAGGAGGAGAACGTTGTCAGTGGCTGTAGATTCACGGCTCGTTGGACGTCGAAGGGTGGTGCGCCACCTGGAGTAAGGTCCAGGGAACGACGAGTCGATAGGATCGAAATTGTAATTATACAATGGGTTGTCGACAACGGTTTTGTCTCCATCTGGTCCGGTAATTGTAACGAGCTTCAGTTCAACTACTTCGGCCGGAGGCACGGAGTTTTTGGCCCAGTCCCAATAAGGCTGGCGAAGCTGATTAGCAGCGTCTTTCCAAGCGTCTTGATCGACTTGGTAGGTTTCTGCAATTTTTACAGCATGATCTTGAAGGATTTGCTGAAGGATCGTGTTCAAATGATTGCATCAAAATACAGTTACGACGACGCTTACTTCGTACAGTGATACGTAGGGCCTGTGCCAGGTCGGAAATAGAACATTGCCATGGGTGCAGTAACCACCCCATGCGAACGTGTCGCCAAAAGAGTCGTCCCAAGGTGTGTAAGGCAAACCATGAATACCCCCGAGCTGGAAGAACGACTTGAGATCGGCCTGGTCTACATTTTGCATGGCCTCTGCAAAGCTGGATTCATTATATTTCAATGATGAGAAGGTCCCAAGAAACGTACGAAGGGCCTGGATATAAAGAGAAAAGAATTTGTCATTCTGGACGAAATCACGTATTTCAAGACGTTTGTACGGTTGTCCTGAAATACCAGTGGTGTAAATTCGATCATCTGTCATTGTTGGAGAGGGAGTTGGTTTTTTGACTTGATTGGTGAATAAGGGTCTCTTATACCTTGACTTGGATACTCGTGGAATATTGCTATCGAAAAAGGGTAAATCTCAGAGTAATACAGTATGTGTTTACAAAGAAACCTCACCTTCGCAGTTCACACATGATCATTGACCATTATGACAGAACTCAGATGGATGAGCATCACTTAGCCCCATCTAGCACTAAGAATGATGACATTGATCACTGAATCAACCATCAGTGGTATCTCGAGTCCGAGTCCAGACACTAAGAGGCATGCATGACCATTGTCAATTCTAACTATGCACCCCACTTTTCGGATAAGGAGTGATGTCATTGATCACAATTTGATCATTGGCGGTTATTGCCTTATAAGGCTAGGTCATTGTCAGCTGGAGTTTGCCGTTTGCAAGTTTATGAGGCAATATCTGGAAATTCAGAGGTTGTTTTAATGTCAATTACTTCTATCATAGTCCGAGTTTCAAAATAATTTTTACACTCAAACTGTATTCCTTGTAAATGCATTGGTTTGTCGGAGTATTATTGCCATTTTTGGCCTAATGGTAGTAAGGCTATGATGATTTTTCCGATATGGTCACTGATATACGGAGAACTTGGGAATCCTTCAAGGTCCCTCGGAGAAATGTTAGTCCGCCTGGTCAATTGATTGCGGAATCCGGATGCATTGAAGCATCTATTTGACAAGAAATCGAAGGTTCAAAAGTCGCTGAATCTCTCAGCTGATGTTCCATCGAATTGTATGGAATTGAGGGACCCAAAGATAAGGAACGAGGCATTTACTTTGCCTGAATAAGTGGTTAACGTCTGGAATGCTTTTTAACATCGTGGAAATACAACCTTGAATGTATCAAACTATTTGGAGATAGACGCGGATGCCATGCCGAAGAAGATGAAGACAGAAAGAGCCTGGCCACAAAGTGTTTAGTCCACGCCTCCGCAAGTTGCGAGTCCAGATGACTTCCCGATTGATACCGTAAGAACTATCTAACTTAATGCATAAGATTCAAAACACCACCGTTGATAAGATCAAAGCTATTGAAGTACACATGTTCATGACACAGGAGGAACAAAACCATCTTTTTTATTTATTTAGAAAAACACTATCAATAAGTCGTCTCTTTATGCAAAAGAACAGATTTTTCTTGACACATAAATGGATTCTGCGACATAGACATGTCAGTGACAACGGGAGGGAGAGTCGGGGACTCATAATGATTTACCGACATCTCAATGACTTTAAGAAAGGTCAATGGCTTTGATATCATCCTGAGATCATGTGTTTCAGTAAGGGCATTAATGTACTCGAAGGTCTGAAAACACTCACACTGACGAGTTGTCCAAGCTCATTCGCTATGAGTGTACGGAATTTATCGGCATTGGTCCCAGCAACTTTAATATAACAAGATGAGAAGACTGCTAGCAAATAAACCCAAGTAAAAACGTACGGTTTAGACTGAGCCAACCTGAAATGGCGTTAATAAGATTGCCAGCAATAGTAAGAGAAAAATAAGTAGTACCGTAGTTCAGATTAAAACTGCCATCGTTCCACTTCCAAAAGAGGAGATTATCGATGGTCTCGTTAGATTCTGAACGTTGCAAGTGTCGGCAGCTGTATGAGTAGAACTGATGGATTGTCACATACTGAAGTCTAAATAGCTGATGTCTACATAAATGAGACAAGAACTGAAGATTGCAAGAGTATATGCGACCCACTGATAGACACCTTGAAGGATTGAATCGGCATTAAACTTTTATCCGTAATTCTCTCTGCAAAGGTTGACTCACATTGTTGTCGTCGTCAACGCTTCCGTCCAACACCTAAAACGGGCTAAGATTCAGAGGCTTAAACTTTGTCGTTCGATGAATTACCTGGAGATTTGCGTTCGAGCCTTTGCTAGCAAACTTGTTAAAGATATTCAGGGCGTCTGCATTTGCCGAGTTGTTGAGAGCTTTGATAGTAATGGGAAGTATGAGTTGACCAACTTCCTGTAATCAGAAAAAAAAGGTGAGCAGAGTCGTGCAGGTGATGACCAATAAAATAACTTGCCGTTAAGAAAGGATTCTGGCTGAGGAGTTTCAACACTACCTATAAATGTAGTTTGTTGTATAGACGAAGACAAGATTCTAAGTTCAACCTACTTCATCCACGGAAGCCCCGATTTGAGAAGCAACGACAGATTGTTGGGGTAAACGCCCATACACCTGTTGGACCAATGTTAGACGGTAGATTCAAATGTTGCTACAAATTGTACCTTCAAGCCAACCTTATCTAGAACACGGCTAAAATATCGAGCCGCTAAATAAACCAATTACGGGGTGAATACATAATTACGAACAGAAATTCCTTATCCCTGCAATGAAGGCATTAGAAACTTTTAACTCGTGTTGTACGAACCCACATACCATTCAACAGGGTTGTCGTTACGGTTGAACTTTTGATCGGCCTTCACTTGCCCATAGAGGATCCATCGCAAAGCGTCGCGCTGTATAAAACTAAGTCTGAAGACGTTTGCAGATAACAGGTCCGGTTACCTTCGCGGAATAGGGAAGAGACTGAAAGTTCCAGAATTAGCAGATGATAGTGCATCGATAACTTGAAAGTATATACCCCAAGAATATCAATGGAACCACCGTTGACAAACGCTGTAGACATACCGAAAGTGAAGCTGATAAAGTGAAGGGAAGGTGCAGCTGTTAAGTACTATAATGTTATTTGCATATGTGTTTTATAATTCATTAGACTGCAGTTCTTAGAAACGAGGTCGCCTGGAATACTTGTCGGTTAAAAATTGGCACCCTGTTCTCGAATGAGGACCCTACCACCTGACAACTGAATTCAAATAAACACTGACAGTGACGCAAAATAATACCTTCGGGATTGAATTCTTGTTTCCAGAGGGGACCAAACGGGGAACAGAACTATTTCACAGTGGCTCAAGTGATGTCACGGTCGTGAACAGATCTTCACATCCTTATAGGGCAAGCTCCAATCAGTCATTGATGGCAAGGTGTAAACAAACGACAAACAAAAGTTGAGCTTCAGTGGATGCACTTAAATTCATTGTAATGTTTCTTAACTCGAATCACCAGTCGAACGTACATAGATATCATAAATTTTATAGTATTCAAACCGCCGCCAATATTGCTCAGGATCATGGATCGAGTGGCTTTTAGGAGCCTTACAACAACCACAACCAAAGGGAAACCTATAAGAACTTTTCTCTCTCCACTCACTTCCGTCAATTACCCTCTGATCATGCCGCTCATTAGTGGTACCCCTCAGCATCAAGTCGCCTCCAATAAAACTTTATACGATTGGACAGCTCGTCTCACGTTCGATAAATACGAGCTTGGTTCCAGCTTTGGCGTGCTCCTCTTCCTTGGCGAAGTTCCGAACAATCCACAGCAATGGGAAATTAGTCCTAATCTCGTGGGGGCCAGTCATGCATATGTAGATCGCCGCCCTCACCCCCGTAACCCGCCGAGTGGCATTCAAGAAGGATTCGTTCATCTTAACCGAGGGATTCTTGAGCATTCTGGATTGAGTTCCTTCGAGATAGATGTGGTCGTACCTTATCTTACCCGAGCTCTTGAGTGGCGAGTGATAACGGTAAGGAGCTGTTTGTGCACTCGAGAAATTCACTGTAACAATACTTACATGTAGAGTGATGGAACCCCTGCTGATCTCCGCTCCCTTGAAGTCGTAGTATTCGTTACACCTTTGAGCCTTCCCCCAGGCTCCAATTTCCCAGTTCCTGGAGAACCGCGTCGTCTCGACCGTATAACCTATGGTCGCCATGGGGGCAGCCGCCATGCTCCTGCTTGATGTCTATATTTGATGTTCTAATTTGTGTAGTAATATGCTTTGTCGCTCCAACTTTAGTGCGTTAATTGTCTCTTGTGAAATATCAGTATATATGCTGTACCAGTAATATTCAGTAACTCCAATGTATTTCACTTCCAGTGTACTCACGTAAGTTCTACTAATTTCAGAGTGTCAGCTAATCAAGTACAATACTCAAGCTTTTTCATGTTTATGAGCTCGTTATTAACGACTTCATGATATCGAGACCGCATTACATTACCATCTCAATTGTAACTACAGGATATCTGATCTGTTTCAAAAAACACCACCTTTCACATGCTTGGCACAACGATAAAAGGTTGACGGGATATGCTGTGTATCCGAGTCATTCAAACGACATTGCCAACTTCAAAGAACCTGGTTTTTCATCACAGACATGTTTATTGACAGTGTGCAGAGTAAACTGCTGAGCCCAAGGGGTCCTCCGGCCCCAAATACAGATATTGAGGCCCGCAAGCTCGCTGCCAAAATGTATCAGATTGTTTTCTGGAATTTCTGATTTTGTCACAATCCGATCCCTGGAGAAATGACTCAAACTTATAATGACGAATTTGAAACCTCTTTACCCTCACCATCATGTCTTCCACAGCAACTGAAACGCGGGAACCATCTTCCTTCCCGCCAGTCAACAACCTAGAGCTGGAATCCGTCAAGGACAGTAAAATCATCAGCGTTAGCGTCTACTCTGTTCGTGCAGAAATTACGAGGTTATTCAAGTTCAATGTGAAACCGGGGCAGAATCAATTGAATATTCTGGGTCTGCCCAAAGCGTTGGATCAGGATTCTTTTAGGTGATTCTTGAATAGTTTCTATCGACGGTGGAACGTTTGTCTCATGCATGTGGTGTAGAGTCGAAGGTCGTGGCGCGGCAAGCATTCACGATGTCTCCATTTCTACAATCATACCGCCTCCTACCCCAACAACTTCTCCAGCATTGACCGCCTTACTCGCCAAGCAGAAACAAACCGAAAAAGCTCTTGCGCGCACTCAAAAGTCACTTTCTTCATTGGAGAAGTACCTTTCGTCCGTCAGTTCTTCCCATGTTGATACTGCGAAATTGCGCGACGTCGTGCAAAGTTACAACGCGACGGCGGGAGAACTCGACAGCAAAGTTACGGAACTTGAGGATGAGCTAAAGGAACTTGAAGACGAGATTAAGGCTGAAAAAGTGAAACTTTCTGGTCCGACGGGAAATGAGAAGCTCAATCTCAAAGCCTCCATCAGTGTCTTCGCAGATGTCGACGGCGAAATCCAGATTGCGCTCATATATGGTGCATTTTCACGAGAATCCACTGGGTAACAAATGCTGATTAGTTTGTTCCAGCCGTGTATAACGCTACTTGGAACGCGGGCTATGACATTCGTGTCGACATGCAATCCAAGGAAAAGCCCATTAGTCTTGTTTATAAAGGTTCTATCACTCAGGACACCGGGGAGGACTGGGACGATGTTCCGCTGACGTTGGAGACGGCTACACCTACCTTCGGCGTTGGCGTGCCTACGCTGACACCTTGGACGCTATCCGTTTATCGCCCTGTTAGCCTTAAGTCCAAGGGGTTTTCTTTTGCCAGTGGTTCTATGCCGTCTGGCGGGAGTGTGGTTGCTTATGCTCCTCCTCTTCCGCCTTCGATAAGAGCGCGGGGAGAACGAGGCGTCCCTGAAATGCAATACCGTGAATTGCAAGTTTCGTCAAAGGGTAATGTCAACGCGACGTTTGGTGTTCCCGGTTTGATCAGCATACCAAGCGACAACGTCGGACACAACGTGACAATAGCGAAAATGGCATTAGACGCTACAATGAGCTGGGTCTGTGTGCCTAAGAAAGATGGAAGGGTACACTTGAAGGTTTGTTGGCGTTGTTCCTTTCCGCGGGGGATCCGATGTCTAATACTGTGACAGGCTAAAATAAAAAATGCATCGGAATATACACTTCTTCCAGGAACTTCGAGCGTATATGTCGATGGAAGTTTTATCTCAAAGTCTGAAGTTCCGTTAGTTAGCCCTGACGAGAGTTTTGATTGTCCCTTGGGGTGTGTCTTCTTTTCTTCAGTTTTTTTTTATCAGGGTCCTAACTTTATTTAGTCTTGATCCTTCTATCCGTGTCACGTACCACCCACAGATTAAAAAGTCTTCTCATTCTGGGTTTTATAACAAGTCTTCTGTCCACTCCTATACGCAACGAATTACTGTACACAACACGAAATCCGCTCCTGCAGGAAGTGGCAATGAATCTCTCAAGATAAAAATTGTCGATCAGGTTCCTATTTCTGAAGATTCGACAATCACCGTCAGGTTACTCCAACCGCCTTTGATGCTCCCTGGCACTGACGGCAATAGTGGTGGCACAATTAGCAGTGCAAGTGGTTCTGGCGCTGAGTTGAAGTTGCCTACCCCGGTCAAGGTTTCTTCGGGGGTGGTTGCTACTTGGGAAGGTGCAGATGAGATAAGCCTTGGATCCGTAGGGCAGAATGATGTCGATATCGAATCGTTGGGTCGTGATGGACATTTTTGCTGGATTGGTTCGATCCCTTCTCAGGGCAAGGTCAACTTGATTCTCCAGTGGGAGGTAACTGCGCCGTTGAGGACGAACATTTTAGGCCTTACCTGAAAAAATTATAAATTGCCATCACATTCCTGCTATAAATTATCGGGATAAATTAATCTGTAATAGTGTATAGCCTTTGTGCTTGTTCAAAATTTTTTTTCATGAATCATCCGATTTGCAGTATTCGCAGAACCATTCTCCGTCAGGCGGTTCCATCAGCCCAACACAACCAAGATGGAACTTATGACATACAAAGAGACATCAGCCGACTGATATTTGACAAGGAATAAAACGAACCCATTCAAGTTCGCAAGATGGATTATCACAAGCGATCATCTAGCAGACACATAAGTTACTGTAGACTTATTGTAAGTAGTCACATCAACGACTCACTTCTCCAAATGAAACTCGATTGCAATAACAATATAAAGGTTCCTCATTTGGCTGAACAGCAGGCAGTGTGATCGTCAATGCTGAGGATTCGGGGACCTTCTTTCCCGAACCTTTCTTTTTCGATGAACGCTTGTCGGACGACATAGAATCTGACCCTGGAAACAAGTGGCCGTCTGTGGCCTTTCGTCCTCGATTGTTACGATTCCACTGAGGGATGACCAACTCTGGAAGATGAATGCGAAGGGGATGGGAGGGATCTGCCGACAGCGACGCCTCCTGTTCCTTAATGGCTTGGTCCAGGAGATGAATGTGTCGCTCCACCTGGGAGAAGAGCACTCAGAAATCTATGCGATAGAGTAAAGGAAAGGAAGTAGTACAGAATCGTAATTGGTTTGAGCAAGGTTGACTTTCTCTTGCGATGCGCGCAAAAGTTCTTCCGTCATGAATGCTATTTGTTGCGCCATGTCCCTTGAAGACTCGACCTCCGATTTACCAGTTGGTGTTGACGACATTTTCGGGATTATAATTGAAGGATCTTCTGTGCCGCGAAGAGGTGTCATGACGGTGTCGGCTGAGGGAGTTGGCTGGCCGTTTGTTTTCGTTGGCGGAGAGGCGGTATCGACTGCACTTGGTGGGTTTCCTTCGTTTTGCTCGATCGCCTCCTCATTCATTGGTTGTTTACCTGCCAGTTGTCTGCGCAGTTGTATATATCTAAAGAGAAGAGGTAAAAGTCGAGAACCACAGGCTTGAAAATAGATTAGTGAAAGCTTATGGAGTATTGAGATTGCAACTCACAGTTGGACTGCTCATCGAGCTGTCTCATCAATGCCAGCTGTCTTTGGAGAGTCAATGGTAGTTGTTCTATAGCTATAAAGTTCGTCAAGAATTTGGATTGGTCGAGCTTGGGGAACTCGACGAACCTTCATAATGGGCTTCTCTAACTGCGTCCCAGATTTCTTGTTCTTTTTCTTCCCTGGCCTTTGCTATCTCTTCCTCAGTCAGAGCCGGATCCTGTTCGAATTCTGATTCCTCAAAGGTTTCTTGGCGTCTGCGCTTACGGGTCGACATTGATCGTGATTGTCGGAGTGCAAAGCAAGCTGTTCCACGGGCTTGTGATCCGTTGAACGAACCACCGAATTTTAGATGGACGTGCAGTTGCCCCGCCTCCTTGGTACACAAGCCTTTTTACCAGCCGTTTTAGCTCACATCCGCAATGCTGCGAGTCCTACGTCCCTGCCACTTGACCAGGTTATTTTTCAGTCTATACTTCTATGTCTCATAGCACAAGACAAGCATCTCATTATCCGCACACCAGAAGAGGACCTTGGGCTTGCCGTACAGTTGGTCGTCTGGACTCTGTCTTCCGTTTTCAACTTTACAACCCATAAGGTCAGGATACGCCATGTCAAGAAGTCCTCTGTGCCACCTGCTCGATGTGGTACACCCAGTTCCAACCGTCAGATAAACAAAAATATGACAAACTTCCCCGACTCGCCTCAAGTCGTAGACAGCTTTCTACGCTCTCTATTTCTACCTTCTAACCCTGGACCACCCTCTTCATCAAACTCAAACGTGATATCTCAAGATGAAGAATTAACCGACTGGCATACGAGGTCGCAGAGCGGCCATGGGCATGGAAATAACTCATGGAAGCAGAGAGCCAGAAATTCGCGTCCAAAGTCTTTTCCGAATGGTCTAGTTATTCAACCACTAAACCGTGCAGATGGTGCATCGACAACTGGTCTATTGATGCAAGGTGTTCCGCAGCACGACCCGATTAACACTACTTCAACGAGCTCTTCAACTCTGTCCATCCTTAAACCGCAACCGGTGTATGCTTTTCCCCAGCCAAGTCATGGTCGATCACTGTCACCTCGCCTATCACATGCGAATACCGACCCTCTTCCTATCTCTCCTCGACGACGAAAAATGTGTTCTCGATCTCGTATTCTAAATTCAGAGGACCTTCAAGGTACAAAGAACCTACCACAAGCTCTCGTTATTTCTGGATTGGAGAACGCAAACACTGGCGTACAAAGGGCATTTTCTAACGTACTGGGAGAGAAGAGGGTTGTACTTGCTGACATTTCTTCAGAAGGCGATCTCAAAGAAGGAAGTAAAGGAAACGAAGAAGTCTGGACTTTCCCTGCAGGATTCATTTGCGTTTATGTTTGCCCATGGAATGCCAAAGAACGACCCGACGTGCATAAAACATTACTCGACAAATTTGCGATGAGCACGAATTTATTTATTCCCCAGAACATTCGACAGGATTTCCGCGTGCTCTCATTTGCTATGTCTACTGCAGCGTCGGCACGACCGCTTCACTCCAATATCTCGTATTCGAATCCGGGTAGTCCATCCACCTCTTTCTCTCTCCCACTACCCCCTTCACATTCTCCACCTGTTAACACAAAAGCTCTACCTGATCACAGTCATGGTCTCCACAGTCACCATCCACATTCCCACCAATACCAACACCAGAGATCATCGACGCAGTATAGCGCCACGCCGCCTTCAGTTACCCAATCTTTGCCGCATGCGCCTCAATCTCACACTTCAATGTCTAAACAGCCACGTCCTCACACTCCCTTTCGACTTCCCCCACTCCTTCCTGACGGGTTTCTTGGGCCTCTTCTGGAAGTTTACCGCCAAACACGAGTCGCACAAAACCTTGACTTGTATTTGTGCGATCTCATGAGCGCTGCACGACACGAGTCGAGGTTAGATGGGACACTCCTGACAACAAAGTCCATGAAAGATGCAAGAGACCTTGTGAAAGCTTTAAGGGTCGTTGGAACTGATTTGACGGGTATGGAATTGGTTAGACCTGAGCTAGCACGTGAAGAGGGCGAAGAAGAACAGCAGTCTGGAAATGAGGACGAAGAAGATTTCCATTCAACGCGTAGTACCCCGGAGGCAGCTGAAGCTAAGATGGATCAGACATCCATGCGAATACTGGAAGTCTCTGAGGTTGACATTGCCCGAATCTTTCCTCGTGTGGTATCACATCGAGTGAGGTTGAGAGATGGTCCAGAGGACGAAGTTCTATCGAGCGCCTTGTACGGGGCAACGTTCAACCCACCTTCAGCATTAACCCTGGACAAGACAGAATGCGAGAAACCTCTCGATTCGGTGAAAAGCGTGCTTGTTGGCATTCTATCAGAGGTTTAGCTGAAGGGGAAGGGCGGTTCTGGGCGGTCCGGGAAGTACGACGCTATTGTGGACTCGGCGGTCTAGATCCTTTTCATCCATGCTATTCACACGTGGGTGAAATATTACTTACAGCGTCTTTGCTCTCCGTCGTTTTGGTTTTCTGCCATTCTCTCTTCTGTGTGAAACTGTGAGCGCTGGACGAACTGAGGTCGGTTAAGTTGCTGACTCCGTTCGGCTTGTAAATGGCAACTTTGCGACTTGTAGAAGCAACTGCAAGGCCGCTGAATATCGCTGGAGCATGCGGCGTCCCTTTTGTTGGAGCTGCCGGAATCGTAATTCAAGATATCGTGAAACTATGTGATGAGATCAAGCTTCATAAAGTACGTTTCTGGTGCCAGTGTGTTAATCGCAGAGAGACTGAAGTTGAAGTATAGCAAAAGTCAAGATTGCTGTCGAGCAAATGCGTGCAGATCTTTAACGCTTTGAATGAACGAGAGCCCGATCTAGAGGGATTGGAATTGCAACAGGCTGCAGACGAACTCAAAGCGTGGAGCTTTTCTCCGTTATTGCCCTAATATGTTGCTGATAAGACGTCGTTAATAGGATTCTCGAGAGGGTTAAGAACAGAACAAGCAAGTGGTCAACCTACAGCAGCGTTGTGACATTCTGTTCGTCAAATACCGCATTCAACTCGCCGCATAATGTCTGATCTCACTTGTCTAGTACATAGTGGTGAAATTAAAGAAGGTCTCGAGCGTTGCCATTCGGAACTGGATGAAGCTTTGAGCCGTTTTCACGTAAGTCCTTTTCCCCTAGAAAAATGTATATTTATTCCAACAAATTGGCCGCAGATAAAGTTGGTATTGTGGTCTCCATTTTCCACAATGAAGCCTCACAAAAAGGGCCACTTTCATAGCTCAAATCTCATCAATCATGCCACACAACGAGATATATTGATGGAAATGAGAAGGGACAGCGCAGAGAAGAAAGAACTTTTACTTGCGATTTTGAGCATGCAGTCGGAGAGGCAGCAAGTCGTTGCGCTGCAACGACAGGGTGAGCACGTGGCTGAAGAACTTATGGCTGCAGGGCAACAAGTCAGTTGATGGACAACTTTTTTTTTCGTTCCCTCTGCTGAATCCTTAAATCTTCCCCCCTTTTTTTTCTTGTTCTAAAGCAACTGCGACTTTTGCGAAGAGAAGGGCCTCTGGTGGAAAACGATACACCAACGCTAACAGAAGCACCCACCGCCGCTGCTAGTCTTCCTTATCCACAGATTCAAGATAGTCAACAGTATCTACAGTACCAGCGGGGCTTGATCAGTCTCCATCGGGAAACAGGGATTCCTCCGACAATCAAGATATTGAATGGCGAGGTGACGAGAACCTCGGAATTGGCTGTGGCTGGGGGAACGTACAGCGATATCTGGGTGGGCTTGTGGCTTGGCGAAGAAAAAGTCAGCATAACCTTGTCTATGTTGCTTGATTGCTTCTTTGTCGGAATGGATTAATTGTTTTTTTGTTCCAATGCTTGTTAGGTGGCTCTCAAGGCAATCCGAAATGCTAGATCGTCTGATCGTGCGGCGAAGAAGGTGAGCTTCTGGAATTCATTTGATGCTGAAAAAAATGAATATGGCACACAGAGGTTCGAAAATGAGATCAACATGTGGGCAAACCTTAGACATGACCATATTCTTCCATTTTACGGCATTGTAACCGACTTGGATCAACATATTCACTTAGTACGGGATATTTTATTTCATTTCTTCCATGTTACCTTCCTGAGGTTATTGTAGGTGTCGCCTTGGCAAGAAGACGGAAATGTGTTAGAGTAAGATCCTTTTATTTGTGTTGAGATTCCATTCCGGAAGCTTAAATTCCATTTTTATAGATACGTCAAAGTGCATCGAGATGCAAACAGAATATACCTTGTATGTCTTTCAAGTGACTCGTCGATTTTTTTAACTCGTTTGGCTGCAAGATATCTGGAGGTGCTCAAGGACTCGAATACCTCCACTCGAGTGGGATAATTCACGGTAACAGTGAGTTGTGGTTTATTCGGCTTAAAAGTTCTGATTTAACTGCTGTGTAATTGCTAGTCAAATGTGTAGGTCTTTATGAATGTTTCGATACCAGAGTTTGGCTTAACAATGATCTTTGATAAAAAAAGGCAAACATCCTTGTGTCATCAAAGGTATGGGAGGGGTTCTCAGGAGACAGTTTATTTTCATCGTTTTTTGAAAGGGAGAAGCTTGCATCTGTGACTTTGGAATGTCGAAACTTATCGAAGACGTCACGGAGAGAAATGCATCTTTAACTCTAACAGAGGGCGGTAGCGCACGATGGTTAGCGCCCGAACTGATTGAGGGAAAGGCGCTAGGAAAAGAAGCCGACGTTTACTCCTTCGCGATGGCTGTCTTGGAGTTGCTGAGCGAGAAGCATCCATATCCAGAATGTAAACGGGATGCTCAGGTTATCCATCGCATCGTTGTGCAAAAAAAGCCCCCGGAACGCCCGAAAAACGAGGCAGCTGAGGTTTGGTTATCGGATAAACTTTGGGATTTGATGAGACGTTGTTGGCATAAGGACGCATCTGCCCGTCCTTCGATGGGAGAGGTGTCGGCTTGCGCTCAGGAGATAAATCATACCTACGCAGCACTTACTGAAAGTCCTCAATTGTGGGCAAAGTAATTAAGACAGATAGAGAGATAAGCCTAGAACGGTAATTCTTACGTTATGGACCACTGCAGAATTTGAATGGAATCAGTTTTCATGACAAACCTTTCTTCGAAGCTAAACCAAAAAAAGTGTGTATTCCAAGGAGTGAATGTATCAAAAGCAATAAAAGCACGGAAGATAACGAGCGTATGTGACTGAAAAGCATAGAAAAGTTAAAGTGGTCTGTCAATGACCGAGAGTTCCGGTCTTTCATTCCTGGGATCGTGAGCCATCTCATTTTGTCCACTCATTGGTTGCTTCGGATAGACGGGGAGTGGATAAAGCGGATACGCGTCGGGAATTTGAAGAGGCGCGTTATCAGGTCTGAGAATTGGATAATGAGAATGGTGATAGACGGGTGGGAGCATAGGTGTCTGATAGAAATTTTGCAGAGGATATCCGTGATTACCCTCGGGATCCGGAATGTGTTGAAGTTGAGGTTGGACATGTTGAATGGACGGCAGGAAGTAGGGTTGTGGGCTAGGCACGCATAATGGCACACCCTCTTGCTTTGTGGGCAGAGCAGGTGGATACTGGCCATAAAAGCCAGGATAGTAGCCAATTTGAAGGCACGGGCCGGATAAAGTTGACGGTTCACCTGGTGGTTCAGGCGAAACCTTGATCGAGGCAGATTTGGGCGTTGCAGCCTCAGTCACGTTGTTCCGTTCAACGTAGTTGCCTGCGCGATCTCAAGAAAAATTAGAGACGTTTCGATAAAGAAAAAAAAAAGAAGAGTAGAGAAATAAAAACAAAAACACACCTTTTCCATCGCGCTTCTTGTACGGGCCTCTCTTTACCCCTCGTCTTCGCTCCTTCCTCTGAGAATCAACGCAATCATCCGAAATACCATACTTGACACAACGAAGACAGGGACGAGCATCGTCGCATTTCTTGCAAGCCTTCTGACAGTTGGTACAAGCGTTCTTGACTTGACGACGCTTTGCACGGGTCAGAGGTTGGTGGGATGGAGCGAGGGCAGATGAAAAAGGATAGACATGCATAGACATCTGAGGGAGAGATGGTTGTTGTTGTTGAGGTAATGGTGAGCGGTCGGGAGGCGGTTCCTGAGACTCGTCACCTTCAGCAGCTTTGTCGCCGGAGGAAGGCATCGTGTCAAGGGAGAGAAAGTAATGTTCGGCAGGGTTGAATGAGAGGTTTCGTTAAGTCAGGTGACATTATGTAGGGTAGCTCAAAGCTAGACTTGAAGCGTACATACTACACACACAGTCAGCTTAGCACTGCAGACGGTCAAACCCACCTACAGCATAGATGGAAACAGCGAAAACAGTATCCTGTACAACTCAAACCGTAAATTAAAAGGTTTCCCCATTTCCATCATGTTTCCGAGTTTTGAATCGAGTCACATTTTTGGCGCGCTTGTCACACCAATCTTCTCTCCACGACCATGCCTCTCAGGCAAGATGTCCAGGATGCCTTTGCCACTCTTGGGCTCACCCCAGAGGCTGATATCGTAGGGGCAACAAAGGCATATAAGCGTCTTGCCCTTCAACACCACCCAGATCGTAATCATGGCGATCCTTCTGCCACCCAGCGCTTCCAGCAGGCATGCACCATCTCAATCACTTTTTGGCGCGTCTTTTTCTCATTCACCCCATAGATAGGCCATGCTTGGGACATATGCCAAAGGTTTTATGACAACCCAGCCTGGGCCAGCCGGCCAGACGGTCTGTTCGGTTCTGACGACGACGACATTCCATTGGACGAAGAGGACCTCCATGAGTTTTACATGTAAGCGCGTGTAGAATCTTTCACTACCTATCATAACTCTATTTTTCTCCCAGGTTCATGTTCGCGGAAACACTCTTCAACCGTTATAATCGTGCGAGAGGACGACGTATGTTTCATCCATTAATATGAACTTGGACAGTATTTACCCTTCTTGCAGGCTACCGTTACGAACACGCACACCCACATGCCGGAGGTGGACTCGTCTTTACGTTTTTTTCGCCTGGACCTTTTGAAAACTCCCAGGAGCGTCAAGATAAGAACTCCGCTAGACAGAAAAAGGAAAGAGAGGAATATGAACGGCGAAAGCGTGAACTTGGTCCGTTTCCACTCACCTTTTTCTTCGAAGTGCTCATGCCTCAATTTGCTTTCATAGAACTCGAGATCGAACAAGAAGAACGCGAGGCTCAGGAGCAGGCTAAGAAACAAAAAGCAGACATGGATCGGTTGTTTGGCGCCCAGGAGCGCGCATTTCAGGTGCCGTAACAGTGTTTCACTTTTACAGTCATAAACTTACATTGGAAAGCAGGCTGCATATTCTGGTAGTCAGGACGAAGTTCAAAGACTCGTCAACGAGTTCAACCTGGATGTTAATGCTCCCAGAAACCCGAAGAATAGCAAAAACACCCGAAAACAGGAAGAGAATAGCCAATACGAGACCTTACTGCATGCTGCCGCGTGTAAATGTGATGAAACTCTCTTCACATTCCTTATTGAAAGAGGTAAGGGTGGAATACTGGATTCTGCGTCTTTGCTAATTGCCCCCTCTGGCTAGGCGCAAATCCCAGCAAACTCAATAAGCAACAACTCACGCCATTCCACGCGGCTATCAAGGCTGGGAACAGCAAGATCGTGCGTTTTATTCTTGAACAGCGTGGTAAATCATTCCAGGATTGTCACCCTTCAAAGGCCACTCCATCAGGGTTTACCCCATTACAACTTGCCATTGAAAGTAATGATCGACCGACAACCGAGCTTCTTGTGAAGCACGCGACCACACATGATGTCGAACGTTGCTGGACACAGCTAGACTTATCGGAAAACATCAGAGAGATTCTCAGGATGAAGGTGGATCCTTGACACACTTTTTGCATGAGCTCCCTTTTCACTCACCGTGCCACAATAGAAAGGGTTTATTCCACCAGGTGAAGGACTCGAAACCACCACGCGCGGTATGTCTAAGAAAGCTCAACGTCAACAAGAGCTTGCACAGCAGAAGGAAGCCCAAATTGCGGAGGAACTTCGCCGCGCCGAGATTAATCGCCAGAAGAAGGCGGCAAAGCGTGCTTTGGTGGGGCAAGAGAAAATGACACAAGAGGAGGAGGAAAGTCGCCGACTCAAGGCCGAAGAGGAGGAACGTCGACGATTGGAGGAGCTTCGTCGTGCAGAGGTAGAACTAGAGGAAGTAAGGTTGAGAGCCGAGGCTGAAGCTGAGGCTAAGGCTGAAGCTGAGGCTAAGGCCGAGCGGGAAGCGAAGGAACGTCTTGAACATGAGACTAGAGCGAAGGCTGAGCGAGAACGAGAACGAGTCGAACGGGAGGCGAAGGTAGAGGCAGAGCGGGAGATCAGGGAACGAGCTGAACGGGAAGCTGAACGGGAAGCCAAAGAGAAGGCGGAGCGAATGAGGGTGCAGAAAGAGCGGTTAGAGGGGCAGCGACGTGATCATGAGCGTATAAGGAAAGAGAAAGAAGAAAAGGAAAGGATCGAGAAACAGAAACAGAAACAGAGGGAAGAGAGCGAAACGATTGAAAAGCTACTTGAGAAAAAGAGAGAAGAGAGGGAGGGAATCGAAAAGCACCGACTTACGGAGGCTATTGAGCAAGCGAGACGAGAGGAAGAGGCTCGTCGACGGGCAGAAGAGGCTGGAGAATTCGACCATGCGATCGATGTACAAGCCACACTGACAGCACTAGAAGAGAAGAAGCCCGGTCGGGATGCAGCCAGTGAAGAGCACCGTAAGCATTATTGGGAGAAACAGAGAGAGAGAAGGAAAGCCAAGGCAGCTGCAAGACGTGAAGAACAGAAAGCTGGATCGTCTATTGCTTTATCAGAGAAGCCAGAACCTTCCTCGGCGGTGCCGTCATCTTCTGTGCCTCCTTCCAGGACCGTTGAAAACAAGGCGAAGCCTCTGGTAGGGTTTACTATATTATCATATTTCTTTCATTCCCTTACATGGTTTGGTAAAAAGGTTGACGTGAGCGAGCATGAAAAGAATAAAGTTCGTGTTTACTGTAACTTTTTCTCAGTTGGGCACTTAACCTTTATGGACAGCATGAACAAATGATGAAGCGTCGTGCTGAGCAGAGTGCGCGAGATAAGGAGCGCCACCGCAGGGTAGTAGAAGAACGCAAGAAAGCTCAGTGTCCTCCTGAAGCTCAGACGCAGAGCGAACGCGAATATGTGCCGCTGACTCCAGTGTCCACAGGTACGGCTCGTCAACATGACTCTTATTACGTTTCTCAAGGGTAAGTTTATCAAATTGTTTGGATATAATACATTTTTATCTGACGTGCAACATATGCCGTCGTATAGTAGTGCCCCGCCTCATGGTCTTGTAAAAACGGACCTTTTGTTCTCCAATGGGACTCCGAATCCATTATTTATGGAGGATGTACAAACTTGTATTGTCCCGGACGACCTTTTCCGGGAAGATCGGCCCTCCCATAAGCCGACAAACCTTGACGGAGAAACTTTTGCTCCAACCTCACCGCCTTTCGAAAGTCACGTCGAACCCAATTCTGCGCGATCATTCCCTACTGCCCGAAACAAACCAAATCGTGGATTCTTCAAATACCGTCCTAAACGCGGAGCGCAGCATCAAGGGAACCACGACTAATCAGTCAGTTAAAATTCTCTTGTCCCCAAATCCTTGGATAATATTGTTTTATATTACGCACTCATAAGTAGTTGGCATTTTACATTGTGTATCATACTTTCAAGTTTCCAAGCGGCCAGCAATAACACTGCCACATTGACCAAACAAATATAAATTGTAACATGAGGTGAAGTCGAGCAGCGCGCCAGTAAGCTTGTCATCTTTCTCGTCAGTCAGGTCTTCTCCTGGTAGAAAGCTCGATACCTAGTCGTTTTTTCTCTTTTCTTTTCTTATATTTGCTTTCCCTTTTCTTTCCCAGGTTTTCTTTCTTTCTTCTTTCTTTTTTGGATCATTAGCCATCCAATGTCTGCACCTCCATCGCCTCGCATCGGTAATGTCTCCCGGCACAACCTCTCTCACAGAAAGAGAGATCGACCACCGGCACTTGACATCCCAGGGGAAGACAGAAAAGCAACATCAGATGGAGAATTCGGCTTGGAACGCGCCTTTCACATTTTTGAGGATAATGATACGGAAGAGGTATTCCTGCTTCAGTTTCAGCTCGACAGCTGTTCTGATTTTACCACAACTCTAGCAGCAACGACAACAACTGGACGTACAAGTTTTCGTCACGGAGGACCCATTGGCCGAGGAAGAACAGGTACCGTCGCGCTCTGCTTCTGTGTCCTCTTCTTTGGATCCGTACTACTTCGGAATGCATTCTGAAACCGATGATCCTATCCCGCCCCTCCCCAATGTAACGGCATATCTCAGCACCACGCCCGACCCTTCTCGTGTCCGTGAACCACTCACGCCTGCGAGCCACCCAGATAGGCGTGGTCTCGTTGGCGTTGGAGAATTGGCGACTCCACGTTGGGCTCGACACGAGAAAAGTAGTCATTACCACGAAATCTCTATTGCAGAAGCAGAAGCTGAAGGTTATGATGTTATCCTCCCGGAATTGGTTGAAGAAGATCAACCTGACAGTCCTTGGACAATTGAGGCCATTGATGGTGAATTGTCAGAGAGGGAGGATGCACGTTTTTGGTTGCACTTTGATATTTTGAGCATCCACTTACTTGTCTCTTTTAGGTTCCCAATATGTTACCGTTGTCTCGTCCCTTGCGTACAAGGCCCTCTATCGCCGATGAGAGTGGTGGAGAGGAAATTTTATATCCTCGAAATCTTCACTCTGCGGTAGTCGAACATCCAAGAGCCAAAGCGGAACAAGAGCTTTCATTTGATGACACACCCAGGGCTCACCGACCCCCGGAACATTCAGTCGCATCAGACAAACCGTCGATTTTGCCACCTAGTTCATATGCCCAGCCCACAAGATCAGCACGTAAGCGCACCTCTGACGAATTCGAATTCGATCAAACCGGCTCGTTGGTTTCGAAGTATGCCAGTTCGTCTTCTTCAGCAAAAGATAAAACGAGGGAAGAGAAAGCAGCTGCAGCTCGGAGACACCGCAGTCTCACCTCTGGTACGAACTCTTCCCGTGACGGCAAGACTAAGGAGCGGCGGCGTGAAAGCAGCGGCCTTACGTTAAACGCCAGTTTAAAACTATCTACATCCGTTCGTTCTCCAGAAAGACACGTCAGGCAGGCGTCTGCTGGCTCAACGACCTCAAATTTTGATACCCCTCCATCACGACGCGGTCAGACTACCGATTTTTTACATCTTCCACCTTCTCCATCCTCGACTTCAATTCAACAATATTTGCGTTCTACTCCTGGTAAATCCCCATCTCTGCATCGTGCATCCAGGGATAACCTTCACTCCCATGCATCTACGAACGTGGCACATGCATTGCTTCGTGGTACTCAAGAAGGTTGGTCTGCACTGGACGATGAGGCTGCTGCAGAAGCCCTGCGTAAACTGGATGGTCTATCTGGCAGAGGTGCACGCGCATGCGCCAGCGTTGGTAGTTTTGGTCGACCTTCGAGCTCCAGTCGACCAGCGACTCCTGCCAGTAAAACCGGAAGCCAATGGGATGGCACCTCAGATTCTGCGAAGTCGAAGCATGGAAGCAAAGATAATGCCTCGGGAAAAGATGTTAATCGTGTGGTCCACAATTTGATTGAGACTTCCGCTATGGCTACGAGCAGCGACGACCAACCAAGTCATGTTGCAGTTCTAGACAAAACCCCGAAGAAGTCCGGTGTCAGACTCAGCTTCACCCCAAAACGTGGCTCAACCTCTTCCACAACTTATGCCAGTACTCCTAGTTCTCGGGATTCGGCTTCAATGTCTGCTGCGACCAGTGTCACGTCAGTGTCAGCTGCATCTGGTCGACAATCGTCGAATAAGGGAAGGAGGAACAGTGCAGGAAGTGATATATCAAGTATCAATTCCTCTGAGGTCCAAAAGGACCGCGCAGCATTAATGGGGTTGAACGGAGATGCAAGTGATGAAACCGGTGTTCCTCCAGTTCCTCCTCTGCCAAAGGATTTTTCGAATTATCGCTCACCTCCAACATCTTCGGGCTTCGTGTTCCCCTCGATGTCTTCTGATGACAAAGACAGGGTGCCTAAGACTGACGTTCATTCAAACCGATACATTTCCTTGGACGTTCCTCCAACTCCAGTGGTTTCGCCTCCAGCTCCCTCCTCTGCACATCGGGACAATCAGCATTACTTAACAGCTTCTGGCAGCGATAGTTTACCGGTTGTCAGAACGCCATCTAAAAAATGGAGTTTCTCCAGTGCTCTTAATCTGAAGCTAGTTTCGCCATCGTCTTCGCGTCAGAAATCTTCTGCCCCAATGAGTCCTCGATCTGTAACGTTTGGACATCAACTACGAAAGACGAATTCCAAAGATCAGCAATTTACATCGCTTTCCAGCGCTCAGTGGTCTCCAAATCAGCCAGCAGCTATGAATTCGATGCATTCATTGGCGTCACTTTCGTCGGTTGGATCTGCGGCGTCACCTAATAGCAATGTAGCAATCTCTGCGAAGATGTTTGATCGAACTTCTGGATTTAGTCGACCTGGTACTGGTTCGAGTATCAGTACCAACAACACAACGTCTGCTTTGACTGCCCCTCAGCCAGGCCCACTTAGCCCTGCTGCATCTGTACGGCGATCCCACTCAAAGCGACTTACGCCGTCATCGATACCGTTTTTCTCTCGTCGATCGTCGTCACAATCTATACATCTTCCGCCACCTCCACCAGGAGCGATCTCCTCTATATCACCCACGTCTTCCGGCATGCTTTCGGCCCAGACCCCACGAAAGCAGAGCGGTTCACCTGCTCAAGATTATAATGCCGTCTCCATCTCGACATCCACTCCTGGGGGCACGCAGAAGAAGTCGCTTTTGGGTCTCCCATCTTTATTGAAATCAAGTTCACGAAGGAGCCTTCATTCTGATGCAAAGGATTCGGACAAGGAAATAAAAAAGGCAAAGGCTGCTGTGCGGGAAGCGGAGAAGGTCAAGAATAAGCTGGAGAAACAAAGGAAGGAAGATAAGGATCGTAGTGAAAGTCGAATTTCTGTTTTAATTAATAGGAAGAGAGGGAAGGTGGGTGTTTTATGTTGATTTATGGTTCAATAACTGATTCTATCGTTTCCTCAAGACTTTGTCGTCAACCGACCCCCGGAAACCCAAATCACCTGTCTCTTTGCCGCCAATGCAAGTATCAGCACTGGAACCCGCTACTATGCAACGTCTAGCAAAGTTGAAACCCTCGACGAACACTACTCCAACTTCTTCAGTGTCCAATCGAACGTCTTTACCGCCGTCATCTTCACGCTTGACTTCACAGACGGTGAGTTCATTGCAGAAGCAGTCAGATTCGTCCCTTCGCAGCCGCAATCAGCTGCCCACCATCGCTGGTAGTCCGTCAGTAGGAACAATTACCACGAGCAGTACACACACTGTTAGAGATTTTCGTGATACCTCGTCCTTGGTGAACCCATCTAGTAGTCTTCCGAAGGAGACGCCAACAAAGATACCTCGAATCTCGAGTCGCATGTCTGCTACAGGTTCTCCACCCTTGAAGCACTCTGGATCTGTGTTGGCTAGTCGACGGACTAGTGGCCTCGCTACTAATTCTACGACTGCGTCCCCTTCCAGTTTCTCGACAAGTGAATTCGGGGTCATCGGGAATGACGAAGGGACAACTCCCAAAGTTCGACAGCCATCCAACCGCGCCTCACCTCCGTCGACCTCCCGAGTTCCTCGTCAGTCATCGATTGCTTACCCTCAGTCGAGCTCTACTGCACCGCGAAGGAACAATCGTGATTCAGTATCTTTCATCGGTTTCCGTAAGTCTTCGACTAATTCTATTGCGTCGCTGTCCACCCCTGCCACAGCGACCACCACGGATAATGGGTTGTCGTCTCGTTTCTCTGTGCTGTCCCCGTCTAGAGGTATTAAACTACTGGCTCCGAAGAGTGCGAGGGCCTCCACATCTGGGCTGAATCAGACTGGGCAACAAGTTTCGGCCTCACCGCCATCATCAAGGCAATCTTTATCCACTCCGTCTCCTGCCCCTAGCTCTGTAGACGAGGAGGAACTACTGGGCGATGAGGAGATGATGATGTACATTCGGCGTCAACATGCCAAAAAAGTGGCAGCCGGAGCAACGCAGGAGGAGCTGGATGAGATGCTGAGATTCCCAGAACCTTTACCACCGGGTATACCCTCTTCTCCAGCTGGTAAGATTCATCTTGTTGGTAACTGCAGTTCCTGAACTATTTCATTACAGCTATTTTGAAAGGGCCAGAAGCTCGGGAACTCTCAGAATACGAGAAGAAGGAAATTCTCGACCACCCTTCTGTTTATTGTTTTGGCGCAGGCAGCCGGAAGAAGCCCGCTACTTTAGATAACTCACAATATAATCATGGATATGACGATGAGCGAGGCGATTACCTAGTCGTCAACCGCGATCACCTTGCATATCGTTATGAGGTCATCGACACTCTCGGAAAAGGGTCTTTTGGTCAAGTGCTTCATTGTCGAGACCATTCTACGGGAGAGTCGGTCGCCATAAAGATCATTCGTAATAAGAAGAGGTTCCATCACCAGGCCCTCGTGGAAATTAAGATTCTCGAAAATTTGAGGAAATGGGTATGTCCAGTGCTCTTTGTCGTTCCTATGCATTGTGCTGAATAGTCATAGGACTCAGATGAAAAACACCACGTCATCAAGATGAATGAACATTTCTACTTCCGAAACCACCTCTGCATAGCCATGGAATTGCTCAGCATCAATCTGTACGAGTTGATCAAGGCAAATGGCTTTGTTGGGTTTACAACGGCTCTTATTCGCCGGTTCACGAGCCAAATGCTGTTGTCCCTTTCGCTCATGCGTCATCATCGGATAGTTCACTGTGACTTGAAACCAGAGGTAAGATTTTGATTGTTAAAGGCGAAATTGATTTTAATTCTGCAAAGAACGTTCTCCTCCGTCATCCGGCTAAGAGCGCAATCAAGGTGATCGACTTTGGAAGTAGTTGCTTTGAACATGAAAAGAGTATGTCGAACAGTTCTGCCTGCTTCTTCTAAATTCTGACCTTGGCCCCGAAGTCTATACGTATATTCAAAGTCGCTTTTATCGATCTCCCGAAGTCATTCTCGGGATGAACTACCACATGGCGATCGATGTGTGGAGTCTTGGTTGCATATTAGCCGAGCTCTATACTGGTTTCCCTATCTTCCCGGGTGAAAATGAACAAGAGCAACTCTCGTGTATCATGGAAGTGCTCGGAATCCCAGACAAGGAGTTCGTAAATCGGAGTTCTAGGAGGAAATTATTCTTTGGTGTGTTTTAAAACAAAGTTGCCCTTGCTATTTTGCTAACCCCATTCAGATACGAATGGTGTCCCTCGGACAGTCGTTAATTCCAAGGGACGGAGACGCAGACCGGGAACCAAGACATTGCAACAGGTCCTCCGCTGCAACGATGAGGAGTTTGTTGATTTCATTGCGAAATGTCTTGTTTGGGATCCCGAGAGACGGATGAAGCCCCAAGCTGCTTTGCGCCATCCCTTCGTGACGGGTGGGCGAAAGCCAAGGGGACCTCCTGCAGGTGGTACTACAAGACCCGCACCATCGACGTCTAGCCTCAGCAGCAGAAGCAAAGGAATTTTGGAAACACCCAAGAAATCTTTAATTAGTGCACCGACACAGCTTACTGCGCGTGTTTCCCGGACTACGAATGGTGGACCTGCTACGCCCAGCACATCGCATTCGCAGACGCTGGTTTCTTCGTCTGCGATGACATCGAAATCGTATCGGCCTTCGCAGTCTCAGGTTCTTTCCTCTTTGAATTCTGCTAGAAACTTGACTGGTTACGCTGTAAGTTTCGGATCCCTTAACTCTCTAAAATAGTATGCTGACGCCTTGTTAGTCCAGCACAACTAAATAAAATATGAATATGTTTTATATTGAAATCTCCCTACTCCCACTTAGCTATTTCCCCTTAGATTACACTGGTTTTCCCTTTTTTGCTGTATTTCATTTCACGCATTCTTTTTCCTCTGTTGCATTTGCATTGTTGTCCCAAATATACCTATAATTCTTTGCATCTTGAAACGGACGTTTCTCACAGTTTACGATTCTTAATACGACTGGAGGGAAAGCTGGATCAATATCCTATGTACACGTTGATGGATTATGTTCAGATCTTGGAATCACCAACTTCATCTAAACACCTCAACTTGAGATAGACGTCGCTTCCTATTTTTCTGTCTGTCAGACAATCGGATAAAAAATGGAAAGAAGCTTACCCCAGCCATCCAGAGAGAAAAAGTCTAGAGAGCCTCCAAAATATCTGTCGGACGGTTCAAATTCGAGCGTGAGGGACGTGGAGATGAAATGTGGAACGTACTTGGCATATAGACGACTCATGGGCAAACCGTATCCAAGTCCTGCGATAGTTCCCATTCCCGTCTGCAAACCTTTACCCGCGATTTCACCAAAAATGTTCCCTCCAGAATCGCCTCCATCGACGGCTGCACCACCACCTATATGTTGAGCAGCATACGGACCCCCATCGTCGCCTGAATGACTACCACTGTCTGCTGTTGCTCCGCGCCCTGCTGTGGTGAAGGCGTACGAGAATATACGTGCCATGTTGGATGGCGGCACGCCTCCGCCTTGATCGCGGATGCGCATGGAGAGATAGGTAGATTTGCTCGTGCCGTCCGAGTCATGATAGACTTGAGGAGGGGCGATGGTGATGACAACAGGAGGGAGGGAGCCATTGGAGCTGTGATGTTTGGTGTGGCGCTCGACTGTTGCGCGGAAGGAGTTTTTGAGCATTTCGGTGAAGATATACTCTAGATGGACTGGTACATAGCTGCCAATGATGATCAAATTGAGATGGTTTTCAGATAGTTTAGAGAAAGTATTCACGCGAAGGTAGCGTTTCTAAAGCCATCGATGACAATAGGAGGACTAGCGCCGAAGGTGGCTTCGCACAAATCACTGACGAAAGATCCGCACATCCCGATCATGTCCTTTGGCGAGCAATGCATGTCGACTATCCCGACATTGGCCGATGGGTCGTTGGGGTGATTTAGAGCTTGGGAGACAGCGATATGCTGCTCAGCAATGAGGCGTACTGAGATACGAGTCCGTATAGCACCATCCAAAAAGTCGCTTATTTGCTTGGGAGACATGTAACGCGAACATTCTTGAAATCTGAACCAATGCAGTTACATAAGTGTTGTTGTTCGAAAACCGAATGTTGGAACGAAAACGTTACCCCTTTGCCATTGTAGGGATGTCATTAGCATGGCGTTGGACGAGATTCGTCAATCGTTGAACGAAAATGGCGTTTTCTTCCAATGTGGTGATAGGGGCATGGGATGAGAGGTATACGAAGCTCTCTCTATAAGCACTTAGGATCTTTGCGACGTAAGGGTTCGTCCCGACGATGAAAGGAAGTGCCTCGATGGAACGAACGCGAGTGGCAAGTCTTCGAGGCAGCTCCGAAAGCGCATAACTGACAGAGGAGAGGACGGATTGTGGGGTAACTGGGTGGCCGAAGGAGAGCAGCTGAGTGAGGTTGAGCGGTCGGTGTGGGCTAGAGTCGTATCTTGTCAAGAGTTCAGCGACTTGCAGAGATGGTTCTGGTGCTCGGCGATGGAAAGAATAATGGCGTCTAGAGCAGGATAACAACCTGCACGACTGGAAGGCGCGAAAGCGAGACATCCCGGATAAAGGACAATCAAATGATAATTTAGCAAGTCGCCAATGAATTCACATAGACCAATATAAGTCCTGGCCCTCTTCCATATCCTCATCGCAATTAAATAATTATGGTATGCTACAGTAAAAAGATACATAAATTCTAATTGTAGACTTGATACAACGGCCTATAAATTCAAATCAGACATGTAAAATGAAGATAAAAGTATAGGAACCACATACGTGCTGGAGAATTTCGTTCCTTGTCTGACGACTTTTTCCACTGCATCAAGGAAATCACGCTCAGTGGCAACCTTCCGGCGAGCACGAATTGCAAACATTCCTGCCTAAATGTGTTTCATAAGTAAACAACAACCAAAGACAGGACTGTTGTCATACCTCCGTTGCAACGGAACGCAATTCAGCTCCGGTTGTATTGGGACATAACCTAGCAATTAAATCGAAGCGGATGTTCCTCTCAACACTCATACTGAATGTTCTCCATCAGTTACAAAGCTTGTTGAAGTAGCAAATAGCCAACCTTCTGGCATGTATCTTCAGGATATGGGCGCGACCTTCGTTGTCTGGCAATGAGAACTCGACACGTCTATCTAAACGACCTGGTCGCATAAGAGCTGGGTCAAGAGTGTCCGGTCTAAACAGGCATGAGCCAGAAATAAAAGACAAAACGGAAAATTCACAAACCTATTAGTTGCCATGAGCACTTTGATATTTCCTCTTGGGTCAAAACCGTCAAGCTGATTGATCAATTCGAGCATAGTCCGTTGCACCTCATTGTCGCCACCAGCTCCATCATCGAAACGAGCACCACCGATAGCATCCACTTCATCAAAGAAGATGATACAGGCCTTCTTACTCCTTGCCATCTCAAATAGTTCTCGAACCATACGGGCACCCTCGCCAACATACTTCTGCACCAGCTCAGAACCAATAACACGAATGAACGTCGCGTCCGTTCGATTGGCAACTGCACGTGCACACAGTGTTTTACCTGTACCAGGCGGCCCAAACAATAGAACGCCTTTTGGAGGATCAATGCCAAGGTTGACGAATCGCTCGGGCTATAAAAAAGACATGTCAACATGACAGCCAATATATAGTGCGCATCCTTACCGAAAGAAGGGGTGTTTCTACGACTTCTCGCAACTTTTCGATTTGTTCCTTGCAACCGCCAACGTCGGAGTATGTGACGTCCGGTTTCTCCTCGACTTGCATCATAGTTACTGATGCGTCTATCTTGGGAGGTAGAGGTATTTGAATCTGATATTTTGTGCGATCCACGCTGGAAGGCATCAGTCGTTGCTCTACCCATAAAGCTAAAATTATTTACCCAACACGCATACCCTCTTCTATGTCTGTATCCGCAACTCGATCACCGAGTCCAACAACAAACTTAGCAATTTGTTTGATATTGATCACATATTTGACTTGCTCATCCGCACCCTTCTGTCCTTGTAGTGCACCAGCGGGATTCACGGATCTAGCCGCCTCTGCAAGCAGAGGATCAACCGGAATTATCTTCGTACAACGTGCGACTTGTAGCGGGTGCTCCTCGGCCATCCTTTGTCTGTCTGCGGGTAGATCCCATAGATTTGGAGACGCGAGTCCCGTGTCCGATTCCTTCACCCCTACTCACCGTCAATGAAAGGAACAAGATGAAGGGATAGACACCGACCAAGCTTCTCATTAATACGTTTCTGAATGTCTTTGATATCCTTGTCAGCTTCTTTAATTCGAGCAGCATAAGGGCCTTGTCCCTGTCAAATAACTAACTTAATAGACTCGGGATTGTTCAACGGTCAACGCACGTAGGTTTTAAGAATCTGTATGTCGCTCTCATCGAGAGCTGAGGAAGAGGATCAGTCAACTATCAAGTCTCCAAAGGTTCTAGACGCTCTTTACCTACGATCTTCTCGTCCTCCTTGCCGTCGGTCTTCTTCTCGTCTAAAGGGACATCATAACCCGCCGTTCCAACCCATGTAAGCAATAAAGAACGCACACTTTTCCCAGTCACTACACAACATAATCAGAATTTGTAAATGGTCATAATACTTATAATACTTACGCTTTCGGAGGCATGTCTTGAGGGGAGTAAGAGTCGGAAGTGAGTAGCCAAAAGTGACGAGCGTCGAAGACGCTTTGGAAAGGAGTACGCGTCCTCCACGTGATGTCCGGACTTTGCCGGTACAAGTGATAAGAGATTTCAATTAGTTAGGCCCCTTACTCTTACCATGGCCGGTGCCCTTCAGAATGCAAAGAGAGACCTTCCGAAAGTCAGGGATGAAGACCGCGAAAGCCGATTTGGACAGGTTTTTGGCGTGTCGGGTCCTGTCGTTGTTGCAGAGAACATGATTGGTGCGGCCATGTACGAACTTGTGCGCGTCGGGCACGATGAGCTAGTTGGAGGTTCGCAGAATACTTGTAATTTTTGCAATCGTAGTAATGTGCCTTTCAAGAGGTCATTCGGATTGAAGGGGACAAGGCCACTATTCAGGTGTACGAAGAGACATCAGGAGTAACCGTCGGTGATCCAGTCCTTCGAACAGGCAAACCCTTGAGCGTTGAACTTGGTCCAGGTAAGGAATTCCGAGAAACTTTTCAACGATCAGCATAAATATTTTTGAATTTAGGTCTCATGGGCAACATTGTGGATGGTATTCAACGACCTCTTCGTGTCAGTCTTGATTTATGATTCCTACTTTCCTTCTACTCACTCTCTACAGTCAATTCAAGAACTCTCGAAATCCATTTATATTCCACGTGGTATCAACACCGAAGCCCTTGACCGGTATATTCAATGGGACTTTTCACCAACCTCTTTCAAGGTGGGTGAATATTCGTAGTCACATTCACATTGTTCCTCAGCCATTATCTCCCAGATTGGCGATCACATTACAGGAGGGGACGTATTTGGACGGGTATACGAGAATTCACTAGTTGACAATCACAAGATTATGCTGTCACCCCGTGCACTAGGCACAATCACCCACATTGCGGAGAAGGGGAGCTATTCTGTCAATGTATACCTCACATTGTTGTGCGATTCTCCCATAAATTAACGAGATCTTATTTAGGATACCATTCTGGAAACGGAGTTCGATGGAAAGACCACAAAGCACAGTATGATGCAGCTATGGCCCGTCCGAGCACCGCGACCTGTTACCGAGAAGCAAACCGCTGATCATCCCCTTCTCACTGGTCAACGTATCCTAGATGCCCTCTTCCCGTGAGTTTGGCCGAGATTACCAGCTCTTTCGTACTGATTGCCGGTGCAGTTGCGTACAAGGAGGTACCACGGCCATTCCAGGAGCCTTCGGATGCGGAAAGACGGTCATTTCACAAGCTCTCTCCAAATATTCGAACAGTGATATTATTATTTATGTCGGTTGTGGAGAGCGTGGAAACGAGGTACGTTCCTAGCGTTGTTTACAGTTTGTAGCTCATTTTGTGATACAGATGGCGGAAGTCTTGATGGAGGTCAGATTTACTTTTTGTTTTGTTGTATATCCACCTCATGTCCTTATTCCTAGTTCCCTGAGCTTACCATGGAAATTGGCGACCGTCAAGAACCGATCATGAAACGCACGACACTTGTTGCCAACACATCCAACATGCCCGTCGCTGCTCGAGAAGCCTCGATTTATACTGGAATTACGCTGTCGGAGTATTTCCGTGACCAAGGTTCTAATGTGGCCATGATGGCGGATTCTACTTCCCGCTGGGCTGAGGCACTACGCGAAATTTCGGGTCGTCTTGCTGAGATGCCCGCTGATTCTGGTTATCCTGCGTATCTTGGAACAAAGTTGGCTAGTTTCTATGAACGAGCAGGCAAGGTGGTGTGTCTTGGAAATCCCAAGCGACTGGGCACCGTGTCTATCGTTGGAGCGTTCGTAGTATATCGTCTCTTAATGTTTGATGGCTTAAATTGTCTTTAGTGTTTCTCCTCCCGGAGGAGACTTCTCCGACCCAGTTACTTCGGCTACACTTGGTATCGTTCAGGTCTTCTGGGGTCTTGACAAGAAGCTTGCCCAACGGAAGCACTTTCCATCGGTCAATTGGTCCCTCTCGTATTCAAAGTACACCAAAGTCTTGGAACCCTACTACGAGTCCACCGAAGCAGGTTTCGTGGAATTGCGCTCGAAAACGAAAGAAATTTTGCAAAAGGAAGAGGATCTCGCAGAAATTGTGCAACTAGTCGGCAAGAGTGCACTGGGCGAAAATGACAAGATTACCCTGGAAGTTGCTCGCATGCTCAAGGATGATTTTCTTCAGCAAAATGGTATGAGTGAATACGACCGCTACTGCCCATTTTACAAGACCAGCGCCATGCTACGCAATTTTGTTGGTTTTCATGACGCAGCGATCAAAGCCGTCACTCAAAATGACCTCACGTTCTCCAAGATTAAGGATTCGGCATCGGATATCATGTTCAAACTTTCTCAGATGAAGTTTGAGGTGAGTTCCCTGTATTTTCAGAAATAAAACGTACATTGAGCTTGGTTGCAGTCACCCTCGCAAGGAAAGGAACCTATCAAGAAGAAGCTGGATGACCTTTACGTGGAAATTCAGGATAAGTTCCGGCAACTTGCGGAGTAAAGGGATCCCTCAATGAGCGTCGTTCTTCCCTGCTTTCTTCTTTCTTTTGACCAGCAAAAATTAAAGTTTATTGTAATGAATTATGATATATGAACCTTTACGGATAGCAATTTCAATGCTATTGGCCATCGTCGGGATTTGAAAGTATTTTGACGATACATTGGCCATTCACATCGACATGGCATTTGACCCCTCTGCCCACCCTCACCGCCGTTGTAAGTGTTTCCATAGTAAATTCACCAATGTTCAAAGTTTCAGTCGTTAGTTAATCCATTAACAAACGAATATATTCTTGTATCACCCCATCGAACAAAGAGACCCTGGTTGGGCCAGGTGGAAGTACCTCAGACAACACACTTACCTCGATATGATGAAGCCTGTTACCTATGCCCGGGTAATTCTCGTGCAAGCGGGCAACGGAATGCTATATACGAGAGCACTTACACATTTGAGAATGATTTTGCGGCCATACTCCTCGCACCCGCACCAGAGGCTCCTATTCCATCGCATCCCTTGATGACTTCGGAACCTGTTCATGGCGCTTGTGATGTTCTGGTTTTTCACCCTCGACATGACCTTTCAATGGCTCGTCTCGATCTAGAAGATATCGAGCATATCATCGAGGAGTGGATAAAGATATATAATACCAGGGGCGCACAGCCTGGGATTAAATATATCCAGATATTCGAGGCGAGTTTATCGTTTACAAAAGCTGCAAGGTCTGATTTTGTGGACCTCTACTTAGAACAAAGGTTCCATTATGGGTTGCTCAAATCCACACCCTCACGGACAAGCTTGGGCTCTGTCAGCGATACCTTCCATTCCGGCGCAAGAATTGCGATTGCTGACGCAATACGCGCTTTCAACTGGCCAGTCTTCTGACGCTCCCAAAGGCCTAGGAGGTAAGCTAAAATGACTTCGGAGATAACTGCTATATTCATTCTGACCATTGAAATGAGGCTTGCACTGCTTGCTGTGTGAATACGCGCACGCTGAGATGAAAATAGCTAGAGATGAAGGACGCGTTGTTGTTTCGAACGCCCATTGGGCAGCTATAGTACCCTGGTGGGCCACTTGGCCGTTCGAGATCCTTCGTAGGTTTCCGGGAGCGATTATTTATTGTGGTGTCGAGATCTCATGTCGGTGTAAACCAGTCCTTCCTTATCGACGACATATTCCTGCAATCGATGGAGTTAATGCAGAAGAGAAGAGAACTTTCGCCGATATCCTTTCGCGCATAACTCGACGCTACGATAATCTATTCTCTTGCTCTTTCGCATATTCCATGGGGATACATCAACGCCCGCTACCTACCTTGAGAGATAGGGATCAAACTGAGGACCTGGGCAGTGTTGCCCATCTGCACCTTCATTTCGAGCCGCCTCTTCTGAGGAGTGCCACCGTTAAGAAGTTCCTCGTAGGGTGAGTTCTTTTCAAGCGATTTCTGTTCTAGGAGGCTTGAAACTCGGACTCGATAGATACGAAATGATGGCTGAGGCACAACGCGATCTTACACCGGAGGAAGCAGCAGCACGTTTGAGAGGTTGTAGCGAAGTTCACTATATGGAAAATTCAGACCAGTAAACAAGTTGGAGAAAACGGTTAGAGGGCTACTTATCGAACAATCCAACATAAGTATAATTTATAGTTGGCGAGAAGAGGATTTTGTATAATACAAATACCAAAAATGTATGTAGTCCGGGATGAATGAGCTGACGTCGTGAGACTATGTGGTGAAGACGTGTAACTTACTAGAGCAAGTTCGAACTCAGTCTAAAGGAGAAGTCAGGCCTGAGAACGACTATAATATATATGGATCTTCTTCTCCCAACGTAATGTTGTCACACTGATAAATAGCTGAGCGCTGACAGCCTACTTGGAAGCGAATTTCTCTGACTCAACCACCATGCGCGCTTACTATTTGGACAATCTTCCTGGCAATCCCAGCTTGTCTCATGATTGTGTCCCTTCACGCCCTGTATCAGCTGAAATTCTGGACAAGATCAGTGTGGAATACTGGCACATTCCCGTCGAGGGCTATGAACCAAAGGTCAACGAAATCGCAAAGCAGAGAGGGTACAAGAACAGGGATACGATCCATATATGTAGAGAGAATTTTGGTGATGTGAGTGTTTTGTAGGAGGGAAAGATCATCGAGAGATACTCATTGCGAACCTTTTGACTAGCTTTACGACGAGAAAATCAAAACCTTCTTGCAGGAGTACGTTTATCTCCTCTAATTTCGCTTTTCTTGTCTTATTGTAAAGATGTATAGACATATTCATGAGGATGAAGAAATCAGGTACATCCTTGCTGGAAGTGGATTTTTTGACGTCCGAGGTAAAAAGTCTACAACTTTGAGAGGATTTTTCTTATCCAGATTATTTACTAGAGCCGCCATCGGATGAGTGGATTCGCCTGGCAATGCAACCGGGTGATCTCATCGTAATTCCGGCTGGTATTTATCACCGATTCACAGTGGATGAGGCGAACAACATCAAGGCACTGCGCTTGTTTCAGGTACATACTCTAAAGGGCTTTGACTTGATTACTCACTAACTTGATTACTCACTAACTCCTCGTAGGATGAGCCGAAATGGATTCCTTACAACCGGAGCAGCGAAACTGATCTTAATCCATATCGCATTAAATTCCTCAGTGACGTTGGGGTTGGGGTGTGATTTATCTTGTGAAGAACGAAAGCGCTTCTACTATGTTCTGTAGGTCTTGTAGTAGAACGAATCTATGGCATAAGCCCGGTCGACCCGGGCCAAGCTCAATTCAGACTCCGCTTAGAAACCGCCCATGAAATTTTGGCAACACCTTATTCTCGCAAAAAAACACCTTTATCGTAGAATACCCTTGCAGTATAGAGTGAATTGCTTGTAGTGGTGGTGAGATAATAGAGGTGGTCGATAGCGACATAATCGCCACAAACCTAAGCCACACAATGTGACGGGTCACAGTGTTACAAGAGCTTACACACTGTTCAGGACAGCGAACTCCAAGTGCAAGAACACTACCAGGATTCTGTCGACGACGGTGCAGTAGACGGCATTTCCAGCCAAACTTTGCATTATATTCCCATTACCACCCTAATCATATATTCGATTTAATAACCAACGCTTCATTCCTCCATTGATTCTTTCCATGGGACAAAACAATTCAAGACGTCGTGAACCTTCCGATACACCAGCATCAGCAGTATCGTCTGCGCCCACAGTTTCCACTGGTTCCAGCTCTGAATCTCATCAGGACGATCCCAGCCGTCGAGTACAACACATCTCAGAGGTTCCAGAATCGCGCAGCGTCAGGTCCTCTGTCCGCAAGAGTCTTCTTAATCTTGTCAAGCCTGGTAATATTCGCAGTCGTGTCAACAGCATTACATCTGCACAGGACGACCTCCGACGTTCATGGCGCAACTCAAGACGTTTGTCAAAAGCGCCGGTTGACGCTGCGTTGCAATCGGAAGATCCATCACGACAAGTGCTTTCTCTTCCTTCTGTTGCCGGTCCATCTACCGTTAACAAGGGGAAACAACCAGAGAGAAATTCGGCTATTGACGATGAGGACGAGGACGATTATCATGAAGCCATGGAAGAGCAACTTACAAGACCACCGACTCCGCCTACCTCTGACAATCATGTCGTTCAGGCTGCTCCCTCTGATCCAATTGCTCAGTTTGTCGAAGGGCATTCAGAACATGGGGATACAACAACAGGACAATCACCTCCAGTCTTTCAGCAAGAAATCCCAGATAATTATTCTGAAGCTCTTCCAAACTATCCATCCCGACCCCCACCTACTCCTCGACCTCATAGTGTTCCTCTTCCAGCCAGACAATTTCCTCCACCCGGCACACTCGTCATAGTTCAGGGTGTAGTACATACGACCGACGTACCCCGTCCCCTACCACGAGAAACCTCACCTTTAGGACCAAATCCCGAGGCTCAAGACGACCACAATCAGAGTCGAACTCGAGACAGATTATCGGCGTTGCTACGGCCTAGGTCCGTTTCTCGGCGACCATCGACTAATTTAACTGAAGCACCTGCGGCCACCGTAACTTCTCTTGGGACCGAATCACCTGTGTCGACAAGCGGCGAATCGCTCTCATCGCCAGCAATGTCAGCGCAAACTGGGTTGACCGTCCCAACGGCTGATGGACACGTCGTATCACCTTCGGAGCCGCAGCATTCCCCATTGCAGCCAGAATCTGCTCCCCTTGCAGAAAATCAGCTTCCCTCCATTTCTTCTAGTAGCATTGATGTTTTAGGCACATTACTGAGGTCAGTCACAAGATTGCTCAGAATTGTTTTATCTTATTTCTTTTTTGTTTTATCCAGTGTTGCAGCTGCGGCAACAGCTGCCTCTCTACTCACAGGTTCTTCTGAGCCTATCCTATCATCCGGACTAGCCCCACCACCATTAACTCCCTTCTCCCCTCGTCCGTCATCACCACCAGCAGATCCCCTTCCTCGTCCAGTTCCTGAATCTTCAGGGGCTGGTCGTACAGAACGTATGAGGCAAGCGTGGGGTACAATCCGTGAACGTCTCGGCTTACGTCCTTCTGCTCCACCTACCGAACAGTCAGCAACAGCTAATGACGTGACTCTCCCGACTATGGAAGCCGAGGGACCCAACCCAGCTCCTACAGATGCTCGAGAGTTGATGTTGGCTGAGATGGCTCGTGCGTTCAACATTGGTTTGGGGCTAAATGGTTTGGGTAGTTTGTCATCGAACTCTAATGAAGATGCTATCGCCGGACCTTCGGATACAGAGGCTGTTGGAACTAACAGTCCTGCCAATGTCCAGCACAATGGCGAAAATCCCGCACCCCCGTCGACTGCGAGTGAAGCAACGAACACAACCATATTGCCACCAGAAGGCAGTTTTGAGCGTTTTATTGTGGATCTGCAAGTCGACTTGCGACTGGCATTAACTCATGTTGAAGAGGAAGTGGTGGGTACTGCTGATACACAGCATGGTCAAGCTCAGCAAGCTCCTGAAATACAAGATGAACAACCACGGGAATCCTCGCAGTCCCAGCACTCTTCCCCATCAACTGTTCAATTACCGCCATCGACTTCTTCTCCTCTCCGTCAACCAGCATCTTCACTTTCACCCGGTGTAGGCGGGCAAGATTCACTTCCCGTTGTGGCAAGTAGGCCACAGACTTCCGATTCCGTTCTTCCTCCAAATTTTGTGCACCAGGAGGATCAGCCTTCAAATGTACCTGACATAGCTGATCTAGACCCTGTCACAAATTTCATGCCCCGTCTTTCCGATGATCGTGACTCCGATTCCGAGCGCGGCCACGACGATGGGGGGTATAACGACGAAGGTAAGTTGTTCTCTCTGTGATTTTACATCTTAGCTGATACCCAGGTTCTCTAGACTTCCATTCAGCAGTTCACGGAGGTGAAGACCATCATATTCATCCCGATTTGGATGGTCGAAACGGTGGATCTACTAGATCGGGCGTGGGCCATATTGATGGATCAGGACGGATTAATTGGTGGAGATTGTATCGATTCCCACAAATTACACCCCCAAGTACAGGCATAGCCGCTGCTCTGAGACAAGCCTCTACCGGGGGAGAGCAGGCGGACAATTCCCCGTTCCGAAATTCAGATTCGTCGAATCACGCATCAACATCTGTTGCAGGAACACCACCAAGCTTTATGCCTTACCATGCAACACCAACAATCGAGACTGACACTGTGCCACCATCTCACCCAACGACCGTTCAAGACCCCATTGCACCTATGAACTCCGTGCCAATTTCTACTACAAGACAATTTCCACGCACAGTCGTCCCAGTTATCATTGTTGGTTTGCAATCAGTTGATCCGGGATGGCGGCCCGGCATGCCAACAGACGGAGGGAATGAAGGCATTGATCCCTCTGGACATAATCAAGGAGAAACTGGAGATGAAGATGTGATTATGGCGTCTGATGCCAGTGTACTTGGAGCAACTACAGGTGAGGCATCACGAGGGCGCGGCCGGCCAAGAAGGTGGCAATCACGAGCTGCTACTGCCATTCGCAACTTGCGTCCTGGAAGAAGGAATGTCGATTCTGGCCCAACATTGTCTCAGCCATTCCCACCTCCAAATGGTAGTCGAACGTTCTTGATCTATGTCATCGGGGGTTATTACCCGCCAGACCATAGTATTGTCACTGGTGGACCTAGCAACTTTGATTCCTTTGAAGCTCTACTGTATGCTCTACAATTTATCTGTCATAATTGTTGACTCATATTGTGGTTTCCAGGGAGCTTGCGGATCTTCTAGGTCAAGTGAAACCATCGACAGTCTCGAAGGACGATATCGAGAAATCAGGATTGGAGGTCATCAGGTCCGCCTCGTTGCAAGAATATTTCAAGGACGAAAAAATCACCGCCAATTGTTTGGAACGGGTACATTTTTATCATCTTGCATCATGACTTGTCCACTCAATATGACTCCTCAGTGTCTCGTGTGTCTTGAAGAATATTCAGAGGAAGAAGAAATTCGGATTATGCGATGTCGTCATGCGTTCCATAAAGCCTGTGTAGACGAGTGGATGCAAAAGGGCAGGAATAATTGCCCGGCTTGTCGGTCTATGGTGCATTTGTTCATTTATCTTTCTCTTCCATATTCTGATCCTTTGCTATATAACCAGGGTGTGCCGATGGATGCCCACGATGCCCATGATCCGCCAGTGCTTGCAACATAAGATGAACAGCCCCATTCCCATTATTGCAAAACAAATTCTGAAAAGCAACCCATCCTTTCTCTTGCTTAGTTGTATTCGTGGTAAATTATTCGACCCTCACTTCCTTCGTTATCCTTTCGTCTTGTTACCAGTCCGGACATAACCGACTAAGAAACTAATTTAGCTCTAATTCAGTGATCTCCCAATTTTGTGACTCCTAGCTGTTTAATGTCTGGTAAATTTTGTTCACTCGTGTCTACTCCTAGTAATGTCAAATCAAATGCCCTGTATTCTTTGACGAGTGTGCTTTGAGTTGCATGAGCAACACGAAATTCATGAATGTCGCTCCAAAACCATCATTTGCCGTCAATCTGCAACCACAAGGACCAGTACTTCTTTTCCTCTTCCGTACCCTCAAAAGTCCAGTTCACTCTCTTGATTTCAGAGAAACCCTCGGATAGATGCGGTTCTTCGTAATCATTTCGAAACGAAACAAAGGCGGCATACGGCAACAAATCCCGTTTCGGCTAGACATGAACTGCATCAACCTCTGTCACATAAATAAAGAACAAGACTACGGAACCTCTTTGCCAGCCACCGACGGAGGGAGATGATACGTTCTATACAAGTTATTGTGCCAAGCTAATTCGATTGGATCGACGAACAAGAAACATCTGAATAGCAGTATGTTGAGATATGCTCAGAGATGTAGTGCAAGTAAGAGGCGCACCGAATTGGGATTTTTAAGGTCCCGCAAACATCGATGTAATGTTTTCGAGTAGCCATATTGCGGTTCGTATTATCTGGGTGTTTTTCGGTCAGCGTTGGTTTGTTGACTCCAGCAATGGTAGTGACTGACCAACCACACAACTTTTTCCAGCTTTCAGAGTTTCCTCTAGCACCTTGACACACTTCTCACGAGTTTTGAGAGTGTCTTGGTTAATGTGTATATATCCCTCAGGTTGGAAATGTTGACGGTAGAATGTCGATTTTCCTAGGCAAGGGTAACCTACGAATAACACAACCTGTTGTTGTGGCGGATTAGGTAGAATAGGCGTCAAAGTTGGTATTACGCGAGGAACTAAAAACGAAGCCTTGTGATAAAGTGGTGAATGACAACAAAGAATTCTCTGCTCAAACCTGATGATAATGCAGAAGCTCTGAATCCGGGCAGCTCAAAATTCTGGTGTCGAGGTAATTTGAGAAAATACTCCTGAGAAATGTTCGTTCAGTTCTTTGAGTCGACTGGAATGAAATGAAAGAAGATACCTCTGGTGTTAAGAATTTTAGTCCGACATTCTCAGCCCATTTCCTATCCGTGCTTGCGAAGTCTGTCTTCCCTCCTGGATATTTACGACCAGCAGCATCTCCAACAAAGAACGATGCATCCTTATCTACAGATGATTAATTGTCATCAGAATATACGAAACTGACTGAATCGAACATACGGATTTCCACCCCCTCGTCTTTGAAAATCTTTTCAAGCTCATACCACATACCAGGCATGGGTTTGCGAAATTGATCCCTCTCAGTAGCCGCCATGATACGGAATGGAACGTCTTTCAACTGGTGATAGAGAAATGAACATTTCGGCCTTTGGCAAAATTGAGATTACTGACAGCTTCTGCAATAAGGGGAATCTTCTCTTTCCATGTTTTGAGAGCCGCAGGCTTGATCCCCTGGTTGGAAATGATCACAAGGGCATAACTTTGAGACTTTGGTCAGACCGCCACAAAGAGCCCAATGATATATTCACACCCTTCTTCACTGAGTACCCTCAACTTTTCCGGCACAAATGACCTCCACCATTCCCATTCTGGCTTTCCATCCACTGATTTGCCCTTGATATGCGATTTTATGATAGTGCCGTCCAGATCTAGCGCAGCGACTTTGGAGGAAGCTTTTGGCTCGAGATTGATGCCATAGAGACACGAACGTTTGGGTCCTAGAGGTTGCAACCACTGGAAAGCACCTTGAGTAGGCGCTTTCTCAAGCGGTTTGGTAAAGAAGGGGTGTACTTTCTGATGCTCAGCCATTACGGTAAGATAGATAAAGCGTCTAGACACACTTTTTTGAATCTTCTGTGACTTCTCAGCATCTATTTCGAGTGTTCGCTTCTTGGAAGGACCTGAGTATTATCAAAGGAATGGTATAAATGAATACCATCTAGAGAAATAGTTACCTGTTTCGGCCATAGAGATGGAGAGATACGAGTAACAACGAGTGACCAAATACAGACATTTCGGAGGCATTCAAAATGGCAAATGCCAAGCAATTGCACCAATATTGGCAACCCTAAGCTTACAGAAATAGGCTTAAATGATCAGTCATTTACTACCTTGGTTTGTACTACTCATTCTGAATGTATTTCCTTGTCGTTATCATTCCAACACACTGGCACGTGCATCAGCAAATGCCGCCATGAAGTTCCTCATAACTTGTTATAAGCTCCGCAACCTCACTGTTGTTTGCTGGTTCAATGTACAGAGATCGAGCAACAACCCTAGCAGGACTTACAACCATCCTTGATATAGGTCACAATAAATCGGGTCACTTATTTTGCGATTTTACCAACAAAAATTCGAAATACAAGCAATTGCCTTTTGTACAAATTTTCAGACCTTTTTAGCCTTTAGTTCCTTTTTTCCTTTGCATTTCCTTTAACAAAATATGCTAAAGCCAGTGACCGTTGAGGTATTAGGAGCTGACGAGGTCAAACCCAAGGTGCAGACAAGAATAATGACCCCGTATGGACCGCATCACAAGAAGACGAACCCAGGATTTGTTGGAGCACAATTGTCCACGGAAAACACGTAAACTGTTGGACCTGGGAATGCTGTCATCGGGGGATAAGAACCGAGAGCAATTGGGAGATATCTAGCCACAGAATTCACTCGCGGTTGTCCAGAATCGAATCAGCGGAATCCTCATGCCATCATTATAAGGAAGAGTAAAGAGGTCATGATTTCATGCCGTCATAAAACCCTGGAGGAAATATCAGAATTCAAAAAGCGTAGCCCATATGCACTACACGAACCTTCAGTCATCTCACAGTTCTCGACTCCGTTTCCCCTTTTCGTCAACGAACTTGTCGGGTCACACCTCCTTAAAATTTCGCCCTCAACCTATGAGTTCTAAGTCTCAGATGGAACATGAATATTGAATGGTGGTGTTGAGTGTAAACGATCTTTCGCTTTTCTTGCTTCCTGCTGTATATCCAACCCCTCCGAAACAATATCCACACATGATCTTCTGAACAACCAGATTTGGATCATTGGGGTATATCTTATCCCTAACCCAATGCGAGGTATGGGGCTTGCTATGATTGCAGCATTAGGTTCGACGTAACTCTTCGAGCTTCAGGCCTCAGGCTTCATATTCTAGCCAATCTGAGCACAGACGGAGGAATCTGTGCGACAGTTGTCGTGCGCTTCCTTGAATATGTATTATGTAGCGCAATGTCGCTTTAATATTCCACCGCCATGAAGGTCGGAAATGGAAGTGAACCAAGGCTATGACGCTACTAAACCTCAGTCAAAGCAAAAAACAATTTAACTCCGCAGGGTTCATCCGCCGACAAGTTGAGGTACGACACATCACTTGAATTCTTCGTAGTAGTAGTTCTGACAGTCGGGTAAGTTACTGGGGCCCCCCGTTGTCCAACGTCGAATCCTACTTATGCTACTCCGTGGATATCTTGAACGGGATCTGCGTTACGAACTGTTTGGTTCATGGTTCATGGATTTGAGCAGTTTATATTCTACGAATCGTCAGTAAGTCAGGTTCATCGTTTACGTTAAGTGCTAAGCCTACAAAGGTCTTAGGTCATTTTGTTGTCCCGAGCTCAGACCTTTATGATAGGTTCCCAGATTGGGGTCCCGTAGCTCTGGTTTGAAACTAAGGCAAGTAGATATGCTCCCTCCAGCTGCACATCGTCCCCTGTTTGTATCCATTCTTTTGAATGATGTCCGGTTAACACTCAAGTCAGGTTATGGTAGCACAGAACCTACCGATCGAACTTACACAGACGATTGAACACGGACCCGAATTCTAAGTAAATGGAGAGTGTGTCCCCACACTCAGGGATGGTATAATTTTATCAATCCATATGCCAGAGCACTGTCAATAATGAACCGAACAAAAGCCAACCATAGAGGATACCTTTTCCGACAGGATATCTTCCCAAGGGTTTTTTCTTATCTCTTTCCTGGTCAGAAATCTGCCGACGCGGAGGCGAGTAATCGCTCTATCGATACTAGATCAATTGCGTCTGATAATCAACCCACAGGCCAATCCCTGAGTACCTCATGTACAAGGAAATTTCGCATATATAGCTCCATTGAAAATCTTGTTTGACACTTCAGCTCGTCGCCCAGACCTCATCATGTCTTCGAAGGAGCCGCACAAAGATCTCTCCTTACCGCTGCCAAATGGCACCTCTGTGATGCAACCGCATTCCAAGGGTCGGCTCAGTCGACTCATGATGGCTCTGATAACATTCTTAGCTTTTATGGGCGCTCTGTTTCTCTCATTCAACCGATATCCCATAACTCCACTGGCACAAGTAGAGGTTAAGTCGTTTTACTCGACTGTCCGCAAGCATGATAATACCGATCTTTGTCCTGGTGGGGTATCCTACACTGGACACATTGCCTTGAAATGTCCCGGAAGGCTCTCGTTTTATTGGTGGGTTGAAAGCATATACAATCAGCTATGCAATTATCTCACAAAGAGCAGGTTTTTCCAAGCACAGACGGAGGACTGGAAGACCGCTCCTACCATGTAAGCAGTGATCCTACGCACACGCCACAAGGCTAATGATTGCCCAGATTGACCTTCGGGGGTGGACCAGGACTTACCGGCTTGTCATATCCCCTTAGGGGCGGTGAGTAAGAAAACAGATGGCTGAGCATAAACTGAAAATCCCTCCGTCAGAATCGCATTGCCGAATCACACCTGCGCATATCACCGTTCGGAATTCATGGGCGTGGACTAAAAGATTCAATTTACTCGCACTTGACCATGTATGTGCGGATTTTTTCCAACAGCGCAGTAGCACTCACGCTTTGATGTTAGCCCATCGGCGTCGGATTCTCAACTGGCCAAGGCGTGGTCGGCGGTAGTAATGAGGCAGCCAGTGACGTTTACGATTTTCTACAAAAGTTTTTCACCATGGAGGAATTCAAAGACCTTGCTAAGTAAGTTTTTGCGTAGGTGTATTGATCCGTTCTAATGCTCCTGAATCAGAAACCGATTTATCATCTCTAGTGGCTCCTATGGTGGCGTAAGTGTATATTCTTTGGACCCACGGTGGAGCTAAGTTGGAGAGACAGATTTATGTACCCCACATTGCCACGATGATACAGTCCGGAAATCGAGCGATTGCTCAAGGACACCAATCAGGAATCAAAATTGATCTTGATTCGGTCATGCTAAATGGCCCAGCGTTCGTAGGTGCATCTCTCTAATTAAACCAATATCTCATATTCCCACCATGGATTCCACTATGCTAGGACGGGAAGACCTTTTACCGCCACCTACTTGAGCCACGGTGCAAGCGGACAGATATTTTCAACCCGAAACAATGCGATACTTTCCGTTCGAGGCGTCCTGAATGCCTTAAAAGGATCCAAGACTCACTCGAAAGTGGTCGGTCTCAGGATCGGAAGGAAGCGGAAGTGTGGTGCGAAGACAAAATAGATCCTGGAACTGAACGTCGATGCCTCAACAAAATCACGCTTGACCCAGTAAATCCTTTCTGACCATCTATGAGACAGAAATTAACCAGCTTGCAAATAGGACTCTTGCAATCCCCAAAAAACATGGATAGAGGCCTTCTTTAAGAATAAAAAATCGGACCTTGGTCTAGGTTCGCAAGACTTTCACTACTATCGTCACGAAGTTAGGGCTGCGTTCCGGGAAATAGGGGATGGGTGAGTCGGAGCAAGAAATCAGTTCTTCGATGGGCCTGCTAACGACACCTTATATCGCAGGGTTCAGAACACCCAGTCGCTCTACGAAAGTTTGCTTCAGGACGGCGTCCGCATATTGAGTGCGTCTCTCCGTATTTCCTGCTGGAAAGTAGCCTCTGATGATCTCCGAACAGCTTATGTTGGTAAATTGGACTACAATTGTCATTCGTTGGGAATTCGGCACTTCGTGAGCAATACCGTCTGATCTAGTAACGTTGATTTACACGACGTTTAGCTATCACTTTTCTCTCGAATCGGCCGCGCTGGATATAAACACTCGCGCCATGCAGGAACAGGAGGCTGGACCATTGGCCAGCCAGGCGAGAAGGGCGAGGTTACCCTCATTGAGGTGGCCCATGCTGGCCATCTGGTACGTCCTCATTTCTTAGGCTCCACGGTATTGCATTCTAAATATGTTTCCAGTCCATTTCAGATCAGCCGGATGTTATTCAAGATATCATTGAGCACTGGATCGACAAGAAGGAATTCTTGAAATACAATCGTCCACAGACTGAATTGATTCCCACTATCTCAAACATCACGCTCAGTAAAAAGTAAAAATTGATCGATGACTTCAAGATGACTTCGTGCAGTGATGGGCGACTATAGAACGACTGCTTGAAGTCAACAAGCAGTCGCCATTCTTTGTCGCCATCATCATTCGTATTTCCAGATTACATAATCTTTTTCTTGCCAATAAATTTGCCTCGCATTTCCGGTTTGGATCCTGAAACATAGATTTTATGGCCTCAAAAGAAAACATTTATTGGTTGGAGGCCACAGTCTTTCAAATGTATCATGTAGGACACGTCTACTAACTTCAATGACAGTGATAGCTCAGCAACTTCAGGTTTTAGTCAATTTATCAAAAAAAAATTGACAGGCCGGCAAAATCCGAAGTCGTTCTGTAGTCGCCCATCACTGCACGAAGTCATCCTGCAGTCGTCCTCCTCAGGTAGAATTGCATGACTTTCTGACGACTTTTCATTGACTGCATGGCGACTTTTCGCCGACTTGACAACAGTTTCATTTTTTACTGAGCATCACGTGTCAAATGTGACAGGATGTATTAGGAAACACTCATTAATACTAATAGAAAACGTGTGCCGGAATCATGTTTATCCAACGATTATCCGAGATGCGCTAGATAGGACCTATGTACTAGTGCGTTTGAAGAGGCTGATTTGAGTTGCTGTGTACATTCAGATATATATACTTCAGGAGATCTATCTAAACGGACTGTGGAACTTCGTGTCCTTGTATGGCTGGTAACGGTGACTGATTTTTGTACACGCTGGGGGAAAAAAAACCGCGTGTTCACGGAATTGTGCAAAACTCTGTAATGAGGCGTATTAACGACTTCATTCGAACTGTCAGGCTTACCGGTCGTGGCTGGGCCCCGGCCGACCCATGACTGATATTATAATGACTATGCGGTCATGATGCATGTCAGACTGACAATTCCGGGAACGCAGACAGATTTCTTGAAATTTTCAAAACGGTCGCAACCAAATTTGAGAGCTTTGACACGAGAAATTTATTTTACATAAATAAAGGATCATTACTATCAAAAAGGTATAATTCAAACTAGTTTTCTTCTTCGACTCAATTGCAGTTAAGGCTGAAGCCAGCGCCATTAAGACTCTAAAGTAGAGAAACTTTTTGCCATGTAACCTAGATAATAGGGACAAAATTAAAGTACATGCTCGTGCATGGAGTTGCGAACGAGGTGGGAGGAGGGTTCAACAGGTCAAAAACAGGGCGAGGGCGAGGAGGGGCAAAAAATCAAACTTACCTTCGAAAGAGCGAGCGCCAGCTACACTCGCTCTCTGTTGCCGGCTCCCCTCTCCTTACTCGTCGTCGGTGTCGGCGATTCGGTGGGTGGTTGGCGGGTGGCGGTGGTCGCTTGGCGATGTTCCATGCACAAGGAGGAGGGTGGGAGGGTTGTGGTGAGTTCAAATTCCGGGTGTGCTTCCTGATGCTCAACCATTACGGTAAGATAGATAAAGCGTCTAGACACACTTTTTTGAATCTTCTGTGACTTCTCAGCATCTATTTCGAGTGTTCGCTTCTTGAAATCAAAGGAATGAGTGCCATCTAGAGAAATAGTTACCCGTTTCGGCCATAGAGTGCCAAATACAGGTTCGGAGGCATTTAAATTGCGACTTGAGCAATTGCACCAATATTGGCAACCCTAAGCTTACAGAAATAAGCTTGAATGATCAGTCATTTACCACCTTAATTTGAGTTGGTTTGTACTACTCATACGGTGCAAAGGAAATTAATTATGAAATGACCTGAATGTAGTATTTCCTCGTCGTTATTTCAACCATTACACTGGCTACCGTGCATCAGCAAATGCTGCCATGAGTTCCTTATAATTTAAACTTGTTATAAGCTCCGCAACCTCACTGTTGTTTGCTGGTTCAATGTACAGAGATCGAGCAACAACCCTAGCAGGACTTACAACCATCCTTGATATAGGTCACAATAAATCGGGTCACTTGCGATTTTACCAACAAAAATTCGAAATACAATTACACATAGGTCGGTACCCTTGCTCCTACTGATTTTCTTAAATATCCGCAATCTTCCATTGCTGTTTCTGGTCATTTTGAGCAGCTTGGATCTTGATCTAATAGACAAGTCAGTATACAGTTGAGGAAATTTATCAGCAAGACAAACGATCGATTTAACATCCCCAGTAATGGTCCACACAAAATTAGTGTTCGGAAGTTTGATACTTAACAACGCAAATTCAGCTAAAATACCATAATAAAATCAAAACATACATGAAGTTGGCACTGGAATTGTCAACGACCGTGACCTCCCACGCAGCAGAGGTGAGACTAATTTTAACATTTTGACCCTATCAAATGCAGATCAATAAATGAGGTGATAAGATTGAAGATGTAAGTCACTGACAATGGCAGGTGAATCTACGTTAGCATATCCACCTGTAAGGAGGTTCTGGATTATAAACAAGTTTTTGCCAGCATTAACAGGGATGAATCTCCACTAGATGATACGAAAGAAGGTCAACAATATGTGGCTGACACCAATGATTAACAACAAACATTTTGGTTACGGGTACCATTAACCTGATTGAGTTTGTAGACGATCAGATTCGATCCAGGAACGTGGGTGGGGCCTTCGAGGTCGGCGTAAGTGCCGATTGCTGCATTCTGAATAGTTTGACCATTGGCAGACATGGTTGGGTTTCGAATCAATCAAAATGTGCGAGTAGAGGTGGTGCGTTGGAAGAGGTTGATTTGAGTTGCTGTGTACATTCAAGTATATATACTTCAGGAGAATCTATCTAAATGGACTGTGGAGCTTCGTGTCCTTGTATGGCTGGTAGCGGTGACTGCTCTTTGTACTACGGGGTTTGCAGAATTCCGTGTCCGTGAACACGGGTTTTTTTTTTCTGGGCATGGACCACATGTCCTGAAAAATATGTTCCCGCGCCATCACCGAATATTAACCCGGTGCACATATCGTGAAATATGTGGGCTAGGGCAACTTGAATGCTCCATTGGCACGTACATCAGGGAAAGGTCACCCACATGATATGTATGAGTATGTCAAGGTATATTTGAGGGATGGTATGTACCTTATCATACCTTTCTCAGGGTTTACTGATGTTATGAAGGAATCAAAAACACATGTCTTATTGGAATAGGGACGTACAAAGTTGGCCGCAGCTCGCAGGCGCTTCTCGCATCTCGCAGCTTCGGCAGCTTAGATAATGTAGAATTTGAGACCCAGATGTGACACATCGTGACGCGCGTTGTCGCGCAACTTGTACATTCTGAATCTTAACCACTGTCCCTACGAGTCTAAGTTTTTTTCTGCTGGTCCTAAATATTTTAATTACTGTCTTTTCCGTACTTTCGGGGAGGGTGTGTTTTCCCTCTTTATCATAGTTCAATGTAAATATAGACCTTAATCGGTGAAAATTCCCACTCGGTTTTTTTCCCTTAAAATTCCAACTGAAACCATTGGAAATGTCTACCACTAAAAAGGTTAATTTTTTACACTACAAATTCCTACAGAAACCATTGGAAATTTATGCCACTAAAACAGTTGATTTTTTACACTACAAATTCCTGCAGTAATAATACTTGTCAATGTTCAGATTACAATTATCAATATGCTTTTTACCCTTTTTCGTTGTTTTTTCCCACCCTTTGGTGAGATTGAGACTTCGGGGTTATCAGTATTTATATGCCATTTATATTTGTTTCCTATTGTTAATTAAGTGTTTAAAATGTTGA
>QDKV01005373.1_pt1 | contig 80332 bp, 115 predicted proteins | sample 1861101 | NCBI WGS metagenome assembly QDKV01 (sample SAMN04275158, study PRJNA302643) | Fungus metagenome, whole genome shotgun sequencing project. | isolation source: fruitbody | host: Mallocybe terrigena | place: Sweden | collected 2013
GCACTTAATCAATTGTGTTTTGCGTTCGTCAAAATAACGGGTAGCGGGCGTTGCCGTTTACCGGCCCTATCCTTATAGCATACATAGTTCAAAAGATAGCTTCCAAAAAATTTAATGCCTCAATGAAAGGTGAGGATGAAACAACCACTTAAACCAAGTCTTTCACCACCATGTCACTGCAAAAGTAAGAACTCTGTGATCCGACGTCGGCATCTGACCTGAAATAAAAATGTTTAAATTCTGTTAGTGAAATGTCAGTGAGCCAGAAAACCACATAACCATGGTGAAGCTACTCTCATTCTATGGGAAATAGATATTACTGCTATGAGAAAAAAAATGGGAAGGATTGGTTTACTCCTCACATTTCAATGTCAGAAATATGTGATTCACCCCTCATTCTACTGACCTTACCAAAAATTAGGGGAAAAGCGGTGTTCTTAATAATTATAACCTCCCAGATCTTCAATTTTAAGATGATCAGAGAGAGGGTTATCATGATCAGTACCCGTGGTAAAACAGTACGTGATAGTATTGACAAAGACTCGCGTAACCATATTGACAATATTTCCTGTGTTTTATTTTCACCCAGACTACCATTATTTCCTTGTTCTGACGCGTCTTCTAATTTCACTTGTGTTGGTTGCATTATCGCATCCAGACAGTTTTATATGGTTCCCAATGGGACTCATCCTATGACCTTGTTTGCGATGAACGATGGTCCGTCCTATATTATTCAATTCCGATAACATTGGTCAATCCCGTGTAGATCAAGGTCTTCCAAATTCAAACGCACAAATGCTGCAGCAGCAGTCATCTACTATTCAGCAAAATCTGTCGGCCCATTGGCAGCAGCAGCCACAATTCGCGATTTCTCCAACCCAACAAATGCCCACTCTCAGCATGCTTGCTCAACAACCGCAGTTCAGCCAGCTCCAGTGGGCCAATCAGATGCCACAAACCCAACAACTTCAAAATGCGATGCTTCAAATGGCACCGTTCAATATGCCCCTCTTATCCCAACAAATCATTCAAGAAGCATTGGCGATGTCACAACCTGTTATTGCGACGGATGAGCCCACCCTCCTGACTGCTTTGCTGAAGGCCAAGAAGACAGACCGTAATTTTAAAGAAGCAATAAATGGTCTTCATGGGGTACTTATCTTCTCATCTTCATGCTCAAAAACCTGTATTCACTGCTTTATAGACCAATGGCCACTCCGCAAGTTTGTGGAAGGATTATTATTTGGAGCACAAGGAACGTTTCGATGACTGGATTGAGATGTGTATCAAGAAAGAGAAGGCTGATGGATCCCCTACCCCCACGAATCCTGCAGCAGGGGACACAAAGAAGTGGTCAGGTGTCACTGTCAAAAAACCGTTACCAGCATCATTTAAACATGAGCCATCACTACCTTTAGCTGCGAAATCTCCACGTCTCTCCCATTCCGGCTCTCCGGTCAAGCTCCCTTCAAGGGGGGCCAAGAAATCGTCACCGCTTGTGAAAGAGTTCCTTCCAGTTGAAGGTCGAGGCCGAAAAACCATGAATAGTCTTTCTGTCGCGGAGCCAATTTTTGGAAATGGGCTATCGCCGCCGAATGCTTGCATAAAGGTTCCTGACCCGCCTTCGCGGTCACCAAGTCCTCCTATAAATGTTGTTTTCCATGGCAGGGGAAACAGATATACGCAAGAGGATCGTGAATATTTTATCAAGTTCCTTTCCTGGCGCTTGAAGCAAAGTCCATCGCTCAGCAGGCAGGAGCTGTGCGAGATGCTAGCGAAAAAGGTTGTTGATTTCTTCCTGGACAAATATTCTGTGCTGACATTTCTGATAGGCTCCTCATCATACTAGCCTATCTTGGAATTCTTTCTGGTCCAATAACCATGACGTTCCGGATAAAATTCTGGCTGCTGCTAGGGGCGAAGTACAAGAAGAAAAGGAATTGCATAGTGAGGAAGAATATTTTGAGATGAGGCGACCAAACTACAAAGAAATGACAACCAGTGATGAAGAACAATCAAAATCAGAATCGGAGGAGAGCGATGAAGACAACACATATACGGAACACTTGCGTCGCTATTCTGAAGAGGACATGGGTGGAAAGGGTGATCCATTTAATGAGACGGACATGTATTTCACGGCGAAGTATATTGCCTCAATTCCAGACTGGGAACATTTAAAACATAAGGTGAGGTGGGATCCACATCATGAAAAGGTATGACGATCTTTCTGGAATTATCGAAACACATCTTGATTGATGTATGGTCCACTTCAGTATCCTCAAAGATCTGCCAAGTCTTGGGCAGAACTGTATCGCAACCATGAACGGCGTAAGTATTTATCAACTGTTGCGAAACCCCAGTCGATTTATTGCCACTTTAGCCCTTTTACAGCTAGCCCAACAGATCAAACAAGAGAACGTGTCCTCGTCGATTTTGGCCCAATGTGCTCGACCTAGTAAAGTACCTCCAAAAGAAAAGCGCAAATTGGATGATGAGGGAGAAGTCTCACAGTCCAAGCGCAGCAAACTTGGTGTAGAATAAGTGCTTCATATAACTTCAACCATACTCTTCCCCTTACGCAAAATACTGCAAACATAGTTTTTTTATATGTCTATTGCCAACGTCCAAGCAGTTGATATGTCTTATTGTACTTGTTGAAAGCCTATTGTTCATTTGATAGGTTCATAAATGAAGTGTGTGTACACGTGAAGTAATTTAGATTTGACCCTGACAATCGATAAAGTAGACCAACACTCACGGTCGTCTTTCCTTCTTTCCATCATCTTGACTACCCACTCCATACAAAATTTGACAGAACCTTACGATGGATGAGGAATACGATGTACGTGCATCGATTCATTGTTGAATCCTTTAGAGAGCCTACTCACCGACCTCAACAAGGTGATCGTTTTGGGTACTGGTCTTACAGAATGCATTCTTTCTGGCTTGCTATCTGTAGAGGGCAAAAAGGTTCTTCACATGGATAGAAATGATTATTACGGGGGTGACAGCGCTAGTCTAAACCTCACACAAGTAATACGTCTTCACCCATTGTCAGATCGTGTCCTGACGTGGTTTTCACAGTTGTATCGCAAGTTCCGGCCAAACAAAGAACCGCCCACAGAACTCGGACGCGACCGCGACTATGCAGTCGACCTTGTTCCAAAATTCATAATCGCCTCAGGAGAGTTGACTAAAATCCTCGTCCATACCGATGTTACTAGGTACCTCGAGTTCAAACAGATCGCAGGTAGCTTCGTCTACCGCGATGGCAAGATCTCCAAGGTGCCTAGCACGGAGTTGGAGGCAGTCAGGAGTCCCCTGATGGGTCTGTTCGAGAAGAGGCGCGCGAAGAAGTTCTTTGAGTTTTTGCAAGGGTGGAGGGACGAAGATCCTACCACGCATCAGGGTATTGGGTTTCGATTTTGGAGTGCTGAATGTCGGCTCACCAGACCTAGGTATCGATCTTGACAAACATAGCATGAAAACAGTTTACGAGAAATTCGGCTTGGAGCCAGGTACCCAGGACTTTATCGGCCACGCTATGGCGCTCTACTTGGATGATGAGTGAGTGCTGAATGCTGTATTTGATGTTCGTTGCTAGGGCTGACTGAGTACGCCAAAGCTACATTACCAAACCCGCACGTACAGCCTATGATCGCGTTATCTTGTACACGACTTCGATGGCGCGTTATGGCAAGTCTCCTTACATCTACCCCCTTTATGGACTCGGCGAGCTTCCGCAGTCATTTGCCCGTCTGAGTGCCATCTACGGCGGTACATATATGCTTGATAAACCGATTCATGCCATTGTTACTGATGCTGACGGCAAATTCGCCGGTGTCACCAGCAATGGCGAGACAGTAAAGGCTAAGCAAGTGATTGGTGATCCAAGTTACTTCAACGATGCCAAAGACGGCAAAGTCAGAGTCGTTGAGGAAGGGAAGGTCGTTAGGGCAATTTGCCTCTTGAAACATCCTATACCTGGGACCGACGATTCTGACAGTTGCCAAATCATTATTCCTCAGAACCAAGTCGGTCGGAGAAACGGTGAGGCTTCGGAGCTTGCGCACTCGCTTTGATCTCATTAGGATGTTTTTTCTAGACATTTACATTGCGATGGTCTCTTCTACCCATAATGTTTGCGCCAAAGACATCTACGTTGCAATTGTCAGCTCCATCGTGGAGACTGACAAGCCCGAGTTGGAGATTGCACCAGGTCTCAGCCTTCTAGGTCCCATTTACGACAAGTAAGTCATCCTTCGAGAGAAGTCATATAGCCATGCTGATCGATCTACCAGGTTCGTCTCCATTACCCCCATTTACACGCCAACAAGTTCCGGCAAAGCCGACAACATCTTTATTACCCGTTCCTATGATGCAACTTCTCACTTTGAAACAGTAGTGGAGGATGTGCATGACGTCTGGAACCGCGTTATTGGCACAGACCTTGTTCTCAAGAAGAGGGAAGTCGAAGTGCATGAATAAATTGGCCATGATAATGAGTAACACCCTGACAATTGGTTTTGTTCATAACAACCGAAGGCTCTATACTAAATGGACTCTGAAATCGAAGCTATTATGAAGTATGATCGTCCCGTTTTGCGAGTTCCCAACTCCAGTCAAGGTGGTCGCAAGTTTCTCGTCTCAAAAAGAGTAGCAATGGCTCGCATCTTGTAATGATGTCAATACGAATTATATAATTAGTTGCCCAAGCCATCTCTGACTTGTGTTATCAAAACCTTCCTAGAAATTATCGAAAGAATGCATCCATGTTGAATTCAGGCACTTGTACATCTTGTTTGGCCGACTGTATCAGCTTCCCAAGGCCAGCCTTTCGGGCAAAAAGGTCGCTCTCTTCTTGAATTGGTTCAATAGAACGGGCCTTTTCGTCATCCTTTCTTTCGGGAGACGCTCTACGAGTTGGCGGGAAGGACGACAGGTCCATGTCAATCAATATGGAAGATCTGCGCAGCAAACGTCGTTCCAGACTAAAGATGCGATTAGGTGTAGGAGCAACCGTCGTCGCTGTCCCATTTACTTTGGCGATTGCAGGAAGGGAAGGCCGAGAGAAAGACCAAGACCGAACAAGGTCCAAAGCAAGTACATGACAACCTGCAATATGTCAGAATTTATTATCCTTAATAACAGTAAAATAGCATACCCATCCTGCAGAAAACCCGGGCCATCTGCAACACAAAGTTGAACTCTGCACGGGCTGATATCTCGCTGCTGCCCTTCGCGGCTTGTAGGGTCTTTGAACGCAATTGTGAAAAAAGCAAAGCAAGACTTGGATCATCATAATGAGGTTCTCCAATTCCCCTTACTTGGACATTGAAAGCAGTGACAATATCTTGTAGGGGGGTCTTTTATAACATAAGAGAGGCTTTGATTTCATACATTGATTGGAAATACTCACAAGCAGAATCCTTACAGCCAAATCACGTCGATGCAGCATCCAAAATGCCCAACTGCCCAGCCATCTATTTCCGAGTTCAAAGGCGATGGGAAGAACCGTGTTGGTAAGAACTTCTTTGAGGATAGGTCCCTCATTGCTTTGCTCTACAACGCGTGCGAGGGCGACAGCGAGCTGAAAGTCACCCAATTGCTTCAGGCATACATTAACTGCGTCTCGCAACGAACCCCCGAGCAGGAAAAACGCGACGGCATACTCTGCCACTTCGTCAGTAGATAATAATCTCTACAATAGCAGGAAAATACCAAATCTTTGTTTGCTAAGCAATGCAAAGGCGTTCTTCAAAGCAGCGGTTCGCCATCGATCGAGGGTGAAGTCGTTCCCAAGAAACTTCAACATAGCACTTTGTTCCTTATGCCAGGCAGCTTGTCTCCACAAACCGTGCACCAATTTATATTTGCCAAGGGCAAAGTAGAAGATTGAACATCTTGTTGGATCACGGGTATCATCTGTCATGTATTCATTCCGCGCAATAGCCTCAAATTGAGACCTCTAATTGGGGTTATTTAGTAGACACTCAACCTGTATTGCTGCTCACGCACCAGAGATTCAATGGAAGTAAGCCAGAGAGAAATTCCCAATGCTCTAGCACCTGGCCACGTCAGTTTTCCGCCACAAGCACCAGTTGACGCATTGAGGAGGAGTTCCTGGCTTTCACTGTGAAAAGCCCAAATCATATCCCGATAGCGAAGTCGTTCTCGGCGAGCCGACATCTCTGGGGTTGCTCCATTGACGACACCATTAACAAGTTTCCCTTCGGGACTCGACGCACGGTCATTAATTATGTAGAAAGAGCGCATCGAAATCAGATAGCGGAGACCATTGGAATCTAAAGCTCGTCGTTGTTCATCGATCTATGAGTGAAATGAGTGACTTTCTCCCTGACCATGTTGCCCACCGACCTCGAGTGTCGTCTGAATGAGGACAATGAGATGGGCTTGTTCATTGGACGAGAGCCTTGGAAGTGGACGAAATTCCAATATGGAAATCAGCCGATGGATAATAGACCGAGTAAAACTTATTTCATCAGAACCATCAGGACTGAGGGAACGTTGTGTGACGACGTATTTCTCATAGACATAGATAACACTTACTCTTCGGATACTGGTACGCTGTCAAAAAGTAAACCATACTCTTTGCTGCCGACCATCTGCAATATAATATGAAATAAAGAGAGGTATGAAAAGACTGAGGAGCTTACCGCCTTACTCTGTTGCTCTTTCTCCAAAAATCTTCCAACTGGCAGATGGGGGATGCTCGACATTGGATCCGTCTTATCGCCGAGGAATACACGGCAAAGGTTTGTGATGATCTCTTTTACAAGTTCAAATTTACCTGGATATCTCTTTAATAAGCTGAACATAGAATTTGTTGAGCACGAACCCCAGATCAGACATTGAAGTAACATCTGCGGATGGTAATCGTCGAGAGGGCCATTTTGACGAGCCACATACTCCATCAGGCTTTCGGGTGCCTTCTCTTCTCCTTCTGCTAATGGCTCACTAAACAGATACATTTGCTGCCCAGCAGCGATCAATAACGATCCATGGGCCAACCAAATAGAATCGCTGATGGTATATGGCGTAAAACTAGGAATAATCAGCTCCTGCTTTTTGATGAAGATAGACAAACCAACCTGGAGATGTCAATGGTTCGACACAAGGCCCAACCAGGGCCTTCGTCGAAGTAGGTCATCCGTTGTTGGCATAGGATGTCAACACGGTGTGCATATCCCACTGCCAAAATGGATTGCATATCGGGAGTTGAACTCCAGTCCAAATCAAGGATAGTTTGGCTACTATGAGTCAGCTGTATGAAGAAAGTTTTCATACTAAAAGCACACACCCGTAGGTCCCTCGGAATTCGAGTCCAGAAGCAAATTCTGATTCCGTGGAATCCCAGATTGTTAGCTCGTCCCCTTCTGGTTCGCCAACAACTGTTAGTTGTAGGCTGATCGTCATTTTCTATCCGTTGAAGTGTGAAGAAATACTAACTGAGAACAGTTTTCTTCGCTGAACTACATCGAACCTTTCGGAACCCAGTACGTCCTGTGCGAACCTGGCTTGTACATTTCCATCCGTTTGCACTATTCGTTTCGGGTATCCAAAAGGCAATATCCCCATTTTCTGAGATACTAAGAAGAACGCCATACGTCGTCCAATCATGGGAGCGGCGCCAAGCCATAGGGTCAACTGGCAAGATGAAACGGGGAGTGCAAGAAAGCGGCAATTTATGTTGCCCAACTAAAGACAGGCTGGGCTCCTCCGTTGCTTGCAGCTGGAAGATCGTAAAGTCAGCTGAGACACCCAAGATGCGCTCATAACCAAACCCGCTCGGAGCAGGCATAGTAAACAATGACTCTAAGCCCTGTATGCTAACAGTACATGGCGGCGAGGAGTGCAATTTCATGGTGCCATTGTCCTTAGAATATGTGACGAATTGCCGACCTAGACTGCAAGATAAACTACATTTCAACCAACTCAGCGGAATGAGGACAGCTCACCATAGTCAAGAACGACAACGAAATCGGCCGTATCCCATGAACCAGACTTCACAATCATTGTGCCACGCTTTTTCGTCCTCCAGCTCTCCCCACCTCTCATTCGTACTGCACCGACACCGTTGCCCTCAGGCGTTCGGATAAATCTGATTATTTCCGAGTCCTCTTCAATATGTTCTAATAATGTTGAGTTTACTTTAAGACCGTCCGATTGTGCCTCGAAGAAGGATAATGGCGAAAGATCAATCGACATGAGGGGTGGTGATGTAATTAGAGTGAGGAGGCTAGAGTCCAGGTTTGGGAGTACATAGAGATATTCAGGAGGTTTTGCAAACACTCCTGGTTGGGATTGCTGCATTGTGAAGTGCTGAAGCAGAGTAGGAGGACGCCTGTCCATATTCTAATGGGGGGCATGAACAACGATTCGTCAGAACAACATACATTACTTACTGCAACGGCGGAAACGACTATTGAGCCATCAATCAATATCCTCAAAAATAAATCCCAACTTTCGTCTTTAATTTCCCTGAGACGCCTTGCGCGAGCATCATCGGTCAGGTGATGATTGCCAAGAATGTTCGTAATGACCCTGTCAACAGCCTTGCGATCCAGCCAGAAAACGGTCGAGGCAGCAGACTCCAACTGCTCCACTACAGAGATTGGCAGAGAAGAATTGAGATCAAGGGAAGCGTGCAGTTGGAGGAAATCTGGTGCGTCAAGAACTGGGAAGAAAATCCGCAAGGTCGCATCTGAGGTGACGGTGTACATGATAAGATTGTCGCTGGTAAAATGTTCGAATTTTTGTACACCAGTTGAGAAATGCTCTAAACATACCGACTGCATGCTTGTGGTCGCCTCCAGGATACTTTAAGCACAGGACGAGGGTGAGGTATGAATTGCGTCTGGCGACCGGAAGTGGTGGAATAAAGTCTGATAGCATTACGGTCCTAATTGAAGAATGAATTGGTGGAATAGTAAAAGATATGAGACATACGTTTGATACTGCAGCAATATATGTAAGCGAAGGTGCGAAGTTCAAGACAATAGGCGTTGGCGTCCTGCAATAGGAAGGTAGGCTGGAAGTAGCTAGAAATCGCACCACTCACAAGATTGTCCATTTTTTGGACCAGGTTGGTAAATCATTCTCGAGAACAAGACTATATACCGAGAGTCCTCTCTCACAGGCAACGGCGAGCAGACCTGACCAACTTTAGAAACCCTTTTAATTCAATATTCGATGGTCATACCAGCATCATTATCCAGCGCAGTAATATCACGATTCTCTGGAAGCACGAGCGTCGAGTGTACCCTCCATGCATCCTGTTGGATGTCAGAAAGTGACCAGGCAGAGAGTCTTGACTTCAATGCCGCGACTACCTGTAGGGTACAGAATTGGGTGGTTAAAAGATGTTAAGGCGACAAAGACATACGAGTTTCATGCCTGAGTCGACAGATATACATGAAATAGTACCCTTGGCATAGATAGTACCAGGAAACGCTTCCCAAAATGCAAGGACGCGTACAAGCGCGAGAGTGCGTGCATTGAGAATTATAACTGCATCGCCAGATGGATAAAGCTAGGAGACTCGGAAATGAGTGTGAGCCAGATCCCTGAGAATTAGTCTTACGATAAACGATTCGTGGGATAGATGTAAGTACTGCACGCCCGCTGTAGGGTGGCTTGTGAGACTTTGCTGGAGCTGCAGCATGGTATACTATAAGAATTGTCGTGGTCACGTGCTACGGCATTATTTAGACACCTCGAGGTCGAGTCTCGACCTAAGTTGTCTGTCCCTCATGCACACTTCAGTCTGTCTACATTGTGTCCTCTCCATTGCCTTTCTCCCACTATTTTCTTTTGCTGGTCAGGTACCACTCAGTCCTGAGTCGGTGACATCGAAAACCCTCGTGGATGTGCTCAATGCAGATCCGGACTACACCTCGTTGTTGCGTTTGCTCCAAAGGACACGGCTCATCCCCACACTCAACAAACTGAATGGGAGTACTCTGTTTGCACCAACTAACGAAGCGGTCAAGGAGCATGCTTCAAGGAATTCATTGTGGCAGATTGGACTCGACGGTTCAACAAGTGATTTGACAGACAACGTCCAAAAACAGCTTCGGCAACAACTCTTCTATCATCTGCTTAATAAATCTTTACTGTCGCTTCCTCCCGCAGACAAGGTAGTGTATTACAAGACATTGCTATATCCTCAAATGCCTCTCGATCCACCGTCGCACGACCCTCCACCATGGATGCCTATCCAGAACGGAACATTGGGCAGCGAACCACAAAGATTACGATTAGCTAAACTTGAAGACACTGTAAACGTTTCAGTGGACGCTTTTGGGAAAGGTGGTGTGAAGATTGTGAAGGACGTTCAAGATGGAGGAAATGGCATTGTGATTGGTATTAACAAAATCATAGTACCACCAGCCGACTTGGGTGAGTAATCGGGCACTCCTTACAAATTTTTTCTAATTTCAGACAGTTGCTGTCATCGCACAACATTCCTCTGTCTCATATTTTGAGAAAATTATGAATCCAGAAGTCAAGGACCGACTGAATTCTTCATCGCAGCTCACAGTTTTCTTACCAGTGGACACAGCTTGGAGCAAGTTAGATCCTGTTGAGCGACTCTACCTGGAGAGCAAATTTGCTACTGACGATCTGCATCGCATTCTGGACATGCATACGGTTGCTGAACACGGAGTCTTTTGGTCAGATTCATTTGAAAGCGATTTGAATTGTAAGACACTATTTGACATGTGAAAATCTCTAATCCGAAATTCCAGTGACATCAATTTATGGCTCCGGATTGAATATTGTTCCGAGTTCTGAAGGCGTCAAGGTTGGAGATGCAGATCTTATCCACCCGGATATCTACGCCTCCAATGGAGTTCTACATCTGGTTTCTTCCCTCTTGCTTCCGCCTGGTGCTCTTCGGCTCACACCACAGAAATATCTCTTGGCTCTCAACTGTACCAAATTTGTACACCTTTTGGACTCTGTTGGCCTCACTAATCTCATCAACGATACTGATACCAAGTATACAATCCTTGCGCCAAAAGACGACATTATTTCTATCTTTGATGACCCCACATTTCCGCCTTCCGGTTCCGAAAAATTGAAGAAGATGCTACAATATCATTTTATTCGCGGAACTTGGACGCCAAAAAAATTGAAGCAGGGAACCTTGCTCGAAACGGCACTAAAGGAGCCAGGCTTGGGCGACAGGAGCCAAGTTGTACCCGTTGACATTCATTCAGATGACAAAAAGAATGCTGCAGATAAGTCGATTAGCTTTGGCGGTGCGAGTATCATAGGTGATGCAGGTTAGTTCTCCCTTTTGTCTAGAAACCAAATACTCCAATTTGACATTGCGTAGTCGAGATTAACAACACTGTCATCTATTTTATCTCGCAACCACTAGTGCCACCATCGGATGTCTTGCAGGTCGCGCTGCCTTATCTGGATTTTTCTTCCTTTTTGGCTGCATTATCTTCGACTTCGAAAGGCGAGGCACTTCGCATGGTGCCAAGCACGTCGTTTCTCATACCTCAAAACGAAGCTTTCAAACGTCTGGGTCTACTGGTCAGTGCTCACCTCCTATCCCCTTCATCGAAAGGCGACCTTGAGAATGTGATCATGCACCACGTGCTTACGACTGTAGAATATGCGGATTCAATTCGCGATGGCTCGCAACATACCTTTCCTACATTGGAAAGCAGTGACATCAAGATTGAGCGTTTAAAGGATGGCACAATTTTTGCCAGCTCAAGCGGGGGCTGGGCAGGGTTTAAAGCAGAGCTTCAAACTCGAAATTTTCTCACTCAGACGGGTGTAATACACGAAATGTCCGATATCATGATCCCTCGGTCCGTTCAACTTACGATAGGCAAGCTGGTCAAGGCGGCGAAAGGCAGCACGATGACAACGCTCGTGAACAAAGCAGGTTTTGAATGGATCTTAAACGGGACTGCGCCTCCGGATGGTTCGCCTTGGGCAGATGATAAATTTGGCAATGTAGCATGGACTTTGCTTTGCCCTCCTGATGAGGCATTCAAGGAGTATAATCTAACACAACTCCTCTCCAACATACCTACTCTACAGGACATTGTCTCCCAACACCTGATTCCTACACCCCCTAATCGCGGATTGATTGATGGCGAGCTGCCTCTCAACACTAATCAACCTCTCGTCTTCGACAAGGCGACATACTCCACTGTTCGCTCTGCGGATTCTGAATATGGCGATTTGGTTTTCGAGCAAAGGTCGGACACGCAGGATTATGTTGTCGGAATCAAAGGCGCCCGGGGGTCAACGACCAAGGAGGACTGGGCTCGTGTGACTGCTTGGGGCCGGTCCACTGTGGGTTCAGGCATTGGTGGTGTCATTCAGATCGACCGTCTGCTGATTCCATACCAACCTTCATGGTGGGTGGAGTACGGGGCACCCGTTACAACAGGTTTCTTGGGCATTATCTTTATTTGCATGTTTTTTTTTGTCGTTCGAGCTATTTGGAGGCGAGACACAACAGAAGCTACATATGAACCCATCGGTGGCTTTGGACGCGACGATGACGACGAGTAATAGACATCTCATATTGCTAGAGACTGACAAGCTTTTTCCTTGGATTCACTTGTACATACCATTATATCTATCTAATGTTGTTCTAGCTATTTATCCACTTGTATCAATGTATATCACTGTCCAGATCCATGTGAAAAAACGGATATGGACTTCACCGTCGTTGTTCGGTGACTGTATTTTTGGTTGACCGACCTTTGTCTTTTACCAACCATCTCCAGTCGTCCAGTTAACGACTTACACAATTTTTTAGTAAAATGGTAGAACTTGAACCTTTTTTTCCCTGCACCTTGCACTCAGAATTTCACATGTTGGCTAGACTCCTAAAGAATCACACGTCTCCGTTGCTGAGCAAGTCAAGTCGTTCATCGCTGGTGGTTCTGGTGGCGTCTGTGCTGTTCTAGTTGGTGTGTTAGAACTTTGAGCTTTTGTTGCACTTCTAAACTGGGGAATGGCAACTCAGGACATCCGTTTGATCTCACGAAGACGAGACTCCAAACCGCTGCACCTGGAGTGTACAAAGGAGCCCTGGATGTAGTGAAGAAGACAGTAGCTCGAGATGGTATGACAGGGTGAGTTTACGCGTGGCATGGCAAACGACATTTTATTAACGAGCAGTTTCAAAACAGCATGTATCGTGGCATGGTTCCTCCCTTGTTGGGAGTATCACCTATCTTCGCCGTGTCTTTCTGGGTGAATATAACTTTTTTGCCGGAGTGATGATCATGCTACTGACTCATTTCTTCTCTTGACCATAGGCTTATGATGCATCTAAACAGTTGATCTACGCAATAACGCCCAATCGGGCATCTCAGGAGCTATCCACTGCTGAATTGGCCACAGCCGGTTTTCTATCAGCCGGTCCTTCTACTCTAGTGACAGCACCAGTTGAGCGTGCCAAGGTGCTATTGCAGGTGATTTCTAGCCCCGCTCTCATCGGGTTTTCTGTTCAAGACCTGTGCCATTGTACTAGATTCAAGGACAAGCCGGTGCAGAAGCCAGGTACAAAGGTGTTACCGATGTATTGAAGCACCTTTATCGGGAAGGCGGAGTCAGGAGCATTTTCCGTGGCACTGGTGCCACCTTCTTTCGAGATGGTCCTGGCAGTGCCGCGTACGTCTTAATGCCAAGACCTCATCCATTAAATTTCTGAATTTCATTGTCAAAATAGTTACTTCGCAGTATATGAAGTCACGAAGAAAGCAGTCACTCCAGCTGGATCTTCTCCGTCTGAACTTAACCTGGGTGCAATCATCCTTGCAGGTGGTACTGCGGGTTTAGCTATGTGGAGCCTTGTCATCCCTGCTGATGTATGTGCATGACTCAGATGAGCGCCTTTTCGCCCCCGAGTTTTAAGCGCTGGCTTATTTAGTATTCCTTCCGATCAGGTTATTAAATCTAGAATACAGTCGGCGCCTACGGGTACATATTCGGGCATGCTGGACTGTGTGCGTAAGACAATTGCACAGGATGGCATCCGAGCTCTTTGGAAGGGTTCCGGTCCGGCAATGGCTCGAGTTCGTTTCTTTAGCACATCTTCTTAACAGCCTGACGTTACTGATTATCTGCAGGCTTTCCCTGCCAATGCTGCCACATTTGTAAGCACTCAATTGTTTTCGATAGTTTTGCATTCAGTCTGACTGTCATTGTAGCTCGGGGTCGAGGCCTCCAGAAAGGTCCTTAATCAGATCTTCCAAACGTAAATAAAATCCCGACCTGAGTAGAAGATACGGTTCTTGAGCCGTGTTGAGTCTTGTTCCACTAATATTCACAACGGAGCCATTCGAAAAGATGTTAGAACACTTTTCCCCTAAATTACACTCATACATATCAACGCAATGACTTTTGCCAACCCGATGCCTCACTTCCATACCGACGGAATCTCTGCTACCACGCCAGCCCATCCTGAGACTCGACCTCGTTCCCAATCCTCAATATAAGATAACCCAGAGCTCCCCCGACGACCTTCCTCGATCTTGAGACGTTTTTCTGCATCACACCAAAATAAAACCCAAGACCCCATCCGTAGATGTCCACTGCTCCGTTCGAAATACCATTTGTTGATAGGGTTGTCCGTACGACTACGCCAAATAAGATCGTGACCTTCACCTTTTCCCCCACGACCACCGTTGGGGTTGACTGAGAAGGGATGTCCCAGGCCGTAAGACTCATCGTGGAGAGCGACCCAGAGGAAATCGACAGTACCGTCCCCTTGATTGTTGGGAAGCACAGCAAATTTATCGAGATAGGAGATAGGTGGAGAACCATCAGACGAAGGCTCGTTTGTAACAATAGCAGCGCCTGCATAGTCTCCAGCAACAACTACAAAATCGAGAACCTTTGAGAGTCGATTATAGAACTCCTCTGCCTTCAACTCTCTTTTGAATGATCGTTCAAGTAGAGCAGTCATTTTCGTCTGGTCAATGTCCGCCACCGAGCGTAATACTTGTACTGGAAGGCCACGTCTTAAGAGCGTAGGAGTGTGGGGGGTGAGTCTCCTATTCCCTTGCAAGAGCGCGTGAGGAAGACTTGAGCTGACAGCAGGTTTGTTGGTAATAAGATTACCAATCAGCGAGCTCGGAGACTTGTGAGAAACCATAATAGCAGAAGATGTAGGTGGCATGTAGTGAAGACATGTACGAGCCAGTGAAAGATTGGATAATGCGGAAGAATGCAAATCACGCCAACGGGGATCGAAAGTGTCGAGTATATGATTATATTCTGATGTGAGGTTGATCAACAGATGAGGATAACCTGAGCGCGCGTACGAGGGTATACCACCATCACGATTGATGATCATGAGACGCAACGGGGTCAAATCAACCTCAGGAGGAAAGTGAATTGAATCTTCCTCCGTTCCCGACTGCGATGCCTTGTCAACAGAGGCTGCCTCAACCATTCCCCGTGCGAGGCCGGCAATAACATCGTTTGAATCAACACGAACAGAACGACAGAACGAGTCGAGGGCGAAAGGTACAATAACAGGAATTTCGCCTGCCCTAAGAGCGGAACGAATGGATGAAAGATCAGAAGGTAAAGTGTGCGTCTCTGGTGGTTCGGTGCCAGAGTTGGATGGAGAAGCAGAGTCCTCTGGCTTTGGTCCCAACCTAACGGCCGCGCCAACAATAGGAAGTGCCCTGGCACCTTGCTTCTCAAGATGAGCAACTATTCGCATTGTCTCGTCGACAAGTGCGGATCGTTCGTCCTCCGCACCTCGAGGTATTTCATCATTCTCCACAACAATGACGCTTACAAGGCCAAGTTTTTCAAGGTAAACCATGCCACGACAGATGCTGTCAAGTTGCTTCTCTGTGAAAGGCCCTTGGATCTTAACGAGTGCGGTGCGCCTGTAGACTGGATCGAGGATGGAAGCGATCTCAGGGTTGGGTTTACGAAGTTGTAGGACTTCGTTCAGTTGATTGCTCGAGGTAGAAGGACGAAATTTAGGTAAGACAGGAGGGGTAACATTGACCTCGCCTGTTGGTGGTCGTGCGAGAGGTTTGGGTCCAAATGATGCAAGGTATGCCCTCGCATCTCTCAAGGAAGGATTGGTGCGTAGAATGGATAAGATAAAATCCTAGGAAAGAGATAAATAATAAAATTTAAACACAAACCATGAACACACATTTTCTGGGGGACCATCATCTAAAGGGTCGGGTACTGTTGCCTTACTAGAGCTTCGAAATGACTGCAATGGCTCGAGTCAGCAAGAAAAAGCTGAAGGGACACAAGTACGGACTGCATGGAATGCTTTGAAAGTTGTGGGTCGCTGAAATCTAAGGGTGTTAAGCACCGGGCGGCTTTTTGTACTGCAGGGTATCATAGAAAGATGTGGGATGGTGAAAGGGCATTGAACTGTGTATGAAGAGTCCGTTTTTAAGAATCAAAATCAGGGTATTGCCGTGTTGTGAAATTTATCTGATAAGATCGTTGAGATCACAACATCTTCTAGATTTATGCGTGCATGTTTTCCGGCCAACCCAAGAAAATAATTTGTTATTGGTCTATTTCGGCAAGTAAGAATCAAACCCGGGGCGAGTGAATTCTAAATACGAGAACTTCGTGGCCCTTTGACTAGAATACTCCGATGACAATGGAAACGTGAATCAACTAATATTTTTCAACGCATAGCAATTGAACCGCAGATCCCAAAATGGCAGTGAAGTTTCAATCGGTTTACTAATTTGAAATTGTTCTTGCACATCCAGCGTCTGTCTTAAGCGCCAACACCTCTGAATGTGGAACCGGAGCTTGGTTCGTTCAGTACATTCTTCGTTCCGATCCATTCCGTACAGAAGCGCATGGTATAAAGTCAATTGACTTTCGTGCTCCGTTGTCGACTCGGCGCATTTTGTAGCGTGACGACTGTGATTTAATCTCAGGTGTCCGAGTCATTGTAGAAAGAGGAGCAAGACGAATGGTTGTTTTATTTACGGTACGAGGGTCGCAACAAATACCCATGTCTTCAAAATCTAAAAGCACCCAATGTTCGCCGAATACCATATGTAAGCACACTGGAAATAGTATAATAAAATTCGGCACATGTCCTATGGAGATCAAACGTACGGAAAGAAGGACACTGTTTTCCCATTCCAAATCAGACTTCCCGGAACCATGGCATGATCCTGTCTTTGCATCCAACGGGCCTGGTATGGTTTCCGAGAACCGTGAAACTGACGTGTTCTGCATTAAAGGAGGTTCTTGCCAGTCGTGAGGGATCGCAATAAACTAGAAGAGGCGAAGGATGATCCTACCAGTTGAGAGTTTCAAGCAGTGCCAACAAGTCTTAAGCTTAAGAAGGATCTATGCTGAAAGAGCCTACTTTCCTGGAACCAAAATCTGGGCCGAAAGTCCACATCCTCTTCAACGGAGCGCAAGTCGGAGGGGAGCTGATGAAAAATCGCAAGTCCCATGAATTATCTTCTCCGAGCCTATGGATGTCGTATTCTCTGCAATGCTTTCCATGCTGCCTGGTGCTTTCTTAGGATCTCAAGCCGGTCTAAAATGCAATTGGGGTTATCGATCTGTCCTGCCACGAGTTCAATGATCTACTGCAAAGAAGCGGCGTTTAGAAATTTAAGGATCTGCAGACCTAAATAGTAACTGTTGTTTATGGGTTTACTGGCACAAGATGCCTACAATTCACGCAAGTCAATGTAGTCGAGATCGCTATGAAAAGTTCTGCTGCAAAAACGGTGCATCTTCTCTGCGTGGGACTTGACTGAAGTAAGTATGGCTGTGACCGCCAAAAAGAGGGGCAGAGCACGACTCTTCAGCGTTGTTGATGACAAGTGTCGACTTTCTGGCATGTGACTGCTAACGAGCATCACATCGCTAATATCTTGGGTTTCTTTGTTCTCCTCATCCAGCGTAACACCGGAATTAGTATCCAATTTATTCATAGTTCATAATTCAAATGTCTTCACGCTCTGGGACAAAAGTAAGTGCAAAAGGAAGCCACCACCACAAGGTCTGATGTAAGTCTGCATAGCTGTTTGGACAAGACATCGTGCAAAAAATTTCGGACACTAATTGCGTTGGTATCGTCTTGGTATACATTGCTCTCTTCGAGGATATTGCGGTATTGCTCAAATTTCTCCTATTCCAGAGATGTTGGCACGATGAAGATCCAGTGCAACCTGATTCTGCAGCTGTAGACCCTCTTTTAAGACCTCTTCAATATGGAGAAGTTGGTGTATCATTCTTGTCTCACAACGGAACGCGAGAAATCCTTCATGAAAGCGAACTTTGTCTAGTAGACAGGTCATTTCAATTGGGTGATTACTGCAAACGATCTTTTGAGGACTTGCGTTCGGGTATCATCACAAAAATCAGAGTCAAAGGTCGTTTACACCATGCCATCAGCCGTGAGGATGTTCCAGGGTGTTACGTTGCTGACGATCTGAAGGATAGGACGGAAGCAGAGGTTGGGGATTACGTTGCTTATGATGACTGGATCGGTCAGGTAAGTCTCCCCTTTGAATTTAGAACGGTCCATTATTTATTACAATCAGATCATTGAAGTGTGTACATTATTTTTCACTCCAGTCGCAATCCACTTAGAGACGGCCAGGTATTCGACGAGTATATCGTTCAACTTACATCTGGAAAACTTTTGCGTTTGCCCGAACTAGGTTCTCGTTTGGTTGTCGGCGAGAGTGGCACTGTACGTCATCTCTTATTCCCACTGCACCTGGTGATGTATATGTTACCCTAGCATGTTGTCTGTCTACCAGAAGCTGCATTGCAACAATGCACAGACAGGGGAGAGAATGACATCGTTTTGTATGTTAAGCATAACACATATGCCATTGCTTGGCTAGCTCTGAACCAAAGTGTAAGCCATTCATCTGATGTATATATCGACGGCTGACGAAAAGTGTTTTAGTTAGACCCTATTGTCTCCGAAAGCAAACCGCGGCCACAGCGATTTTGGTACGGCGAGGATCTGTCTAAGCTGACTTTGATGCCAGGAATTTCTGATTCAGATTTCCTGAGACTTGGTGGTCGTGTCGAGTTAAAGAATACAGTGGGTTTACCCTCAACATGGCACGGCCAAGAGGGCGATCCCACTGGCGTTCTATGCGTGCAAATATTTCGGGTGCAAGAAACAAAAACAACGGTAGATATCCTCTGGCAAGATGGTTCGCAAGAAACATTGAAAGCTACGGAGATTATCCCATATCTAAACCCCGATGAATATGATTGTTGGTGCGTGTTGCGTTATTTATGTTTTTTCTGTTGGTTATTGACACTCGTGAGAGGCCCGGGGACCATGTTATTTACAAGGATGAAGGTCAGGAAAGATCGGCCACAGTCCAATCTGTGAATGCAGCAGATCGGACTGCTTCACTACTATTTTCGGATTCCCGAATCATTGAGTTGGCTTCACTTCTGCAACTCGACACTCATGGAAATCCAGACCAAGGGGTCGATGGACCTGGCGGCGAGGGTGTAGGCGTTCATCTCGGAGACTTCGTATTCATTCACAAATCTGGCGAAAACAATGGATCTCTTAGTCCCAGAGTACCGAGGATCGGAGAAATGGAGCCTTGGGTTCGCAATCAGTCATTTGATATCGAGGACATAACAGGCTGGAGAAAGGAAATGCACGATATTGGGTTTAAGATCGCAGCATATCGCAGCGCAACAAGTATGGTGGACAAGCCCTTGCAGCGGCCAATCAGGGGAAGCGGTCAGTTCCCTTGGTGTGGCGAGGTTTCGGCCGTGAGATCTAATGTTATGGTGTAGAATGAATCTTCACTTACCGCTCTTCCAGCTGAATCTGGACGGTACTGTCCAAGTTACCCACCCTGATTTCTCCGTCGGGGTCTATCCATTGAATCGTCTGACTCAACTGTATGATGACATGGAGCAGCTTGAAAATGATGTTTGGGGTGAAGGCGAGGATGACAACGAGGAAGAGGACAAAAGTGTCTGGATGATGGATGAAAGTGGAGTCTGGCTACCGCATACGGAGGACGAAGGAGACTGGGAAGACGTTTCTGATGAAGAGATGAACGTCCAGGGTGATGTCGGCATAGACCAGGACCTCCATAACAGTAGTACGGACAAGGAAATCGACGAAGAACTGAACCACCTGTCTCAAAATCCCCCACTTTTGGTACCCGACAAACCTGACGACATTGTGCAAACTACAATGGATTCGGAGCAAGAGGAGGAGCCATCCGACATCTGGACACCGTTCAAGATTCTAAATTCCGCACCAGTCGATCACGCGTTCTATTCCTCTTCACCTGCACAGCAGTCCAAGTCTTTCCTCGCTCGTCTACGGAAAGAGTACCGTGTGCTCGACAACAGTTTACCAGGTCCCTGCATTTAACTCAAAAGTTTAAAAATCACTCACATCTCCGATAGAGACGATTCTTGTTCGCGCATACGAAGACCGGACTGACTTATTGAGGTCGCTAATTATTGGTCCTGAAAATACACCATATGCCGACGCTCCATTTGTGATTGATTGGATGCTGGACTCGGATTTCCCCAATTCTCCTCCGAAAGCCAATTTTCTCAGTTGGACAAACGGCAACGGACGAGGTATGGGGCTAAATTTTCTGCGTAACTCAGGAAAGGGTGCTAATTTGCCGTAGTGAACCCGTAAGTGTCTCTGTAATAGCGTACTCAAGCTCGGTGACTCAAAAAATGTCCCAGCAATTTATATGAAGAGGGAAAAGTTTGTCTGTCGCTGCTAGGGACTTGGCAAGGAGACAAGCACGAAATGTGGAGTGCACAACGGTCTTCTATTCTCCAAGCAGTGGTCTCTGTTCAGGGTTTGGTGCTTGTAAAGGAACCGTATGTTAATTATCAAGGACTGATACTGCAACAAGGGACTAACTGGTTTTTAGCTGGTTTTGCGAGCCGGCTTATGAAAAGCTCCGAGGAACACCCGATGGTACTGTAAACAGGTCTATTACATTTCGCTTTTCCAGAGAACTCAGTCGCTAAGTATTTTTTCTTTCTGATTGTTTCAGCCGGCTTTACAGTGAGAAGGCATACATTCTCTCCCGTGGTTTCGTCACACGGGCACTCGAGATACCTCTCGGTGGGCTGCAGGCGGAAATTTCTTATTTTTACTATAAACAAGGGCATTTGCAAAGAGTCGTCGATGATGCACAGGCGTTAATTAACAAGAGCAGAAATTCTCAAGAGGCGTCTGATAAAGAATGGGAAGAACATGCTATACCGAGACTTACAGCTGGCGGGATTATTATGCTTGAACGAATTCTGAAAAGACTATTGGCTCAACTGCGGAACGAACTTTAGAATCTTTGGGAGGCTCGTCGGCGGATATTCATATGGTACCACATCGTCGATTCCAGCTCAACGACGGTGTTAGACTAAACTATTTAATATGCAATCTATGTTCTAGAAGTAGCATTCTCGTCTGTGTCAAGTGTGGGGGGAAATGTCTAGGAATACAGTTACTGATAGTTGATACCACGAAAAGAAAGAAAAGAAAAATGCTTTTTCGAGAATGATAATGATGTCAAACTATATAGTTAACATTGTCCAAGCAACTTGCTTTTGGGGAAAGGTTGCTTGTAATCGTCTCTCCATGTCGTTAGATTGGGATTTGTGTATGCTTCTATGTACCTGTACCGTGCCAATCTATCAGACTGCGCAAAATCGGATCATTCATGGACTCACTGATTGATATACGCTGCTGTTGGAAAGTTTTTTGGATCACAGCCAATGTTGATCGCATTCTTTGGTTGATATACCCGAATCCAGTCTACCCTCATCGTCGTTGGGAAAACAAGATGTTGGAGGTCAACGTGTCCAAAGTTATTTGACATTCCCAGATTTATAATGAGGTACTGTGAAGGGAATAAGTTACAAAATCGAGATAAAGATGCTGGTGACAATACCATCGGTTCCTGCGGGATTGGCCTTTCGGAGATTTGTACTCCAGAATCTGGCCCCATGCCCGGTGCTCTCAATGTCCAAGCAATCTGACTGTCTGAAATCCAAGTGATATACTGGAACCCTACGGAGTTAGAGAAGAAAAATAGTTCTAATGTTTGAGACTCACGCCATTGTCAAATCCTAAAGGCGACATGTCAGCAAACATTGCCGTTGCGAAGGGCTGAATTTACCCGGTTTGTACTCGAACCCATATGTGGAGAAGCATTTCGTGCCACCAAACTCGTAACAATTTTGATCTAACAGGCGATCGACATCAGTCGTCATCTGAAATGGCAGGCCAAAAAAATGCTTACCATTGGTTGTGACCACGGAGGTGGCTTGCTGGAAAACACTGCCTACGTAAACGTTGAATATAGATTTATTGGGATTCGGTATGATGAGGTTTTCCGATGTGTTGAGCCATGTGTACGCTTCATTAAAAGGCTACAAAACACAAATTCAATTAATCGCACATAGCAACGAATGCATACAAAATAGAACTTACAGCCCACTGCGCAGATTGGGAAACTTGTCCAGATAGAGGTTTACCAGTGACCTGCAAAAGGTTAGGCAGCTGGAAAGCAACGACAGGGTTCCCGCACCTGTGCCTCAAACACATCAATTTCTGGTGCAGCCCGACCAACATAGGAACCATCAGCATGAACGGGTCCGGGATGCGACTCCCCTCGACACGTACACCGCGACAGCTTCTGCCCGGGTAGATAAGATAGAACGCCACCATTGAATTTGTCGCCATTTACGGTCGCGGCCGCAGGCTGGCTATTAACTGTTTGGTTGGCGGCAGTTCCAACGTCACATGCGTCATATGAGAAAGGCCACTGCAGATGGCGTCAGGTGAGGCGCATGGTAAGGCGTAAGCAACATACCATCCCTTCTAAACTGGCACCATAACCGGCCCGCCCTGAAGTGACGGTAAGTTCGCGTGGTAAAACAAGGGGTGATATTACCGAGATTGCCCATTGCCCAAACAGCAGGCCATAGCCCTACGATGTTGTTGTAACCCGGAAGAGTTACAGACGTCTCAACCAGCCCGCCCGTGAAGCAAAATTTGTTCCAAGTAGCCACGAGGCCACCTTGGTAGTCTAATCCATGCGTCTGCATTTGTGAGAGTGTGATTTCGAGGGCACCATTTTTGGTAATTACTGCCGACGGATCATACCATTCTAGGTTACTTGTCTGCGGAACTGTAGTTAGGGAAAAAGGCAACTAAAATGGAAAGCATATAGGCACCTGCCAATAGTGCAAGTCGGCTGCCTCCCAGTAGGGATCGTCACCTGGATAGAATGTGCGACCCTCAACGTTGAATTCGTCACTAAAGACAAGCTGTAGTTCAACGGAGGGGTCAGTATACGATGGTTTCGTGTAGAGTGATTGTGGCGTGTCATTGTCTATAAGACCATAATTTCCTACGAAGGAGGGAATTTGACCAGATGCATTGATACCACCAATATTGAACCCGCCAAGGGTCGACAGCTTTGCGCTCGTAAAATGTGAAACGAGAGGGTAACCTGCGCTGCAGTGCACGTCATTGAAAGGCAACTGATCAATATTTATGAAACTCACAATAAAGCCAGAAGACCGATACAAAGCAGAATTAGGCAACCGAGGTTTGTTAAGCCGCGATAAGTGAAGATATTTTCATAATCGCTGAGGCGGTCCTGCCGCGGATCAGGTTCGTGAAGGTAATCATCAGGTTCTGGTACATCGGGTGATATGTTCAAACCCCAGGCAGCTGGATCGGGCGAAAGAGAGAACTAATAAATTTGCTTGAACAACTCGCGTTGGAAACACTAATCTATGCGCGAAAACAGACCCTGTCTGAGATAGAGACGGCTCTTGAAGAGACCCGATCATGCGAAAGTGGCATCTATATATGCAGGAAATTAATTTTTTCAAGCAGATCGGACAGAATGGCGCACCAACGAAGACCGGCTCGATGAACGCTTTGAAAGAGGACCATGGACATTCAAAGAAGAGGAAATTAAGCTTGCGGCTGATGGCGAAGGACTTGGGTGTTGTGAAGAGCTGCGGCGGGCAGCGTTTGGGCTAAAGAACGACATGGATGAGGTAGAAGAGCGACACACTTCGGCTAACAACGAGAACCAGGTGGTCGTAGCTGTGGAGCCTTACCGATCTTCTCACTTATGTCAGCAACAGTAAAAAAACTGGCGAGTTGACGACCTATGTTCTGTTATCATCCCCATTTACTATCGTCTCCGTCATCTCTGATCTTGCGTAGGATGGAATCATGGAATCATGAACCCATAACCTCCGAAATGGTGCCGAGGACGATCAATTTCCGTATGCCAAGACGTTACTTAAGCAGGCCCAAAATTCCACCCTCAGCCATGGCCCGTTCGATTCTCTCTAAACCATCTGCTCCACTGTCAGGGGATGCGGTCTCTTTCAACAGCGAAAAAACCGTATGGTTGATCTCCTGTAGAAATTCCGCTGGAATTCTACTTTCCAACAGCACAGTCTTCTTTAATTGATAGTCTGCCAAAACGCCGGAGTCAGTCATAGAACCTTCAGGTTTTGACAGCAATTCATCCAATTCGTCCAGCGCTAATTTTGCTTTCTTTCCTTTATCGCCCTTGGAAGGACGTCCTTTTCGTTTCTGTGCCAGATCAGAAGAAATAAATCCGTCTTCTGTGTAGACCTCTCTAGGTAGATCGCGAGGATTCATTGGACCAAGATCACTTTTAGGCAGGATAATAAAAACGCAGTCTTTTCGCAGGCGTGACAAGACGTGGCGCACATGCGGTCGAAGAGCAATGACCTGCTGGGATGTCAAACTATCTGCCATTTTCATCAAAGACTGGTAGTGATCTGAGCAGTTTTTTAGTGATTTTATTTGAAATGGTTTGGAGTGACATACCGTATGGAATTGGGATATTCGCGACCAAGTATAGAGAAGGAATAGGATCCTTTACTTGAGTATAAAAGAATGTGTACACCGCAAAGAGGGATACAGCCCTCGTGAAGGGTGCTTCCGTCTTCACCGTCCTTTCTACAAGCACCTTGGTAAGATCACAACATACATCATGATATTTCTCACCAAGAAACAGCCGAAGAGTCACCTCAAGAAATTTATGCCGCGATCGATTGTCAAAGACTTTAAAGTGCAACCAATTCCATCCCATGCTAAGCCAGACAGTCTTGAACAGGGAAAATGGTTTTATCGAAACATCATGGGAATAAGCCTCATGATATTTCAATATAAGCATTGAAAGATCGTCTCTCAAGGCCTTCACATAAACTGAGGAAGTAAAGTAATTTGGTTGGAGAACAACTTCTCCACGACCAATTGACGGGGAAGGAGCAGGGAACATGTAGGTCGAGATGACAGTACTATTTGAACATTTCCAAAAATATATATTAGGGTTTGTATAGCCGCATTGATCATCCCCACGGCCGAAAGCTCTTCCCTGCCACCCAGACATACTTCGCAATGTCAACGCTCTTTAAACGAGCAAGTGCTGTGCAGTGTTTCTTCTGCCAGTCTTTTGTATTCCCTCCCAATGCAAAGAGTTTCAAATGCTCTTCATGTGATTGTTGGAACAGATACAACGAGAAGGGTGAAATCATCTCGGATGAGCCTGCAATGCACGAGGAGCATCTGAATTCACGGTCGTTCGCCAAACGTGGTGAGTCTTTCTTCGTTTTATGTTCTACGTCTCAAACAGACGAGATAAGGTTCTCCCAGTAAAGACCGTTTACCAAACCAACATGGCCCGGGTCCCTTCTGCCACTCTTGCCAAACGAACCAGATGCTCCTAATTAATCTCCTGTCAAACTACCTCCCCGATCCCGATGTGAGATCTTTCCATGCTTCTTCTTACTTGCTCTAAATTTCCCTTACAGAGTCCAGACTACCAATCCCGCCTCGAAATGCTTCCTGCATACCGCGAATCCCTACACGTGCGCTATCCACCCGTTTGCGAGACATGTCTTCCTCTCGCAGAAGATGAAATCCGTAGAAAGGAACATATGGCGCGCGTACACGCTCTTGGAGGATGGCTAAGCAAGGGCAAGGAACGCCAACATCAAGTTTCAAATGAAATACAAAAGGAAAAGGCAACAACCTTTGATCATACTCTTTTCTGGTGGAGGGTGCGAGGGTGTCTGTGGGTAATTTCTTATCTCATTTCAATAGTCGGGAACCTATCAGGCGAGTTGTCGCGTGTAAGTTCGCGATGAAGATTTGTTGTTGACCTGTGAATCTAGCATCGTACGGTTATAGCCCTTTCAAAGTTCTTTCCTTCCTTCGGCCTGTATTGCCTTTTGTCGTTGTGGTTTCTCTGCTATGGATGGCATGGGATCCCACATATGCGTCGTTTAAGAAAGCCCAACAACAATGTAGGGACGTTCGAATACAGGGCAGGCGCAGATACAACGTGAGTTCCCCTAAGTTTAATTTTCTTCTTCTGAATATCGAAGAGTTTTCAAGGCATTCCAAATATTAGTTTGGTCCTCCCGCTTGATATGTTCGGTATTCCTCTCCGTACTTTGGTTTCGTCCCGAGCATGCAACATCACGTCGGTTGACCGAGAACCAAGTCTTCTTCCTGGCACTACTCTCCATTGAAGTAATAGTACGTTTACTCTTGAAGTTATCGCAATATCTTAACTATCACAAGTCGATAATAGGCTCAGCCGCTGTGCTAAGAATTTACCGACCCCCCTCTATCCGTCTCGTCGATACCACCTCACATAAATTCGACAAGTCTCGCTCTGCCACACCCGCCCCACAATCTGCGACATCCATGCCTATGGGACCATCCTCTAGGTTCCCTTCAGTGATACCCGAGAACGACATGCTCTCCACCTTGTCACTATCCTCTAAACCTGTCATCAGCAATTCTCGTCCCGTTTTCGGACAGCCCTCATTACAAGGTTCGAAACCTCGTGCTGCAAAGGAGCTTGAAGGGGATGAGATGGACTGGACACCTACAAATCCTGAGTCTTCTTCATCCACATCTTTTGGCAACGTCAAACGGACGGCAGCCTCACTTGCCAGCTCCTCGGAGGTAGAAAAATGGCTACGACCACAAAAGTTCTTTGCGCCTGAGAAACCGACTGGCCTTGAAGGATTGCTCGAGCATGCACAGATACGGGACGAGCCGATGGCGGTGGATGTTCTTGAAGCAAAGGGTAAATCAGAGGTGTGGTACCTATTCACCAACCACCTTAGGAGGTGGGGTGCATTCTATGTGCTTGGCATGGCAATTCTAGTAGTTAGCACAAAGTATCCCGTTGGAATTAATTGGTTGCGCCAGACGGCACCTTGACAACTTGAACCATGTCTTTACATAAACAGAGCCCTCATAAATGTATGCAAGGCAACATTCATTAAAATGTAATGAGTTTGACTTAAAAATGGACAACGAACAAGAAAAAATAGAATTGTTCTGGGTATTGCAGACAAAAAATAAAGGGCGAAGACGAAAAACTGATTATTTTGAAGACAGACGTAATTTATTGAAGCTGCCGTAATATTGATCAAACAATCCAGCGGCGAAAGAAGCGAGAGTGAGAGAAATAACCGGAATGAGTGTAATGAAAAGTGAATGTCAGTCTCAAATGGTACGGAGGCGTCCATATGTAAACTGTTCCAGAAGTATCTATGTGGGTGACTGCAAAAATGGCGGAGGTTCTGGGGAAGTGTTATATCGTAACAATCGCTCGTGTATGTAACGGTCATGTCCGGCCGAACCATTCAGTAACCAGCTCCGTATGCACCCTGGTGATGAAGTGGGACAGGGGTAGTACTGTGGTTGACGCTCGGAGCGTATTGTTGGTGCTCTTGCATCTGAGTAGGGCTCGATCCACGCGCGAGATCAGCATATCCGCCAACTGGGATTGAACTGTTAGCGGGACCTTCAAAGTCCTCGAAGGGATTTGAGTGACCATGACTCGAAGGAGCATGGTTGCTGTTATGTCCATGAGCGCTGGAATGGAAGGATGAGGCGATTGAAGGGGGACGTGGGCGGCCATGGCCAGGGATGTCATCATTGTCATCATTTATGGTAGGCTGCCAGTCAGTAATAGGGTTAAGACGACGGTCGAACTCTTTCGAGCTGGAAAGCTTCCATTTACGGAAAATCGTCCAAATTATGAAGATACCCCCAATCGACGCCGCAATGGCGATGATGACAGTCAATGTGGTACTCTTTGCTGAGTTCGAAGTATTGCCTTGCTTGTCAGGAATAAATGACTGAGAAGCTGCGACTGACGAGGTTTGAGTGACTGGCGGTGCAAAACTGGTGCTGACGCCACCCGCTGCTACATCAGTTGGGAACGAAAACGATTCCGACGACGACGACGATATAACGGATGAGGCTGATTTGGCTGAGCCGCTGGAAGAAGACGAGGACGACGAAGACGAGCTAGTGGAGGCAGAACTACTTTCTACGCTTCTCCCAGTGGAGGTGGACTTGGATGTAGTAGTCAGCACATTGAAGATTTGAAAGGTACCAAAAGAACTCACAGTTGAAGTAGTAGACGAAGTAGTGCTGGTAGTGCTGGTGGATGATTCTGACTTCGCTGGCGAGGCCAGAACTGGTACAGGAGCTGCACCAACGACGGGACTATCCTGGGGTAAAGGAGCCCGCTTCTTCATCACACGCCTCAAGTTGATATCTACATGGCTACGCTGCTGCAGTAGAACATCGTGGGCTTCCACAGAGGCGAGAAAGAGAACAAGGTAGACGAAGACAGGGACGATAAATCTTCCTGATGATGGTAACATGCTCTAAACTCGGGGGGTATAAGCACTGTGAATAATAGAAGAGGACGACAAAGGAACATACTGTCGAGGGGGCGACACCGTCAAGGAGTCTCAGAAAGTGGAGAACAGAGAACAAGGAGCGGATGGTGGCACACTGGCCTTGAAAAGTGCGGTTGGTAACCAAGGTCGGTTTCGTGACACGGTAACCAAAACAAGACCACACACATCAGATCAAAGTGGGTATAATTCGACATTTGTCATACTGCGTAAATGAATTTAATGATATCTTAAAAGAGTTCATGTCCCAGTGAATTTTGAAAAAGAGTACTGTCCAATTGCCTATCCTGAAAAAAAACACTGTCCACACATCAGGTAATTATAGTATGCAGAGCATCAATTATGGCTGGTAAGGGTCCAACTATCTAACGCCACAGACTTCGGTGTAACAAAGTCTGACGCAGACATGCCCGGCCACTGAGGGTTGAAAAGGACTTGCAACGTGTATGTCCCGGCGGGGAGATCAATGATGAGGACAGACACGCCAGGGTTAGGCTGATCAGCCAGAGGTGGAGTAGGATCGGCAGAAAAGCGCACGGCATCCGACCTGCTAAACGTAGCACCAGAGGGTGGATTGACAATGGTAACCTGCATCTTCTGATTATCCAGGGTTAATGTCGCCGTCGTTCCACCCACTTCTATCGTAGCGTTGGTTTGCATACGCCATTGGACACCAGCTGTCGCAGTGACCTCATCCTGAATCAACACCTGCTTACGGCTATTGAGCAACCGCACACCTCGCTTAACAGAAGTACTGGACATTTCAAATCAGAAAACAAGTGATATGTGGAGTAATGAGTCAACTTACGCATCAGCATAGGAGGAAGTGAGATCAGTAGTCCAATATGCAGTTGAATCCTGAGGAACGTTCAAGACGGTGCTCGAACCTTGAGTGGTACCAGAAGAATCATGTTTTACGGTAGGTGTATTGGCAACTCTCTGGTTAGCTCTGTTAATCAAGAGGGTGTTCTGGCCTTCTGTCATCTTTCGGTAATACGTCCAGCGAACAGCATCTTGTACGTCGCTTGCGAAATAACTGGGAGCATTGTAATCTCCTGAACCGTATTCACCTGCCCAACGTGTGCCGAGAGCGTCCAGAACAAAGTCACCAGCATCAAGATCATTGTGAGCTTCATGCCCTTGGTTTTTGCCGGCTTTGATAGCAACGTACAACGCATTGATGTCGGTCCAACTGCTTCGCATGGACGCCCATTGAGTAAGGTCATTGTCGAAAAAGCGGTCAAGAGGAAGGCCATCCCAGAAAGCTCCTAATACGGAAGGGTCATACCAAAACATGGACCATGGTTCTGCAGCATCGGCTCTATCACGTTGGTGAAGGGCAAAGACGGGTTGTTCGAAGAGGTCTGCATACAAGAACATGGCGTTAGCCGTCGTGGAGAATTTATTTGGCCCGTGATCGCCATAGTCGAAGAGTGAGGTAGGTCCGGAAGCATAAATGTGATAGAATCCAGTCTTGTAGAAATTGGCGTTGGTGTCAAGAAGGCCATAGTGGGACCCAGTCGCAGTCAGCAGTGCAGATGTCATTTCTGCGTGACCCGTGGTGCCAAAGTACCAGTAGTTGACCGTTTCATGCCACGATCCATCATCTGTGACTGCTTGAGCACAGTTTGCCTTTGCGTTGTCGACGGTATGACTGAGTAATTGTGCTGCTGTACCAGTAGTGTCGTCGCCCAATATCGCCAAAGCACCAATTGTTAAACCTCCATTGCAAACGCAGTTCCAGTTACCATACGTAGTTGTTGACCACCAGCCGAAGGTGGCGCCGCCTGCATACACGGTAAGCCCTGGTCCGAGGCCGTATTGAATCATGGTCGCCCTGATTTGAGTTTTCTTCGAATCATCCCAAAGTTCGTACAGCCAATCATAGGCAATTCCAAATGCCGCAGTGAGTTCAGCACTGTCTAGGAAATGCACATTGTTCCATCTATCGGTAGCATTACCGAAAGAATTTGCACCGTTACCGGCGGCGTTCTTCAATACCGGTTAATACAACTCTCGCAACAAAAAATCAACAACCAACCTGCAATTCTGTCCAAACACGATCAACCCACTTGCTATCCTTGGTTATGCGATAGGCGTAGGAGAAGGCTTTGATCCTCATCTTGATTTCTCTAGCGTTGTCAAGTATACCGGAATCTCCGTCCATGAAATAAGCAACGGGCGGCAAGTTGTAATATGCTGTCGCATTGCCGAAGATAGTGTCGTTCCAACTTTTGAGATAAGGATCTTTCTTGATGAGGTCGGGAAGGGCGTCCCATTTGTAAGCAGGCGCGAAAAGTCTAGGTCGATCTGACCGAACACTAGTAGGGCTGGGAGAGCTAGGTTTGAATGGATCGGCCGGCCATGACAACTGCGAATTAGATGCAATAAAGGTAGGAGTGGTGAAGGCAGCTGTGTTGGTCTAAATGAAAATTTTCGGTCATGTGCAGGATGTAGAGCGGGGGAGCTACACACCGTCGATGGGTAAACTGGGACCATGTATTTACTGTTAGTCCCCGTAGCGTATCTTCCTATGGAAGCTTTGACGCTAGCCGCAGAACTGGCCGCAGCACCAGGGTCCTTGGACCCGCTGGAGGCAGCAACTGTCTTAGAACGGCGACTACCAACAACACCCCCTACTACCGCTGCTACAATAACTATAATGGCAACCGGGATACCAAATTTTATCCACTTGCTGGTGCTCGCGGTTTTTTTGAGAGGTCTGGGGGAAATATGACCAGTCGATTCTGTATAATATGGGTCCCCTGCGCCATAAGGTGAGCTCTCAGGCACGTTGTTGTTGCTGCCAAGGGCATTGTAAGATGCCATGTTGGCGGAAAAGAAGAGAGACTGAAAGGAATGGCGTTACGAACGGACAGCTCGTCAAATAACAGAATTCGGGTGTGAACAAGAGACTTTCAACCTGACAAATGGTCAACGGAGCTGGTTACGACCTGTCACAACCACGCACCAACCCTAAAATAGATATGTCCCACACTAAAAAAGCATCGTGTATTTTTTATCTCATATATTTAGAGTGAATATAATATGCAGTTGTTGGCCTGAATGCAGCTCGAACCGAATGTATTCATGACGGCATAATTTAAAGGTTACCTGTCTGTGTACTTCCGAACTACTCGCTAACGAAGACACCAGCAGCGCCCATTCCTGTTCCAATACACATCGAAGTCAGGAGAATCTGCAGAAATTAATTAATAATGCGAGATATATGTGGCAGATCTTACCTTTCCCCCCCGACGACGTAGTTCATGGAGCCCTGTAGCGATTTGTCTCACTCCTGTACAACGTATTTTCGGAATAGAGGGTCATCCTAAGAAAAACAACAGACGTCAAAGAATGACTTATCTAATGGATGGCCAAACGCAATGGCACCTCCATTTACGTTGACCTAAGACAGTACATGTTGAGGTTTACTCGCTTCACTTGAAAAACGACGTTCTCGCCTTGTCCCTACGAAATTAGTCTCAGATGTGGAAATGGAAAAGGATTCATGCATACTTCTGCAAATTAAGCGTTTTAATGCAGTAGACACACTGTGATGCAAAGGCTTCATTAATCTATCGGGGAGGCCACATAAGTCTAGACGTTGAAGTGAGCATAAAATTACAGACCTCGAAAAGGTCAACATCCTTCAATTCCAATCCTGCGTTCTTCAGTGCCAAAGGAATGGCATACACCGGACCAATGCCCATGATGCGTGGTGGAACGCCTAAAGCCAAGTTAGAATATGGTTAAAAAGCAAAACACGATACAGGTCTTACCAGCCACAGCAGTAGTGATAAATTTACCAAGAATATGTAAACCTCGCCTCTTTGCTTCATTTCTTGTCATGAGGAGAACAGCAGCAGCACCATCAGTTATCTGGCTTGCATTCCCCCCTGTAGTGGTGCTATTACCCCACTGAGGAAACGCAGGTTTGAGCTTTGACAAAGACTCGACTGTCGTTCCAAATCTGATTCCGTCATCCTCTCGAACGACGACGGGTGTCCTCTTTTCTGAAGCCGGCTCCTTCCGAAGAACAGTGAATGGGACTATTTCTTCAACGAAGTGAAGGTTTTTCTGAGCCAGTTCTGCTTTCTGGAAGGACTCCGCGGCAAAAGTATCTTGTTCTTCTCTGGTTACATTGAAATCTTTCGCGACGTTCTCGCTAGTCCAGCCCATGCGTTCCTTGCAATCGTTTGATGCCGGATTACAGGAAATAAATTCACTAAACAATGGTCCACCTTGGTCCGGACTTTGGACGATGAGAAATAACAGAGGGGGGGAAATCGGATCTAACGCACTTTTCCGACATGCTTTCAACACCAACTGCAAGACCAATTTCTATCTGACCGCTGCGTATTTGATTGGCAACAGTTGTCGCAGCCATTAGACCGCTCGAGCAGAAACGGTTTATGACCTGAACAGGGACAGACTCGGGAAAGCCTGCAGCAAGCATGGCTGCTCGAGCATAGTATGCGGCGTTAGGTGTAAGAACTGTACCAACACAGACATCTCCGACGGCTGCCGGCTCTATTCCAGAGCGGTCAATAACATGCTAATAGACGACGCATAAGACAAGCAGCCAAGTGCATGGAAAGGCTGCTTACCTTGAACATCTCGAGCATAAGCTCATCAGTTCTAAAATATCTTAGTGATTTTTCGTCCACTATCATGATCTATGCTCACCGAGCATCCTTGAATCCTCCTTTCTTCGATTTACACAGTGGCGACCGTATAGCCAAGGTGATGACGACATCGTCTAGTCGCTTAATTTGCAGAGCCGCCGGTCCAGTCAGTGGGCCCATGAGATGAGAAGAAAGTTGCTTTACGCGTTCCATGATGTAAGAATTGAATATTGAACTACGATGAATATATGTGCACCTCTGATCCTTCCTAGTGATCGCACGTGAGCGGAAGCACCCTGACAATCCTAAGAAAATCATTGCCGTGGTACATTGACACAGGCTTGCAACGTGAAGTGGACACCCTTCACTCTGACTATAAAATATAATATTAAATATTTGAACAGGACGGGGCCCCATGGATTGGGACGCCACTGCCTATGGACTCTCTGTCGTTGGCTTGTTTTGGTACCTCGTAATGTGGGCTTTAAGCTTGCTAGGCTGTATTGCTGCGTATGTTGAACAACTCCATTTTAATATCAGACTAAAATTTCTTCAGTCGTCTCCGTTATCGTTCACGTTCACTGCATTCGATAACCCACACATTGGCTGATGCTCCTGGCGTATCAGTTCTTCGCCCCCTGAAAGGCCTCGATACCAATCTTTACGAAAATTTAGAGTCAACGTTCAGACAAGATTATCCTAAATTTGAAATTATTTTTTCCGTAGCAGACGAAGACGATGAAGCTCTGACTGTGGTTCATGCCTTAATGGATCGATACCCTCAAGTAACGGCGAGTGTCGTTGTTGGTGCGTGTTGCACGACTGTTCCTACAGTTCGAAAAGCTAAGCATACCCGCTTAGGAGAAGAAATTGTAGGTGTCAATCCAAAAGTCAACAACCTTGTTCGTCCTTTCCGACAAGCGGCCCATGATATCCTATGGGTTCTCGATTCAGGCGTTTTGGTTGATGAAGGAACTCTGGCACGGAGCGTAGGTTTTCTGACTACTACGACCTCTTCGATTGGCCTCGTCCATCATGTTCCTTTTGCCCTCTTCGACAAAGCTAAAATCGGTTCACAATTAGAAGGAGCTTTCCTCAACACTAATCACGCCAAGATGTACATCGCAATCAACACAGTCGGGGTGGAATCATGTGTTGTTGGAAAGTCAAATCTGTATCGCCGCTCTGACATCGAGAAATTGAATGCTTCATTCATTCCCGTACGATCTCAAGTCCTCAAGCAGCACGACCCTACAGCTGTCTATGGGTTAACTACCTTTGGCCGCTTTCTTGCTGAAGACAATTCAATTGCAAGCGCGATTTGGCATGAGCTTGGCCTTCGACACGATCTATCCTGTGACGTCGCGCGAAACGTAATTGGTAGTATGTCATTCCTTGACTACGTCTGGCGTCGCGTCCGGTGGATTCGTGTGCGGAAACACATGGTCCTTGCTGCCACGCTCCTGGAGCCATTCACAGAGTCAGTGGTCTTGTGCGCAGTCGGAGCTTTTAGTTGTGCAACTCTATTTGGAGTGCCCTTATGGGCTTTTACCCTTTTCCATTTCCCACTCTGGCTTTACGTTGATTTAGACGTTTATGCTTCCATCGGGGGTCATAAACTGAGGAGGGAAGATAGGGTCTCTTTTGTGCTTGCTTGGATGGGCAGGGAAATCCTCGCATTTCCCATATGGGTAATTGCCGTCTTTGGCAACGAGGTGACTTGGAGGGGACAGAGATATAGAATTCTTAGGAATGGACTGGCCTACCCTTGTGGAGAACAACGAATGTCGGATTCACTTTCGTCAATATCGCTGGGTAAAAACAAACAACCTTCTCAGATTTCATGACTGTTTACTGAATTGTTACGAGGGTGATGCAATAGTTGTCGATTTGAAATTACAATTGGTACATATTATGTCTCTAATGCAATTATGATGGGTATACAATTAAAAGTATGCGAGGTGTATCGTGAGGTAATAAGACATTATTGTACTTTGAGTGTTCAGGTTGTGTCCTTGCGAGTCCATGTTTTGTTAGTTTATTGATCTGAGGTTCAGGATGATTTTCGTATGCTCAAGTTCGATGATTGTGAGTTCCGTTGGACTTTGTAATTGTAGATCATGACAACCTCTTCAAAGAAAGCGTCTGACCATTCTGCGCGCTTGGTCAACGCAGATGGCCGTAACCTAACTTTGTCCCCTTCTTCTGTTTCAATGGGGACTGATTCTCCGTACCTGTTTTTCTGCCGTTCATTTGAAAACCAATTCTTCACCTGCTTGTAAGCACTAGATCCTGTAAGCCAGCATAATGATATGTACGTTTCTTAATGGACTCACCGATGGATGATGATAGCGACCAAAACCATCCATGATTCACAAGGGTACATGGTAATTTCATCGTAAATCATCCGGAGAACAGACAGTTGCCGTTCATTGACAGGAGAGTTTTCGAGAGACCTGATCTTCTTGGCTTTATCCAGAAGCTCTTTCCTCCGGGCTCTCATCTGTATCCTTGTCTTAAGATCCAGTTCCGCTTTCGTTGTTTTCTTTTTGGGTCGAACATAAGGCACAAATTGGGGATCCAATGGCAGTTGGTTCGATGAACTAGAGCGTGCTGGAGCTTTGGGCAAGTCTATGGGCTTGAAATTGTGGCGTGGAATATCTGTGGTGTCGATGTAGGATGTCACTGAGGATGATGAAGTTGAAGACGGACTATCGAATGACTCCGAGGACGGCGATGACGAACGCGGAGCAGGTGAAGGAAAACGATCCAGTTCGGACGCGACTTGTGCCAGTAGACAAAGAGGGTTCTGTTGTGCATTGGTAGACATGCTCTGTCGTTAATAAATTAGTCGTAAAGAAGGTAGTAAAAAGACGCGACTAGCACGTCTATGTAAAAGAGTGTAGAATGAGAAGAAACAAAGAACAACCGGGCAGTGAAGCTCGGATTTTAAGACAGGTCTGGACCAGAAACAAAGTCGCAATTGTCTTGTCGGTTGTTGCCGGTATTGTGATGTCCCCAATTGGGACAAAGTTCGCGTTTACAAGAGACCATACCAACCACAAACAGACAAAATCGCCTGAGATCAACACAACTAACGCCCAGGAACATGATGGAACACGACGAAACAGCCGATCACAGACAGGTGTTCAAAAAGAGATAACTCATTAGGAGGGTTTCTAGACAGCATTTTATGCATTCACCATATTCTTTCACGATTGCCCCGCTCTAAAGCAACAAGAGCAGTAAGCGATGCACTGCGGTAGTGCTTATATAATCAAAAAAAACTTGTGATACTTACATGTGACGTCCTAATCGGGGTCCGGGACTCCGAAGCGCCCTCTGGTCAGTATTGCTTTCTTTTTGATTGTCGTCTGATTCTGCAGCCGCACTTATGGATGTGCGGAAAAGAATAATCGACTCCGTTTTCTCAAAACGAAATGCCACAGGAAAGCAAGAAGAAAGCTATGTAGCACATGTCAAGATATGGGAGGATGCAGGAGACGATAATGGAGGACGGAAACCGCGATACATCCTCTTATCTCGTATGTTTTGGAATTTAGAGTGTCTGCAAAGCTGACGAGATTTAATGTTATAGAGGCTAACAACAGGACTGGGTTCATCCACAAGTCTAAGCTGAATACCAATGGAACATTCTCCGTCGGTAAAACGTGGAAGTTGACCGAGCTTCGCGCCATTCAAGTCGTCAACGTGAGTGATGATTGTTTTGTTTCTCATAGATGAAGTCTCATCGATTTTGGTAGCCTTTGGTGTTTAGTATAACTATGTCGAGAACATACAAATGGCAGACCGAAAACCGTGAAGATCAGGCCAACTTTTTAGAAGCCCTTGTACGGTTGTTCCGCACACTGACTGTGCCTCAAACACCATTATATCTTGATGGCTTACACGACTATGATGCACCAGGTAAGGTATGTTATTTTTGTCTAGTGCAAGGATTAACGCTTCAAAAGTTGTTCCCCAATCTGCGACTCTTCGAGATTCGGAGCGAATGGATTCCGCACCTTCGCCGACCCGACGCGTACCGTGGCCGCAAGCAGCGCTCACTGAAGCACCTGAACGAGCACCATCACCGAAGCTTCATTCACACAATGGGTCTATTCCCTCACGATCAGATTCGCCAGCCAGTTCTCTGCGTGACCACAGACCTCCTTCAATAGTTGTTCCACCTCTTTCTTCCTCCTTGCAATCCCGGAAATCTTCAAATGCTACAGAAACTTCAACACGCATTCCCGCAACAGATGCCACACTGAATAGGTCTGTTGTCCTACTTCGAAATCTACATTATTTTGAGTCCTGTTTAGAACTGTGCAAGAAAGGTCTCGGGTTCCGAGTCGAGCGACGAACAACAGTTCATCACCCACGCCTTCAATGCGCTCTCGAAGAATTGAAAATAATTATGCTCATGCGATAGAACCCACGCACTCACGGCGGGATCAAAAAGGTCGCATCTCCTTCTTTGACCCGTCAAATCAAACTATGCTCGACCGTCTCATTTTAGAGAGTGAGACTTTAGGAGACGTAGAGGGTGATGAGGAAAATGCTCAGGCTACTCTTGCAAGTGTGGAGGAGATGATTGAGGGATATGAGTGGGCTAGCGACGACGTCATCGGGAGAAAGGCGACCAAGGGTGCTGTGGACATGATTGAAGCGAGACTAGTAGACGAACTGACCGCGCTTGAAAAAGTAAGTTCCCTCAACAATTTTTTTGTGGTTTACCATCTTACAGCTGTTTTTAGGCAAACATCCATTCGTTTTTGGAATTCGACGATCGTGTTGGAGTTGTCACGAAATATATCGATAATGCTCTGTCCGAACTGGACAACATTGAGGGCTTCATTTCGTCATACAAAATCCATCTCAGTGTATGTCCAATTCTTGCCTCTGTCGTGGCTGTCTCTCATTTTCAGCGCAGGCAGTTGACGATGATATCTCTTTCATTCAATCCCAAAATCGCGGTCTTCAAGTGCAGACCCAAAACCAACGAGCGCTGCTGGCAGAAATACAGAACTTGCTTAGGACTGTCCATGTGGATCAAGAGGCCCTTACTACTCTCACTCAAGACTCGTTAGAGAAATCGCAAAGTATAAGGCGCCTAGAAGCGGCAGCTGTGCAACTGTACAAGGCCTTGCAGGCTGGACGTGATACAGGTTCTTTGTCAAGACAAGCGGCATGAGCATTGTCTAACAGTATTTTCCAGATATGGCTGCAACTATGGAGCGACTGCAGGAGTATCGAACGTTCAACACACAATTTTGCAAACGGATGTTGGACTTCTTGTCTATTATGTTCGTTGCCCAAGTAAGCCCTACTCGGCATCAGGGCGAATACTTTTCTGAATCATTTTCAGTCTAAATTGCTTCTCGGTGATACATCTGGAATAATGAAGGGGATCCCGAGGCCAAAAGTTATACCTCATACTGAACTAGAGGGTTACCTTGGGCGTTATTCTGGGTTGATGCTCTACTTGCGAGAAATGGACGAATCTGTTTACAGTAAGTTATGTGGCGTGAGTACCCTTTTTTGAAGGTTTCGTGTGCAAGCTGAACTCCTTTTATGTAGGCTTATTTTTCCGCCGCCAGTGATTTACACAATACTCAGATCAAAGCACTGCTCGTTGCTCATTTGGAACTTGTGAGGAAAGCCACAGAAGAGGAAATAGAGCAAGGTAAGATTCAAACTGATTTTACAACAGAATGCCCCTTATTCCAAGCAGGTTCAATGATGGTTCTCCACAAACCAGCTACACTGCGTCGTGCAGGCACCATGATCAAATCACCCAGAGAGGGTCGACAGAAAGACCATGAAAAGTCCGAGGGTGATCAAAGGGCTTCAGAAGTATGTGCTGCATTTCATATTTACACCTCCTGACATTCTTATAGGTCTTTGGACTTTGGATTGAGCAAGTCGCAGCCCTCATATATCGTGAAGATGAATTCATCACGGATTTCCTGCAAATACATGATGGGGGGTTTACCTTTGCTGATTTCATGGATTTGGACAATTACTTCCGCCGACAGGCGGCACGTTCAGCTTCATTGAAGCAAACAACTCTGAAGCTTATCCGCGGAGCTTTGGAATTAATTTTTGGTTTCTTGCCCACTGAAATGAAAGCTTGGCTTGATACTGCACTCGCAAGAGATAATATGCAAGTAGTTTCATTTAGTCGTGACCTGTTAACTCAACTGTTCCATAGGGAGCTCTTCGGGATTATGGCTTTTCTTGAGCGATTCCAGATCGATGCAGAAGAAAAGGGCAATCTTTTTGTCATAGGTTTGTTAGAGAAGCAACATTCTCGCCTCAAGATGGCTTTTGACAGACATGTTGTACGTACCAAGTTTCAGCCATGCGGATAACATGGATTACCAATTACACAATAGATTGATCAACTGAAGGGCATCGAGCACACAAAACTATCGAGTAAAAGGCGGAAAGGCGTCGCGCAGTTCGTTAAGATCTTCCCTGGATACGCCTCGCGTATCGAAAACCAGCTCATTGGAGCAAACACATTGGAGATACGCACCAATGTGGATTCTGCTTATGAGAAGATAACCCAAGCCATGTTCGATTCCCTGAAGCAGATGGCTAAGCTTGAAGGTGAAGGAGAGGATAAAGGACAATTGAATTATCATGTTATACTCATTGGTGAGTCAAACCTGATTTCTTGTTTAAAAATTCGTCATTTTCACTCCGCCTTGAAGAAAACATGTGTTACTTCTCTACGGAGGTTTCCGAAATGGATGTGGCATCTCTGAGTGTTGCATCGAAAAAGGCTGAAGCTATGTACCAAGAAAATCTTTCTGCATACGTCAAATTTGTTTTCCGCCGACCGTTTGGTAGGATTATTGTAAGTAACTCTCCCTCGTGGGTCAAAACACAAAACCAACTGACTCGATGATAAAAAAGGATTTCTTCGAGGGGGTTGACCGGGTTGACAAAGGAAACCCAAGTGAAGTTGCATCGAATTCGAACTACAACAAAATTGCGCTCCGCAAAGTGGTCAAGGAATATAACTCGAAGGACATCAAGAAGTGCGTTGAGGTTCTTGCTAAGCGTGTTGAGAAGCATTTTATGGAGGGTTCAGAGAAGGACGACACTGCTGGGGTTGCCTCTGCAAAAATTCTCAACACTGTATGGAAGACTTGTGAAGACGAGTTTATAAAGCTGACAGAGACCTGGACATCTCGGATATCTCACTTATATGGTGATAGTGGTATTTCACTCGAGTACACTCTGGTAGACGTTGAGTCCGCATTCAGGCGCCAGAGACTGGGATCATAACAGTGGAAGTAAAATAAGCAGTTCACATAAAGTTACAACAATACAAGTATCCTAATCATTGGATCAGGACAGACGGTGGAACAGTAAAATTTTCTTCAGGAGTGGGAAAAGATTGTTTAGAAGTGTCAGAAAAGACGACTCCTTTCTGTTCCGGTGTCTCCTGAGCTGGAGCAGTTGGTCCAACAGTTGAACTGGGATAAAATATATTCAACGCAGCGTGAACGAGGTCCGAAGACAACCATGGGGGGAGTGAAGTAACCGGGGTTGTTCCAGGCGTAATAGTGCGCTGCTTAGTGGAAATGGAGCAGAAAAATTCCCACAAAGCCGTCAATTTTGCCTGTAGAAAAACCAAAACATTGCGTTGCAGGGCAACGATACCTTCGTCGAGCTCCTTTTCGTTGCGAAGGAAAAATGGCTGAAGGTACCTCAAATAGATGTAGGTAGAACCCTGTATGAGACAAGTTAAAGTCACCCAATGACAAGTACATCGATGATACCTGTGTCTGTGGTAGCGAGAGAAAGAGAAGGAATGCAGTTTTAACCTCCCAATAGAACGGTAACCTGCACAAAGAAGGAATAGTTCAAGGTACCTGCCGAGGAAGAGACAATAATTCAATTAAAGATGCCTACCAGCTGATTAACCATTCGGCAGCGTATTCAAATGCAACAAAGGCGCCAATCACCGACCAGTACATGGCCCATCTCTGAAGATCCGGTTCGTTAAGAGGTCGACGTGATAATACTTTGAAGGTGGCATAACAAGGGAGGAGGAAGGCGAACCAAGCGCTGTATGTCAAATACAAAAAAAAGTTAATTAAAGTCTGACATGGGATTATTTTTCCGAAAAAAATACCAGAGAAGGGTGGAGAATGTGGAGAGGAACATGATGGTTGAAGTATAAGGAGATAAGGGTATGCTGGCTTTGTGTGTGTTTACTTGCTTATCCTTGCCAGGTGACTTCCGTCAGTACTCCCTTCCATCTTTCCCCGCATCCGCTTCCAAACCCATCGCAGCAAAGGGTTCTCCCAATGCAGTCACCCCCATCCCAATCCGATCCTGTAAAGAAGCAAGAGGATGACGAAAAGCCAGAGAAACGTGATGTGAAGCCTCTTCCGAAGACTTTGAATAGGGTGCCCCGTAAGTGTGGTGTCGATCCATTTACATTGCCAGTTTCTGACTATGTGCAACACATCTTGCGAAAAAAAGGTGCTTGTGTAAGTCAATAACTCTTTGTTCATATGTTGGCCTTTGACATTGATCGATCATCCATCCAGAATGCTTGCAGAAAACAGAAAATGCGATGTGAGGGAGCAGACAACCCTCCTTGCAGACGTTGCAGGAACACTGGACTCGAATGCCTTTTTGAAAAGCCTTCGCGCGAGGCAACGCTAACGGGCGAAGCTGGTTTAGAGTTAGTATTCAATTTCTAGTACAATTCAGAGCCTTTACCTCTTTCGTAGACGTATTCGCAGTTTGGAGGCTCATGTTGCCGACATCAGCAGAACGCAAGCTAAAATGTCTGATACGCTGACAGAGTTGTTGCATTATGTACGTGTTGGAGGGTTCAATTTGTCTCGATCACCTCCAGTCCTTCCATCATTCGCCAAGTCTCCGGGTCTACATTCGCCTCCTTTGCTCACACCGACGACGAACAATACTTCCCCGACTAGTGCTACTCCTTTTACCTCCATGCATGCTCATTCCGCGAGTTTGCCACCGCCCAGGCAGCATAGGAATTCTCTGCCAAGCGCGGGTTTACGTCCCGGTTCATCTAATAATTCGATGACGACAGATGAAGGACATCTTGCACCCATGTTTAACAGCTTTTCTCAAGGCGGGCAGAACTACAATGTTCAAAATACGTCAGCTCAGGGACCAATTCTTCCCCCATTTTCCAGTATTCAGACAATGGCAGACCCGATGTCCCAGCCAAACGTCCCAATCCGCTATCAATCTGGTGATCAAAATTATTCTAGGAACTATCCAGCATCTACTACTGCGAAGCGGCAGGCGGCATCCACCATACCGATCATTGAATCTTCAGATGAAGACGACGACGACAATGGTGAACTCCCGGCGTCTGGTCTTCTTGCGCCATGGGAAGTTTTGCGTGGATTGGCCGACGTAGCCGTTGACCGTGCGACCAAAGTACGGTGCATTTTTTGCCTTGTGGATGAGACTCTATTGATCTCGCCGACAGAACGGCGATAACAGTGAGCCGCCTAGCCGAACAAGGACCCCATCTCCTGAGAGGCAAGCAAGGCCCTCCAAAAGAAGAAAGATTCGACATAGGCAAGTTGCGCCTTCAAACTTCCAAGATGGTTCGCAGTGCTCTTTGTCATCGTATCCTCTTAATTTTTTTTTGATGTAATCATAGTTGTTACTGAGGGGATCATCACGGAAAAGGAAGCTCGCGCGCTCTTCGTTCTGTATGTCAATTCAAAGTGCATCGTATGAGTTTGGCTAATGTAACTTACAGCTTTTACCATGGCTGTTCAACTTTTTTGTAAGTTTTCTTCATGTCATATCACAATTTCCCGCTTACTTAATTTCGACATAGACCTGTATTTGACGCAGCTACAGACACTTATGACGCGTTACACGAACGTTCACCGTTTGCTGTTACTGCTATTTGTATGGTAGCAGCTCGAGTGCGTGATGGGGGAGGTTAGTGTTGCAAACCCCCTGGAATCCGTGATGTAAACTGAGGGTTTCGTTTTAGCAACTACACCATCCGAAGTTCACCTTAAATGCCTCCAAAAAGCCAAAGGGATTTCTTCAGCGACTCTATTTCGGCCCGTTTCGCATTGTGAAGCTGTTCAAGCTATGAGTAAGTTAAAAGTGATTCGCTTGGAGAGTTTTGCATTGAATCTTGATTTAGTCCTTGTCTCCGGATGGTCGGACAATGGCTGGCTGAGTGGAGGACATGCTGTACGAATGGCAATGGAGTTATGTATGTATTGAAATCTGAAACTAACAAGCTCGTAGTCACTCTTTGGTAGCTATGCACAAAGCCTGGCCTAGGTTACTAAAGCGCATGCAGCAGAATAAGATAGACGTTGAAGAAGACAAAATCTTAGTCATTATGTCTCGAACTTGGTTCTGTCTCTATCTCTTTGAACATCAGTGGGTTAATTAAATTGTTTCAATGTATTAACCACTGAATTTGCATTGCAGGCTCTCTTACGGGACAGGTCGTCCTGCAGTTCTAAAAGACGATGACAGTATTCGCAAAGCCCGACTCCTCCTGAACCACCCCCTTACTATTGAGGATGACATGAGATTGGTGTCAACAGTTGAACTCATCGCCATCCGTGAAAGAGTTCACAATGCTCTGGATCCATATGAGGGACCAGTCCCACCCGAACACTTCGATGAATTGCTGAAAGCTGTCCGCGACTTTAAAGAATGGTACGAGTTATGGGACGTAGAATTTTCTCGCAAATACGAAAACGCTGGTATGTCTAGATTGTTAAGCGCAACAATGTGTCTAATAAGAAGTTTAGCCTTTTATCGCCAGAGTTTGCGGATTCAGCATCTACATGCCGAATTGTTCCATAACGCCACGGCCCTTCGTGGTATTAACGGGCCAGAGGATGTCAAAAAAATGCCTGGTAGCCAACGCGAGTTGGCACTTCGCTCCATTGAAATTGCCCGAGAAGGTTTGGATATCACCGTTAATTCAACATCATATCGAGAAGGCATGAAATATGGTATGGGCATTGGTAGTACAATCTTTCGCATTGATTTAATATTTATCCAGCCGTCCACTATACTCATGCCACTGCGACGTTCGCGGGATCCTTCTTGTTGCGCCTCGCTCGACTCTTGTAAGCAAATCTCATTTTTATGCAACCCTTTCTGATTATCCTCTACCAGCCCTGACATTTGTGACATCAACGAAGTTCGAAATCAGGTTGAACGACTTGCTCACTTGCTCGGTGACAGTAAGTTCTGGATAATTTAGATTAACAAAAGTTTACATTTGCATTAGTTCCTGCTAAACGTTATTCAATGACGTTGGAACTCATGCTGAAACGCTCGAAGAAGAGGCGAACCTCTCGCTCACCAAATGTGTCTCGCGAACCTCATCGACCAGTCAGCCACATATCGTCTGCCAGTCATTCTACACCCGCGCCTACGCAGCATTATGGCAGAACTTCAGAAATGTATCCCGCAGCTTACGACGCATATCCATCGCAGAATATGCAGATGCATGGCCATCCTGGCTATAGCACACATATTATGCATCCACCAGTTAACTCGATGCCTCAGCACCATGTGGGACAGTTACCACATACCAACTTCCCAGAAGCTGAACAGTTTTTGCGAGGGCTAGACCAAACAGAAGTTGCTCAGCTCCCTGTCTGGCTTTCTGACCAAAGCCTGGGAGGGCAATCTTTCTCTCAACACGGAATGGATGCGTTTATCATACCCCCAGAGTTATTTCCTACTACACAAATCTGGTAACAACGGAACAAGTTTTCTATTACTTTGACCCCATTTCGTAGCTCTTGTGTTTCGATATGCTTTTTATATGCTCGGTTTCAAATAAATGACTATGCGGAAATTATGTGGATACATACCCTTTGATTGTACGCCTTGTGACGAAATATACTTACCGGTCTAATCTATTCATCATCAGTGACTGCTTCAACTTTCATTATTATACAATGGTACATACCCCCGATGATGAAGCTAACCTACTTGGTAAGTTGTTATCTGATGTCCGAACACGTCGACTTCGACTCTCTTCTAGTGGGTTTTCCTGAATCAAGTCAGCAGGAAGTCAGCGCCCCCATTGGAGAAGCCATTTCAGGAAGTGGAAGACCACGACGACCCAATTTAACTCCTTTTCAGCCCGCCAAACCACATTCTATCTTGAAAGGGAGCTTAAACAACGTCCGGGCCACTCTCTCTCTTCTGCATAAGCCTCAAAGATCGTCGTTGATTATTAAAAACGTGGAAGGTCTGTTTCTACTTTACTGCTACTTTTTCCATGTGAATGACAGTTTTGCGGATAGATATCACGGAGAGACGAAAGTTTATATTGAAGCTTGCAAAAGCTCTGCTTTCTTTCGGGGCTCCCTCGCATCGCATCGAATCTCAATTACGAGCAGCTTCTGAGACTTTGAATGCTGGAGCGGGTCATTATTCATTCCACTCCCTTGTTAGATTGGCGAGCTAACAAAGCATCATGCAGAGTTCGTACACCTTCCCAACATCGTGATTGTCTCTATCCGTAACAGTGAGACTCAAGCAACTCGCACATACTTTGTTCGATCCAGAGGTCGCATTGCTTTGACATCTCTCCAAAAAGTTCATGAAGTATACAGGGATGTGATGCACGATCGCATGGGGGCTGCTGCTGGAACGGAAGCTCTCCGGCAAATCTTACGATCTCCGCCCTTTTACTCTCTGGGATTGCGCTGCTTCTTTGCGTTTCTGTCGGCATCTATTATTTGCGGGCTGTCTTTTGGTGGCTCCATTCTTGACATGTGGATCAGCGGTGCCTGTGCCTGTGTTCTACAGTACCTTGGGCTCAATGCAGCCAACAAAAGTTCAATGTATGCAAACGTCTATGAGTGAGTACCGCACCGTTGTGCGCATACACTCGTGAATTCATGCTTGTTGCAGGATCTCTGTCTCAATTGTAGTTGCGTTTGTTGCGCGAGGACTGAGCAACATACCTGGTGACCTTTTTTGCTACAGTGCTGTCTCGTCAGCAGGTGTGGTAGTCATACTGCCAGGCTTTACCATATGAAAGCCAGTTTCTCTTGGATTTGCTTTAGACTGATTGAGTGTTTTAGTGGTCAGTGCGCTCGAACTCATGTCAAAAAATGTATTTTGTGGTTCGGTTCGAATTGTGTATGCAATAATATACACCCTGTTCCTCGTCAGTTTTATTCCCATCTTTCCCCTCCAATCCCATATCTGAGAATTTTATTTCATTAGGGGTTCGGATTAACTATTGGATCCGATTTTTTTCTGGTTCTGGATAATCGAGCAAGGCATAATTATTACCGCAGTTCAATTCCCACGAACTTGAATTACACTCGTGGATATTTTTTGGCGGGCAATGGTTCACAAGCCGGGGTGCCTGTTACAGGTGTTCTTGGCGTAGGGCGTGCTGGAAATAATTTTCCGGCCCACACAGTAAAAAGTCGAGAGATCCTGGTTTTTTTGGTCCATTACAACTGACTTCTCATCCCTCCTAGATTGTATCCGCGAACCAAATTGGCCGTGGTGGAGGCAGGATTTGCCTTGGTGGACACTCTTCTTTCTTGTTCCCATCTACTCAACGTGCTCTTCGCTCTCGAATTTGCAGTACTGGCGGAGTCTACAACTTCCTATCATGGTTCTGTTTTCCTGTTGCGCCTTTGCTGCAAATCGTGCTGCTAGTCTTGTAGTTCCTGGAAGAACTGATATTGTGTCTGCTGCTGGTGCCTTTGTAATAGGTCTACTAGGCAACATGTATTCCCGTGTTGTGGGCGGAACGGCATTCACTTCTATGGTGACGGGCGTTCTTTTCCTGGTGCCAGTAAGCATCTATTGTCTCATGGACTTCCCCTGCAACAACTTCTTCCTCAGTCTGGAATTGCACAAGGCGGAGGAGTAACACAGACGTATCATAGCTCAGCCGAGCAGTACTCCAGTGGTTTCTCTCTTGCTCTTCGAATGATATCTGTGGCTGCTGGTGTTTCCATCGGGCTCTTCGTTAGCCAGTTCATTGGTAAGTATCATTCATTACAAATACAACACTTATTTTAATCATGCGCGCAAGTGTACCTTTTTGGCAGACGTAAAAATGGCAGTCATTTCGCTTTCTGACATAGTATTAATCAAATCATTAAATTGTTGTAAATTGTTACTTGTAAATCTATGTTGTAGAGCCCCAAAGCGTTGGTCACACCCGCGCGTGTACAAATATGCGTAGCTAAGATGGACGAGTCTCATTCTCAAACAGTGTTGCAAGTTCACCCATGCGTCGCTGCATTATATCAGCCTTCGTGAAGTTCTGATTGAGAGTCAAGTTCGCCAAGTCGGTCTTCTTCCGTTGTACCTCCAGCAATCGCGCCTCAATTGAATTTTCGATAATTAACTTGACTGTTGTCACAGTTCGAGTTTGCCCTAATCGATGCTAGAAAGTTAACAATTAGTTCTACAGAAACTCATGTTAGATAAAGTTTCGTTACAATTCGATCTACTGCCTGGTTCTCTACAGCAGGATTCCTGTGTACAAATCAGTCAAACTAAGGACAAGTTTGACAAAGACGCATACCAATAAGGGTCAAGGAGGTAGACACGTTGCGCAGCCGTAAGGTTGAGTCCCACGCCCCCTGCTTTCAAGCTGACGAGCAGTACTTCACATGCAGGATCATGTTTAAGGGCATCCATGGCTCGACTCCGTTCATCCCGCTTCATTGTCCCGTCTAATCGATCATATCGGATACGGGCAAGCTCAAGCGCATCCTCGACCCTGATAGATAATTAAGTACATATGTGTGGAGAAAAGAAAATCCGAATACTTGTCTAGCATGCTTGTCCATTGAGAGCTGAAACGTAGCATAAGTTGTATATCAGGGGGAAGGAAAAAAAACATACAAAACAACCGTCTTGACGATGTCCGGCTCTATCTTGGCACCTGAGCTGTCCGTCATCTCTAACTCAGAATCATAATTGGCTGAATGGGGGTTCATAGAAGAAAATTGCGTGAGATCATGCAACAGTGAATTGATCTTGGTCGATGGTACGAAATTTTCCAAAAACTGGCCCTTTTGTCGTTTCTCTCGCTTTTGCGTCTTCCTCCGTCGGGACACCCCATCGGTCGTGGCGTCGTTCTTGATCTCGAAAGCATCAACAGGGAAGAGCGCGGTCTGACATGCTGAACAAGACCGGGAAATGTCTGAAGCGACATTAGGCCAGCCAGGACAAATTGCGTCGCGGTAGCAGTCAATACAAAAGAGATGTTGACATCGCGTCAGCACAGGTCGAGGGGTACTCGGACTGCTAGCACGTGTTGAGGATCGCGATACATTATTTTTGCATTTGCGTACTCGCTTCATCGAGGCTGGTTGCATGTCGGCTTCGGAAGCATCCTCTTGCAGTTCTAATGCCACGAGCTCACGACCACATTCTACGCATTGGGCTGTTGCGGACTCCCGAAGAATGGCGAAAATGGCAACTGCTCGGGCATAACTAAACCCTTCTGCGGCCATATCGGCAACAATATCTTCACGAGAAGAGGTGCCGTTCGCTTGTCCAGGTTCTTTGCCGTCAACGAGCTCGAAATGATCGCAGATCTGGCGAAGCCGAAGGATCTTCTGCAGGATTCCAACGTAATTTTTCATCACCTCATTTTTTCTAGATAGGTCCGCAAATTCATCCTTCGACTCCTTGAAGAACCTATCGTAAATTTGTTGCTCCTGGGGATCAAACTTCAAGTAACGCAGCTCTTCGTGGCGTGGTGGAAGGGAAAGAATCTTGTTTCCATCAGTTCCCTTTGTTTCTTTTGTCCTGCGAAGTGTTATGCACTTCATGATAGTCTGAAGGCGAACAACACCGAGAGATTGGCCATACTTCACTGGATTGCCGATGTATTCTGTCCAGACATTCTTGTCGTCAAATGGATGGAGACGCAAAAACTTGACGAGAGCAAAAACATCGTCCAGTTTGTTCTGCACCGGGGTACCTGTCAGACATAGACGTCGGTCTGCTAAGAGGTCGCAACATGCACGACATGCAACTGTGCCCGTCTCTTTGATGGAGCTATGATGCACGAAAGTACACAGAATTAGATTTTTCATGTCGGCGGTATTGGAAGCAAATATCAACATACTGCGCCTCGTCCAACACAACTCGGAACCAATGTACGCTCTGCAATGCACTAGAAATTTCGGTGGCGCTGCTGTGTGTGGGGTGTCTCTTTCTCTTCCCATTGGCCGTTTTCAGCTTGGGTGGTCGCATCGCAGAATCGTTCACTTCCTCGAATATCCCACTGACGTCCTCGCTATTCGCGTCTTCCTCGTCGTCTTCATCGAGTGTCAAACTTTTGTTCTGTTTCGAGAACTCGGAGGCAAGGGTAGCATAAGTTGTGATAACAGCGTCAAAGTTGGCAAGAAATGCTGGGTCAGGTCGTCGGGCGTTGCCGTGGTAGACATAAATGCGAAGTGGTCGACCTTCCCCAATTCGTTTGGGACTGGTATCCGACAACGAACTTTCCTTGGGCGTTTGCGAACCACTAGGTGCCGCTGATGCACAGGCCGCCCCACCGCTTCCGCCGACAACTGACACTTCTCCTTTCCAATGTTCTCGGAATTGTTCTTCCCAATTCGATACAATCGACAATGGGCAGATAATCAGAGTGGCACGGCTCTTGACTTTGATCCGACAATGTCTTGCATATGCTGCTTCCAGTTTCTCTTGAAGCCGCTCTTCTTTTGCCTTTGCCTTGGCGGACTTAGAGGAGCTACTGCCTTGTGATGACTCTGGCATACCCCAAACACTTCCGGCAAAGTGGTCAGCGTTTAGAACGTACGTGCGGGATGGAAGCGGGGGAACGGAATCAAGAGGAGAAGATGCAAACGCCACAGACGAATTCAAAGTCGCGCCAATTAAAGAAACACAAGTCACTGTTTTTCCGAGACCCATCTAAAAAGCGACGGTTAGGCCTACAAGGCGGTGTTTCCAATGCCGTGTAACATACATCGTCCGCCAATATCGCACCCTTTGCTTCATTAGGAACTTCAAAAACTTCTTGCTCTGTAACAATGTTAAACCAGCTTGTGCGATGCGACCCTGAATTGTAACGTTCCTGCCAAAGGGAGGAAAAACCGTCGGATGCCTGTTTCTCCCGCTCTCTATCCAGCATGAATGTGAGTGCCTTCTTCTGATGAGGATACAGCTTGGCTGCAATTTCAAGACCTTACAATGACGAGGGCGTAGTGAACGTCAGCAGAAGGGGCAGAGGTATTCAGTGGCAGCACTCACAAGGTTCAGTTTCCGCAAGTCCGTCTCCATCCTTCGAAGTCTTAAAAAGGTCGTCGACCTGACTCCTCTGCACTTCAACGCTCTTCGACGATGTTGTTTGCCATCTGGGCTGTATCATCGTCATTGATTCAGGGCGATTGAATCCCTCCGGAGGTCCATGAGGGTTGAAATAGTGATAGTTGAGTCGCTGAAGCTCGAATGGATACGTTGGATGGTCCAGAAGAAGGTTACATTGGTGAAGATAGTTGCCAACGACTAGGATGTTGCCTTTGGGTGTATAAACAAGCATCTGAAGAGGTAAAATAGATCTCTGCCCATTGTTTCAAGTTAGAATGTTGAGAAAGAAACTTGGCATTGGACATACGTCTGAGCCCCTGCAAATTTTGGGATCAAGCCTTATAAGGCCTTTTCCAAGCATAGGCCCTAGGTAATTGGCCACTTTCTGTTCTATCACGCCAAAAGTTTCACCCGGAATACTTTCTCCACTCGGTCCCCGTGCAGAAGGAGTCTTTATGTGAATGGCTTCTTTACCAGTCTTGCTCAATTCATATTCAAATCTCACAGGTACCCATTCGGGAACAGCGGGTGTTTGAGGCATTGTGTATAGGATGGGATATAGAATGAGTGCGGTAGCGCTGAGTTGACCGATACACACAGGTGTCTTCGGAGGCAAGTCTGGTGGCAGCGAAGGTTGGGACGCTGAACTAAATCCAGTCATAGGAGGAGGAGAAGGAGACGACGTCAGGTCAATGATATCTCGTTCGGCAGGCTGACACGAGGTAGAAGCTGATTGGTTTTGTTGATACTGTAAATCGTTCAGAAGAGCTGGAATATTGGCGGGAGGGTATTGGATGTGTCCAGCAAAAGGAGGTCTATAGTGTGATTGCGAAAAGCCAGAAATATATGCAGAGGTGGAACTTGAAGGTGCGAAGACGGACGGAGATAATATCGGAGGACTTGAAAAGGGGGGATTCACAAAAGGGGGCATGAAATTCGTCGACAAATTCGATGAAATTTGGGAAGCAGACGGTGAAGGTGTAAACTCCTGGCTAGGCGGATATGTGCGAGGACGCTTGGCGTAACGAGCCGCGTCTGGAGGAGCACCGAAATTTTGGAAGTCATCGGGACTGTCCGAGGTAAGATCTATGTGATTAGACATGCTCTCGACGTTGGACGATATGAAGGCAAAAACGCCTGCTCGCTTTGTGCAGCAGTGAGGCGATGTAAGAAGAGTAGCGCCGTCACAGTTTTTTGTATTATCTCAACGTTTGAGCGTTAACTCTTTTAGTCAGCAGAAATTTCCATAATGACATTGATTACTAAGTCCGACGAATATAACTAACGCCATCCCATGTTGTCAAATGCATTTCGCGCCGCCTCCTCCTTCGCCGCCTGCTTGAGACTCGAGCTGCCTTGTCCTTTGCAAATCCCATTCACTATATGATGACTAAGTACTCAACCATATCAAGTGGATTAGGGAAATGGCTTGCCTATACATTTCACAGTCCAACGGCCGGCGTGTGACTTGCCACTAAATTCCGCAAGGTACTCCACTGTCACGCGCCGTTTGGATGCTTCCTGGTTAAATAGTGGAAGAAATGCTGTGTCAGGCTGTGCGGGCGCTAATGGGTTCGGTCGAGCAGGCGGCGGACGAGCAGGTTGCATGCTGAAAAACTGCGGTGGGGGCGATAATGTTTCACTTTTCACCCGCTTCTGTGGAGGTTTTGCGACCGCTAAACGTGGATCTAATGTTACTACATTCTCGGGTTGAATCAGATTCTCTTGTGAAAGTAAGCCGTTAATCCAGGAATTAACAGCATCCGGACCAGATGATTTTAAAACACCACCGACGTATGCATAAAACATTGAGCGCATCTCCTGTAATTGTATTAGGCAGACATCCGCAAATTCATGATCAACAAACCTCTGGCGAATTCATCGTATTTCTGAAGTCGGGGTGATAGACAACCCTGTCCATTAGAACATAATGTCGCACCCAATCTTGAATCATTACAGTGGACAAGAACAAATTTCGCTGAACCTATATGTAGCAGAAATTAGTCTCATATATATGAGAAATTACTTGAAATCAAATCCATCGCACAGCAAGATCCGGGCCCTTCAACATTGGCCGCCGATCGAAAAGATACCGTGTCAAAGAAAGATCAAAGGCCGCCTTTCCCAGTTCAACTAGCCTTTCATTGTCGTCGAATTTATCTGGAGAAACATTGCGTCGGCGGAGAGATTTGTGAGTGTAAACCTGGAGAACTAGATCGCCGTTCAGCGGAGGTAACGGTGGGGCAAGCGTAGGGTTGAATTTCCTCCCATCATGAGTCGCTGTGTGGGTCCTTTTCCTGTGTTTGGCTGTATGTGGATTAACGGTTGAGTTCGCACCAGGGATCATGGTATTCATGGGCGCTTCTTGTCAACGTGGATGTCATCAACAAAGGTGTGATACCGAGTTATATTCCACTTGCGGAGTCTGACTCCTTGCACAACAAATATCAACAATGTGGATATATATAGCCAACAGCCATACGGACGGTAACGGACCCACAAATTGTGCGCCACCGTGAGCGTCAATTTGACGCCCGAAAGGTTCAAAGATACATGATGATGATGGCGTGTAAAATACAGAAGATTTATAAATGCGAAATAGAGTCAACGTGTCCGAGTTTTTCAAGTTCCAGCATACCACGTCAGGAGTTTCAGAAGGATTTGGGTCGCTGGGTGCTTCTCTCATCCTTTTCTAATCAACTTCGGTATCACGGGAATAAAAAGCTTCAGCCTGTCAAAGCCTCTATGTACATATAACAAAAGGATCAATCAGAATTACAGGCTGCCGCAACCTTCTGGTAAAATTATGAAAGTTTACTCGGTCCTGCCACTGCATTACCACCATTCCGATTCTCGTTTGCCATTTCACGGTTCTTGGCCTTTGCAAGTAAAACGCGCAAAGTGTCGATCACACTCGTCAAGGAAGCATCTTTCCGATTTTCTAAAGTTTGAATGGCATTGATAATACTGCAAAAGCGATCAGCTCTCCCTCCAATTGAATCGAGTAAAATGTAAACCTCTTTGATCCCAAGCGAACAACGTCACAATCTTTGTAAAAGTGCGGTCTCGGAGAACTGCACAAAACGCAAGGCGAAGGTATATTCGGAGGATTCTTGACCTTGAGCCGCTCCTGAGAAGATGCATGATTAGTTGACTTGCCTGATGTACCCTGTGGTACGGTAGGCCTCTTCATTTTCTTGGGGAAAGGTTGCCTAGGCAGGGCTTTGAGTAGTGGAAGAAGGGGCTGGCCTGCAATCAAGTGGACATGATCCCGTGCTTTAAGGATGTTGTCAATAGCTTGCACCGCCGCACGCTACAAGTCGTGAGTGTCACGATACCATGCCACATAGAATCCTTACCCTTTCCTCCCAAGGTTCATCATCGGCATGATTAATGAGCATTTCCCTGTATTCTGCAAGGTTCTCGGACCGCTCAACCATGGCACATTCACTATCACCATGCTGCTGACCACATAGGCCACAGTCTCTGATGGCTGCTGGTACGGTGCTTTGATCCGAATCTAACGTATTCGCTTCTTGAATGTGTGCTTTGTCCGGTTCTTCGACAAGGTCGCTTTCGTGTTCGCTGTCCATCTCCACATCAGAATATTCGGACGCAGATTGAGACTTTTTGCGAGCAGCAACGATGTCTCGAGAACCTTCAGTAGTGGAATTCATTTTTTTCTAGGTGTTAGAAGTTTAGTGCATCCAGAAACCAAGAAACAAGCTTCGGTAGTACCTTCGCAATATCTGCAGCCCGTCGACGGACACCCCGACCAGATTCAGCGAGCTGTCCATTGTGTTCCTTCTGCCTTTCTTCGTTAAGCTTCTCTAATGCTTGAGCCCATGAATCCGTCTGATCTTCCTCGACGACTTCTTCCAAATCGTGCTTATCAGCTGACCAGACCTTCGCAAACGAGAAGCTCAGCCCGCTCCCCCCAGCTTTTAGCCCTTCTTGAACTGCTTCCCTCTGAGTCTTCTCGATAAGTTTTTCCACGTCTTGATCGGAATCTGAAATCAAGGTAAGACCTACGTAGACAAATAAATATTATGAAACGAACAGGTAATGTCTCGAGAACTTTGGTCCGATTCGAATAGCGCTTGAGCCCCATGTGTGAGGATGGACTTCACATTCTCCCCACCATGTTCTTCGTCATCATCCATCTTTTGTACGATGAGATGATCTAGAACCAGTTTCTTCTTTCCAATCTGAATAATTCGCTCTAACGAGATCTTAGTTTAGTCAGAGAACCACTTTGTATGAAAGAATTACCTTCAGCGGAGTCCTTGACCATTAACTTGAAAACAAGGCAGGTCTTCTTTTGTCCGTATCTGTATGCTCGAGCAATGGCCTGAAGGCAAGGTCACCCAGATGTCTGTTAAGACACTAAAATACCCTGACCTGTAAATCCTGTGGGAGACAATATGAACATGAGGAGGACACTTGAATCGAGGATATCACAAACCTGATGCGGATTAAAGTCTGGGTCGAATATAATAACAGTATCGGCAGTCTGCTCAAGTTTATAAAAGATGAAGTTGAACAAGGTGAACAAAAACACACATAGAGATTAATGCCAACGCCCTATTCGTTATACAATTTGAGTTCTTTGAACTTGACAAAAGAAGAAAAGAAAAGCTTACGCCGGCTCGCGTGGTAAGAAGGAAAATGAAGTAATCAGAGCCAGGCTTGTTGAACTCATCCATATATTTTTGGCGGACTGAACCTTTGGTACTCCCGTCCTGAAAATTTTGGGTATAGTCGGATCCTTCAAGCAAATTTACAACGTACCAAACGAAGGTACTTGATCTTTTCTCCAATCAAAAAATCCTCTATAACGTTCAAAGCAATTACGAACTATAAGTCCGTCAATAGGTCGCATTAGCTCAGAACACATAGAAGCCCTACTTGACTGAAGAGAAGAATTCGGTGGCCGCGCTCCTTGAGTTTCGGTAGCAAGGTTTTCAAGAAACGAAATTTCGCACTACCATCAATCAGCTTTTCATGCGTTTCGCGAGAAGGCAAATTCATTGGTTCAATGTCTTGGGCATAGAGGTATGGATGCTGAAGACATCTGCGCAAGAATCATTGAGAAGACATGAATTCGGACACGAATCTAGCTTACTTGCGTAATTGCATGAGGACGTTGTTAATGCGGGTTTTTGCCGGTGCATTTTGCTTATAAGATGGCTGCGTAAGCCCCTTGAGAATATCTAAATTATTACCTATGACAACGACGGTAAGGAGACAACACCATTCCAATTGAGCGACTTACTCAAAATAGATCGGTACACTTCCCGTTGCAACGGAGCCATAGAAAGAGGAACTATGACTTCGTTCTCAAACGATGTGTGAAACGCAAATCAAGTTTAAAGTAATTTGAAATACCTTTGGGGGCAACTCCAGTACTTCGCCCTTCACGCGGCGCAGGAAATACGGCCGCAACCTGTTATGAAGCTCTTTGACAAGTCCTTCGTTGAGCACTTCATGTTGTTTTTCCAAAGCCTCTAAGTCACGCCACTCCTCAGGATCAAGGAAGTTCATAAGGTTGAAAAGCTCCCGTATGTTGTTATTCAACGGAGTCTGATGCAACCCATTAGCTTTGATGGTGAGCATAATTTAGGACCTACCCCAGTCATGATAATTCGATGTGCGCTATTCAATTCATTCAGCTTCTTGAAAAGAAGGCTACTATCACTTTTTACTGCGAGTCGATGAGTCAAATCAAGACAAGATCGACAACAGGATTGCATACGTCGTTGCCCTTCATCAATGATCAGAACCTAGGAACATGAATTAGCTTGTTCAGGACGTGAGATTGGTTAAATAGAAATACCTCCCAACGTGGCTGGCTTTTGAAAACTGGGCCATCTCTTGAATTTGTTATGGCCTCATATGTAGTAATAAGAACATGGAACTTAGTTTCCGTCCCGCCTGAAGGAGCAGATTTATGGAAAAGTTCAAATTCCTTGATGACGTCTCGAGCATTCTTTTCTCCATAATACGGTACCACTCGAAGTTTGGGGGTCCATCTTTCAAATTCCCGAACCCAATTCGTAATGGTGGAGTTTGGGACGACCACGAGGGCTGGGTATGCCTTCCAATTTAGTGCGATGTTCCCTAAGAAACTGACGATCTGGACAGTTTTCCCCTTAAATAATAGTTAGCAGAAAAACCATTAGCCACAGAAATGCGAGCTCGTGACAGGATTTACCAAACCCATCTCATCGGCAAGAATGCAGTGCTGATGATTCCACCAGTTATTACAGAGCCAGTTAAAACCATCAACCTATCAGTTTATCAAGGAGCAACGCGTCAGGAATGATTACCCAAATCAAGGAGTCCAGAACGTACTTGGAATGGCAAGAGTTTGAGGGTTTTTGACTGTCCCAAATCGAGGTCGGCCGCGTTATTCAACATGGACTTCCGATACGCGTCTTTGCCCCTTTTGTCGAAGGCCTGATAAAAGGCCTTATCTCGACGTGGGACATAGAGTCGACGAGCTTCAATGAATTTTTCGAATGCGATCCTGAAAGCTTCGTACCCAGCTTCATCTGCGCAGGGAGGAGCATCCCAAGAAGCTAAAGTAAATTAAGAAAACAGGGCATCTGCAGAACCAGATTCACCTACACTCCTCGTAGCCTAGTTCGTCCCACTTAATAAAAGCCCAAGCAACGTCTCTAACATCGTCCATTTGCAAATCCTTACGCTCTTCCCATTCGTCCGCAGTTTGAGTAAGATCAGCGGGAGGTTCTTTACCTTTCTCGAAGGTCGTCCGCTTTTCGTTCGCATACCGATCGCTCACTTCCTCGTCGTCACTTATTTCAACCACTCTCCTTTTCTTCCGCTTAGACCCCCCTTTCTTGATAGGACGCCAAAGGAGGACATCGAGAACTCGATGAGTGGTTGTCCACGGAAGCGGTATCCTTTTCTCGGCATCAGGCATAGGCCCCGAAGGAGATGGCGTTGTGGAATCAGGCTTGACGGAAGAACTGCGAGAGGACCCAACCACCTTCTCAAAAATAGGAAGGTCCCCTGTGTTATCCACATCCATGGCATCTTTATCGTCATTGATGGGCTCTTTCAGAAGCTCGACTTTTGTGCCGCCAGCGACGAAATGTTTCAATTTACCAGGGCTTGTCGAAAGAAGCCACATGTGAGGTATCCAGTCCAAACGTCGATAGCTTCTCCCTGACCACTTTACCAGATACTCCCGAGGGAGCTGAGCCTTGTAGTTTGGCAAAACATCTGGTTCCCGAGCAGGTTCGACAGCACTCGACGGATAGGGACGCCATGCAATGATCTTATCGAGCCCATATTTGTATGATGAACAGTCAGCACATAGCCAATTTTTAGCAGTTTGATAGTGTTCTGCAACTTCCGAAACTGTCGTGTCCTCAAAACCCAATGGCTTTGGTAAATGGCTGTAGTGAGCAAGTCGTTTGCAAGTCAAACATCGGAAGAAAAGTTCCCGGGAAACTACACGGTTTGAACTTGGCTGGGAAGAATCCACAGTGTTGGAATCATCTCCCATGGTTATGTCTCCAGATTTTGTTGGTCTGGCAACAGTCTCAACCTCTATGGCTTGATCTGCAACAACGGGTTTGAGAGCAGTTTCCATGCATCCCATGCATATGCCCCCACGCGTGCAGGAGGCTGAAAGTTCAATGAGTGTTCGTGTTTTAGCGTAGATGCAGTTTGCACTGACCACAAACAAATTCCGTCATTTGGCCAATGTCCAGACCCGCGCGCTTCTTAGGCGTAGGAATGGGATCACAACCCTCGGGCTGTTGACCCTCGGGTTCCCAATCTTTCTCCCGGATCGCCTTAAGTAATTCATCTTGTTGAGTGCCTCCTAAACATTGCCAGTGAGCAGCGACGGGGCATTTGAGGCTACAGTGTCTCGTTCAGAATATTTCCGAAGCAACATGCTACGGAATACAAACCATTGCACCCATCCACCCAGACTCAGAAACTTTTCTTCATCATCCGACCATTCAAAATCGTCGTCTGTGCTTCGCTTCCTTTTCTTGCCCTTACCCTTGGACTTTCTCCTGAAAGCCTCCAGCATCTGGTGAGCCGGCCTATCGTGACACTTTTCACAGACTTTACGGTGTACTCGTAGGACTTCACGGCCATCGTCATCGGAGAAGGGATCTTCGTCAATGCTCTTGATGTCTCTAACACGTCCGTACATGGGCACAAGGGATTGCGAGCGAGGAGCCTTCTTCTTCGGACCGAGTAACTTGATTCTCCGAGCATTTGCGGCAGGTTGTGCACCAGCGTAGTCGGCGTCAGAGTCGAGTTCTATTTCCATCACTTTCCGACTTCGCGTAAAACGCCTCCTCTGCGCATTGGAAGTCTCAAAATCTTCATCGGTGACGCTAGTGTCGGAATCGATTGTCAAAACCTTCCGCGACCTATTCTTTCGAGGGCTGAATGGCAGATCTCTGAGTTTTGGACGAACAGACACCCTGGTCTGTGAACGGAGTTTCTTGCCGTAATATTTGTTGTCATCCTCTTCGGTTTCCTCACTCTCCTCTGTGTAGCCCTCTTCCTCCGAATCTGGGACAATATCACCCGTGCCATTCTCAGAACGCGGTGTTTGGGAAATTCGGTCGCTGGTAATTCTGATTCTCACTTTAACGCGTGATAGAGGATGTATGTATTGTGCAGATGGGTCAAATGGTGCTAGAGTCCCTTCCGCTTTTTTCCTGTCTATGCCGAACGGATTAGAAACGCGAGAAAGCCTGTAATAAATTTCTTACTATATTTTTGAACCAGATCACCGTATTTTCCAGCAAAAGAGGGTGCCAGATACTGAGAAGCAATATATATATAAGCCATTTATACAATCAAGTCAGCAAAACTTTTAAACGCGTCAAACCTTATAAGCGATTCCACCATCATAGCGAGCAAAGTAATAATGAACTATTCCTTCACGGTATTCTCCAATGACTTCATCGACGCGCGTCTCGAAATCTGAGCCAAAAGAACTTTTGTTCATTGGCTTGTATAACAGCTTGTCTTGTGCAGACAATCGCGGAAGCGCGACGAAGACTTTGTGAGCAGGAGCTTTGAGTTCTACAGAGGGCGTCTTGAGAACAGGAGAGTCATTAGAAGGAGATGATAGTGGGGAGTCGTCGTCGATATCTAATAAGGAATCAGAAACCATGGTTCACCACACTCCCTTGGAGTTGTAACAAAAGGTAGCGCGGTATAAAAGACGGAACATCGTATTATGTAAGCATACAGTAGCCGTAATGTGGCTTTCCAGCATTTCTGTCTAACCATTCCAGACAATGCAGCGGCAATCTTTTTTCCGTTTCTGTTTATCTCGTGCGATGCAATTCGTCAAAAAATGACGGTTAATATGATGTCAATTTGAGCCAAGCTTGTGGCTCGTGAATAGAGCCTGCTACTGTACCTTTCCTTCCTCTGCCCTTTGGTAACGTACGTTCACAAATAAATACAAGACACAAAGTAAGGTCTAAGCAAAAAGCAGATTTGTGAGCCATTGCAGCCCAATTTTCCAGATGTCGCCGTGAAACAAAAGTAAATCGGCTCGTCGTCAATTCATCCCTGCGCTTGTAACATCGGTTTTTTGTGTCTCATCATCCCTATTCCTGCACAAATGATTGGCAGCCATTCAATGGCCCATTCCGCAAATTTCCTAGGCGTACTGCATAACATATTTTATTCGTCATTATTATTTTCTGTAATTTCCAATTCCCGTGTGGCCAGCATTAACAATTTCTGATCTCACGAGAAAAAAAGGCCTAAAAAATCGATTTCAAAAGGGCTTCTATTAACTAAAGGTAGAATGTGCTCCAGCAATTCTGTCTAACCAATGTTTCGCCATTAGCTCATTATGACCTTTGCAAATTGTCAAAAATGACGGTTGATATGATGTCAGTCCCACTTACTTAGACTAGTCGACTTACACAAAATGCATGACTTCTTTTAAGCCAAGCAATATCTGTGCAGAAATTCTGGTGGGATCAAATGAGTTAAGAAATACCTGCATTTCCGTCCCACCCATGGCGCCAAGGCCAGTCCCGAATCGTCTTCATTTCCTCATAGGTCATTGTCAACGAAGCCGAGACGACAAGAATTTGCGGAGCACGAGTGTTGTTCTGGCCAAGTGGAAAAGAACATCGCAAAGTTTGGGATATATAGCGTTAAGATAGAAAAAAAGGTCTGGAGACAGAGCAAAACAAATCATTGGCTTCGTACGGCGATCTCACTTAATATCAAATTGAAACAGCCACATCGACAAGTTGAATGACCCACCGATAACAAACGTCCATTCGGAGTTTTACCAAGATTGCTGAAGGCAGGAAAAAGGAGGACTTTATGACCGTTGGACGGGCCTCCATCATCTGTGGCGATACATGAAAAGTGGAATAGACGAGGAGTCGAAAAAACTAACTTGCATCGTGATCCCTAGACGATGGGTGCCTATGCACAGCAGAGAGAAATGAAAAATAAAATCCTACAAGTCCGGGGTTCCCTGGAATAAAAAGCAAGAGTTGATCTGGGATCGCGTCACTGTCTCTAGGGGACCACCACATCGATTGTGTATGAACTGCGCGTTGTAGCAAGGTAATTGTCGAGCATCTTTGGCAGATAAAGGCTGGAGAAAAGGAGGTATTGGCTTTGTTCCATGGTTTATGTAGTCAAAGATTTACAGTCACGCTTCCTTCCCCTGAATAATGATCAAATCCTTTTCTTGTACACCCAAATTAAATGTCTCGAGCTCTACAATATCCGCGCCATCGGTCTTCTTCTGTTACCAATGGAGCGCATTATAATGCTCAGCCGTCGTCAGCTCCTACGACGCGACCACAACAATTCGCGCGTTCTGGCTCACGACCCACCACTCCAGTTGGCTCATCAGAGAATACTTCACATGCTCCCCCAAATACGGCGCCGCTTGGCCCCTTTCGTCCTCAAAGATCTGAATTCAGAAACCGTAATGACTATCCAGCATCCGACCACACCGCAGCCTTTTCACAAGACCCATACAGGGGTAGTTTGGCAACGTCGCAGTCTGACTTTGTAGGAACGTCATACCGGAATTATCCTCCTACTGAAAGCAACACACCAAACGGATCTGCCCTCACACAGCGGGACCAACGACTTCGAAGTCCTGTACAAGACAATGTTGATCAGACGAGTCCAAATTCTCTTGCTTCTGCCTTGGCCGCTTTCCAATCTGCCGGGTCCCGGCGACGACAGATGACAGAGAATGACGAAGACTATCAATACCAAAAAGAGCGAGAACGCGAATTACAGGCAGAAAGAGTCAGGCAACAACGCATACGTGAAAAAGCACCTGGAATGAGAAGTAAAAATAATAGAGCAGGTGAAATTGATGGTGCGCGTTTACAAAATTATTCTTTCCGCACGCTTTCCATAACTAAAGGGTTCTTCCTTATCACAGCTGTCCTCGAGCAAGTCAAAGATGGTTGGGAATTCGTTATTGACCCTGATGTGTGCCATATCCTCTAACACTCAATTGCGGCTCACACTCGTTTTAGTTCAACCATGTAGATTTGGCACTTCAATTACTAGACAAGTCATCTTTAGGCAAGGATATGGAATCGTTCCATCGGACCAAAGATATGCTGTCGAAAGCGTTGAGAGGATCAGTTGATAGTGTGTTATGTTCGCTGCTTGTTTGATCGTTTTGGCCTTGACAAATTTTCAGAATACTACCAGGCATTTGCTGCTTCATTACCGCACCATACATCCATGCTCAGTCATCTAAATACTGTCCAAACTGAAATTGTTTCCGCTCGCTCCGCACTTCAAGAAGCCAAAGAGTCGTTGGGTGGTAAACGGTCCGACCTGGTGCAACTGTGGAGTCGTGGGCAAGTCCTGGAAGAAATGATAAAGACTCTTGACCAGATGTATGTGTGTTAACACAGAATTCTCCGCTCGCAGTTAAGAGTTTCATTCTCAGTGAACAGTTGAAAACTGTTCCCGACTTATTGGAAACCCTTATGTCGGAGAAGCGCCTGCTTCAGGCATCAATTCTTCTAGTACGAAGTCTTAAGATTATTAACAAACCGGATATGCATGAAATCGGAGCCGTGGCAGACTTGAGGAGTTATCTTGAAGCGCAAGAAACGGTTTCTTTTTCTCCACCATCCTTTTTCAAGATTTTCTAATGTGTTTACCCAGGCATTACGGGATATCCTTATTGATGAACTACAAAGTCATTTATATCTCAAATCATTCTGGTGCGAAGCCAGATGGGCAGCTTATGTACCAGGACAGCGAGACTGTGAGTTTCAGACGACTCCTAACATGCCTTGAGAGTCACGTTTACCTTTAAGTTCCAAAAGTTGAATTCGACAGCGATGCAAGCCACCGATTCCCAGAAGATCCCCTATTTTCCACAAATTCTCCATCTGCGCGGCAACAAAGTCGACTGACACGGTTTCTGAACGATCTGGGTCTACGACCGAATGAACCACATTACAACGTTAACGACAATAGTCCTACGCAAGGTGGTATAACCGGAACATCGTCAAGTAGCTCGATTTTTCTCAGTGCAGGCACTGCTACAGCACCTGTCATGTCCACCATTAATCCTGAAGCCGATTCTTTCATATATATTGAAACACTGCTTGAATCTTTGGCTGTTCTGGGAAAACTTGGAAATGCTTTGGATAGCGTCGCTCAACGTCTTCCTGGAGAGGTCTTCACTCTCGTTGAGGGGACGTTGGATGAGGTTGAAGAACGGGCAGAGTTGGTTAAGAGGAAGTCGATCGTGTCCCTAAATGGAACTCTCGCAAGGTCGGAAGGGGTTTATCTACTTGTTCCAGGCAGTTCTATCCCAGCGATGCCAACTATTGGGATGAAGAACTCCTTTCTGGTGTCCTCTACGCTTCGATTGTCAGCGCTTGAATCTTTATCTAAACGCGTAGACCACGAAATCCTGAAAGACTTATTTTGGACTTTGTATTCGAAACTTGTGGCCGTGGCCCAAAGCCTAAGAGTGGTCACTGAGGTGGCCAATCGAATAGGCTCGGTGGGACTTATGATGTGTCGGACATCACTTTTTTTGACTGATTTTTCGTAGAGACGGGACTATAAAGACTCTTCTGGAAGCACATTGTTTCCTCTTCAAGAGATATGGAATCATGTACAAGCTGAGGTAAGTGTGAAAACATTGGTTTGATCTTTTTCTTTCATTCTGTCTAGGTTCGGACGTTAATTCATGATTATCTTATCGACGAACAACAAGGATCTGCATCCGGGAGAAATCCGATTTTATCAATCAATGAAATTCTGCGTGATGGCAAGTTCAATCGTGAAAGGATCAAGGTCAGTTGGATTACTTTTTCTTCAAACTTCAACTCGATTTCTTTTTCGACAGCCCGTCTTCCGCTTCTCCGATACTGACTTGAAGGCGACGAACAAGGCGCTAAAACCCCACGAAGAGGGATTAAACAGAATACTGAAGGATACTATGCCAGGTCTGGCGCCAGGCGCTGCTGGTGATGTTGTGCAGACAATTGTTAGCAGCGTTACAGAAGAACGGTTGCTTGGAAGTGATCAGCATCATCGTCTCCTTATTCATCCTGATGCCTTCCATGTTACGGTCCTTTTTCAACCTACACTGGCTTTCCTTCACCGTGTCGTGGAAATTCTCCCCCCTGGGTTTCAGGCTTCGCAAACCTCAAGCTCTGTACTGGATGAGTTTGTACTCAAAGTATATCTACCCCAGCTGGAAGAAAAAGTCTTGGATTTGTTCCACGACGCTGTCACGGGTGAGATCCGACTATTTATACATAAAGAGATACTGAAAACAATACCTCAAAGGCCCAGAAGCCTTTGAACCAGATCCTATATCTCTTCGATTTGTGCCGGAGCCTCTCGCTAAAGTATATTCCACCTTTATTTTTGCGATACTTTTCTGACGATCCCAAATTTAGGCAAGCACTCATCTGATGGCTTTGATCAATTCGCTGTGCGCTATGATGAATACAAGTCCCTTCCATCGAGAGAATTATTCTCGCTTGATACTTGGAGTCGTCATCCAATTCTACCAACGATGTAGTGATCGATTCCAAGCTCTTACAATTGATTCAGGTGCTGAGTCGAGCAGAGGGCCACAAGTCGCACTCTCCGTTCAATGGGTTCAACGCCCCGAACTTCAGACATGCCTCACCGAACTCATAAATACAGAGGTGAGTTACTTGCTGACACAATATTACAATCCTATTCTAAGCCACTCTTCAGCCGACCGATCGGAATACGCGCCAGCAGATCTACCGGCAAGAAACCCACCTTGAGTTGGGACTCCTGGGAGAAAACACAGTAAGCAAGGAGGACCTCGTTGTATCTACCAGGAATCTGGCGTCACTGGCGTCTCTACAACGCAGCATGGTGGTTATCACTTAATTTTTATGCAAAACAATGCCTGATTTGACTGTAGTCGTGGTTCACGTCTGAGCTTAGTTCCCTAAAACCTCCACACGAAGAAAGTTCAAGCGCCTTGTCTCCAACATCTGTCGAACTGATGACCACGATGACGCCAGCGATGCTCCCCACAGTGATGGAGCCAGTTTCGGACCAGATATGTCTCCCTCTGTCCCGCGAGATGGGCTTGTAGGTCTTTTTTCCCATCTGCCCCGATTGTTCAAACACCTCCAACTTTCAGGCGCTTCCAAGCTTTGCTGAAAACATATGAGCAATTATCTAATTTTATTTTGGACACTATCCGGCTTGATCTGCGCTGTCGAACCATTCATCACCTTGATTCTTCTATGCAGAATGTAAGTAGTCAACCTTTTCAATGAGTCAATCCCGAGATTTCACCCTTCCAGGGTACATACGATTCAAATTACGAACCAATCGAACCAGACCCTTACATTGTGGATTTAACTACGGAACTGGTGCAATGCGACGAGTCTATGGCCATTCATCTTCCGAAAAAGGAGAGAGAGTACGTTCAATTCCAATCTAACTTTGAGATCTGTTAACTCTTCGTCTAGATACGTTTTTACAGGGCTTGGCCATCTAATGCAGCATATGTTAATAACGAGTGCAAGACATCTACGTCACCCTAATACGTTCGGTATCAAGAAGATTCTGCGGAATATTCTCGCACTACAGCAAAGTGTCAAGGCGTTGACAGAGGACACGGAGGACGCAGAATTTGAGCATGCGAAGGAATATTTCTCCCTTTTCTTTATCTCACCCCAGGTAGGAACTATTATTTGGGTTGCTTCTTTTTGACTGATACAAATTTATGTCAGGAAATGCTTGACGGAATCCGGAAAAAGCAAGTTTTCAGGTTTGAAGAATACCAGACTATGCTTCATTTGCAATGTGGTGTCGATCAAGGCCAGGCAATTGACCGCAACTACAGTATGTATTTAATAGACCTACAGTGCCTGGATATGGAGGGGATGGACGTTGCAAGATAGACCTAATTATCATCGTTGCTAATCTCGATACCTTGTGAGCGACTGTCGTACTTAAAGACAGCTGGCTTTTGGATCCAAGCAATAGTTGTAGAATCTGCCTCTGACATGTAGGCAAGGGTTCTCTGGTAGGGACAAAAGGAACGTGATGAGATCTGAACACCGATGTTGCCTCCCGTCCCTTTGTAAACGAGACACGGCAAACGTGACAAGAGCCACCTGTATCTTCTCCGGATCCACCTTGAGGGATGCCTATCGAATGAATCTGTTTGACTCTGGTTTCCGAACAATTCCACCTTGCATTCTCTTCGAGTCTTTGTCGGGCCTCTATATAACTCTCCCACAGCTTTCTCTGCCTTGTGGAAAAGGTTCTTTTTTCGGATGTCGAAATCGAGAAGAATGTTCTCCTTATTCCTTGTTCTACTTTCCATTACCTGAACGGCAAGAGGCGGAAGCAATTTCTTCGTCTCTGTTCTAAAGAATCGTCGTCGGATATTCACTTCACGGCGTTTGCTAAAAGGACCAAATATGCGTGCCTCTTCTGAAGCGGGGTCGGCGCGAGCTGGCAGGTTGCGTGGTCTGTCAATATCTTTTTTACTTAAAGGTTTTGTCGTCCTCGAATGCGGGCTCATTAAGAGAGCATTCAATTCGGGTGATAGCAAAGGAGGTCGTGAAGAATCGTTGCCAAATATAATAGGATTTGGCAAAGGTCCTTCGGGATACAGGATTGGCTATGACCAATTCTATTAGTAGGTCGAATGGAACACAAAGAAAAACACACCTCAAGTATCTCCCATTTCAGTTTTCCCTTCCTTCCATATGCTAAACTTAATACATGTTGGAAGGATGTGACGTGACCCCCATTGGCCTTCTTAAGTTTCTTGATGCCCTAAGGACCTTCCCTTCAACAATTCTGCACAAGAACACCCAGAAGTACATACCTTCGACACAGTCTTTATATTCCTTGCACGTAGACTAGGTCCGTTGAAGGATAAAATCTTCTCAACATCATCTCGCGCTTTGATGGCAAAAAACTGACTGATATAACGTCGTAAGACTGGAAATCCTTACTGACGTGTCACTCACCGCAAATAAGAATATGGAAGTTTTCTAATTTGACGCAAATAAGACCTGTATAATGCGACGATTGTCCTAGATGAGGTTTCAATATGCATTCTGGTAGGATCCAAATTTAGACCCTGAGATTACATATGCAAGACGATAAGATGACCCAAAAATTAGTTTAGTTTACACCCGCATTCAATGGTTGGTGTTTTATAAGCAATTGAGAAGCAACGTTGCCCTTATTTTCCCTTGCAGTCTCCAAAAGGTCGTGGCACCAATTCCAGCGGTTTAGGAAGGGCAATAATTAACAGGAAAGTCAAAGACGCACAAAGATCCCAACAGTCTGGGTTGGTCCGTATTGACACTTTTCTCTATTCCAAGATCTTTGTTAATATATCAATCGTAGTTTACCATTGATTCTGATTCCTCGAGGAACTTGAAGTCAATCACACAAGAAAGAGACCTTGATGAATTCCTGAATACTGCTCAACTTGCTGGGACAGAATTTACAGCAGGTGAATCCATCCATCAATCCTCGGAATTATTCTGATACCAGTATAGAAAAGAGGAATATCAAAGTCCTTCCCCAGACCATTACTCTCGCCCACAATCCAAATTTTTTGTCTGAGGTGGAAGAAAGGAAGACACTTGCAAAGCAGCGAGAAAACAAACAGCGATTGAGAGTTCCGAGGCGACCTCCTTGGAGGAAGTCCATGACTCTTGCGGACCTGGATAGACAAGAAAGGGAGGCCTTCCTTGAATGGAGACGTGGCCTTGCAGAGTGAGCCGTATTTCACGTAGGGTTGAACGATAACCTTGATGTACAAAGGTTGCAGGATCAGGACAAATTTCTTCTGACACCATTTGAGCGGAACCTTGAAGTTTGGAGGCAACTCTGGCGTGTTTTAGAACGGTCACATCTCATCGTCCAAATTGTTGATGCCCGCAACCCTTTACGTTTTCGATGTGAAGATTTGGAAGCATATGTTGCAGACATCGAAGGAACCGAGGGAGCAGCTGGGACTGGCAAGGGAAAGCGACGCAGCATGCTTCTTATCAACAAGGCTGATCTTCTCACTGCAAAACAGAGGTATCTATTTGAGTATCCTTTGCAATGTAAACTCATATTCCCGATATCAGAGTACAATGGGCAGACTATCTCGAAGAACAAGGCATCCAATATGCATTTTACTCTGCTGCCAATATTTCTGCTATGCAGGAGGCACGCCGTACGGCTGCAGAAGTAAATGGTTCTGGCGGAGACAAAGCCGATACGATTGACATCAAGGAGTTAGAAACCAAAATGGTACCACTTTCCGAGCGTCAAGGCGTGCACTCGACAGACGAGTCAGAAAGTGATGAAGACGAAGACGACAATTCATATTTTTCAGCAGATGAAGGGGAAGGTGTCGAAGATCCTAGGGCAAAGGTTTTATCTGTAGACGAGTTGGAAAGGGCATTTATCAGGAATGCCCCTGAACTTTCAGGTGTGAACCTTGGCAGAGCTGGTGTCTCACTCCTAACGGGATTACAGAATTTCCAGATCCTTCCAGTATACCAGCATCAAAACTCGTTGTCGGATTGGTTGGGTATCCTAATGTTGGGAAGTCGAGTACCATAAATTCTCTTTTAGGAGAGAAAAAAGTCAGCGTTTCCTCAACCCCGGGGAAGACCAAGCACTTTCAAACAATACACCTTTCCGATTCCATCGTACTTTGTGATTGTCCTGGACTCGTCTTTCCTCAATTTGCGACGACAACAGCAGATCTCGTCTGTGATGGTGTCTTGCCCGTTGACCAGCTGCGGGAGCACGCAGGCCCAGTGGCTTTAATCACGAAGCGCCTGCCGAGAGAGATTCTCGAGGCAACGTATGGTTTGACGATCAAGACACTAAGCGTTGACGATGGAGGGGACGGAGCCGTTACTCCTGAAAATTTCCTCGTCGCCTATGCAAGTGAGTTATGTGTTAGGTGAATGAGGATCAATACACTGATAATGTGTGTAGTTGCTCGTGGCTTTATGCGCTCGGGTCAGGGAAACCCTGACGAAGCACGCGCCGCACGATATATCCTTAAGGACTATGTCAATGGAAAACTGCTTTTCTGTCACCCTCCTCCTGGTGTGCCAGAGGCGTATTTCAACCAGCCCACGTACAAAAACACCTTATCGCGATTAGCGAGCAAGAAGCACGCGCCTCTTACGCGAGTTGTGAAGGACTCTGACACATTTGTCCCATACGATACGAGTATGGTATTGCCCACCAGAGCAGGGGGAATAAGATCCCGCAAAATTGACCAAGAATTTTTCGAATCGAGCCATTCTGTTCGGAGCTTTCTTCCTTTCATGCAGCAAAACGGAAAGGAGTTCTCGAGGACGACTTTATATCCTCATCAGAACTCAGTCGCCTCAGATGGAACACCGATTGACCCAGATCAAGCAAGATCGCTTTCCCTAATGAAGCCTGACACTAGTAAGAGACACAAGAAGACGAAACGAGTGAAGCAGAGGAGTGGTAAAGGTTACGATGTATAAATTTTTATCATAAATAAATATCGTCGTAATTTTCCTATAATGTAAAAAATTGCTTCTTTTGGACATCTAAAAGATAAACATGTAATTACACATAAATAGATGTCAATTTAGGTCTTTCTTACACCAAATATCGAAGTTCTACAAGCTTGAACTTGCGATATGTCTGCTTCATGTAGGAGGCCTGCTCAAGGACATTTACGTGCAGATTTCTTATACTACCATTGCTCAAGCTCGCCACGCTCTTCGAGTAAAGAATACCAATTCAGGGTCAATTGATTCGGATTCGGATATATGCGCAAAATTAATCACAACACGTAATGGTCGGAAAGAAGGTTGGTGCTATACTTTGCAACCAGCCACGAGATTGAAAAGCTCGTCAATTGGTAGCTATTTTGCTCTCGTTTTCTAAGCCGGCGATAATTGGTCGAAATCCTGCGCTATGGTTCGAATCGCGAATGTTCCACGGCTGAATGTGACTAATTGGGTTTCGGTCTAGCTCCTATGTCGTAAAAGATACCCTTGTATCTGGAGTCCATTGCAAACTATATGCGTACGCTCAAGTATACTTTTACAACTAACTTGGTTAAGCAAAATGTGACGCATAGAGTCCGCTCACCGAACGGAGGGGTTATTATTTCTTGTCAGGTAACGCAACTACCTATATTCATACACTTATGACGACGGCTTTAAGTGACATAGGACGTATCTCGTAACGGTATCACCCTCAACGGAGATCCCATCAGGAAAACAGCTGTAATTGTCATGGATGGTGACGTTATCCAATTGCCGAACGACCTTCGTGAGTCGCATATTCGTAATATTCAGTAGAACCTGATTAGTCCTCTAGCATTCACTTGCGTAACCATCTGGAAGAAAACGTCAGAAAAGATGACACTCTTTGAGCCGACTCCACCTTTGCAACCCGCACAAAAGGTGTCTTATATTTCTGCTTGCGCCAGTACACTGAGACGATGTTTTGTTAGTTAATTGGCAATTACATTGTTACCTCGCAATGCCTCGGCACGGGGTCATTTGCTACGGTTCACCTTGCTTTTGACCCAGCTCACCATCGCCAAGTAGCTTGCAAGAGCATTCGCACGAAGCGAGATCGCGATGTCAATCAAGTCCTGAAGGAAGTCAGGATCTTGATGACGCTAAAGCATGTGAGGTTTTAGAATGCATGTCGCTTTCATCCCTTATATAAGCCCACAGCCTAATATCAATGAAATATATGACACCGAGGAGAACGAGAAATTCATGTCGGTTTGATCTTGAACCACATAGCATTCCACATGAACGCGGCTGATGAATGATCGTCTAAAGTCATATCTTTCTTCAGCTCTGCACTGGTGGGGATCTTTTCACGTACATCACTCACGCTGTTGGATCAGGCGATAAGATATGTGAGGCTGAAGCCAAGTACATCATGTATCAGTCACTCGAAGGCCTCAGATACTTGCATGACAAGTCGATTTCTCATCGAGGTGAGTTAATGTTCGTAGTTTTATTCTTTCTTCTTATCTTGTCGCAGATCTCAAGGCACTTTTCCCTCGTTATCCCCATATTTCAAAACCTCTGATTTATTTTCACAGCCCGAGAATATTCTGCTGCACTGTCCAGGACCTTATCCTCGAATACTAATTGCAGACTTCGGTCTTGCCCGCCCGAACTCTTACCAGGAGACATTCAACGTTTGTGGCACTGTCTCTTACCTGCCGCCCGAAGGTATCCTTGCATTGGACAACAAGCATCTAGGCTATGTCGGGTATGAAATTAGTTTTGATCAATATAACCTTTACAGTGAACATTTTACTTGCAGAATGCCTTCTGACTGTTGGAGTGCCGGTGTTATTCTATACATCATGTTGGCGTACGTTTAAGGCATTCGAAGTTTTCTCAATCATCTTATAAGCTCCTCTGTCCGATTGCAGCGGCTGTCACCCATTTGATTATGAACGCCGTCCATCAGTAAGTTGTAACACCGGCGAAGGCTCGACCAATTGTTCCCAGTATGCAGTGGTACCTCATTCTCAAGCTGATGTCAGGCTCAAGGAGAGGATTGTTCGGGGAGAAGTTGAATATTTCCAGGATCCTTGGATGCAAATACCTGATGGTTTGTTCATGCAATTCTGCAGCTAGGTTCTGTTAACCTCCGGTTCTACCCATTCAGCACAAGATTTAGTCGAGTCCTTGTTGATTCGTGATCCTCTGCTACGCGCAACTGTACATTCGGCCCTCAAGAGTGACTGGATACTATGCGAAATAGACGACTTGGAGGCATTGTATCGCTTCCGTATTGAAGTTTAGCCATCGCTTAATCTGTCTGCTAACTTTAGCTCAAGGTTGATGGAGCCTTTTAAAACTTACAATTACATTATCATAGTGATGTTACGCGGACCGAATTAATGTGTTTTATGTATTAAGCCTTCAAGAAATTCGCGTGGACTGAACTAGCCGTTAGATCACTGTCAGGTCATAACTTAGGAACATACAATGAATATGATCAGCAGCAAAGGTAGAGATCTACAAAACTAGCGTGGATTATCCTGCCCCAGGGGTGAAAAAAGGTTACATACAAAGTGGTAGCTGTGATCATAACCAATTTGGCTCCTGACTCGGACTTGAAATTCGTCATATCCAGTATCCCGTGCGGCTTTCAAGAAGTTTTCTGGAAGTAGTTGGCCTTGCTTGAGAAAATTATCTTCAGTTCCCTAATCAGAAGTGTCAGGCAGTTAATTCGTAAATGAGACCCACGGAATGCGTACATAGTCAATCAATATATGAACATGCCCACTAGCTTTGGCAATGAGATCTGTGGCATCATACCTACCCGATGCCTCCTGAACTCCTCCCTCAAGGTAGCCTTTGAAAGCTTTCTCTCCCCAAGGACATTTCGTGGGATTGGCTATAGGTGCGAATGCTGAGGCTGATCTATATTTTCTAGGTTTTGACGCAAGATATAAAATGAGAGCTCCGTGTCCACCCATACTATGACCGAAAATTGATTGGCGTTGTAAGTCCTTTTATACAGACTCAGTAGTTGCTGGACGGTCTCGGCATTACAACACACACAATGGGCAGTCCAGCGGCCTCAATGGCCTGGGGAAGCTCTTCCGTAATGTATGTCGCCATATTGTAGTGCTTGGCATATTTTGGATTTGTGGCATCCAGATAGAAGCCGGCGCCGGTGCCAAAGTTCCAATCGTCTTCTTCACCTTCGATGCCTGCACCACGGGGGGATGTGTCGGGAAATATGATGGAAATGCCTTGAGAGGACGCAGGGCCGAAGAATCCACCTTTCTGTGCGCTGTATCTCCGTTTCGGTAAACCATCGACTGATATTTACTGGAATATGGGCCTCACCCGTTATCTTCGGTGCAAGTCAACCCCGCCAGATAAAAGAGAATAGGTACTTTTGTTTTTGCGCTTATTTCTGGAAGAAAGATGTTGAATTGAGCATAGAGACCGCCAAGAGCGTTCGACTGTTAACGCGAATCTGTCTTTGGAACTTGTAAAGTTTGAAACGTTTTACCTTAAATTTATACTTGACGAGTTCTCCTTGAAATACTTTGGTGGCAGAGATTTTCTCTAGAGTTGGCACCTCCGACATCGTGCAAAGAAGGAAGTAGGAAGTTGAGAAGAGTGTTGATTGTGAAATAATCTTATCTCTCGGAGGACTGACGCACAGAATCCCGATACAGGCTCAGACCTTCTTCTGATGGATGCGAAGGAGAGTGATTCCAATTTGCTCTTTATCCTTCTTGGTGTCTCTATTGTATATATCCTCATTAAACGCACTTGGTTCAACCAATTACCTACTGTACGTGCGAGCATTCTGGTCGTTGACTTCCATTCTCAAGTTTCTCGGCGATAAGCTCAAGCACATCCCTACTTTCGGATACCAAAGATACCTTTTGTCGCATTTTGACGCGTTCAAGTTCATCTTTAATGGCCCAGTGCTTCTTCGCGCGGGTTATGAAAAGGTCTGCTTCTGGTGCATTCCAACCACAACGAGTTTTATGATAGGCAACTAATAGCATCGACCTGGAGCTTTCAAAATTGCAACGTTGCGTCGGTGGTTGGTGGTGTTGACTGGGACACAACACATCGAGGAACTTCGAGTAGTTCCTGAGGCAAATCTATCTTCCTACGAAATGCAAAACGAGGTGCGCCGGTTGTATCAAGACATTCGAGTGTTGCATCTAACTTGCTTAGGCAGATTTCCAATTGTACTATTCAGGCCATTGCCCTTCATCGTCTGGTGACCTCGAGACTTTGACTAGTTATCTCACCAAGACCTTACCCTACATGTTATCTGACCTTCGAGAAGAGACGATACACATCTTGGATAGTTTCCCTACAAATTCGACGGGTAACTTCACTTTTCGATGATATCAGCAATGACCTGATGATGATGATATATCTTGAGATTGGACGGAAACGGATCCTGTTGATTTAGTTCTTCATGTTATGGTCGCAGTCAACAACCGCCTTTTCTTCGGTTTGCCACGGGGTGTGTTCCTAACGCAAGGTCTGAGTAACTTGTTTAATTACTGACTCATGTCGACTCCAGCTCGCGATGTAAATTTCAAGACACTGAGTATTCTGATTGCCCAGGATTTTTTTAATGAACAGTACTCTACCTTCTCTCAATTCTTTCCTGGTTTCAAGTCATCGTGAGCATTGCAATCGAATATGTTCTTTTATTAACCTTTTCTTGAAAGTCTCTTCACATATTTTTTGCGCTCCCGTCGAAACAAACGAAACTTCAGCAAGCTGTTCGCATCAATGATTTGTGGACAAACCAGTCATGTAGCGTCAGCTTCCAACAAAATTGAAACCCTTCATGTGTGTCCTTACATACACTCTGAAAATGCTCGTTCGTCTGAAAATCCGGGGCTGATGCTCAGCGTGATATACTTTCTTGGGTCCTCAAGTATGGGTCGAATGTCGAACGTGTTTCAAAGCTGCTGGAACTGCATACCATCGCGACCGATTCTCTGCTGTTGGTAATTAGAACGCCTCTTCGACTCTGTCTTGCCCCCAGTGTTAACAATGGCGCAGAACTTTTTACACATTCTATATCACCTTTCCGCAAACCCAAGATGTGCGCCTCCTATAAGGAAAGAAATTTTGGCTGTAGTTTCAAGGGAAGGCTGGACGAAAGCCTCACTGGACAGAATGCACAAATTAGATAGTTTCGTGAAGGAATCTTTGCGAGTCAGTGGAGTCATGTCTGGTTCGTTCCCCATTCCTTCGTCGATTTCGTATGTTCAAACTTTACTTTTACAACTGTGCCAGTAAATTCATTGCGTAAAGCACGTTACGATACCACCCTTTCAGATGGAACCCTTATACCTAAAGGGGCTGTCGTCTGTGTAGCTGCCCTTCCACGACATCTGGACGAAAACATTTATGGACCACCGTTATCTTCCGCAGAGTTCGACGGCTTCCGCTTCTCCAACATGTACGAACAATTGGTCGAGGAGTATGCCGACCCCCGACCGAGCTGGACAGCCTCACCTTCAGCAAATGACAGCAGCGACAGTGGGGCTATTCGAGTCGGGCCACGCTTTCAGGTTGTAACGACGACGGCAGACTACCTTGCCTGGGGGTATGGACATCACGCGTGTCCAGGGAGGTTCTACGCCGCGATGGTGATGAAGCTTGTGTTGGCTCAGATGGTGATGGGATATGACATTCGGTTCGAGGATGGGCATAGGCCTAAGGATATCTGTCGTAATACGAGGAGGTTGCCAGGGCTTGGAGTACGAGTTTTAGTGAGGAAGAGGTAGGGTTCTGCGTTTTTCTTTGGATTGTCTAGGAGTTATTTGTCATTCACCTAGTGTAAACGTATGCTATCATAATAACTATTCGTTAGCTATCAACCTCAGAATACTCACACTTCACTGCTCTTAAATAAATAAATGGTTTTTCCCCTGGGGACAGACGATGCAACGTCATGGCAATCTGAACATAAATTGAAAGCTGTATTGCTTCGTGTCAGGATCCCAATGCGACCAGTTCCAATAACCCGCATCGTCTGTTTCATCCTCTAGCTCTCGAGCTGGTATTCGAAATGCGATTGTTTCGTAGGGTTCTGCAGCAACCTATATTTGAATCAATGAATGATGGAACGGCAAGAAAATTACCAAAGAAAACCTACAGTGAGATATTGGAACGCCTTGTTGGGGGGCTCCTTCCTTTGTTCCCAAGCACTCATAAACCGACGACGAGGTAAAATACCCTGCTCAATTTGAGGAAGATGAACCTGAACCATCATACCCTCTTTTCCTGTATTCGTGTCTCTTACTTTGGTCACCCGGTATCCAGGCCGTCCAATCTTTAAGAACACCTTCTTTTGTGTGGTGCTGGTTTGTGTAGGCGCAATCGCAAGCTGCGTTTCTTTTGCATCACGAGCGGCACGACGAGCGAGATTTGTCTGATGCTTCTTTCCCTGCGTATGAGCCAAGTATGAACCTTCGGTTGTGTGCAAGGTCGCACACAAACGGCACTCAAAATGGCCAAGGTGATTTTGGTAGATGTACGGATCCTATGGGAAGGGGGCGAGTTGCGTAACTTTGTTGCAATGAATAGTAGACAACGCTCACTTTTGCAAGGTCAATTGTCTCCAAAGCAAGCTTTTTCTGTCGTTCTCGCCTATCCACATTGGTCTCTGAGGCTTCTGCAACGCCGCCGCCACCAAACTTTGAACCGACTCGATTCTGCATGAAATGGTCTCAGTTATAGTATCAGCAAGTACAAGTCAATTGCGTTTTTACCTATTTGAGCATCAGAGTTTGATTTCAACTAATTACTTACAAGGAAAAGGAATGACGCAAAATCGGTTCCCGGGCCGGGTCTAGTATCTAACTACCAATTGTTTTCAGAATTACACTATTCAAGACAGAAAGTAAATCATTCGCTTGACAAGAAGGCTTCATTCGAAAGTTGACTTATACAATCGATCCTTATGGGCACTGACACAGCGGCGGAAATGTAGCTCGAATTCATCACCTTGTCGGTCCCACCCATGCCTCTGCTAAGAAAGGGTATATTCACAAACTTTCCAGCGGGAAAGAGCAGCACTCGGCGATGAAATACCTTCTTTGCCCTTCACGTCTCTGCCCATGGTATCCAAAGTTGTGTATCAGGGGGTGTTGCACGTGCAAAGTGAAATTGGTCGGAAGAATGAATGTTTTTTCATTACGACTATACCATATCATCATACCAACCATCTGCATGCACGTTCTTTTCGTTTCTACGCCAGTGCGTAGTAAATCTTTAAAAAAAATAGTAGATCTGGTATGGTACTATACGACATTACGATCCATGGTTAATCCGGGACGGAGATGCGTTTGGAACAACGCTTGGTTGGGAAGTACTATCAGGAGGTGATTCTGCTTGTTCTGGAGCAACAAGACGAACAGGTGAGACAGGGACATTGGTTAAATTTGCTTCATCTTCATCTTCCTCTTCATGCTCTTTCCGTGGTTCCTCCAAGGGTCTATCGCTGGGCTCTGCCTCAAAAGGCTCTAGCTCATAATCTTCCCTTATGTTGACGTACTCGTGTCTGGAGGAACTGGTTTTTCTTCGGCTTGAATGTTCTCCATCCTAATCGGAGACTAAACCTTAGTATAGTTGTTTATTTTAAAAAAAGCGAGAGACAAACATTGTGAGTGGGAAGAACTTGGTCCTCTTCACGTCGAATGCGAGGCGAGTGCGGGCAATGCGATAGGGGGGATTCCAGGGTGGGGTAGTACTGGCGATAGGAAAAATATGCAAACAGAGTACCGACTGCCGAACCAAGGAGGACATCATGCCAGTGATCTGCCCAAAAAAAAAAATTGAACACAGAATTACCAAAAAAGAAAAATTGAGGTGTACGGCGATAGTCCATGGTGCGCGAGATGGCTACAAGTGCGGCTCCCATAAATGGTGCAACTGCGAGCCAGGCTTTACTCTGAAAACAAGAGATCAAAAAGCTGTTGCAAAACGAAACGAAGGGGGGAGAGAGGGAACCATACGGTGTGACCGCGCTTATCGAACAGATGCAATTTTCCGGCGAGATAGAAGGAAAGAAATCCAAGTCCTGCAAAGGACACTGAAAGAGTTGGAAATTAAAATGCAAGCCCCGAAAAGTTCAAGGAAAAAAAAAATATGACGTGCAGCTGGAATGGCCGGAGAAGCAACTTCGAAATCCATCGCGCATAATGCCGGCATCTGTCTGAGTGCAAATGGCTGAAGTTGTGAGGCCGTAAAGTGGATCGCTGAGACCAGCTGGGGGGTTGCAACGGCTAATAATGTCTATATAACACAATGAAATATATAGATAAATGAATGAATGAATCGGGCTTTCGGAATGCCTACCTGGACGAGGTCTGCCGATGGTGATCTTGACAATTTGCGTAAAGGCACCGGTTATCGAAAGGCCAAGAATGACTAGAAACGAAGGTTTAATTGTAGGTGTGACGAAAAAAGAAATATGTACGCGTACGGCCAAGTGTACCTGCAGATGAGTATTTAGCGGTGGAATCGAATGTGATGACGGTTGGAGCATACTGTTATGAAGATCCCACAAAGAACGAATAGTAGCAAGATTGATCAAGGGCATGAGAACAAGAGGGGCTACAAAGGCGATGATATAAAGATATGTATTCTGGGTTGAAATGAGGTAGTTAGCAATTTCGCCAGGGAGAGAGAAAAAGGAAACAGCGGACACACGGGTACGCGTTCATGAACGGCATAGCTGTGAAACCAAAGTGTCAAGTAGGAGGTCCGGAGTATAAAATGGTTTATCAAAGCACTAACGGGTAGCGTAGACTGAGAAGAAATGATATCAAACTCTTTGTTCACAAAAGGCAATTCATTATCAAGAAACTCACGAAGTATCTTCCAAAGAGAACGCCCTTCGGAAACCTTCCACCTTATTCAACATGAAGAACAATACACTTCGAGGAGGGGAGGGGGGGGGGCGAATTAGTGCGCAATTCCCCTGCAAGCATTTCACAAACGCACGCTAGCAGAATGGTCAATATCCTGCCAAAATTTTTGGAAAGGCGTCAATGGTTGAACCACGAAAGATTATTATGCGTACCAGTCAGGAAGATATGAGAAAACTAGTTTTTTGCGTCTTATGCTCGACATGGGTTGATTTTTTGGCATTTTAGAAGTGAAGGTTGTTGTTGTTGGAGCCCCTCGAGGTGAGGTGACGCCTTTATATTCGGGGGCAGGACACAACGATAAACAACCATAATGCTGCCGCAGAGCCAAATAATTGATCAGCACGCTCGCGGCTCAGGCTTTGATCAAAAACCGACATGGCCGGAGGCACAGATATCGATTGGCTACCTGGTAAGCTATGCCTGACTTGTGTGTGTGTGTGTGCTGCGCACACTGCTTATCTATATCCATATTTTTTTTTTGGGGAGAATATGATACCTTGCTGCGAAAAGTGGCGTCAACGGATGAAGTAGAGTCCGATTCCATTTTCCCAAATTAACCCCTTCATGACGCTTACCTTTTTAACCTAACCTAAATGGCCCTCCTCCTCCCCAGGTCCGAATGGGAACATTTGCGCGATATTATAAAGTGCAAAATACAGCAGGTGGATTAGATCCTTGTCGTAACGTATTGTTCTGACTGTTCGTTTTTTTTTTCTTTTTTTCTTTCTTATTACCAGAACATCTCACTGTTCTTGACAACGACACAGCAGCCTCCTCTGCCTTCGTCTTGTTTGCCTGTTCAGACTGGAAATGGTGGCTTGAAACTGCCGCCTTTTCCACCTAGGGTCCAACTTCATGTTCCTAAACCACCGGTGTGTTATATGGATGAAGACCAGGCGAATAAGATGAAGGAGAGCATATTTCAATTGTTGCATCAGTTTGAAGGGTATGATTTATTTGTTTGTTTTCTTTTTCCAAAAAGATTATTAGCTCAAATATCATAGGAGCCCCCCATTCACAATCCAGCGTCTATGTGAACTCTGTGTCGATCCCAAAAAGCATTACAATTCGGTAGGGAAGTATCTTCGCGCCGTTGAGAAATCCATCCTCGTCACCTCAACAATGGATTCGTTCCCTCCTCTCACCGAAGCCGAAGTTCTTTCGGCCGGTCGCAGTGCCATCACGCTCGGTTCGACACTCCAGTCTGCGCCCGGTACACCGTTGTTCTCACCCATTCCGTTTCTTCATGATGATGCACGACGGTCGAAATCACGAAGCCCGCCTCCTCTTCCTCCGATGGCGTCTCCTCTATCACTCAATGCTAACACCACCACCACCACTATCGTTGGTCTCGTCAAAGAAGAACCGGTAGAGCCGAGAGCACTCGGCTTGGTCGACGAGTTGGACGATCCCCGTCCTGGACACTTGAGCGATCATCCCGTTGCGCTGAGTTCGGTGACGACTTTGCCGGCTGATTCGTCGAAGCTGTTTTCCCTCGTTGGTATCAGCAGCAGCAGCAGCAGCTTGGAGCAGAGATTCGTGAAGGCAGGGGAATTGGAGAGTTCATTCC
>QDKV01005372.1_pt1 | contig 79742 bp, 100 predicted proteins | sample 1861101 | NCBI WGS metagenome assembly QDKV01 (sample SAMN04275158, study PRJNA302643) | Fungus metagenome, whole genome shotgun sequencing project. | isolation source: fruitbody | host: Mallocybe terrigena | place: Sweden | collected 2013
AGGGAGCCTATACATAAACGTAAACGTATACGGAATAAACCGTATAAAACGGTTAGCTAGATGGAACGGTTGGAGCCTTACAAGTGCTACCTACTCCAACCAGGTGTCGCTGGGGGTTTAATCGGTATAGGTGATGCAAGTCCTACTCACAAGAGCTCTAAACTGACATGATTTCTTTCAGTCAATATCGGTGTATTTGCCACTATGGGTCGAACTTTTTATGCCCAGCCTGAACTGCGTCGCAATACAAGTGCTATTTCTTCCGCGGTCGCTGCATCAATTGCCCTGCTTTCAATAGAAGGTTTCGCCGCAGATCGATATAGGAAAACTCCTCAAGGTCGAGAAGAAGAACGGAAGGCGAAGAAAGAAGGTGCCCTTATTTACCGTCATCTTCATGAACAGATTATGAGGCCGGGAGTACTTGGAGGTTTAGTGGGGCTGGGTATGTGCTTCCTTTGTTGTGTATTCTGCATTCCGTCTTGATATTCCCAGTCAACTCTGCCATTCTTGGTGCCCTCGGATATGTCGCATACTCAAATTGGAACAAGCCATGGGATAGGCGCGCAGTATCTGCCATCTCTGTTGGTCTGCTGACGATATGGGGTGGGGAAGGGTACGCATCAATGGACCTTATCTTTCTTCGTTCTTTGACTCTGATCATCCAGAATACTTGTCGAGAAGTTATCAAGCCAGTCCCGGAAGTAAACTGTATAAAATATTATGTAATAATAATAATCTCGTAAATGGCGCTTGCCGGAAATTTTAGACGAATCGATTGCTCACTTATCAAGTACCTTCATGTCTCGTTTTTTCAGGCAAGCAGGCGATTCTGACTCGGACTCGTCAGAGTCGGAGGATGAGCTCATGTCCAGCGAGGGCGAAGCCCCTCAGCGTCCCACAACGACAACTAAAACAGCAATGTCCCGTTTTCTGATTAACGCCGGGTCCGGTGAGAGCAGCTCGGAATCAGATGAAGAAAGCGAGTCAGAGAGCGATGGGGATGAGCAAGGAGACGAGGAAGAAAGTGATGAGGACCGTCCACAAGTTCGCATTCTCAGTGCCGTCGATAGGCGGTTGAAGGAAATGGAAGCAACTGGTGTGCTCATCGAAAATGCTCTGAAAATTAATGACTGGGTGGCAATTTCGAATGGTTCGTGCTCAGAACAGGGAAATTTTTATTTATCTCTAAAGTATTCATATAGAATTCGACAAACTCTTTCGTATGATCCAAAAGCAGCTCAGTATTTCTGAGCTGGTTCCCGTGTTCTTTATTAAATCGCTTGTGAATCTTGAAGCTTCGGTAAATAATACTATCCAGAAGGAAAAAGAGGCGAAAAAGAAGATGAACCCCTCCAACGCGAAAGCCCTTACGGCGATGAAACAAAAAATCAAGAAAGTCATGAAGGAATACGAATCAAATGTAAAGAAGTATCAAGAAGTGAGCGCATCGTTCGTGTCTTCATTTCAATTCTCATTGGATCGGTAGGATCCAGAGGCCTTCGAACGGGATTACCTTAATCATCTGGCCAGAGATAGTGGCGGTACGATTGAGGCTGCACCTGCTCGCAGTGGGGCAACGGGGATTGCTAACGACCAGGTCGACGATTTTACCACTGTCGGCAGAGGAGGAAAAGCAACGCAGTTCACATCAGAGGGCATTTTCAAACATTTGAAAGCCGTGCAGGACGCACGAGGGAAGAAGGTGAAATTTTCACACTTAGAAGTTTTTGTCAACTAATGTTGTCATATATAGAATACTGATCGTGCCGAACAAATTCGTATACTTGAAATCTTAGTCGACATTGCATCTACAACGTATCAGCGCATTCGAGTTCTCCTGGCATTAATATCAGCTCGGTTCGACTACAACTCCTCTGTCTCAAGTTACATGCCCACTGAACTATGGCTTGCTGCGCAACGGGAGGTAGAACAACTTGTCTCTATTGTTGCCGCAGATTCAAACTACTCCATACAAGAACTCACGGAAGACTATGATGAGTTGACGGAGCGTTCACCTGCAACGGAGAAAGGCGTCGTTCGCATCCGTGGATCCATTATCAGCTTCATTGACCGACTTGACGACGAATTTACCCGCAGTTTACAACACGTTGACCCTCATGGAACCGAATACGTGGAACGATTGAAGGACGAAAAAATTCTATATTGTACGATATGTCGCGCGCAAGCATTCTACGAGAAGACTTCTCAGAGTGACCCTCTTGTTAGGGTAGTCATGAGACGACTTGAGCACATTTACTCCAAGGTTGCTTATTTTTTCGCTCTTCCCTCCTTTATCTGACTTTCCATGTATTAAGCCGGATGCCGTTGTACATGCGTTGGAATCTGCGGCAGACATCTCAGATGTCAAACCAAGAATGACCCTTGAGAAACAAAAGAGTACCATCGCCCTGGTTCATTCTTTATGTGTTCATCTTTACAAGTCTGGGAATTCGTTGTTGCGCACGAGAGCAATGCTCTGCCACATTTATCACCATGCGCTCCAAAACGATTTCTACACTGCAAGGGATATGCTTCTTATGTCACATCTTCAAGAGTCTATCCATTCCGCTGATGTCGCGACGCAGATTCTGTACAATCGCACCATTGTTCAGCTTGGACTTTGCGCATTTAGATCGGGATTAATCAAAGAATCTCAAGCAATCCTTCAAGACATTTTCACAACACAGCGTGTAAAGGAGTTACTTGCGCAGGGCGTCCATCAACAGCGCTTCCAGGTCATGAGTCCGGAGCAAGAGAAGACAGAGAAGCAGCGCCAGCTCCCTTTCCACATGCATATCAACACCGAGCTTTTGGAGGCCGCGTTCCTGGTTTCCAGTATGCTGGTGGAGATTCCGTTGCTCGCTAGTCTCGATTCCGAAGAACAGAAGCGAAAAGCAATCTCGAAGCCTTTCCGCCGCCTGCTTGACTTTGCCGACCGACAAGTTTTCACCGGCCCTCCAGAAAGTACCCGTGATCATATTATGCAGGCTAGCAAGGCTCTTCAAGACGGCGAGTGGGAGAAGTCATGCGACTTGATCCAGAACATCAAAATATGGAGTCTGATGCCCGAGGCTACCACTGTCAAAGACATGCTTGCAAAGTATGTGCTCTATTAACTGGAAGTATGTGTGGTCTGAATGATTTCCGCAGACGCATTCAAGAACAGGGACTGAGGACATATCTCTTTACTTATGCCCCGCACTACACCACACTTTCACTCTCGTTGCTTTCAAAAACATTTTCGCTTCCGCTCCGTAGCGTGACTTCGATAATCTCAAAAATGATTTGGAGCGAAGAATTATCAGCATCCCTTGATCAGTCTGCCGGTGTCGTTGTCTTTCAGCGAATCGAATTTTCCCGACAACAGCAACTTTCTCAGTCAACAGCTGACAAAATTGCTGCGATGTTGGACCAAAATGAAAAGGTTCTTGATATGAAATTGGGTGGAGTTACAGGATGGGTTGACAGGAGCGATGGCACTAAAAGTGAAAAACGTGGCGAACAAACTCAGGAACGTCGCGGTCGGGGCGAGCGCAGAGGTAAGGATAATAATTGCGATCATCAATTCGAAAGTAATGAAACTTTGGTGTACAGGAGGTGGTGCAAGAGGACGAGGCACTCGTTTCTCACAAGGTTTGGGAAATCAGATGCCAGGACACTCTAGCCAGCAGCGTTCAGGACAGTAGTATACTTCGGCCTCCCTTTACATTATGGATGTTTCTTGTTACCCTCACATTACAGTGAATGAATTTCAATACCACTAAAGGGGACTAATCCATCTCTGTCTCATCCGTCCCATCGGGTGTTACCATCCAATTTGAAACTTCCAGTTTCTCGCCTTTCAGGATTTCTGTAGTATAAATACTTAGCCATATGCGAATGCACGTTTTATGTGTTGAGACTTACCTCCTGCACCCACTTCATATCCTGCTTGCGTGACACAGCGTGATAACACTGCTTTGGTTCCCACTTGGGTGTTTTTCCCGAGTATGCAACCATCCAGCTTCACGCTGAAGAAAAATGAAACACAGGATAAAACCGACATGCTTGGCTTACCCGTCCTCGACTACACAGTGGTCCAATAGCACACAACTACTTATCTTGACCATCTTCCCGATGACACAGTGCCGCCCAATGACTGATCTTTTTATCGTTGCACGTTCACTAATCTGAGTGGATTTCCCAACAATAGAATCAGTTGAGATTTGTGCTCTTTGATCAATCAGAGATCGATCTTTGGATTCCGTTGGTAGGGCGAATGTGGTGCTGGCAAGAATCTACATTTTCCATACAGGAGCAAGCAGAAGAATGACCACATAAAAACATACCCGCCTATTCATTTCATAGAAATTTTGAAGGGTATTTATGCGCATTGGAGATTCCGGTCGGTCATGGACAAAAGCGGCGATTTTCGATCGGTGATGCTGATTTTTGCAAAGCCAAGGAAAAAATTCTTGTCGGATTGACGAAAACTCTACTTTCTCCTTCAGAAGATCAAGGACAACATGCCTACAGACGTAGACATGCGAATCTTCCAACAAAGACAACAGATTGGTTCGAGGAAACCTGCGAGAGGTGAGTCGAAAATAATGAATGGAACAATCTCCTTTCACATTGTCAGCATGGACATCCGTAGTTCTATATCATTTGGATTCCTATCACGGTCGTCTGGAGTATCAATGTGCAGCAGAGTTTCAGTCCGCGAGTCCCATATCATCGCTGAAGTACCAGAAGGCGAACCCCATTCTTCGACGAGTGACCCTTTTTCTGGGGGTCGAACAGAATACCAGCAGGTCGTAGCCAGAAAACCTTCGGACAAGGTTTCAACTCGGAACTTGTCGAGTAGAATGCTAAGCGGCAACGATGGTGGTGGTATGAAATCACAAGGCACGATTACAAAATCTTCGGAAATGCGAGGGATAAAGTGGCGAAGCAGAGCACACGTCCCATCATCGCCATCTTCACTGTCATCGAAAGTCTGAAGCTCGATTTTTAATGAAGTGGGTGCGATATTGGAATGTATGTGGTGATAAATTGAAGAATGTTGTCTAGTCGGGCAAATGAGCAGGATATCTTATCAGAGACGTGCAAAATCTAAATAAGCTTGGTGGTTGAGGATTGTGATGAATACGTACCCTTTATACCAGATTGTTCCAACCAACTCAGGACATATTCAATCAGGGGTCTATTGCCGACAGATAAGAGCGCTTTTGGACAAGGTTCGTCGCCATAATCGGCGGTAAGAGGAGCAAGCCTGAATCGAGGTAATCAGGATCAAGGAAATATAAAGGATGTTAACAAGGATACCCGTCCCCAAAGCCTGCCAGAACAACTGCCAGAAATTCTCTCTTAGCCACATCCTGTTTAACAGAGTCTAAATCCATAGTTGGAGGTTGTAGCAACCACAGAGCCAAATCGGAATGCTCCTTTATTTGTTGCCGCAGTCCACCATGACCTCTTCATCACGGGCTGACCTGCGTATTTTGGAGAGAAAGTCTCGACCCACAAATCTGAGCGGGGTCAAAATTTATCTTATTGCATACAACATTCTGTCCACCCTAGGATGGGCCTATATTTTCTTCTTCACCCTCATCCACATCTTCAATCTGGACGGCAAATCCGAGAGCATTCCATTACCTACCACCAAATCTGCTACGTCTTTCCTCACAGATTTGTTTTCTTCGTCATCTAGGTCGCTAGAATCGCGTCTCCCTCCTACGCTAAAGCCCCTGTACCGCCGTTCGAAGACGACGTACTCTCGCGTTGGGCCCCAGACGACGATTCTGCAAACCCTTGCTATCCTTGAGGTTGTTCATGTATTCCTCGGTTGGGTGAGGGCTTCACTCCATACGACCCTCATGCAAGTTTCTAGTAGACTCTACTTGGTCTGGGGTATCGTCGAAATGGCCCCTGAGGTATGTAACAGCCTTCGAAACTAAACAAACTTCTCTAACACGCCCCAGGTCCGCTCTGACCCCTTGTTTACGAGCATGATTTTAGCGTGGTCTCTGTCAGAAATCATCCGGTATCCCTTTTACGCGCTCAACCTGCTGGGATACAATCCATACCCATTGCTTTGGGTGCGCTACTCGGCCTTTTACGTCCTATACATCATCGGCGCATCGTCAGAAGCGTTCCTCAGCTATGCAACCCTGCCAAAGTCTTCTCCCATTCCTGGGAAACAGTCGTGGCTTCAGGGCGCCTGGAAATCCATCGATTACGGTCGCGCCTTTCTTTTCCTCGTCTGGTGGCCTGGTATGTATTTGTGTTTTAATTATCACCCTTCTTAGTGGCTGAATGGGTTCAATGACAGCTTTGTATGTGCTGTACTCACATATGATTTCCCAGAGACGGAAAGTGCTTGGTAAAGCAAAGACCCTCAAAAGCGAATGAATTACGTGGCCATGGTTTAGCAGTGACAAGATATTTTTATGGTTATTTTTTTTTGCCAACGAAGACCTTTTAGATCTGCATTACACACTAAATGATTTAAGACCAAGTGAGAATGAGAGACCTAGATGTCACTGACAGTACTTATTACCCTTGAATTAGTCACTCCGAAATTGGACATACAACATCATTCTGAAAGACATAAAACAATCTACGAAACTATTTTGCAAACTTCGCTCAAGCTTTGTTGTTGATGCTAGGAGCGAATCCAACCTGCGCGCCGTTGGAATAATCAAAGGTGGTATACCCTTTTTATGTAGATCAAGTCGCTGCTCGGAAAATTATAGTGAGGGAAAAAGATACTTACAAGATTTCAGGAATTCGTCTCCTACATTAGAAAGGGCATGAATGACCTTCATAAGGGATTTTATTTAATGTACGTACCGATTATTGCGAGGTTGGGAGCAAAGCTGTTATCAAAAGACATGATCCCTCCAACGCATTCCCTGGGAGGGGCATCCGATATCAGAAAAGGAAAAGGTATTAAAATCTACACTCACGAGGAGCCACTTGATAGTCGACCTGAGAAAACGCCGCAAAAAAAAGGTGCCCGTGAGTTTTGTTCGTAGTAGGGATACGGGAAAAGGAACGTCCTTACCTAGATTAAAGTCCGAGTTGCTGATCGGGAACCGTTCCTGTCCAAAGTCGAAGGAGACCGTGAATCTAGCATCGCAAGGGAAAGTGTAGAAATCTACACAAAACAAATTTCTAAAGTCTGATCCTGAAACTCAAAACATTACTCACTCTGCCCATATTCCGTCGCTTGCCTCGATCCAGGAATCTGTGGAGAGGAAGAGGAGAGAAATTTGAGCCGATATCATAAGATCTTCATTTCCAGCAGCCTACCAGAGCGTAGAATCGTGTTGCAACATCGCTCGGCACGTAAATCAAGGTCGTTCCAGTATCAATGGCCTGGTATTTCCATTTCAATAAGTTAAATGACGACAAAGTTGCCTGAAGTCCTCACAGCCTTCACGTTGTTGGTAGGTGCTAGTGAGTTGTTGACGGCTAGAGCATCAAGACTCAGGGTCCAATATGTCTAAAGAAGCGACGTGAATGGCGAAGCAAAAGACAAGGCAACTTTGATCACCTTGGAAAAGACAGGGATAAATGTCGTTGGTCCAGTCGCCTTTGAAGGATCATAACATCCAAGGCAGAGCTTAAAAATTCATTCAGGTCAAACGGCGAAGATGGATAAAAGCTCAAACGAACCTCCGATCCGGAAGTTTGCGACCTCGTCAGATGGACCGAGAACAGAGATTGGGCGACCGCTTTAGTTTCAATGAGGTTTTCGAAGAAAGGCGTCTGGCCTGAAGCAGCGATCGAGCCGAATGCCATGCCCATAAGACCATCGCTCGGAGAGCTTTGGAAATCTGAGGACTCTGTCGAGACAGCACCGAAGGACTGGTTGTGAATGGTCAGTCCCTGCACCGAGACGACGTCCTGGACGAGATTGGCAGAAACTTCGCCTGAACCCTTCGAACGATAGAAAAAAAAAGAGTCAGAAAAACGAAACAAGAAAGAAAGAAAGAAAGCGTACATAGACGATATTGAATGATCTTCCTCTGTTGATAAATGTCGTACTCGCACCACTGTTGAACTGTTTATGGTTACCACAGTTGTTGCAATCGGAAGGAACCCAAAGGTCGGCTGAGCCGGTGTCGATGTCAACAGCGAGCTCCTGGGGAGGTGTACCAATGCTAATCGACCCATAGTAAAGAACGTCCAAACCGCCAGAAATAAGATCTGTGAGGGGCACCTGTGCCGTTCCTGCGGTCGCAAGGATAGGCCGAATTGGCCCAGCGCCAGAAGCGGTGGGCTCGGCAGCGCCTACAGACTTTGGTTTGTCCTCCAAGTCGTCGAGCACAACTTTGTTGGAGACGGGGACGATGTTGCCCAGATCAGAGTTGTGCTTCAAGTTGGCGTTGTCGAGAATCTTGCCTGCATGCTGGTACTTCTCGAGCACCCGGCGAAGCTCCCCTTGCATGAACGGGATCACTGGGTTTAGCGTGTCATCGTCCGTCGAAAAGGGGCGCTGATGTGTCGAGCGCTTTAAAGGGATTATAAAGGATCCACCTGTGTTGAGCAGGCTTGGTTGAGCCTCTGTACCAGCCAGGGTCTGGAGCACGAAAGAGAGCAAGTGCAAGCCTGAGAGGAGAAAAGAACGGGGAGCCATGAAGACGACGAACGAAGTAAAACGGGGGCCATTTTATAAGAGAACGAGCATCTTTCCTCGGCTGGTTTGAAATCGAATAAACCACAGACTTTGGCGGATAGATCAGAAATTTGACGCGTTCTTGAAGGCGATCGTAGCACGTGACCGTCTACGGGTGAAACTCGTTCCCTGAAGCCCGCAGCTGTTACTGTTCTCAAGCATGTCCACTTGTCAGACCTGGGCTACGTCGTCTCACTTCAGACACCCGTGGTTCGATGCGACTGCAATGAAGCGAAAGCGCCGGGACAATGACACTCCTAGTACCCACTCACCGCCCGCTTCGAAGCGGAGAAGACATACATACGCTGAATTGGAGGATGGTTTTTCATATCTCTCGGTCAATGGAAACACCCCACAGATGTACACCTTCATGCCGGATTCCATCTTGGTGGAGGAGATTCCAACTCCAGCTACGATAGACGCCGACATGTCTTCCGTTTCTAGTCAGCCAGTATACTCGGTCGAAGAACCAACAACAATTCCAGAAGTGAAAATGAAGACATCGTCATGGTATGAACTTGAACCTGATCGTATGTGCATTTGGGCGCTTGTGCTACCATATCAGACCAAGTCATTCTTATTGTTTCTCCCAGGTATTGTCATCACGGATCTGGACTCTTTTACGGAATCCGATGACGAAGATGAGCACGTTGGGTCCATTGTTAATCCTCCTTTGCTTGAGAAAATCAGAGCAAACACCTTGGATAACTCACCACTGCCGCCCGTTTCTACACCATCAGCGAGTCAAGCGCTCGTCCTGTTCAGGCCCCTTCCAAGGTTTAGTGATATTGATGGGGATGGGAAGGCAGAGCGAAAGGAGGAAAATAGGGTCAAACATGTGGAAGACGTTCGGTTATATGACGGCATCACCTTAGCTGAAGATGCGATGGACATTGGGCCATAATCCGAGACGAGTTTTATATTCTGCGTGTTACATATATACAAGAAGCAAATACCGTAAAGATCGAAAGCAAAAAAATTAAGATGAGGAAGTGCTGGGTCCACCAAATTGGATCATCTCATGGGGACGGAGATTTGTATTTTGCGGGATCGAGTCGTGGGGGTAAATTGCATACGACGGGAAACTCGAATGGTGGTGCCTTGCATGAGCATGGGGGTGAGGAACGTGGTGCATCTGAACCGGATAAGGTGTGCTGATGGTCGGAGGATGCCTGGCTGGCTGCGCAGAATACATAGGCGCAGTCTGTGTCTGTGCAGCCAACTGAGACTGAGAAGATGGGTCGTTTACTAGCGATTGAGGAACAGACACATGATGGCGATGATAACCGATGTTGACCAACGACGATGGTTGGGCCGATTGTTGGTGCTGGGGTCCGTCTGGTAGGAACGAACCCGAGGCTGCTGTGGTAGCAGATGGAAGATCTGGAGGTGACAAGTGTTGTTCTTGGTCAAGAGACAGTTGTGGCTCCTCATCATTGCGATCTGCGTTGAAGGAAGATTCCGCCTGAGCAGCCTTTTGGGCGGCTATCTCATCTGCAGTGAGAAAACGACCGCCAGGACCACGGGGGCGTCTCATGGCATGTTTATGACGCGATTCGTGCAGATAAGGCTAAAAAATCGATGAGATGATGTAAGACACCGGTGGCGAGGCTAAAAAAGCTTGACTTTTCGCTGTCTGGAGAGGCGATGAACCTCCTCAAGCCTGGTTCTTGCTACCCTTCGCTTGAGGATGCGGAAGTACTGTTTGGCATTAACATAAAGTGGTTCTTCATCGATGGGATTATTTCTGTCCGGCTCGTTTTGAAAGACGTCTGCGGGGAAAAAGTTTGGGAAGAGGTTATGTTGTGGGTGGAGATTTGATGACTGTTGGTTCTGCATCGCGATTGGCCAGAAGAGACTCGCTGCCCATTGGTTCTCACAACTTTCAACATCCCGTCACACAAGTCACACTCCCGCCAATTACTCTCCTCCTCATCATGGAAGCCAAACTCAAGGCTCTCAAGGTCGTTGACCTCAAGCAAATACTCGCTTCTGCTAAAGTCTCGACTACTACAAAGGCAACAAAGGGTGATCTTATTGTAAAAATTCTGGCAAGCAAGGACGCACTCGATGCTTATGCAAAGCAATATCCACAAGACGACTTACTCGCCCCTCCGGAAGAGTGTGTGGTTTAAAAAGTATTATGGGACTATTTGTATTGATTCTCGTTCCTAGAGTGGACTGGAATGCTGAGCAGCCAGAGATAACAGTTCCTACACCCCAACTGTCAAAGTCAGCAGCTCCCAAACCATTGTCTAAGCCTGCTGCGCCCCCGCCTCCCGCTTCTCCTGCTAAACAAGCACCGGTTACAACCACTACCACAACTTCGATAGATAATCATACTCCAGCCGAAGACACAGAACTCGAAAAGCGCAAAAAGCGCGCTGAACGCTTCGGCATCCCTGTTATCGAACAGCAGTCGAAGGTTGTCAAACAAACCCCTGCAAAGACACCCGTCAGCGGAGTGGTAATGCGTGTCTCGTCTCCTTCGTGACGTGTTCTTATTTCCCCTTTTGCAGACTGCTGACAAGCTTGAGGCGCGTGCAAAGCGTTTTGGTGTAGATGATCAGCCCGCTCAGTCCAATGGGAGGAAGCGTGTCGCTCAGGCGGAAGAAGTTGATCCGGAAGAGTTGGAAAGACGTAAAAAGCGAGCAGAGCGGTTTGGTCTTCCTGTACGGTTTTTTTTTGGTTCTGTCTTACTGCATATATGGATCTGAACTCTTGTCTAGATCAAAACTTAATGTATCATCAGAAGCGTCTTCGCTAATCGGTCTTTACTAATCTGTAATCCTTTACTCAACGCCCAATGTTACCTGCCTTCACTGCAAGCATGCCAAGCATCTTGTTCTTCTCCCAATGTAATACCTCACGCGCGCTGCCTTGCCGACAGATATCATGTGATCGATCCCAAATTTCACTTCTGTCACATTGTGCCTCTTACTCCATTCTCTATTTCTTTGACTCACTTTTTTTTTGGGTTTGTTGTCTTTCACTTGAATATTCTCATGTTCTGCTTTCTGAAATCATCCATTTGCGTCCAAATTTATTACCCAATAGCGTCATCCAACGCCAATAAACAATGACGAGCAGGAGACTCACCGACATGGGATGGGGAGAAGAGGACGCTCTATGGTTTTACACTCTGCTCCCTGAACCCCTCTTGTCATCAGAACTTCAGCGCCTCTCGTTCGCCGCCTCTTTTGATGATACGGATGCCGTCAGCTTCCAACCGTGTCCTAACCTCGAATTTGCCAGCCAAGACCGCTATGTCGTCCGAAATTTGGCGCTTCTCGGAGGCACCTGGAGACTTCGCGCTATTTTCGATGGTCGGTATACACTTCTCCCCTAAAGACCTGGAAATTGACTAACACCCCAGGACATAGGTCACGCTGGACATGAAACAGCTGACTATGCCGCCTACGCATTGCCTGACATCATAGAACAAAGGCTAGCCTCCGTACTCGACTGCGGCAGTGAACCTTCGCCGTCAGCTATTGGCGACGCGCTGGAGCAGGCAATCTCCGATTTTGACAAAAGCATTGGCGACGCACTACTTGAACTCTTCCCGGACAAGCTTGCTTTAATGGATATACCGGATGACGACGTTAAAAATATCATCAACGATGATGGACATAATGCCGCCACTGTATTGCGCTGTATGCGCGGTTCAACTGCGCTTGTATCTATAACTGACCCCTCTAAATCAAACTTGTGGGTGGCCAGTTTGGGGGACAGCGCCGCAGGTACGCAAATTTGGTTTACCTCCTGAAAAGGTAAAGGCTCAACGCATGCCCTTCCCTTTCAGTTCTTGGAAGGAAGGATGAAGAGTCAGGGGAATGGAAATCGACCATCTTGAGTTCTGTTCATAATGGCGAAAATCCCGTTGAGGCAGAAAAAGTTAGGAAGGCCCATCCAGGGGAGTATGGTTGCATCTTTGATGATCGGGTCTTGGGCGCTTTAGCAGTCACACGAGGTACTTCTGGCTTTTTTTCTTCTTTATTGTCAAGATCTGCTCTTACAAGTAAACCTAGCCTTGGGTGATTTCTACTTCAAACTCCCCGCCATCTATACACACCGTGTATTCTTAAATTCCGAGCCGGGCTTCCAATCACCGGACAAGGTTCGCAGCTTCATCTCTCGCAACCTCACACCTCCCTATCTGTCAGGAGTTCCCGATGTCCGACATGTAGATCTGACTGCGCTGAAATCGAGCGAAGTGTTCCTTATTTTGTGCACGGACGGTCTCATGGACTGCTATGATGACGACCGGCTAAGACTCCAGGACGGTCTGGGACCTCGTTGGGTCAGGCATCTAGGCAAACAGTCAAGAGAACCAGGAAATTTGGCACTCAGCTTGCTCCGGGATGCTCTTGGAGGCAATGACATGGAAAAGGTTTCGAGGGTGATTACGGTAGAAATGTCATTTAGATGGATGGACGACACGACCATTCTCGTGCAGCGCCTGTAAAACATCTATTTATAGTTGGTTGATTAATAATCTGCATTCACTTCAATCTTGTACCACGATATCCAATGGCTGAAACACAGTTATTCACCTGTTTGTCATGTTCTATAGCTTTTCTTTCACCAGAGGACCAGCGTTTGTACAATATTCCGTTGTTATCAACGATTTCTTACTGTCTATGAAGGGGCCCACTATAAGTCTGACCATCATAGGTACAATATGAAGCGTCGTGTCGCTTCTTTACCACCTATAAGTGTCGAGATCTTCAACCAAAAGGTTCTGGAGAGGAAACAAGAAACGTCCGTCATGTCTTCTTTGAAAGGATCCGCTTGCGAGGTTTGCAAGTATGCATCCAATTTTTTTCTGTTTTTTAAAAAAGTCTAATTTCGATGATTTCTTCAGCAAAGTTTATACGACAGAGAACGCATACAGATCTCACTTACAATCCAAGAGACATAAAGAAAACGAGATCAAAGCTTCGACGCGGCCAACTAAGCTATCGATGGATGAGTCGACATCCGGTCCAGAAAAGGAGAACACAAATCCAGCCCCTTCTGTGGAAGAGCCATCACCCCAAATATCTGCTTCTGCAATTGTCCCAGAGGGTACACCAGAAGAAGATGTGATGAAGTCGATCGACGAGAAAATCGCCGCCTCTCGTGCCCTTCTATCACCCACATCATGTCTCTTTTGCAATCATCAATCATCATCCCTAGAAGACAACCTCACGCACATGTCGAACAGTCACTCTTTTTTCATTCCAGACGCCGAGTATCTCATCGACCTTCCCGGTCTTATCACCTATCTCGGCGAGAAAATCGCCGTAGGAAACGTTTGTGTATTTTGCAACGAAAAAGGACGTGAGTTCAGAAGCTTGGATGCCGTGCGCAAACACATGGTCGACAAGGGTCATTGCAAGATCGCTTACAATACAGAGAACGACCGGCTCGAGATATCTGATTACTACGACTTTTCAAGTTCATATCCCGGCGCGGAGACGAAAAAGAAGAAAGAACAGTCTTTGAAGCCTCCCGCAGAGGACGACGAAGAGTGGGAAGACGCGGAGGACGTAGAGGACAACGAAGTTGACGAGGTTGTTGAAGAACCAAGTACAGGGACAGAAGATGAAGAAGGTTTGCCTGAGAACCAAGTCACATACGGTGACACAAACTATGAGCTCGTTCTGCCGTCGGGTGTGAGGATCGGTCATAGATCGATGCGCAGGTATTATGCCCAATCGTTCCCTGGTGCCCAACGGAGAGGGAAAGCTGAAGACCCTAATTCTGGAGCTGCCCTTGTTCGACGCCTACTCGCTGATAAAAATGCGGCGCTGGTGCCTCGTAAGGGTGGATTTGGAGCCTATGGTGCCGGTACAGACGTCGTCAAAGCTCGAAACAAAGGAGAAGCAAAAGAAGCAGGACGACATATTAGGGAGTTCCGCGATCAAAAGCGAAAAGAGGACTTCAAGACAAGGGTCGGTTTCATTCACAACCACCAGAAACACTTCAGAGATCCACGTAAGTTCACTCTCCTTACTCGTATCTGCCTTGTCGCACTGACTGGCTTGTCATTTTATAGTGCTACAATGATCATGCGTTATTTAAATGGATTGAATTAGAATTGCGTTCTAATAATGAATGATGAATTAACTATTCCAACAGCAAATCGAGAACAAAAATGTGGGTATAGAACGTCTTGAAACTTGTGACAATAAAAATTAAGAGCATGAAAAGACCTCTAATACAAATAAGCCGCAGGAACAACGCCTTCTCGCCCTGTCCGTACATCACGAGCATACCACCATCTGGTTTCCACCATCAGTATGTTATTCAATAAGAAAGGTAAAGAAAACTTACGCTGGATCTCTATCATCAAGAACCTCCACTTCAGTACCTGCGGATATTGGCAGTTCGCCTTCGCCCGAACCATCAAATGAGTATCTGGCATGCGCGGAACGGCTGGTTTCCTCGGCCATTATTCCACCCACAGCGTCCGACGGCGTTTCAGCACGAAGGTAGTTGCTTCCATCAGGTCCAAAGGGATCCGCTTCACCACTAGTTCCAGAACCCGCCTTCTCATCCTCCCCAGGTCTAAGGGGGGCAGGTCCAACCATAGTACGAGTAGCAGCATTGATATGTTCTAACAATGATGACGGCCGATGGCTTACAGAGTCGTCGTCCTCATCGTGATCAAATTTAGATACTTTATCATCTTTACGAGAGAAAAGAGTCCATAGGATTCCAAGAAGCGCAAGAAGGAAGACAACACCAGCGGCAGCTGCGATTGAGACCAGAACCACAATGCCAGTCGCCAAGAATTCTACAAAGGAATGTCAGATAATCGAAGGGGGGAAAATAAGTCAAAACCCACTTCTTTGATTGAAACTGAAAGAAGAGAACGAATGGAAGAGGGAGGACACTGAACCAGCTGTGCCACTCGCTGACGATGACACAATGTAAGGAATGATATTTTGTCCATCGTATAATGCTGAAGAAGCACTTCCACTCGACGTCGACAAGGCCCCAGATATTATAAGCACGCGGTCTGATTCAACGATTCCATTAGCAGGATGCGTGTTTGACAACGGAACCATTTTCAAGTTTGCAACAGTCGTGCCCGAAGAGAAAGTCGATCCTAAATATTCCATCAGGCAATGAAACATTTTCACAGAAAAATATCGTACCTAGAGTGACCCACTTTGCGCCATTCCAAAAGGATAAGAAAGACGTCCCATCAGTAGTCTTGCCAGCAGCAAAAACACTACTCGAGTTCCCATTATTGACCTCTACCGCTTGTACCGGTCCAGGTATTTCAGAGCCAGTACCAACTGCCAGCCACGTGGCGTTAGGAAGACTATATTGGGCCACGTTAGATATTGTGTTGTCAGGGAGAGCAATAGAGCCAGCGGCGATGAGTATTTCCTGGTTAGACTGTTCAGCAAAAGATTGAGTATGAAGCAATCAATGATTAAGAAAGATGCATACACCAGCATAAGCAACAGAAGCCACTTCTCCTTGAATTCCATTACCAAGTGTGACCCACTGCTTAGCCTGAGTATCAAAGCTGCAAATACTCTGACAGCGTAGTGACCCAGCCTGTGCAAACGACCCGGCGACAACTATTAGATTTGGTTTCGAAGTAGACTTGGTAATAGACCGGACGACGACTGCGGACCCTGAGTTAGCTTGTAATGACTGCAGTCCATTGAGGTCCCAGGTCTTCTTCGACAGATCATATACAGCCAGCCCACTGAGGGATGCGCCTTGAATAGTAAATTCTCCACCAACCCACAACAAGCTGCCATCGACAAGGAGGGCCCGCACAACGCCTTGAATCTGTGAGCCGGTAAGACCCTGTATAACATGACTTTCTGGATCGTATATTGCAACCGCTGTAGAGGGTGCTGATGTTCCTGGTGCGATGAAGGAGAAATTTCCACCAAAAATGACGACTTCTTTTGAAGTTGAGCTATTCAGCCAGAAAACCCCAGCCAACACAGCAGGTGCAGTGGCCGGTAATGCGGCGGGAAGGGGAGCCTGTTGACCGGATGTCTGCCGTGTGAGAAGGTGAGTGACTTTCAAATGAGATGCCCAGGAAGTCATGAATGGTAAAGGCGAGGGTCGGCGACGCTGCACACCGCTTGATGATGATCCAACTGATGCACCAAGGCCAACTGCGAGAGGCGATACACCCGGGCCATTCGTATCGCCATTTTTGAGCATGACGAGACCACTCGCACCGTACTTGCTGAAAGCAGAAATGCTACCGGCCATATATGAAGTTGACGAGGCTTGATTGTCAACGAAGGTCATCTTGCCAAGGACAAATCCGCCGCTGTTAACCCATGATCCTGACTTGATATCCCAAGTCGCAAAACCAGGAGCGTCGACTCCAGAATTGCCGCTGGCAGACGAGAGTATTTTTGTGAAGTTACCAGCTACCTGGATTTGATTATTTGCGGTACCCAAGCTGGAAACCGCACCATCGACACCCGCACCGAGAGTACTCCAAGCGTTCTTCTCGACATCGTATAACGCGATACCACTGAGAGCGCCCTTCGTCGATCCAGAACGCGTATCCTTGAAAGATCCTCCAACAAACAGCTGATTGCCAGACAACACCATAGATGAAACCTCCCCATTGAGACCGCCTTCAGCCACACCCGCAAGGGCGCCGTTCTTGAAGGCAACAATGTTAGAAGAACCGGAAGCCGAACCAGAGGTGAGCGAGAATGATCCTGCGACAAAGATACCAGTCGAATGTTGGGCAACAGCATTGACGATCACGTTCGGTGAGCTTAGAGCACCTACACCACCTATGCCATTCAAAATGTTGACACCCATGGTGTCAAGCGACGTAAAAGTGCTGTTCGGGAAAGCGCTCCTTCCATCGATACCAGAAGTCCTTGTACCTCTCGGCCATTCCAAAAATCCAAATGCTCTCGTTAGACCAGCAGCTTGCGTGGCACCACCAGAACTACTTTGGGTGGAAGTAGCATTAACATTGGCAGAGTTCAACACCAACTGTATACGATCAGCAACCAATTCATATGTTCCGGCCTGTCCACTTCCTGTGGGACTATCGGACAGCGCCATGGTGATGGTGGTAACAAAGTTGGGCGTCGATGGGAGAATGGGGCCACTATAGAGAAGAACGGAAGCATCGTCTGTATTTTGCTGAGATATGTCGGCCACATAAGGAGGGAGTTCCGCGCCAGGGAAAACGGTAACTTTAACCGATGTCCTAGAGGCACAATCTTGGAAATTAGTGCACCCAGGAATGAGAAGGTTGATATCGTAATTGCCTGCCGCAGACACGTATGGAATCCACGTGAAGGTGGGGCCAGAGGAGGATGGTGTGCCAACCACGACGGAGGAAACGAGAACCGTTTGGACAGTTCCAGCAATGTTTGTATTCGCAACTTTGGCGGACCACTGTCCAGTCTGTGACGTATTAGAAGGGTTCGGTGCAAAACATGATTGATGGTTGTAATCGCTAATAGAAGACGCAAATGCACCAGACGAGAGGAGTTGAAGGATATGTAAACCAGGACCAGATCCCGTATATGAATTGAGTTTAATTTGAACCCCAGTAATAGAAAGAGGTTGGTCAAAAAGGAAATCCTGGTACAGAATAGAAGAGTCGGTTGACAGCGGACATGTCTGGCATGTCGTATTTGAGCCAGTCGTAGGGTCAAGGTATTTCAACGTCCTGACGTTATTGTCAGGAATGGTTGTTACGCTGTTGCAGATGTGAATAATCAGAAAAGATATAATAGCTTAAACTACGTACGTGAAACTCGTCGTTCCGTGGTCGGGTTGGAACGTGTTGCCGAGTCGTAGGCCATGAGCAAATATGAAGGAGAATGTCCTAACAGTAATAAGAGGCGTCGACCTGTCGGCTGCAAACCAACTGTTTCCAGGACCGTCTGCTCCGGAAGGGCAGAGTGTGTTCTTGATGTCACTGAAACCAGTTTGGGATGATGAGGGCGAGCCATCAATTTGCACGTTCTCAAGGGGAATAGGTACCAGAGATGAGGAGAAAGGAGAGGCTCCAGAGGAATACGGTACGTTCGGATTGTTAGTTCCATTGAGGGTAGCGGTACCATTCCCAAATGAAGCAATGAAAGAGCCTGTGATAAAAAAACTATCGCCTTTCGAACTGGAAGTAATAGATTTTACCAGGGCTTGTGCACCCGCGACACTGTTGAAAGGGGGACTGGACCAACTATTCGCCTTCGGGTCGAAAACGGCTATCGAACCTCCCGGTGATGAAAATTTTCCACCAGCCCAGACCCTTTTATCAACTGTGTCACAGTATAAAGAATGGATTTCACCGTTGGGACCATTGGAACCGACCTGCGAGAAAAAACCCAAAGAAGGGTTGTAGGCAGCTATGTTGGAAGCGGTACCGCCGTTGATACTGGAAAAAGAGCCAGCGACGTAATAATTGTTGTCAAGAGTACAGCCAGAAAGAATGCTCCCGCCAGCGTTGGTAGATGCAATACGAGTCAGAGAGCCGTCTTTGGCACGAGAAAGGAGAGTCGACGTCGCAGGATCGAATGAAACGGACGAGTTGAAGACGTCTAAGCCAGCAAATGCGCCTGCGAGGCCAACCTTGCCCATACGCTCAAAATCTACCTGCGGAAATGCCGCACGCCCTTCATGGCATGATAAGAGGAGAGTGAGTATCAGAGAGGTTGTTAGGATGTTCATCGGGAATTCATGCGGTTGATGGAGGTTTTATAATTCCCCAGGACCCCTACAAAAATAAAAAAGAGCGGAATAAAATGAGGATTGTAAGAACCATGCAAGCAGAGTATTCAAAAGAGAGTAGCAAACCCACCAGAGACAAGGACAGACAGTTCAGGCGGAACGTGGTTGTCAACAGTCTTTGTTTACAACTGTATATTCTATTCAATATGTACTACGCTAGTATCTACACATCCTTGTCTGTCTTTGGAACGACAGTTCGCATATCTACAGTTTCTCCAATCATGTTCAGAAAAGGGGATCCTTGGGTGAGCGATCTATGAGAAAAATGAGTGACCTCCGGCCATAACGATCGTGATGCTCGCTCACTGAGGATACCTGAATCGATGGATGGGAGGAGTCTTTGCGTCTGAGACTAAGAGGTTGTTATCTGCCACCTCTTCTTGTTGAGCAGTGTGCTTAGCATTTAATGCTAGCCAGTAGTCTCGAGGAGTACTGTAAAGTGCAATCCATCGCGTCAAGTAAACGTCGTCTCTCGCTTCAGGTGCATACTTGACTGCTGCACCAGTAAGAAGAGAAAATAAGAGAACCTTGCCCCAGAAAGGATTTACAAAGCCTGCATGATAACACAAATGAGCAACAGAGAGAAAAAAAAGGGAAGTAAAGACTATTAACCCTCTGGTGGGTAAGTCGTCGTGTCCTCTTGATGGTGATCATCATGGTGATCTTGAGACGAAGATGCTGCCCTTGACTGTAATGAAAACACAGAAGGTCTTGTGCGGGCGGCAACCACAGCTCTTCGGGTAAGCAACATTGTTTTGAGTTGCAGACTCGGAACTTGAACGCTCAGCACTAAGCAAACTTGTTGATCAATCACGTCAAGGACAAATATTGGTAATACCGCGTTCAGTTATTGTAAGAAACTTATCTTCTCAATATGCGACCCTTGAGGTCTATTCTTCCACGAATTGGTTTGTTTAGAATAATTGCACCAAAACCAATTTCACCGTTACTGCCAACTACCCGGGCACGACTTGCGCTCACTAGAGTTTCACGACCTGTTCGTTTCTTCAATCATTTTCCTGCTCGTTTGACCTCAAGCCCACCTCCTTCACCGCAACTGGACCCCAAGCACGCACTACCTCCAGGTGCAACGCTATCGGAGCGCCTTAAACACTTGATCAAGTCGTACGGCTGGTATGCGCTAGGAGTATACGTGCTGTTCTCCGCGGTCGATTTTGGAATCGCATTCGTTGGTATCAATCTGCTTGGGGCTGAATATGTTTCCTCTGTTGCTGCGTCGGTGAAAGTATGGATGGGGAGTGTGTTGCGCTCAAGGCCACCTGAGCCCGGAAAGGATGAAATAGAGAGTATCACCAATCCCGTGCAGGCTGGCAATGAAGGACTTTATGCCATGCTGGTACTGGCATATACTATTCACAAGACACTATTTTTCCCCCTCCGTGTTGGTTTGACAGCGGCATTTACACCAAGAATTGTGTCTTGGCTCGCAAAGAGGGGCTGGGTAGGCAGCGCTGGTGCTCGTCGAGCTGCGGAGGAGATGAGGGATAAATTCAAGAAGAATAGACCTTAGAATCTGTGATTGTTAATAACCCTGCTCTTTTTATCACTTCAAACATAATCTACCCAGCCATTACCTTTTTACAATACAACCACAAGACTAGCTGTCTCTGACACCATCTAATATTCATGAAACCTCACTCAAGCGAGATTGCCCTTCCCTTACATAGCGTTTTTCGAATCCAATTCATCAGACCGGGTACATCACATGACCTTTTTTACAAGTTCAACATCAATTGTGACAATATTCCGTTCAATCCCTTTAGACATCATAATCTCGTAACAAGATACATAAATTTTCAACTCTCATCTGTTTCATGCATCCGGCAGTCGCCATTCCAAGTCCTTTTCTCTCTACATTGCGATAGCATCCCCGATGTCATCCAACGCCCAAGTCGATGCCCAAGCATCTGCCCCATTTGAGGGACCAGAGAAACTACTTGAAATATGGTTCGCACCATCTGCGGAGGAGGTACCATCTCTCAATAATTCAGATGGAAAATTTGGCCTCAGATCCGTCCCGAGGCGCATTTGGGAGGACGTGCTGCAAATTGTGAAGTGCAAAGTCCTCAGTGTCATTGAAGGTGCCGAAATGGATGCTTATCTCTTAAGGTTTTTTTTAAACACTATTACCCTGATTATTGCTCATCATTGCTCTTCAATAGCGAATCATCTTTCTTCGTATCCCCCCACCGTCTTATCCTTAAAACATGCGGAACAACCCTCAACCTTCTCGGTCTGCCTCGGATTCTCGAAATAGCTTCCAACGAAGCGAAACTCCACAGCGTTTATCGGCTCTTTTACTCTCGAAAATCATTTATGTTTCCAGAGCGTCAACATGGCCCTCACAAAGATTGGAAACAAGAAGTTGAATATCTTGATCAATTCTTCAAAAATGGTGCAGCGTATACTATCGGAAAAGTCAATGGAGATCATTGGCTCCTCTACATGGCTACCGCAGACGACGACGATCTTACTGTCTCGCCTCAAATTGAATCTGTCAATGATCGACAAATCGATTATACCATAGAAATCTTGATGAGCGGCCTTTCGCCAAAAGCCAGCGAGCGCTTCTTCTTTTCAGAGTCTGCCTTCCAGGACGATTCTGCCTCAAAGGGCTTCGATATCTCCAATGAATTGGGGATAACCAAGATCTTCCCACCTTCTCTTACCAACCTCGACGCGTTCGCGTTCACTCCTTGCGGGTATTCATCCAATGCGCTTATCAAGTGGGACCATGGGTCCTTGGTTTGCGATTCCGACACTTCAGCTGATGATTCTCGGCAAGACGGCCAATCCAATAGTATCAAAAACGGCGACATACTCACAAAGCCAGGCCACTCTGGCGAAGGTTATTACACTATCCACGTTACCCCGGAACAAGGCTGGTCCTATGCCAGCTTTGAATGCAACATCCCGCTCTCTTCCTCATCCATGTCGCCTCATGAAGGCAAAATCCCCGACCTCAAGTCTTTAATCAAGCGTGTTGTCAATATTTTCGAACCCAGTCGGATCACGCTTACGCTGTTCATATCGAGCGAAGACAATGATGTAGGCGTAGAAGGCGAGAGTCCCATCGAAGCCGCCCAGCGGGCATTCAAAGCCGCATTGACGTCCTGTGGAGCCGATAGTGAAATTCATGGGATCTATAAGAGGACAGACAAGATCAATTACGAGTTTGGGAGCTATGACCTTGCTTTCGCCAGCTTCGAGTTGAAGTAGAGAATTTCTGCTTGACGACTGGCAATGGACATCATCTAAATATATAAACAATTGCATTTAGACAGACTTTTAAGACAGCAAAATGCTATCACAGCGACAAGTATGGATAATGGCACCAATATCATATGTAAACCAAGGAAAGCAGCGGATTAGCGAGAAAGCACAAACTGACAAAGCATGGAGAGATAACATGACACACAAGGAGCCCAAAGAAAATGAAATTATCACCCTGATTTTTAAGGAGTTGGAGTCGAAGCAGCAGTCCCAGGTTCGCTTCTCTCTTCACTTCGATGTGATTTCTCACGTGGTTTCGCTCGTATACTGCATAAAGGACACATTTTGACGTACATCTCAGCCATGGGCCAGGTTACATACGCCTAAGGAAATTGGATGTCGTTAAACAAAAACAAATTGCATGGAAAGAAGAAAAAACGCACGAATCTGAGCCGAACAACTTCTAGCAGCATTGAGCCTGCGGGATAGTGGTAACGGTGTGCGTAGGTGAGAATATCGTATATCTGATTTTGCACAGGTAAGCGATCGTAATGATGCACCTAATTACGGAGGCTATATCCAATCAGAGAATCGCAAATTCTGGACGATGGCACTCACCTGCAACTTCTCGAGATCGGCATCGCCGCTTAACAAATCCTCCATGAAATGCTTCGTATCCGCCTCTGCGAGGTTCTGAGGCATGGAGAAAACCGAATCTCTTGGCACAAGGATAATATTGTACTTGTTCGACCCAGAACTCAGTTTGTGGACCATGGCCCAAGTTCTCACACGCTCGGAAAGCAAGGACATATCACCAGTTGCGAGGCCTCGTGTTAGATTGTTATACTTTGAGATAGAGAAGAGTGATGTCTCTTGCAGAGGTCGGACGATACTATCGTGGAATGCTTTGAGCGCGTTGTCGAAATCTTGTCTCCTTGGAATCTCCACAGGGTCCACTTCGTAGAGTTCTTTGAAGGCGAAGGCCGGCAACGAGATGAAACCGGGGTGCGTCCATGGTTCAATGTGTTCATTCTTTATTTGAATTTTTGGGTTGGGATTCGAGGGGTGAGAAACGTATTCCACGTCAGATCCGGAAGGCGGGGTTCGAAATATGGAGTAATTTGGTGGTATGCGTCTTTGCTGAGCATATTCAGCCGTAAACCGACCTCGATGGCTTGAATCCGGGTCTGAGTCAACATCAGATGTCAGTGTTGACTTGCTGCCCCCAGCAGACGATGTTCCACGATAATAAGTCTGCCGAGGCTGGTCTTCGTTCGTGTACACTCTCATATCTGGAGGTACTTGTGACCATTTTCGAAGATCATTATCGATAGGGGTCGAGGTTGCAGAATGAAGGTCAAAAGGTTTAGGTCGAAGCTTGGAAGGGTAAAAACAAGTCGACGCTTCACCAATTTCTTTGCAGTAGCTACAGCTTGGTATGTCACGGTCGCACTGTGATAAGAAAAAGGCACTTAGATGCTAGTTGAATATAGCATATCTCCAACCAACCTTAAGATTGTGTTCTCGACAGCGGTCACAGCGGGGTATTCCACGATGTGACGTATTCGGAGTCGGCGCATATGTGCAATCGTGTTGCTTTGTCAAAGAACAGTAGTTGCACATTGGCTGTATACGATCGCACTATAGCATTCGGGGACTTGGGCATTTTAATTCTTAACATAAATTGATACCGTACCTTCAGATTGTTTGCTCGACAAAAATCGCATCGAGCTTTCCCTCTTTGCGAAGTCCATTGCGACCGCATTGCTGTTTGTGGTTTAGGTTTCGGTATCCGAATCGTCAAATGCTCATCATCGTGACTTTCTTCAGTAGGTTCCAATTCTTCCGTGAATCTTGACATTGGATGGGCCAAAAGGAACAATAAGAGAATGAAGATGACAAAATCCTTGAGAACAAAGAATCTTCCTTTCTACCGCTAGAGTCGCAGATTAAAACACAGCGTGTTGGTGCATGCCTTGAATGTTTCTGGATTTATGACATACCTTAAATGATGATATAATGAAAGCGCGGAAACGTGAAAAATTCGCACTGTCTCCCTTTGATGCAGAGCGGTAAAAACAAAAATTGGGTTAAAAACCTTGTATAAAATGTTGGTAAATGTGTGGAGTATTCGCTGAAAAGTTATTACACACCTCAACTATTAAGATGCAACGACCACAGTTGGTTCCAAGACGATCCCGCTCGAGAGAACCATTTTTGGATAACGTGGTTCGTCATGCGGCCGTTGCCGGTTCCTAAGTTCCTTGGGTCTACCAGTACGACATAACCTTTTGTTAATCTTTTCGTTCGTTTTATGTAACTTCAATTTCTGTTTTACCCATTTAAATATCTTAATTTCCTCCCGAATCGACCTCCCTCAAATCAAGCTTGAATTGATGTATTTTTGTCCTATCTGGGTAATCATCCCCGACCGCTGATCTTGGCGCCTCTCGGCTGGGTTCAGGAAACGGTTCAGCAGTAGCCTGTAATATTCGTTTTGGTAACTGTGACGTTGTGATAAGGGAAAATTCCATCTTAATGAGAGAGGACTTTGATTATTAGAATTTGTATACAGATCACTCTATATTCAAGTAACCACTTTTCATTGTCACTTCTTTTTTTTGTTGGCAATGAGGTACCCTCAGAAGGTAAATAGCGGTGCCCTATGCCTGCTCGAGTTTTTCACTGTGTTATCTTGCTCTAGAACTCAACGTTAGCCATGAACAGCTGCAGATGTATGACCAAGGATCACAACATTTCTCTCCAAGTTGGTATTGTCTTGTAATAGTACGACTTATTTCATATCATTTGCTCCGACAAGACAATTGGCATTGGATTAGATGGTTGGTGTCTATACAGTGTCTCGGAGACGAAAAAGTGCTGGTCGTACAAGTCCATGCATGGATAACCATCATACAAGTTCGTTATTAAAAGTCATCAAGGCGTTGATAAATCAACAGTGTGGACATTATTCGGAGGTGAGGGCTGGCGCAACATCCGGGCTTTAAACATCGCGAGACGCCGCCGTTCTTCGGCTTCAACCTCCACTCGAGTTCGCCTTCTCAGGCGATTGAGGACATAGTCTAGGGCTTCGAAGTTGGCAACGTTAGAGGCGAATTTGAGATGCTTTTTCGAACCGACGTGCTGCATACCAAGTTAGATACTGTTTTGAAGGGTAAAGAAGCGTAAGACAAACTTCGTTAAAGTCTTCAAATTTCATGCGGCAGCTTTCACAGTAGCCAGGTTTAACCCCTTCTTCGCGCTTTGGCAATTTCATCGTGTTTGTACTCTTGCTCCGCTTAATTATTCCTTGATGTCTACTTGGTAATGCGGGAGGCCCCATTAACCCTGCTTCTCCAACGTTTTCCGTTTTCCCTTTTGCGGCAACTTTAAAATTAGTCACGACTTGTTGTTTGATGCGCTCATTTATCGAGGCAGGAAGCTTAAGACTTCGTAGAAAGTGCGCAGAAGTCGATGTTGTGCCCGTTGTCGATGTGATACCAACACTGTTTCCTGAGGCGGCAACATATCCTGGTCCAGCACCTGAGGCCAGATAGCCAGACGCGTTGGCAGATTCGAGGTCGTCAGCATCGGCGTCGAGGTCAACAAGGTCATGCAATGCAGAAGGAAGTCGCCGTTGAATGTTGTTGAACGAGACAGACCGACGTAGATCACCTTTTCTCCCACTTGCCGCTCTGCGTTTCAAGGCCTCAATCTCTCGTTGCCTCCGACGTTGAGCACGTTCATCCTCCTCATCCATCTCCGCCTTCTGTTGTCTATCCCATCGCCTCTTTTCTTTCTCGTCGAACGGCGCAAAAGGATTCCTCGAATGAGGGTGGCAGTGAAGAACAGGCCAAGGCTTTTTACTGTTGGGGTCCTTGTCTTTAACTATCGGGTATTCATGTGCTGCGATAGTCGCCAGCTCCTGGTTGATGTCTTCCAGAAGAACGAAACATGACCCAGCAGTAAAATACTTATAATTATATCTCTTTTGAGTAGGGTCTCGTTCATTCGTGCCATGTATTTTTTCAGCTTGAAGCAGTTTGGATAGCGAGGGCCGCTGAGATGTTGAGGCGTATTTGAAGATCGGGGCCTTAAGGCAACGAGAGAGGACGCTGTCTAGTTTGCCCGTATTCCATATCTTCATTCCATGGGCAATTGCTTGTTGGATAGCAGGGTTTTTCTTCTCTTCCTTGTTTCTACGTATACAAGCTCAGCATTTACAAAGGGTTGTTTCAAAGAATAAATACCGATGGTGGTGTTTGATTGGACTTTTCAAGTTCAGTAAAACCTTCTTGCTCGAAAGTTTACTGTTCTGGTTATTCTCCTTATCTGGATTGAGTTCGGCGGAATAAGACTGATTCGAAATGTCTGCGTCAGTAATGACATGTGTAACAGTTTTATCGAAAAAATCAACAACTCCCTACATTTGAGTTATATGAGTTATCAAAAGGACAAATATAGCGTGACATACCGATCCCAAGGAAAGAACCCTGGACTTCAAGTTGGACTCGCTGATGCTCAGAGGTTTCTCTGTATCAAAGTAGAACTTCCATGTCGGAAAAGCTCGGGTGTACTTCTCCCTAAACTCTGCCTCCTTCTGTTCTCGCTCTGTCTTTCTCTCTCTCTCTTTCCGCAGGTCTCGGCTCGGCACAATGATAGGTGGGGGAGCCAATAGTCGTGCACGTTTCAGAACGCGTTTATCTTGTGCTTCGCCATGTTCTGGAGATCTGGCACGCTTCGAGCCAGAGACGATGCGTGTTGCCTTGCTTGGGGAATTGGGTAAAGTGCGGGTGGTAAGCGGGCGTCGCTGGTGCGATAGTGAGGGAGCCATGAAAGGAACAAATAAAAACCAAGAAAAATCTATCTACGTGCGCCTTTGGAGTCCCTCCGTGGAAGAGTCCGTGGCCAACGATGGCGACAATGATGAGTTGCAAATTGCAATCAACAACTTATGGAAGACGCGACAAGAACAGATGACCAGTTGAATCTGCCGCGATCACCTGACTGTGACCTTCTGTCACTCCTGATTTCAGAACACCTGCAGTGTTCACTCCATCGTGCATGCTTCATGTCGGCCTACGCAAATCGCCCGTCGACGGCGAATTTACGGTCTGAAAAAGACAGGAATGCGGACTACAATACCACTCTGTTCCGTCGGTTGACTTGGGAAGGCACAGTTCCTCTAGAAATCCGTGTCGATCCTAAAGAGCTCCCTGCCAATTCAGATCGAGGTCTGGAATGCTATTTCATCCAAGCACCTCGTGTCAGTTATCTACCACTTTTGGTCCCTGAAATAAGGCGGTTTTTAATGGATGTTGTTTTCGACGAAGCAGCTGCAAGGACGCTCAAGGAAGAAGATTGGTGGTTTGAGAGCGAAGAGGGGACTTTGCTGAAGTGGTCAGTGCCTTAGGAATGAATACCACACAGAAAGATCAAGCCTCAGAAAAATCATGCTTACTTTCAGGCACTGGCCCATTGGCTTGATGTATGACAACCATGCCACAGGCAATTCCCTCCGTTCATCGTCTCCTCCTTCAACATCCATGGTGACACCCATGCGATTGATTCTGCATTTCGCAGCCCCACCGAACGACAAGTTATTTCTCTCTTCTACAATAGAATCTTGCAAACAAGCTTTTATGAATCAACTCAAAGAAGCAGATTTTATTCGCTGGGGAAACACACGACGAATGGTGGGTTTGCGGAAAGTAGACCAAGATGGCCTTTGGGAAGGCATTAAAGAACGTAAGTCTATCAGCTTATTCACAAACGAGACTGTTTTATTTTGTAATGCAGATAATTTCGATGATTTTTGGAGAGTGGCCGCAAAGCTGACACCCATCTCAGGCTCGCCAAGCAGCCGGCCCACCTCTCCACCACCGAGTTCAACTTTATCGCGTCAACCCACTGACCTTACTAGCCAACCCGACCGTGACAGTGCATACAGCATGAGGAATGTACCCATTCGAATGTATCTTCCAGATGGTCCAATTCTTCAGGAATTGGCACCTCCACTGCTAGAAGATGGTCTGTGCTTCGTTACCATTTGTCTCCATTCTTCTATTGATGCGTTCACACTTTTAGCCACTCCAAATACTCTACGAGACTTCGTGTCAAAACACCTGCCCCTCCTTTTCCCTCCTCGTCCGCCAACGCCTCCACCTTCCCGCACCAACCCATATCCACATGCCCCTCCAACCCCAGAACTGGCTTACGTACTGGTACAGGGTGTCGTCTGTCCTCTAGACACAGAACTCGCTTTTTTGAGCGCTTGCTTGGTCGGCGCCGATGGTTGGCTAAACCTCTGTATCGGAATTAGTCGGTGACACCCCTATAGATATAATCCTCCACCTTTCCCTTTGGATATGTATACCTTCTTCCGCATGCTTGTATGGCTTATTCTTTCTAATCGATAAAAACATTGGTACTAGGCATCCGGTATTTCGTGAGAACAACAGCCAAACTCCCATTAGACATCGAACTTGACGACCTGCTCGCGCCCACTCCTATCTATTTTGACAAGACGTTTTGCTACACAACCGTACAATATTCTTGTTGTCCCCTGACCCACGACACTCAAACCACTAGTTTTCGCTTTCAGAGCTAAATTCTCCTTGACTTGGTTGAGAGGCAAGGAATACTGCGGAGTCGCTGACAGAAGCATTGTCAATAGATGAGCAGTTAGAACTTGTTGGACCGTCGGTGCAGTATTTGTCTCCGTCGAAATTGAAGACGCACTTGATGTTATGGGTGACTCCAGCTGAGGAGTCAGTGCTGCGAGATGTTGCAAGTAACATCTGAAATAGACGAAATTAGACATTGAAACAATACTGGACGACCAAAAATAAACACACATAGATTCGCTAACAGAAGGCGACTCGGCGTCATTTGGAGGCGAAATCACGTCGCTTATAGTAGACCAAATTTTTTTCTATGCACGGGTAATGAAAATCGATGGGGTCTGTCAAAAAATTGCGTGCTTACAACGATCTTTTCAACTTCACGATTGACCTTTATCCGGCGTTGACGAGCACTTGACGGGTTTTCTCCAACTTTACCAACTGGTGTGATAGTTTCTGAGGCATTGAATGAAACATCTGAAGTTGTAGGAGGGGGAGGTAGTTCCAGTGGTGTAGTTGGGGTGACAACGGGAGAGGAAGGCTGAATCGACTGGCGCTGCACTTCCTGCTGAGAGAAAACCTCGTCGTCTTCATTTTTCTCAGCTTCTAGAGTCACAAACTGCGTTATAGTTGGCTCCTCGATGAAAGAGTCCGCTTCGACGAATATTTTGGATTTGCCTAGATGAGTTGGAAAACTATTCGGACTATCGAACGACGTCGTGCTGATGTCGCCCACATTGACCTCTACGTCCAGTAAGTTGTCCACGAAGCGAGTTTGGCGGCCAGATTTTCCAGTATTGGACCAAAAATGCACTTCTTGTGGAGAAGAGGGGGACTTTGCACGCTTTTGTTCCCAGTTGGGAGGTCCTGGTCGGATTTTGGAACGCGACGATTTAGACTTCTGGGATGAAGCTAGAGTCTGTTTCTGTATAGGAGTCTATCAGTCACAAGACTATGAAGGAATAAGAAAGATCGAAGAGCACTTTTGTTGAGAGTTCTGCGATACGGGCTTGTAAATCCGTAATGTTTCGTTCTTCTGATTCTAAGTGAGTTGTTATTGAGGGTGAATCCTTTGTGCTAGCTGCCTGTAGAAGAATAAGAGAGATACACTACATGAAATCCTCGCGTACAGAACTGACCTGCTCGAGGGTTTGGTTTAACTTCTGAATGGAATCACGAACTTCATTGATTCTACCAAGTACGTTGACGATCCGATCATAAGCGCGTGGCATAGGGCGTATGGATTCACTATCGATATATATCAGAGAAATAATATTGACGGTACAGGTATTTCACTCACTATTGGTCGATGTATTTCAATGCAGCACGAGCGAACACTTCTGGCTCAATCTCTTGTGGCGGATCCTGACGCGCTGGCCGACGTTTGAGAGGGGTTGCACCAGAAAATTGAGTACGAGTGAGCTGAGGATCTTTTTCATCAGAGTTAGTTTGCTCAAGTGTGAAGAGGCCGAGATCGGAAGGGTCGATGTCCGTAATTAAGTCGCCAAGGTCGGTGTACAACACCGCGCGGGTGAAAATAGGCAGTGTTGTCGCCGGGTTAACCGTCTTTGAGGCCGCTACCTTGATGTTACGCGTATTCCGCGTGAAGCGGTCGATCTTGTCAGAAACAGAGGCCATATCTTGGCTGAGTTGAACTTGAATTTTGACTATTCAATAATATCAAACACAGCAAATACTAATTACTCTCTGTTGTGGCATCCTCCTCCTTTCGTCTCTAATCCATATCTATGTGGGAACCCCTCCCATTAATCGTCTATGGATATGCAGTCCACCCGCTCACTCCTGGTCGTCGCGAAACAAGATCATCTAGCCGGAATCGTCTTTCAACAGTCACGGAAGCCTCGACAGATGACACTACCGGCATGAGAGACGTGGTCACTCTAGAAGTGGGCGACGAGGTTTATGCGTTCGAGAAATATACTCCTGGTCCAAGAGAACCCGTAGAAGGGGTATGGTACAGGGGGTATGTGCATTGCTCTCTTCTTACCCAGCGCATGCAGTGACCTTGGACACACCATCACCTTTCCAGATACGTTGTCTGTACCACTCGCCGGCCTCCTGTGACGTGGTCCGTGTCTGACCCGACATCCTCAACATCATTGCCACGACCGTCAGTGAAGGCGGAAGAAACCCAGCAAGTTTTCATCGGCGTCTTTCCGGCTTCTCACATTTTTATTCGGGATGAACTAGAAGATGCAGAGGGAAGGCTTCAGGACATAGCCCGCTCTCTTGGTAGCGGATCTGTGAATGGGAGCGTTCACAGTGGGGTGTATGGTCGCAGCAGTCCCGCAGATGTTCCAAGTTTCTGGGGAAAGGACAAAGCCAGCATGATGGACACCGTCAGGGAAGAAGATGAGGACCAAGGCGTATCCACTGCAAGCAGGTCTTTCAAGCTTGGCCCCCCCCCTGACCAAGCCAACTCTTCGCGCGCCGCCCTGCCTGTTTATCCTGCGAGCCTTCGCTCCGCTTCACCTGTTGAATCACATATCATAAAACCTCTCCCCCCTCGACCTTCGCTCAAGTCAGGCGATGACACGGCTTCCGGAAGTAAACAACCTATCATAGATGAAATTGCCTCTGCACTACGAGAATGGCATACACTTATGTTCCAGCATTTGGCACGGAGAGACTACAAGCTTTTCATGATTGTCCGCGATCATATTGAAGTACTTCATTTGGGTCGTCGTCAGCTACTGTTACAGACCCTCAGTGCAGAGGAGACTGTCAACATGCGACGGGATTGCGTCACACGGCTTGTTAGTGGAAATTTGGTACAGGGACTGGATGTTATCGTTCGTCATCCTACATGGGGTGGTCTCGTTAGTGTTGATGTTGAAGGAGAGATTGATTGTCGCAGTTGGGTTAGCGCAGTTCGCATGTACGCGATGCAAGTTTCGCTTGGTTATTTGAATGTCGCATATGATGAACCTCGGCCTTTTGTCTTGCCCGGCTCAGCATCTCCATTGCCAACACCAGCACTGTCTGCATTCCCAGAGATCCCACCATATCAGAAACCACGTTCACGTTCTGGCTTTACAACGGAAGATACGAATCAAGGGGCTGCCAAATTTTACCATATCTTTGTCGATGTTCGGGCATTTGTCGCATCGCTCTGCGCTCCTGGCGAAACGGCGGAGCTCTTCTTCTCACTTTACAAGAAGCAAGGTACCCAATTTGTAACAGAAGAGTTTTGTGCCATTCTTAACCACCATGGCGTTCTCGCGCGCGATCCATCTACTAAAATACGCACCTTATTTGTAGACCTTACCTCGTCAGACATTCAAGATCCCGTTTACTTGGTGTGTCGGATAGTGCGCAACGGGGCATTAAAACTTGTGAATAGCCTGTCTTCACCTGGGACGGAGAATGGAAGGCGCGCATCGGAAGCTTTGGTGCGCTCACCTACGACTGAGTCGAGCAATGGGTCCCCCAGTTCTGTGACTCCTTCCAACGCTCGTCCTGGCGACGGTGGAAACCTAAATGACACCTCACATGTACGGAGGCCATTTGGTTGTGCTGTGTTAGAGTTGACGCAGCTCAACAAGATGGTAGCAGAACAGACGGATATATCGCCTTTGAAGGAATTCACGATGCCTATATACGTTCCGACTAATGAGGTTTCTTTCTCAATGGTCCACCAGAATATCATCAACAACAATATGAGAGAGTACGAAAAGTCTTCAAGGGCGGATAACTTGGCTGTTTCTATAAAGATCTTCCGTGGTAACCTGAAAACAGTCGTTCGGGAGAACACGTCGTTGCTGCTGGATGTCCCACAAACACTTCGTCTAGGCTTTCCGGACGTCGTCTTCCCTGGGGACGCACGGAATGAGCTGTACATCAAGCTTTGGTGTGGTGATTTCAATCCAATCTCAGGGACCAGCAGACTGAACGTCGCCCAATTTGCACGAAGCCAAATGAGTCACCCGGCAGTCAACGTACAGATAACCGTTGAAGTACGTGATGCGATGGGCAACGTAATCGAAAACGTTATCTCCCAAGGAAGTGGAGAACCGTCTATCACCCAATTCCAATCCATGGTGTTCACACGATGCAACGAGCCTACGTTCGGTGAACTGATCAAAATCCAGTTGCCCATCGACGAACTCCCTCAGTGGCACCTCTTCTTCACATTTCGAAATCGTGCCAGTCAAAAGACAGGAAACGACAAGCCGTTTGCTTTTGCTTTTCAACCTCTATTGCTGGATTCGACTGCGTTTGTCGAAGACGGTAGTCATACGTTGATCGTGTATAAGGCAGAGAAACTTAACCAAATCTCACCTTCGCTTTACCTTTCATCTCCTTCTCGTTGGGCCGCTGGCCGAAAGCATGATCAGCTTTCTTTGCCATCCGAAGTCCTACGACTAGCTCCACCCCTAAAGGACACATTGACAATCCGTTCTTCGCTTTGCTCCACGAAGCACACCCAGAATCCCGTATTGTTGAGATTACTGAGGTGGGAATCCCCTGGGTCCGACAACGAGCTGCTCTCTACCCTTCTCACCAAGTTCACATTTGTTGGAGAAGGAGAGATCGTTAAATTTCTTCGTGACATCTTTGATGCACTCTTTGGGATACTCGTTTCTCAGCACAATTTGGCTGGAGAACTCGACCTCCTCGTCTTCAATGCTCTTATTACAGTCCTTGGAATTGTTCAAGACCGTCGGTTTAGCAACTTCCAACCAGTGCTTGACCTTTATATCGAGAAGCATTTCAACTGTCCTGCAGCGTCATCGCATATTATTCATTCTCTCAACCGGTTAGTCACCAACCCAACGGCTCCCGAGACTGCTTCGCATCTCCGTTCCGCATTGAAAGTCTGGCATTACATTTTTAAATTTGTTGCACGATCCCGAGAATTGCAAAAGGCGAAAGATAGTGGGATGGGCGGCGGCGCCACTGCCGACTACCTCGAAACGTCTTTTAAGCGTGAATTGCGATCCCATTTAAACGCAGTTACTCAATTGATGTCAACCTCGACGCCTCCGGCCATTATTGGCACCCAGACCATCGCACTGCAGCACTTCACCTCCATCCTACCTGGGCTGTCGAAAATCTTTTCTACAGTCGAACTTGTTTCAATCGTTATGACTTTCGCAAATTCCATCACTGTCAACAAAGGCAAGATTGTCATTTGGAAGTTGATCATGTACCTGCAAATTGTTAAAGGCTTTCTGTTTGACAACCCCACTTCTCGGCCATTACTTATCGAAGCTGTGGTGATGTGGATAAAGCCACATTTCGGTCGTTATGATGAATTAACGCATACGGCCTCTAATGATTCGGAGGCGGCTCGAGATCTTGCTCGTGTCAATTGGTTGGAAAGCATACGGCTTTGCATCACAATTATTGCAGTGATGTTGGACAAACTGCAACAGAATCTGACGAACCCCGATATTGCGGCAGACCGCAAAGCATGTCGCCAAGAACAAGACAACGTCGAATTTATCCTCTCTCTGTTTCCAAGGTACTTTCCTCGTGACGTACCAAGTGAAGTTTTCTGAGTTTGCAATTTTAGGCTCATCGACTCTTATCGTGAAATTCAAAACCCAGCGTCAAAGAAAGCTGTGGAAAGGACAAAAACCCCTTCTACCATCAAGGTCCCCACACCAGTTACTTTCCCAGAGTCTTATCCATTCTCTCTCATAGCATCGTTACCCGAACCGCCTCGCGGCGTCAGCAATTTGTCCTATGCTCACGAAGGGAACTCTCTCTTCGAACCCAGCTTGGGTGAGACTGCAGTCGTCCTCCTTGTCTTGATTCTGTCTTCTCCTGCGAAACATATCCAAAATTTCCTTGAATCAAGCATCGATATCGAGGGCCGTGATCGATTTGTCTCTCTGTTATCACATTTTTTCAAAGTTTCTACCTCTATTCTGGAGAACGACGCATTCCCAAAGACATGGATGAACATCAACGTCCTCGCTCACAAGGTGTTGATCAAAATCATGGATCCTATAGGTGCTATGATGGAAAAAGAATTTATTCCTCACCCTGATTCTGAGTCCCAATTTGATGCGAACCTATGGAAGGAATGTTTCCTCATGCTTCTGAAACTACTGTCGTCGGATCAACTCATGATCGAGGAATTTAGTCCGCAGGTATTATCTACGTTTCCACTGTCCAGATTCGTTGTTGATGACCTGGCAGAAACGACGAGCTGTCTGGCGTCTTGCAGGAGATATTCGCGGAGAAGGCGCAACGATTCTACTGAATCTATGGCAAGCACTCGGCAGTGCTGAACATGTTTCCACATCAGGGGAACCCGCAATACGATATGGAGTAAGTTTTCGTCATTCCTTGAGTCTACACTGGTTGATGTTGTAAACGACTAGGGATATCAATCTTACCTTCATTCTCTGGTTGGCCATGTTGTCAACCTTTGCCTCAGTCACCATGATCAGCTGAGGAATAATGCCGTTCAAATCCTTTACAGCATGATTGTATTCGAATATCACCAATCGGAGCGCTTTGAGACTATTGAACATGAACTCGTCACACGGCTGGACTCGCTATTCATGTCTGACAGCAAAGGTGATGATATCTCGAGAGCATTCTTTATCGGGCAACTCCGCCATTTATTCGATACTTCAGACGTGGACGACCAATTACGGGAACAGGTGTCTTCTTTCCTGGATTCGGTCGACCTCTTCCTCGAACTGCTGCTCAGCGTTCGCGCACTGCCTGACGGAGAAGAATATGCTGATGATCGGGTTATTGCCACAGTAAGTTTTCAGAGCGGTCTTCTTATATCACAGCCTATTCATATCCACTTTAGCTGAGGTTGATGAACTTCATTCGTCGCATTGGTCGGGACGAAATCTATATCAAATATGTACACCAACTTGTGAATGTGAGAATTTCAATTTGTTTCACTGGTTTGTGTTTAACTAACAGTACTACAGATGCATCTGCAGTCTCAAAACTATGTCGAAGCGGCTTTGACTTTGAGGCTACATTCAGACCTGCACGATTGGAATTTAAACGCGTTTATTGGTCCAATGGAAGATCTTGGTCTGCCACAGCAATCACACTTCCACAGGAAGGAAACTTTATGTCTTTTAATCCTAGACTATCTTGGTACGTTTTGGAATCTTGCTCTTAAAGAAAAGTTCTCATTGCTCCATGCAGGAAAGGGGAAAGCATGGGAAATTGCCATCGAAATATGCAGAGATCTGGCTTACCAACATGCAGAAGTTACCTTCAATTAGTAAGCTGCGGTTTGAAACTGTACATGTATTCCGCTTACGATCAACTTCGCTTAGTGGACGTTTATCGGAAATTCTTCGTCATCAAGCAATTCTGCTCGAACACATTGTAACAGATCAGCGATACTATCCTGACTATTACAAAGTCACCTTCTATGGTAACTTCCCTACAGCAATACGGGACAAACGATTTGTTGTACGCTTTTCCTATGTTTTTCAATCGATTGGGCCTGAAATTTTTGCAGTATCGTGGATATGAATGGGAGAAATTCGGAGCATTTTGCGAACGGATGCTCAACAAGCACCCAGGTGCTCAATTACTTAAAACATCAGGAGAACCTCCTATTGATATCAAATACGGCAACGACCAATATATCCAATGCACTGCCGTTACGCCTGAACCCGATCGAAACCTGCCAGTGTTCACCAATCCTGACGTGCCTCTTAATGTTCGTACATACTATGAGCACAGGTATGATTAATGTTTCTTTGCTTTTGTGCCACGTGCCAAGTTTTTTTTTGCGAAGTGCTATCAACATCTTTTCCTCTTCAAGACAAATTCGGAAGACAACTCGAGATGGAACTGAAGAGATCTGGACTGAGAAGACGTACTATACAACAGAAGAAGTTTTCCCTACTGTACTCCGGAGATCTGAAGTTATCAATGTGGAAGTTATCGAAATTTCCCCTCTAGAGAATGCACTTCAAGAAGTTGAAGAAAAAACGAAGGAGCTGTCAGCCCTTCATCTCAAATACCAAGCACTCGCGAAGACGACTCAGGACGTATCGACAAATGCCTTGGCTATGAGCTTGAATAGCGCTGTCGATGCGCCCCAAAACACAGGGATTGCCTCTTACCGCCAAGTTTTCTTTAGTCCTGATTACGTCGCTCGCAATCCGGAACGGGCAGAGTTGGTTGAGAAGCTTCGCGTTGCCATTGATGAGCAGGTAAAGGAACTCTTGTTCACATCCACCTTTGTCACTCTTTCTTATCCAATCACTGCAGGTCAAGACTATTGATAGTTGCCTCAAATTGCACGGACTGCTATGTCCGCCCGAATTCATACCCTTCCACGAAACGCTCGTGAAATTCTTCAAGAGAAATTTTCGCGATGAAATCAGACGGCTAGCCGTGGACGACACGTCCGACTCGATTTCAAGCTTATCCAGATCACAGTTACACTCTATTCCACCCTCATCGACGGGCTACTACGAAACGTCCTCATACGAACAATCCCTCAAACGAAGTGGCTCTTCCGCATCAACGGCTCGATTTGCAATCCCACCTATCCAAGTCTCCCATTCACTCGACATCTTGCCATCCCTCCTACCCCCCATAATCGGCGACAGCCCGAGCATGGCTAATAGCAATAATGACGGCCTAGGCCCGGCGTCTAAGCAGACGCCATTACAGCGCCATCTTGCGCATCTCGCCAGGCACGGTATCAATGGTGTTTCTTCTGCACCAGAGAACCCGGCGACCACGTCGCTCTCTACTGGATCACCACATAATTCGTTCGTTCATGTAGGCCATCCCGCTGGGTCGTCGGGTGGCGGTGCTCAGACATCAGGAGCATCGGGGTCTGCATCGTATATGGGTAGCTTGCATTCGTTTGGATCGATAAAGGGACGGTTATCTCGATTTGGGAGTTTAAGCCTAAGCTTTGCCAAGAGAGGGGCCAGAGATCCTTCGACTTGATTTTTCGTTCTTTTACCTCGTCCTCGCAAGTTGCCATCTGTTCGTCTTTCTTTACTGGTCTTCGAGCCCGCCTTGTTTTCTATTACCATCACTAAACAATTACCTATGTAGCTCAAATTTTATCTCTCCTTCTACAAAGATTTAGCTTTTTTCGACTGTAGTCTACACCTTTAATAGGATCTAAACTAAAAAAAGGAAATTTTAAAAAACCGGTCATAAGAGTCATAAATTGATGATGTGCTTTATAGTAATTTTTACAACATGATATCTCGGAACCAAGCAGACTTGAACCCAATTCACCCAGATAACCCTTTAACGAGTAAGCAGAAAGAAAAGAAGAAAATAAGGAACAAGTCCAGAGTGATGTACATATGAGGAGGTCCAAGGAATAAGTAACAGTGGAGTGGAGATCCAGAAGACGTTGGTTGTAGATAGATACCGATAACGTAGGTGATGGGTGCCGTTGACGTTGTGTACATAATGAAGAAAATAAAGATACGCGCAAGAGATGAAAAGAGGATGTTGTTGTTCACGACGTACGAATGCCCCCAACTGCCATCACAAGTACTGGTCAGCAAGCGTGTTGATCGCCTCATCCGAAAGTCCAAAGAAGGCGAAGTTGTCATAACCAAAATCGTACCCGAGGGTGGGGTTGTTCGCATATTCGAACCCAGGCTCGGCGATGTCAAAGGATGTCAGCGTAGCGAATTCGTCCATGCCAGTGCCGAGGTCTTGAGCGTTCTGACCTTGTACAACCCAAGAAACAGCGTCCTTGTTCATGACGGTGTTGTCGTCGGTCAGGGTATTTTGGGGTTCGCCGCCCTCGACGATACCAGCGATCAACTCCGGTACGGATACCGAGGAGGAGGTGCTGTCCACCGGAGAAGGGAACGAGCGCATGATATCAGGGCCTTGAGAGGTGTGCTGCTCCAGGCCCTCAGCAAAGGCTATATTTTTAGGAAGACTCCGGCTGAGTCTTGAAGAAACGTTCAGCTGTCGATCAAGGAAACGACTGACGCCTAGATCGTCCGGAGGAGGATAGGAGATCTGAGGCAAGTGAAACTCCGCACTTTCGGGAGTGTCAACGGGAGATGAATCAGTCGTCTCTGGGTCCGACGTGTAGATAGACTAAAGAAAAGGAGTGGAATGAGAAGAGGGTAGAGAATATCATAAGGGGTAGACTGACATATTTCGACAAAATCTTTTCGAGAGCTTGTCCGAGCAAATTCCAGTCAAACACTTTGAGGTCTTTTTCGATATTCCTTGGCCTCGGATCGGGAAAATCCATGATACGCTGGAAGAAATTACCAAAGCCAGGCTTATGCTTAGACACCGTCGTCGGTCTGAGACCTTCAAGGTTCCTCCTGATCCTGTTCTTCTCCTCTACAGGGAACTCACCGTTTGTGAGACGTTCGAGAAGATAGATGACGTCAACAGAGGTGACATAACACAAGTCGACCTCTTCACGGTAGATGCAAGAGATGACGGTGTCGGAGTCACGGTAGTCTTCTTGACTAATAGGCTCACAGGAAACGATAAGGCGACGACCGTCTTGTACTTTGGCGAACCGGACAAGGCGTCTGCCGGTGACGGCCTCGGGATTCGTCCACCCAGTACACATGGAGGAAAGGGGGGTGGCAAGCTCAAGGATGGGGGTAGAGGCATGGAGGACCTCCTGCCCTGCGATAGATGGGTTAGCTTGCTTGGTACGGACAAGAGATCCAGGTTTCATTCTGCGGTGAAGACGGGTGGTCCTATGATGGGGAGACTTTGGGAAAGAAGAACGATCGGAGGTTGTAGGAGAAGGAGTAGAGGGGTTGTTGTGAGCTGAACGGCGCCTGAGTGTGGAAGTATCTGGAATTTGTAGTCTAGGAAGTTTTGTGATCGAGGCTACGGACGGACGACGACGACGATGCGGTTCTGGATCGGGACGGGTTAGGATGGCAGAGTCTTTAGAATGGGACGGCGAAAATTCACCTTGAGCCCAGTAGGTGAACTGGCCAAAGGTAAGGGAGTCCAAAATAGCGTTGTCTTCGTTGAGGGCCTGGACAGAAATGAGGACCTTTGTTGAATTAGACTGAAGATGGTCGAAAGGAGGTGCAGCGGCTTGAAGCTGCCAACAACCATAGGAGACGTCGGGGAGCTGGGTGAGTTTTGTGGGGAGGGGCTTGTTAGCGACGAGGAGACGGACAAACATGGCGTCGGCGAGATCTGGAGAGAGATGAATACGGACGGTGATGGGGATACCATGCTCGCCCTCAGAGGGGGAGAAGGCGAGAACGTGGATAAAGGCGTTGGGTGAGACGATGGGGGACGGAGCCATGAGAAATGGAAAAGAAAAACGGAGGGAAAGAGAATATAAATTAATACAATAATAGGGGCAGTGGGCGCCTTTGTCAAGATGGAGAAAAAGCGGATGGAAAATGTCAGATGCAGTGCGCGCTAATCACAGGCTCGCTATAAATAATTACCTAAATTAGGTGAATCTACATTAATTTATCCGACCGCCAAGCCGGGAGTGCAGGTGACATGCTCTCCAATCCACTCCCCGCCCTCCCATCGCCGCACCACGGCCGGCACATGTCCCTCTGCAGAAACTACTCGTCCACACACCCGGCACCCAGAAATAAAGAGCGTGTCGTATCCCGCCACCAACTCTATCAAGTTCTGCAGTTTTACCCCCTCTTCCAGCACTTTCCCGAGCTGTTGCGTGACCAGCTGGAAAACTGTATGCCCAGACTGTCCGTAACGGCCTCCCTTTCCCTCCCGTGGCCCAAAGACCCGGATCGTCTCCACCCTGATTTCTCCTTCCTCAACCCCAAAACTCATATACACCGTCATCACATCTGGGATCGTAAGCCGGATTACCTCTCCTTGAATTCGTAGTTTGCATTTGTGTGTCTTATTGAACTGACGTGCCCACGCTCCTAGTCCCTCCATTTTTATGCCCGCTTCCGCAACATTGGGGGGGAACGCACTGGTTCCTCCCTCTCGATCGTCGCCCACGACCGGGGCAGGTTCTCGTCTGTGTTATATATAATTAGCACCGCAATTATCTTCCGCCTATCGCTCCCCAAACCTTGGCTTCCGATTTTCTTCGTGCCTAGTCCAGTTCACCTCCCTTTCATCCAATTCCAGACTCTCTTTGGCTCTTCGCAACGCACCCTGAACGTCGTCCAACACTCCCTCTTCATCTATCTGATGAACTGATTTCAATGCATCTGCTGCAGACACTGGTTCTCCATTTAACCCCGGTTGCAGCAATGCGATCGGAATCCCACGCAATTTATGTACTTGCTTTTGCAAATTTTCTAGCTTTTCAATCTGTTCTACCAGAGTTGGCGTCGGCGATGTCATGGTAAAAAGACAAGGGCAATTTACTATTAAAAAGTCACGCTAGCGGGTTCACACGACCATCACAGAATTTTATGTCCAGATGCCAACTGCGACGAGTCCACCCCATCCGTCCTGGAATTTTCCTAGGTAGAAAAAAAAGACATATGGACTAGCCTGGACGGAGAAGGAATGTGATTCGTTAAGCAACGAATTATTCAGTTGTTTCACGAGTTCTGGCTCCTCATGAGATTTCACCTGCCAATTGTCATTGGTATGGAATGAACTTAGTACTCGGCAACCATACCGTATCAATCCACCGTTCTGGGAACCCCAATGATTTCAATATGCTCACTTCCTTTCCTTTTCCATAATCTCCTTGTCCTAACCATATCCCAACGTCTCCCGTCTCCCCACCCTCGTCTGATGGCCCAACGAGAACGTTGCTAAAGTAGTTGGAAAATGCGACGCGCTGTGCGTCACGGGCGAGTTCCGTGAGATATTCCTTGGTCTCTTCAGTAAGGGAAGAGGTTTTGTATAGTATGAGATCGTCTGCGTCGAAAGTCAATTCTTCTTGAGACCGCACAATAAGAAGCCGAGCGGTGGTCTGAATGGGCATCAAGTCTGTCATAGTTGCAAGAATTTGAAATAAAGATCTCTCATTTGTTAGCGCAGTGACGGGAGTGACGTGATGTGACCTTGCTGATTTTTTGCGGCAGTGAGAGTTGTTCGCAGTGAGTCTCGATGTTGCGTGTGGTTGGCAGAGATGCGTGCCGCTCTTCACGTTCTCTCCTTCTCCGCCACTACTCCATCCCAACGAATTCAACAACTCCCAGGACTCCTCTTCCCAGTCCAACAACCCCCAGTTCAAAGAAACCAAAGATCGACCTCCGTCCGGCTCCCATAAAGCCCATCCAGAAGCCACCACCCCTCTCAGATACCAATGTTCTACTTGCAAAGACACACCGTCAGACACGAACACCTTTAAATTCTGCTTCTGCTTCTGCAAAGCTAGCAAATGCAAAAGAAGAGGTTCAGCAAGCTATTCATAACGCCGAGGTGCACGGCATTCTTAAGCCCCCACCTCCAGACGCCAACTGGTTCAAACGCACCCTCCATACGGCTATCCAGCTTCTTGTATGGGCAATTTCTATTTCACCGATTCAACTTAAATCATCTCTCCTAGAAATTCTACTACCGTGGTGTTAAACTCATCTACACCCGTCGGGAGGAAATTGCACTCATCAAGGACCGTATTGCCGCTGGTGGAGCTCCTCTCACACGCGCAGAGTTTCGACTCATCCAGACACAAAAGGATGATCTCAAGAAGTACGTGTACTATTTTTCTAAAGCCTTGCTGGACTCAAACAAAATCACCAAGAGTCGTTCCTTTTCTCATCATTGCCCTCCTCCTCGAAGAAATCATTCCCCTCATCGCCATCTACGTCCCTTCCATGCTCCCATCTACATGTGTTCTCCCTACTCAACGTCAACGCATTGACGAGAAACGCGCTGAAAAGGCACACTCCTTCGCTTTGGAACACCGTCACGTCTATGCTGAACTCAGGCGCTCCGAGAACCCAGCTGGATATCTCCCTCTTGAATCTCTCCACCACCCCGGTGCATCCACGGCAATATGCGGGTAACGTTTTTTGTATTTTAAAACATCCTCCCGACGTTCATTTTCCCTTGACTAGCCTTCTTGGTCTGTCCACCATTGGAATTGACTTTTTCCGGATACGACGTATTCAACGCCACCTCCTTTTTATTATAAGGGATGACCAGCTTCTCCTGGAAAACTCCAGCTCCTTGTCGCTTCAGGAGGTCAAGGATGCCGTAGAAGAACGTGGAATGTAGGTCTTGCATCATTCTTTGCCCTTCATGTTAATCATTCTTTGAATTTCATATTCAGGCCGACAAGAGGATTGGCTCTCAAGGATCTGCAAGCTCGCCTTGGTTGGTGGTTGGAATCGGTCAAGACACCTAGTCAAGACATTAATGATGATGCTGTTTCCCGGCGTCTGGCCCTAGTTATTTCATCTCGGTGATTTCGGAACGGTCTATTTGATTTGCGCATTGTACACATCCTCTTTTGTCGCTCATCTTAATACACTAATCCTAGATTGATTTACATACACAAAGCCCTTCTCACCTTAAGTTACCGGTTAATACGAATTATGCCATCTTTGATCGCACATAAGCCAGTGTTTGCCATCCTCTTGCCTCCCAAGGACGCATCAAGACAGCCCGCTGGGATTTGCACAACGCTTCGTGCAAACATGACAAGGTCATTTCTGAAGATGATGTTATGACAGAAGTTAGGGCGACCGCTTGAATGCATAGTGAGATGACGACAGCGTCAACATTGTTTGAAGCGGAAGTAGCTGAGTCAGTGTCTGCCAAAAGTGCAAGTACCGCTTCGTTTCGTCCGCCTTCTCGTAAGATCAGATCAGCTAGCCAGTTCCGCTGATCTAGGCTCGCTGGATCTGCATACACCGCATGATAGGCAACCGATACCGCTTGCTTCGTATCATTCTAAAATCACGAAAACAATAGCGTCAATCCATATGAACAAAAATATTCTTTGTAGAAAGACGAGCCTGGAATGAAGGGACGCCACATGGACGAAAAAAAGGGGTTACAGTACTCACCTGTGAGAGATAATGTTGAATCAGGAGGTAATCTACATGCCGATGAGGCCCCAAATTCCGTTTTTGGTCTAAAGGTAGAGCCAGAATCTCAGACAAAGCAGCATCGACAAGACTGTTGTCAGCCGTGAGGATGCCCATCCCCGCAAGAGTGTTGATCGCGTTCAGATTCTCTGGGTCGGAAGCAATGCTAAAAAAAAATTATGACGAAAGGCAAGGAAAATCAGCTGAAAGTTGCAAGCGGAAAGAGAAAAGGCATAATGGAAAATGCACTTCTTTTGGGAAAATAAAAAAAGACCTACCATTCTAATAAACGTGACTTGGCTCCTTCTTTTGCTCCCTCAGTCCCGATCGCCCACAAGACCTGTGCTAGAAAAATGACGAGATGACTCCGCAGAGGGCTGTTACCATAATTATCGTTGGCACTGGCGATTTGTAAACCTTCTTCCAAAAATCGGAGAGAGGCTTCCAGATCGCCAAGGAAAAAATTCGCCAAACCCAGGCCTAGGTGCACCTGAACTCTCAAGACGATAATTTCTCTGCTCTGCAACTCTCTGTCAGCTAGTAAACCATGTGCACTTTCGAACGAGGTCGCAGCCCCTTCAAATTGGCCGAGAGAAAGTCTCAGCCTGCCCAGAGTGCAATTTGCAATCGTATATCTCATCTCTACTTCTGGGTCTTCGGTCTCTTCATAGGCCGTTTCCAAAATGGCGATAGACCTTTCTGCTAGGTTTGCTCCATAGGTATGCTGACCTAGTCGTTCGCATACCAAAGATAATAGATGCAGCGCGGTTGCGTCGTTAGAACGTTGTTGGCAGTAACGACTGAGAGTGAAGAAGGCTGGCAAGAGAGTAACTAGAAGGCGGTGGAACCGATGTTCTGTCGTTGCCGTATTGAATACCCTGAATGCAAATTCGTAATCTGCTTCTTCCTGCACAGAGATGAGTTTTTTGAAACGAAGTCAGCGAGGAAAAGGACATACCACAGGTTTCGACAACGTAACAGCGTGCTCAAGCAATAAAGTTGCATCTGCCTTATCGTTGTTCACACTAGCGACCAAGAACTGACCTACCCATGCCGCTGTATTGTCTGGATCAAGCACCTGGGCTCGATGAAGAGCTGAGTTGGCCAGTTCTACATCCCCATGGTGAAAGTATAACAAGCCAAGGTTGACCCATGTTGCTGCGTTTTTTCCATCAATGTCGAGCGCCTTGATGTATGCGTGCTGAGCAGCTCTGGCATGCGTGGAGAAGCAGGCATTACCCAACCCAACCCAGTATATATCATTGCCTGGATCTTCTTGGAGAGCCTTCTTGAAGTATTCAACGACCTTCTCCTTGATAAAGGTCACGTTCTCCGACGACGTTGTCTGGGGTGTGTTCAACACCCAGGACTGTAGTGCCACGGCAAGGTCATACCATGATGCTTGATTAGACGGATGGTTTGGTGATGAAAGAGATATCTGAGAGAGATATGAATGAATCGCGACAATCCCGACAGTGAGGGGAGAAGGGGGAGCACCATCTGCGAACGATGGTAAACCCACGATTTCCACTACTTTTTCTGCCCAATCTGGCGACGGCAGACATTGAATAGACCGTAGTTTAAGACGAACAGCATCCTCAGCTATAAACGTAGAAAAACTTGACAGGTAGCTCGTCGCGTCCCCAATCATCTTCCATGCCATAGTACGAATACCAGGCATCCGTCTAATGATGTCAAGTGCGAATTCGATAGCAGACAGGAACGACTCTTCGGCGCGAATTTGAAAACTGTCGCCCAGCTGAAAGAGCCCGAGATCCAAATGTGTCTGACCAACTAGCCACAGAGGACCGGCTTCATCTGGTCGAGCTTGGCAAATATTCCCTAAAATATGCAGGGCATCTTCGAACAAACCCATTTGGTGCTTCACTTCAGCAATGAAGTAAGAGCATACCCAGTCGTCTGGGTCCAATTCCAGTGCGTGGTTAAGGGCTTTCACAGCAGCGGCGTGCCTTCCTGCTTTGGCATAAGCTTCACCCAGACGAACCCATAGGGATCCATCTTCTGGCTCAACTCTGAGGCAAACCTGGAAGGCCTGAATAGCGGCAGGATAGTCCTTGTAGTGCTGTTAAACTGTTGAGAATACAGATAATTCGATTGGAAAAGGAGAGTCCCTACAAATTTGACGACACCAATTGCCTTCCAAGCCCAGGCATTCGTAGGCAGATACCTAGTGCTCGCGTCCAGTTCAGACTTGTCCAATCCAGCATTCAGACCTCCTTCTCCATCTATTGTTCTTTGTGCGATAACCTCCACAAGGTCCCATTCCTTGTCATTGGCAAAACCTTCCACCAAGCGTCGGGCAGCCAAGGTCTCCCTGGCATCTAACTCAAAGGCTTTTTGGAAACATTTCGAAGAGCGGATTGGATCTGGAGGTGACGCCAGCTCGAGGTAGTATATGCCAAGTGAAGTGAAAGCCGGGGCGAATTCTGGATCCATTTTCAGGGCTTGAATGAAATATTTGTACGCTTTGTCTGCGTTGGGTACTGTGGAAATGGACTGAGCATCCAACTGAGCATCCAAATTGTCCAGAGAACTCACCGTCATTTGACAGCAAACACTTCCCGATTCTCCACAGGCAACGCGCACGATGTGGGTTGATACTTTCTTTATCAATGTCATTAAGCAGCTCCAAAACATGTTGCAAGCCATATAAAGCCTCTTCGTATTGTCCCAATTGACAACGGCACCAAGCACTTTCTTCTCGAGCACGCAAACCTCTCATTGTGTCCTCCTCAAGAAGAGAGGAAACTTGCTCAAAGGCTTCCATCGCAGCTCCCCATTCAGATGCAGCCTGGAGAATAAATGCTCGGCCCATCCAAGCAGCTGAATTTCGCGGAGAATTGCCAAGAACTTCATCGAAGATATGAGTCGCTTCTTTGTGATGTTTTGGCGGGAAGAAATGCACGAGAGCAGTGGCAAGAGTCACTTGAAGGGAGTTTCGTGATCTAAACCGAGCCTCTCAGCAAAATATATGAAGGGATAAAACAAATGACGGACTTCCGTAATGTTTTGCCCGAATCAATTTCGGATTGTTTCAAAACCTGAAGACCACGCTTGGATGCCTTGATTGTATTCTCGTAGTCTTCTTCCTGCAAGTGTATTTCCGCCGCAATCTTGTTACCCAAGATCGTATCGGATAAGTCGCTATATGCGTTCTGTAGTTCCCCATTGAAATTGAGTAAAGATCTCATGTTATGGGATAGAAAACTCCACCAAGACTGTGTCCAAGGGGTCCTCGATCAAAGAGGGCACTTCATCGTCGTCCTCTGTCCATAACCATTCTCCTTTATAGGCAAAATAACCGTTGAACAAGGTTGACAAGGGTAAACTGGGAAACAATCGGATATAATCTCGCACATGGCTTTGATCGACCTCAGCTACGTCGAATTGAAAGTGAATCCGCGGCCATTTCCAACATAAAAAAGAAATTTACATATCTCCTCGCAGTCCTTCCCTTCAAAGTAGAGTTTCCAACCCAATTCATCGGGTTTATGAAGAAGGACAATCGCATCAACGAGTTCATCCAGCTCGTTCGATAGCTGTCGTTTGAGCTTCTCCCCGGCTGAAGGAATTGCTGAAAGATATTTATACTTATGTCGTAGTTGCTTAGCTTCAATATCCACTCGCAACTCATCCGACGTGCTGGGATGATTCAAGAAAGCATCGTACAGTGCAGGAAGCTAGGAAGAAGTTCGACTTCATAATAAGATAATTGTCACAATGTAGACTCACTTGCGACTTGGCCGATATCTCCAAATACACTTCTTTCTTGATCTGTTCCAATCCAGCAGCGCCGAGGCGCGTTCTCCGCCTTTCGACTTCTCGCTTTAAAGCACCCTCTTCCTGGGACTCTGTCAGCGAAAGGACCTCTTGCAATACGCGGAATCCGTTGTGTATCGCATCTTGGGCGTCGAAGGTAGCTGATCCAGTGGGATTTGTAGGATCGGGGGATGGAAGAGTGGACAGAAGTGGGTAAACTTCGGAGTCGGACATGTAATACTTTAAGGCTTCGATTAACTAGTCATTTGGCTGTGTGTAAGCTTTGGGCAGTGACATCTGATAGTTAGAAAAACACATACCTCGGAAGATGTTCCATGTCTTCGTCGAAGATCTACCATCTTTTGCACGGCTTCAGCGCATTTAACCGCGTCTTGACTGTTGAAGTAAACTTAGTCGTCGGTGGACTCCCCACGGAAATTAGAATAGAAGGTAGAACAGACTCTTTATTGAATAACTCTATGAGATCAACCAAAGTCTCCGCCAACTTGTCCAGTTGCTCTCTTTTCTCGTAGAATTTTGCAAGCCCCTGAATATGCTTTAGTCAACGGATTGGAGCAGACGTAAGACGCGTACCTGCCATGCAAGTGGTTGACTTGGATTTAACCTGGTTGCCTTACGATAGACCTTGAGTAATGGGATCAGCTCAACGGTGCCATTGAAATCATTAACGAACAGAAGATTACATGTTCGCTTTCGTCGTATTCGCCTAGTTCAAGAAGTGCCAACCCAAGGAAGACGTGTCTGAAATATATAATGTAGATCAATTTGGTGATAAAAAGAACAAAGGTGTGGAAGGCACGAAATAAGCGTACGCGTTGTAATTTTCTGGTTCGAAGTCCAGAACATTTAACGAGTGCTTCTTTGCACTGGCATAGTCTTTTTTCGTGATGCACTCTCGCGCGGTCTTGAGATGTGTCTTTGTGAAAGACATTTCCAGTTCCAATGTCAACGTATGACCTGTGTTCAATATACGTATATCTAATCTAAATGCAGATCAAAGAAAGTTACTAAACATCTCCAACGTCTATTCAAACACAGGCCATAGAGCATATTCTCCAAGAAACCTTGCAAGCAAGGTAATTTCTGCGTGCAAGTAAAGGATATTAATGCACTTGTGTGTCAATGCTTAAGTGCTTACGGGCTGAGATTGGCTACACTAGTACTTTTTATTGCCATGATAAAGAGGTCAGATTATAACAAAATTTTATCACAGTAACAGGGTATCATTGATATTCTAATCTACATAAAGTACACTAAGAAAGGTATAGCATAAGCAGATATTTAGAGTTTCACAGCGTTTGAATAGTTCCGAAGATGTTCAACATATTCAACAAGAAATTTAACTTGTTCATACGTCTCAATCGCCTTTGTACTCCTTTGTTTTCTGACGAGTGCGATGACAGCTCTGACGAAAGCAATTGTGGAGTCTGAATCCGTTTCTTCGTCTTCCCATTCGGAGCTTGTGGCTGTCCTAGATTCTGACATAGAGTCTTCCGGCCATCCGCAAAGCCCCAGACGAATCATCCAGCAGCAAGCAATGACGCCTGCGCGACCCAACCCGCCACGGCAATGCACGAGGATGGATTGACCGCAGAGTGAATATCGATTGATGAGATCGACCAGATATCCGTCAAGGTCGGGTGCGGATGTGGGGGGCAGTCCTTCAGGCGTTGGTAGGCTGCGTCATATTGTTATGTATGTATAAGTATCTGTCTAGGATGGCGTAGAAGGTATGAAGTTAACATACCGAAGGACGTCGATACCGATTGTATTCGCGCAGCGTTCGTACTCCGGCCATGGTGCGCCCAAAAGATCGAGTTCGTCGTCGTCCAAACAACTGAAGATGTCTTGAGTACAGGTGGTTTAAAGTTAGTCACCAACTGACCAGACAATGCACGAGACTCCAAGATGCCTCATTCTTGACATATCAGCCTCAAGATCTCTGCAAACGCCTCTGCGGCCTTTGGCAGGACCATCAAGTCTCACTATTGGACAGACGGATCAGATTATGTCCCCAGCTATCGTACATGTGAAACATGCCTTTCTTGCCTGGGCAAGAGGAAAGATACAGATTGCCAATGGCCAGTGAGCGGGGGATCGAGGGGGAAAGTGGTTTTGAATTGGACAAGAAGGAACGGAGATGATTTTCCAGGTGAAACGAGGTCGTATGAGTCGGTAATTGTCTGGGAATAGTAGTCAACGATAATGCGACTGAAAAGTTCGCGTCAGGGATGAGAATGGATCGCCGTTCAGATTGATTGGCCGACACGCTGTCAATTCGTGGGAGCGAGTCGATGCAAGTGCTAATGGCAGCATTTATGGCTTCGGCTATATCGCTTCTTGACTGAAAAGTATTAGATGTAGAGAGTTGGTGCTGGGCGTTGCCAGGATTGTCTGCAGGCAAGGCGGACAAGCGTAGGAGAGTGAAACTGGATGGAATCTCCAGAAGCGTGGGTGACTGCGATGAAGCGAGAAGCGCATGCGATGCAATGAGCGCTTTAAGTTCTGGGGGGATCATAGAAGAGATACTAAGAAGGTCAGAACCAGGGGAATATATTTATGTATATGTAGGACATACTTTATTGGATGAGTCGAAGATGTTTTGATGGTGGAAAGTTGCTGTTGCCTGGAATGGAAAAGCGAAGTGGAAATTGCAGAAATAATTTGATCTTGAAGATTAAAATCTTCATGACCAGCCAGCCACCACGACTGGCGCTTAGCTGAGACGAGTTGTTTTTCACGGAGTTCATTAAATTTGTGTGGTAGGTGGAGCGACAAAGGCAAATACCGCAATGGGCAGCCTAGAAAACTGGTTAGCGTATAGACATGAATGGAATAGAAAATAAATACCATTTCCACCAAACTTTGCCCTGTTATACTCGCTAAAATGATATTGAGACGCGAGCTTCTGAAGCTGAAGATGGACGTCTGTGGACATTGATGGAGCACGTGGGAGATATTTCAACTCCAGCTCAGCAACGAAGTAGTTACAATAGACCACCACAACCGAGTTATCTTTCGCAGCAGGCTGGCTCTCGCTACGGCTTTGTTAGACGACTCTTGGCCGCCTCGAAGCCATTCACGGTCCTTTATTTGCCTCCATATTTCACTTTCCCTCTCATGGCCCTTCGTTTTCAGAATAACTACGACTTCACCGATGTCCCCATTCCCACAACCCGACCACATCCTCCCCCGTCCTCAGGAGCTACTATTCGTAGAGCAAAGACCCTCACAAAGCCAGAACGCGGCGTCGCTCCTGTTCCTCTCATCAACCCTCCTTCCCTCCCCTCTTCGTCCCTCAATACAAAGTCCACAGCCGGTGACTACAATGGCTCAACTACATGGCGCATTTTCTCTCGTATAGTCACTTTCTGGGCCCCAGATTTCCTTTTGAGCTCTGTGGGCGGTCTCAAAGACAAGGCTGTTCAGCAAGCATGGAGAGAAAAGATCACACTGTGCTTCATCATAGCTCTTCTCTGTGGTATGGTCGGTTTTGTCACCGTTGGTTTTCAGAAGGTCCTCTGTCCACAGACGAATGGTTCAGATAATGTTTTTCTTCGCGTTGGCACGGCGCCAGGAACACTGTCCATTCTAGGCGAAATTTACAGTTTTACAAGTGTCAAATCACCAGCCGACGTAGACTTCACCACATACCTCAACAATCCTGGACAAGACATCACCCCCCTCTTCCAAAGAGACGCCTCACAATTTGCCGAGTGTCGAACGTTAAACTTTCGGGTTGCAAAAGACCCCCCTTGCCCCAGCCCTTCAACATGTCCTCTTCCCCCTCTCAATTTGACCTCTACCTATAAAACCCTCAACATCGCTCATACTTCTTTCCTCGCTGGTTACTCATGGGCGCAAGTTGCCGCTTTGCCCAATTACATCGTACTTGATGGCTCGGTTATCAACCTCAATCCTTATATGTCGGTGCATGCAAATCCCATTCCCAGCGATAGTGTAGACCGCGCCATCCGCACAGTTTTGAGTCCTACGGTGAGCAGCAGCGGCAAAGACGCCACACGGCTTTTCTACCACCGTGAAGACCTCGCCTTCGCTGTGCCCTGCATCAAACGACGTTATCGTGCCGGTAATATAGACAAAATTACTCCAGGTTGCTTTGCATCTAGTCTTATGCTCTACGCTGGTCTCATTGTCATTCTCGGCTTGGTTTTTGTACGGTTTGTCATGGCTTGCATCTTTAACTGGTTCCTCTCGGAACGTTTGGCCGGTCCTCCCAATAGCCAGGCTTTCAATCGTTCAGCTATAAGTCCTGCTGTCATGCCAGAGGGTGCCAATGTTTCCATTGACAACAAGAATGGTACTGCTCCTTGGGCTAATCAGCAGAGGAAACTCAACAAAGCCCCAAACTCAAAATCACCTCGATCTGTTGCCTCGACCTCGAGTCAAACATTGCTCAGCAGCTATGGCTCACCAACGCCCGTCATGAGTCTTTCCCAAATTGGTGCAGAATTGTTTGCCGTTTGCCTGGTCACTTGTTACTCCGAAGGCGAAGAGTCCCTGCGGACGACGCTCGATTCCATTTCAGTGACGGATTATTCGGACGCAAGGAAACTGCTCTTTGTCGTCGCAGATGGTATGATTACTGGTGCCGGTGAAAAAAAGAGTACTCCCGATATTTGCGTCGGACTGCTTGATGCTGATCCGAGGTTCGGTAATCCAATACCTATGAATTATGTTGCTGTGGGAAGTGGTTCAAAGGCTCAAAATAGGGCGATGGTGTACGCTGGACACTATTGTGTGTTCTCTTTTTAATTCATCATCAATACTTGCATTTTAATTCACTCTTTTCTCAAGCTGTTGCTGGTCGTCATACACCAACGATCATCATCGTCAAGTGCGGAACAGAGGCCGAAGCAGCCCATGACAAGAAGCCTGGCAACAGAGGAAAGCGAGATAGCCAACTCATCCTCATGAATTTTTTTTCCCGCGTCACGTATAATGATCGTATGACCCCTTTGGACTTCGACCTCTTCCGCAAGATCCACGTTCTTATGGGCGTTACACCAGACTTCTTCGAGGTTTGCCTAATGGTACGTACTCTTCAGCGGATGTTCAACGAAGCGATATTGATGTTGTTCCATTAAAAGGTCGATGCCGACACAAAAGTTTTCCCCTCTTCGCTCAAACACCTGGTAAATTGCATGCACCACGACCAGATGATTATGGGAGTCTGTGGCGAGACACGGATAGCGAACAAGCGTCAATCATGGGTCACGTCAATTCAGGTCTTCGAATATTTCATCTCCCACCATCTTGCAAAGGCATTCGAATCCGTCTTTGGTGGTGTTTCTTGTCTTCCGGGTTGTTTCTCTATGTTCCGCCTCAAGGCACGGAAAAATACAGGCGATGACTGGATTCCTTTGATCATCAAGCCTGAAATCGTCAAGGAGTATAGTCAAAGCCAAGTTTCGACACTGCACCAAAAGAATCTTCTCTTACTGGGAGAGGATCGCTTCCTCACTACCATTTTGCTCAGAACCTTTCCGAATAGGAAGATGATGTTTTTGCCGCAGGCCAGATGTCGAACAATTGTACCCGACACATTCAAGGTGCTCCTCTCGCAGCGTCGACGATGGATCAACTCGACGATCCACAATCTCATGGAACTTGTGCTCGTTCGTAACCTTTGCGGAACGTTCTGCTTCAGCATGCAGTTTGTCGTTTTCATGGATCTGGTCGGCACGGTCGTATTGCCCATCGCAATTACCCTGACGTATACCCTTATCGGTGGTATGGCCATTAGCCCACCCAAGACATTCGAAGAGGCTATTCCGTTGATGCTACTTTGCGCTGTCTTAGGTCTTCCTGCCATCTTGATCCTCATTACAACCAGAAAAGTGGTTTATGTGCTTTGGATGTTAATTTACCTTGCTGCACTGCCAATATGGAACTTTGTATTACCCGTTTATGCTTTCTGGCATTTTGATGATTTTTCCTGGGGAGAAACCAGGTAAGTAGACCCCTACAATCTCGGATTTCAATTGTTAATACTCGCTGCAGAAAAGTGGAGGGCGAGGCCAAGGGTGAAGGGCATGGGCATGGAGGTGGGGGGCCTAATGCACCTGCGGTGCCAATGAGGAGATGGGAAGATTGGGAGCGATCGAGGTTACGAAAGCTCAAACGCGAAGAACGGCGTCGACGTGAAATGGAAAGGGCGCATCCAGGTGGATTTATTCACGGAGACCGAGAGTACCTCACTGCTCCTGATCGTCGGTCTTGGTCTGACAGTCAGTCACTCGCTTCATCAGATGATGATCACTGGGGCACACAGATCGGCGCATACAACGAACACAGCGGTCAATACCCTCCTCCCCCCGTTGGCCTTGTTTTACCCCGAGGACAAGCGCTGGAGAATGCTGAGACAGTTGGTGGTGCCGAGCTCGAAGCCATGCTGGAACAAGGTTTCGAAGATAGACGGGATTCACCACCTGATTCGACCTACGTGCCCCGGTATCAACTTGTTGATGGATCTACGACACAACTTACGAATGTCGATGGGAATGGATATGCTCCATTAATGCGGTCGTCGTCACCAGGGGTTGGGCCACCACAATACAACCCCCGTTCGCCGACGACGCCTTCAAGTGAATCAGGACATTCACGACCTCCGCCTAGTGGAGCAAGAGCAGCGGATCGTTATGGACCGCTTGGACCACTGGACCCTTCAACGAGTTTCTAGTAAAAAGATTGAACCCAAACACAGAAATCTACTTTCACCGGATGGTCCAACGCATAATTTTTTTTCTTTCTGCACCATAACGTTAATACCCACCACTTCGCATCAGTCACGTAGGTTTTGTTTTGCACATCACTTATCTTCGCATCGGACAAGGAATTCGTACCACATCTCTTCTAATTGACCGCCGTCATCCTGCACCTTGCCCGTCTTCTATCGGGTATAGTATATTCAAACTCGATCTGGCTTGCCATGCTTTTGGCATTTATATGATTTCTGCATTCTTGTCTTACATTATATTAGTATTTTCCTCGATATGCCATTTTAACAATGGAAATTGATAACTCGAGTATTGGATGAGTGGGAACTTTAGTTTTGCGAACGGAAAAAAAGAATTGACGTTTACAGACTGTGGCTGTACCGTGTACACGTGGAACAAATTAGGCGCTGCCGGACGCCGACTGACGCTGAGGCTCTGAACTGACTGCGACACTGCGCAGGCTCACTTGTGGGTGCTGGTCTGTCTAGACTTGCTATATATTATATACTACCCGAGATTTTACGGTATTATGCTTTCAAAAGCAACTCTGGTGCGTCGTCGTTCAGAATTGTTTCCGCTCTTCACTTATGGAGGATGAAGTGGGAATCAGGACATGACGAGACAGTGGAAGTCAACCAACGAGCTCTGATAGACAAAGTCCTTGCACGGTATTCCGGGGAATTTACTGTGTTTCGTGAGTTGTTGCAGAATTCGGATGATGCACAATCGAAAACCGTCGAGATTATATTTGAAACCCAAAGCTATCTGGATAGAAATACAGGAGAGGGTTTTAACTCGAGTACGCCAGCTCCAGAGGAACCGCTTCCCGATTTAAAGGCGACTGTGGTAAGAACCTGTCTAACATGTTAAGTTCAGACGCATGATGGGTCTTGCTCCCATAGATTCACCAATGGACCTTCAAGAATGACGGTATCATTTTTCGCGATGAAGATTGGAGCAGGTTGAAGAAGATAGGTTCGTCAAGGCAGTGTACAATTTAATAATGAATCACATATTTTATGTTAGCGGAGGGTAATCCTGATGAGGAGAAAATCGGGGCGTTTGGTGTTGGTCAGTTCATGTTATCTTCGTATCGATTACATTCTTAAACCGTTTCTCCAAGGGTTCTACAGCCTGTTTTCTGTTACTGAGGAACCTTTCGTCAGTTCAGGAGGTAAGAAGCATGTCTTCACAATTCGGTCCTTGTTTACATCTTCCAAGACCAATGGACGGGATTCTACTGGAAAGACAAGAAAGATCAGGTATTATCTTTATGAACCTTTCGCCATCATCTGACCCCGTGTTTTAGCTTTTCGCTCGGAGAGGACACCTACCGCCGACTGGTAGTGACGACCAAACTAAACAATGGACAAGTTTTACAATGCCACTCAGAGATCCTAGTCCGATTCCATCTGCTTTCGATTTCGCTAGATTTTTGGCGTCTTCCATCACCTTTATGACGCATCTCTGCGAAGTCAACGTGTATTTGGATGAAAAGCGACTAGTCAAATTGAACAAAGTATCTGGTTTACCGCGAGCTATATCAATACCAAAAGGGTACAATAGTCGTTCTCCAGAAAGAATGATGAACGTGGTTGGGATTGAATCTAGACGTATGAAATCAGTCCATCGCTGAATTTTTGGGAGCTCACCCCAGCTTCACAGCCGTGTATATCAAAGCAGAAGTGATGAAGTGGGTTTATACCGCTGGGACGAAAAGAAAACTCCATCAAATACCAAAACCCGCCAAACCACCCGCAACCGCTGGATTCCTGTCTTCCTTGTATTCATCTCTTGCGAGAAGTAGTGCTCCCTCTCGTGTTGCATCACCCCCACGTCCAGTGGTGGAACTTTCAGTCAACCCTCATGAACTCAATCATATGGGCGTTTCTTTATCGATATTTTCAGCCACTGCTCAGGTAAATTTGGACAAGAAAATGATTTCTGAGCTAGTGCGTTCCACCAAGAAGAATCCACCTTCAAAGGTGAAATTTGAATTTATATATGTAAGCCGTCGTCAATTTATTGAGTTCAGACTCACCAACTTCGTGTTAGACTTCCAAGGATGAATACGATGCCAGTCTCATAGACGACAATCAGCTCGGGACTGAAACTGGGAGTATATTCCGTGGCCTCCGCGCTGACCTTAACAAGTGCGTAGGTCATCTCGGGCCACTTTGACAAAAACTCACATTACTATTAGGACTGGTGATGCCAAAGTTTTCATTGTAATTTTGCTCCTTCTTCGGTATAAACATATTCTTCACTCTTCAACAGGGCCATAGCACAAGCCAAAGCACAGGTATTGGGGGCCATATCGCAGCTCGGTTTATACCGACTGTAGAGCGAGAATCCATTGATTTCATGTAAGCTGCCTGTACATCTGATATGCATGATTTCTCATCGAAGAACAGGGACCGATATGTTGCGAGTGAGTTCATCTCTGAACTACTTTAGCGCCTCGTTCATTTTTCAATTTTGAATACAGTCTGGAACAAGGAGCTGCTATACGTTGGCGGGTTTCTTGCAAGAGCAGCGTACGATAATGAATTGAAAACAGTTCAGCAGCAATGGGACGCCGCTAGCAACGCATCTAGCCCGCCTACGGCCGAGATCCAGATACAACTCGTCTCTCGCGTCCTCCATGCTTTGAAGTTTTTTGATTTTTATGAATCGCAACCCTCTAAAGAAGTTACTGCCAATCTGCGGGAGGCTTTCTTTGCATGCTCCTCTAATGCAAATTTTCCCATGATCTCTACTACTGGGGTTCAAATGTCGAAGGGCATCCGGCTGCCAGACCCTCTCCTTGTTACCTTCATGAAGGATGTGCCCATGCTTCCAGACGAAATTTTGGCAGATAACTTGGTTATTATCGAACACTTGAAGTATAATGGTGTGATAAGGAATATTGAATTCCCAGACATCATTCGAGAGCTCCAGTCTCGTCCTTTGACGCTAGACGAATGCACTGCGTGTGTCAATTGGTGGGTAACGGAGAGTCGTAAAGGCCTACCCGCCAATCGCGAAAGCTATGTTTCCATACGCACACAGTTTCTGAACGCCATCGTAATGACCATTCGTACCAAGGACAATGAGGCCGAAAAAATCATCCCTATGAATTCTGTCAAGCACTTCTTCAATTCGAAGTCTCCAACTACAGGCTCCATACCCTTGGACGGACCATTGCCAAATGACTTATTACCTATCTCGATCAGTAAACATTTTAAGCCCGAGGACCTCTCCGCTTACTTTCCTTGGGTCGAATTCAACTTGCGCCATTGGCTTGTTTATATTTCAAATACCGAAAGTGGTGTGATACCCCTGGAGTTTAACGTATGCCTTTCTCCCTTGTGGGCCGAAAAAGTCATTGGTGTCATTTCCAGGAGCTGGAGTCAGCTCTCTGATGACCTGAAAGCAACACTCAAGGAGACCTTGCGGGACAAGACTTGTATCCCAACAAGCAATGGAATGAAGAAACCTGCTGACGCGTACTTTCCGACTGTCAGCATCTTCCCTGATTTGGCTATCGTAAAATTTCCGTCGAATCTACCTATTAGAGGCAATGTAGAGAGGGTTTTGCAATATTTTGACGTTCGGAAACATGTGGACCTTCAACTCATTTTTAATAGGTACCTTCGTATTGTCTGTCAGACAGCATTGGATTTAATGATTTTCCTCTTAGAATGATCAAGACCAACGAATGGACTGTGACGGACCTTATCAAGTATCTCGTTTCAATTAAGGACCTAAATGAGGAGGAAATCCAACGTTTACGGAGCACTCCTGCTTTTCCTAAAGAAATGAAGCCAGACGAGAAGTACACGAAGAGAACGAGATTTATGGCTCATCAACTATATCCACCAGTTGAAGTGTTTCGTGCGCTGGACTTGCCGATACTTGATTGGGGCGATCAAATAAAGTGGAGAGATAAGTCTGATGAAGGTGTGCCTATTGTCATTTCAGAATCTACACGTCATGCTGACCTTTGACAGCGAAATTTCTATACAACATCGGCTTGCAACACTACCCACCCCTTAGCAAGTTGATTGAGTTGTGTACGAACGACAACGAGAAAGTGAGCAGTGATACTCCCCATTCGACTACCCCATCTGCTAAATCCCTACATCTTCAGATTCGCACAATTGCCTTCCAGTATCTTATTGATCACATCGAGACAAAGTACTCTTACTATGATCCAACGGAACCTCGCCGTTTTATACCTGCCCTTAGCGGTTCTGAACCTTGCCTAGCCAGTATCAAAGAAGTCCGTTATAATTTCAGTAACGCTGTCAATAACTCTAACATCGATGTCAGGTCTATTCACATTCCGAGTGGGCGCCCATGGGTTTCTTGGTTCTTCAACCAAAATATCAGCCTTACGCGGGGAAGTTGAGAATTAGGGAACATCCATTAGCAGGAGAACTTGTGTCTTTACTTCAAAGAAAGCCTCCTAGTAGCGTGTCTGAAGCCACAAGCTGGTTCCGTCTACTGGCCTCTCGAGTGAACGGTATGTCAACCACTCTCGCATGTTTTGTTGATTCCTCAAGTCATGCCACAGACTTCAGAACTTCGGACCTTGAGCGCCTCTCCACGACGCTTTTCGTGCCAATCACAGGAGAAAAAGGCGCTGGCATCCCTGCTATAAGATGGCTGCCTCCTTCACAATGTTACTTGCGCGGGGAAACGAAGGAATCCTTCCACTCTAAACTATTCACCTTCGTAGACTATGGTCCGTCTGCGAATGCGTTTCTTACTGCATGTGGAACCAGGAATCAGCCGAGTGTTGAGGAAATTGCCAGGATTTTGCTTGATGATCCACGTCATTTCTTTGAACTCTCAGCGGGTCCTATGAAGTCAGTTCAACCACTATTTGCTTTGCTTTGTCAAGCTGATCTGACATTATCAGCTTCCTTGCTGAGCTCCGTAATCTCGCTGTCAATGCAAAGAGTCTTACTACTGGGACGATTCTCAGGATGAAAAAATCGCCTATCCTTCTTGGAAAGAAACGGAAGCTGCGGAGTCAAAGCAAAAGCGACGACGACTGGGACGAAGAGGAATGGGAATTCACCTATGAACTCAAACGCCCTTTTGAAATTGTTATAGCTGATGAAACAAACGCCTATCAAGCCTTTGGTGACTCATTATTTACGGCTCCACAGGAAGATATTTTAGAGGGTAAGTGACAGAATGTCAGTCTTGAAATTTTAGCTAATTAAGCTGGAAAGTCTTCTACATCTCGCTTGGTTCTCAAAGGCTTAGTCGCGTCGTCAAGGAGGAATACCAGATATCCACCGAGATGTTCAATTCCAAAATCGGACAAGAGACACGAGACCTGATTCTTGAACGCCTCCCGCTCTTCCTCCATGAACACACGCACACATCGACGAAGGTGTCTTTCTCTTGGTTTTCTTCCGGGAAAAACTTTGTTGTGAGGACGTATGGGAAGTTGATGGTGATGAAGCATCTGAACTTTGGGGATATAAGGGTGACAAAAAAGCAGGATGCGTCTGCTGCGAGTTTGAGGCATGGGTCTGGTGCGATTGAGCTGTGGATTGCGGGGAATACGCAGATCGATATGTATGAGTGAGTGCATTACCAGCATATTTCAACCGAGATTTTGACATTTTTTTTTCTCTTCAGAGTAGCAACTTCACTGAATCGGGTGCTCTTCGACTCTCCAAAAACCAACGACGCCTTGTTATTTATGACGATACTATCAACTGATTTACGCTCCCTCAAACGGAGGGGGTACAATGGTGAGCCCTTCTGCATTTGGCCTCGCGTGTGACCTGAGATCTTTCCCTTTCCAAAGTGGAGCGTATTTTGCGCCAGCAACAAGAAGCTCGTATTGCTGCTGCAGCAGAAGCGGAGCGGTTGCTGAAAGAACGGGAGAAAGCACGGCAATCTGCACCGAAACCCTCCTTGCTTTCTGATCCAGAGAAAGAGGCAAAGTCGTCCGCTCAAACCCTGGTTCCCCCTGCAGCTGCAGGTGCAACGTCATCATTTGCTCGTCATCTGCAGAATATCAAGCGCAGAACTGGATTGGGTTCGAATCAAGAAGGACATCATCACCCGCCTGCTGTGCCTGAGAAGAAGCCCCAGCCATCTCAGGAGACACCAAATCCTCCTCCAGTAGTACCGCATGCTCCGAAACCGCTGCCTGAGCGACCGCCTGTGAATGACGAGTATGCGTTGAACAAGCAGTATTTGTCGGCTGCTGAACGCGTACAGGGCCAGTCGAGGTCGAGGTCGCGGACGCCTGAGACATCTGCCGCTCTGTCGGATGATGAAGCTGGGGGTTTTCCAGGTGGATTTGGCAAGTCCCCGACAAGCGGTGTTGGGGGCCGTGGAGTTGGTGCAGGACCTATTACGCCTCTGAGCAATATTTGTAAGTTTTTATTTCCTGTTCCTGTCAAAGATTTGGATTAAATTTCGGCTGTGTTCGTGCTCGTACTTTTTTAGCAAGGAATATCGATCTTGCAATTGACTCGTGCCGACCGGAATCTGCGAATTTGCTGCAGAATAGGCAGGCGATGCAGAGAGTAAAGGAGAGCTTGGATGATGGGTATTGTGATATTTCCGGGAGGAAGGAAAACTTGCATAATATTGGTATGCACTTTCTTCTTCCGAGGGTGTTGGTCTGACAAACCTGCTCCTAGCCGAGATGGGATCTGTGAAAGTTTATCTGTCAGATGGTGAGTCTAGGTTCTCACTTGTTGACTGTTTATCGAAAGGCCAACCCCTTCACTTTCCCTAGAAATCCCACTGACGGAGGCGGAATCCATCATGCGAAGCAAACGCGATTCGATTGCGCGGTTCATCCATATTATGCGATCTCTCGCCAATGTTTTCCGATTGCCTTTATCGAGTTTACACATCTTTTATGACCTTGAAGGCGGGCTGATTGCGTTTAATCGAGATGGGAGTATCTTTTTGAATTTGAGGTATTACGAACAGTGGCGTGAGTGTTACCTCTTTTTTTTGGGCTCTGTCGAACTCATTGGGCTGTTTAGATGATGCGAGTGTCGTTAGGGGAGATTTGAAGACGGCATATATTTCATGGTATGGGCTTTTTGTCATTCGATTTGGGTCTGCCTGATTGTCAACCTTTTTTTCTAATGTTCAACATTGAAGGTACTTCTCGATCGCGCATGAAATCGCGCACAATCTGGTGCATCCACACAATTCGGAGCACGAGTTTTACTTCTCTGCTATCTGCGAGCAATTCATGATGGATTTTACCAAATTGTTGGCGAGTTGAGATCATTAGATACATATGCATGTTCTGGAATATCAGTGGACATTCGGACTTTAATATGTAGTGGCTGTGCCCTCAATATAAGCGGATAATCGGTCCGGTCTAACCATCAAGACCACAAGTTAACTGTTTGACAAACGCGCGATTTGTGGATTTTATTTCTGTCGTTTTGTCTTTTTTTGGGTGTCTCTCTCTTCCAAAGAGTCACACTCACACATCTTGCACCTGCGTTTCTAGCTGGATCTCGCGATTCTCAGTACTATTGAAAGTCACTCACAAAGTATGTATGGCGTTTCTTTTACATTAAGCGCCGTCCTTACGCGTTGTGGAAAGCACTGCATCGTGATACACCTCATACATTGTTGGTTGTGTGGAGGGCATTGGATATACATAACGTACGCGCATTGTTCTTCCCGACGTCCGACCTTTCCTAAGCGGGATGAAAGACAGTTGTCATTTTTAAACTTTCTTGCGCGCTATCATATTGTGTAGAGGTGGATTCAATCGATTGTTTGGGACGTACCACGAAACGTAAGTTCAATACCGATGTGTCTAACGAATCTTCAGTTCTATTCTTCTAGCATGTCTACAGATACCCAATCATGTTACCGACGGAAACCACTGCAAACGTACAAATCGCCCACTGCAGACGAACAGATAATAGTGTTATCATCAGGTTGTTCATCTTCAACGACAACGACCAAAAGCAAATTAGCCAAGTCTTCATCGACCAAATCCTCTGGACTGGGTGTTAAGAAAGACAAAGATGGTGCTATTCGGTCAAGTACGCCGATTATGGTTCAGTGCCGATGCCCCAGGTCCGCTCCGCTCCCGCTTTTCCATCCGTTTGGAAAGTTGGCAAGGTCGCTTCCGCCGCTTGACCCAACGCTGTATGGACTGCCTGTGCTGGCTGTTCCTGATGGACTGGAGGACAGACAGTCAGGATCTGGGAGGAAGAAGAACGGGGTCGGGACAAGGAAGAGGAGTCGGGATGTTGAGGAAGATGTGAGTGAGAGTGGCAATGGTCTGAGTGGGGTTGCAGTAGTGGCTGCACAAGAGGCAAAGGAAAGGACGAGTCCTCGGAAACGGCGGACCGGAGGAGGGGGCAACAAGCGGAAGAGGAAGGATGGGGATGAGGCGGATACAAGTTATCCTGCGAAAAAGACGCGGGTGCCGCGGGGAAGCCAGAATGGAGGGGACGATCATGACGATGCGGTGGAGGGACAGTCGAACTCAAACGAAGTGGGTGGTGATGTTTCTGATTTGGTTGAAAAGCGAAGATCGACAAGGAATAGAGGAGGAGGAGGAGCATCGACGGTGGCACTTGCTAATGGCACTGCTGCTGCTGCTGTTGGACCGAACCGGCGCGAATCAAGCGAGAGTGAGACGACAACGGGATCGGTCACAGCCCAGGTCGCCGTTGAGGGTCATGATGACGAGTATAAACGAGAGAGTGAACCTATTTAAAGGAGAAACAAATGAACAATACCACTGAAGGTCAAATTAGCTTCCAATGTTCGTGCTGCAAGTGTACAGGTTGTTTTAGCCCATCGTCGCTTCAACTTCCGAACGACACCACTGAATTCGCCATTTTTGACAGACGTCCAAGCTCGCCAAGTCCCAATCTGAGTCGAATTTGTTTTCTACCAGCGTTAGTAGATGTAGTATTCAACCGCCGACCTTCTGAAGGTAACCGGCTAAAAAAGAAAAAAAAAACTCTTAGAAAGCAATGTAGAGTACATGTGATGCATACCTTCGTCAGTCTTCAGAAGTTTACTGGAGCGTATCGTTCCCCTGATGCTGTCCTTGGTCGGTATCACTTTTCTTTCAAATTCCGCTCTCCGTTGATGTCTTCAGGAGTGATAGTGAACTCTATCTAAATTGCAAGGTCATTCGTGTTGCATTCGCGGCGACTCACTAGGAAGTAGAGGTAACAAAAAGCGTCGGAGGGTCTTCGAATTTTTTTAACAAGAGGCTTGTGGATTGAGTGGGTCGGACCCAATGGAACCATTCATTTGACCCCAAGACGGCTTCGTGTTGGGAAGAAGGGGCACCAATGGGAATTACGCATACAGCTTGACCATCTGTGACCATCATCTCAAGGCAGGACTTTAGTTCAATTGGTCAATTAACATCACTGGATTTTGTTACTGTCATTCACTGAAAGGCTAATGTTGAAGGCGTTGAATGAATACTGTGATTATGATCAAAACAACACAAGACAGTCAAGAGTCGTAGACTACATAGGCGGCGGAGAGTCTGTAGTATGCTTAGACACGCGAGATATTGTCCTCACCGGCCAAGAAGATAGTGCCCTTTGCCTTGTCGAAGAAGTTGCGATGTTCAATCACGTCAACAGCATGTTTCTCGTCAGAGACGGGGACCTGGACGGCGACACGACGGGAGGAGAAGCGCCGATACCCGAACAAGACGAGGGCGATCAGCAAGAAACCGCAAACCAGTCCCTCAGAGAATGTGGAGGCCGGGTTGAGCGCGTAGAGGGGATGATTTGAGAGGATGCTTCCCGAAACTGCGGATATGGTGCTAGGAGCGCGTACGGGCTGAGCAGTTTCGACGACAAAGCTCGAAGTGGGGGCGACAACGACCGTCTTCTCCATTCCATCCAGCTCCTTCTGCAGCTCTTCCGTCGTCTCCAGCACTCCCGTACTGGTTCCGTCATATGCAGGTTCCACGAGGCTACCACCATGTTGGCGAGGATATTCACCAGTGGCTTCCGCATCACTGCAATACTTCTGGGGATGGCCATTTCTTGCAACCATAGTCGCAGCGCCGATCGTCCAGCTAGAGCGATCCGCAAGATCAGGTGTCGATGGGAATCTAATGAGGCTCTTCCATGCCTCGTACTCAGAAAGGTGCAAATGAAATCCTTTGTGGCCGTGGAACAAGGATATCATCCACGCCGCACCGAAGCAGCGCTTGTGGATGTACTTGTCGCTCCTGATGCCACCTTCGTTCCACGGGAGGGGTTGCAACCACGAGCCGTTGCAGTACTGCTCGACGGCCTTCCTAAAAAGCTTGGGATCGTAGGGGCTGTTTATGTCGTAAACGCCTCCTAAAGCAAAGAACTCGTAATTGTACCAAAAGTTAGAGACGCCGTAGAATCGCTTTGTGTAGGGTTCAATGTCGAGGGAGGTCAGGGGATGAATGTCGAGTCCTCCAGGCTGTGTCTCGAGATAGGCTTGGGCGAAGGCGAGGCACTTGGCAAAGTCGCCACTGCCGATACTGTTACGCCCAACGTGGTCTGTGGCACTTCTGTAAATTTTGATGTGAACGTGGTGGGGAAGGCATGGGTTATAGATGTCGCCAGTAGGTGGCGCGGCACTGATTAGCTTCCTCTCGAGCGCGGCATAGCTGGACTCTTCAAGGCCGAGTACCCATGAGTGCGTTGTCAGCCGGTGCCTGGATTTAAACAAGCAGACTGGCTGTCCAAAGTAGCCTTTACGCTTGGAAATATTAGTGGGATCCGTATACGCAATCTGCATGGATTTACCGCCTAGCTCGATGATGCCAGGCATCTGGTCGGGTTGGTATCGGCCATGATTCAGTGCAACCCACGCATAGACGCCTTCCTCTTCCTGGCGAACGACAAAGGAGTGTTTGGATTTGATATTGTCAGGAACGTTGGTACCTCCAGCAGTGGCACCGTGGCCATAGAGCATGCCGTTCGTCACGTTGCCTCGCAATTGATGGATTGCGTCCCAAGCAAGGTGCATGGTAGCCTTAGCGCCTGGCACAGGCACACCAGCATCGTCGCGCATACCAGCGGTGGCCATAACGTACAACGGAACCTCCCCGACGTGATTGTCAGTATTGCCAATGATTCGACCCAGCGCCACCCCACCGTCGTTCAACACCCCACGTAGATAATCCTTCATGGCTCCTACATTCTGGGGCACGCTTTGTATCGGACCTGAATACTCGTTCAACTTATGAAACAGTACAGATATTGAACGTTTGCTTACCTTCTTGTTCCTTGGAAAAGACCTTTGTGAACTTCAAAGGCGTTTCATAGCAGTGAGCTTCGGTCACTTCCTCCCATTTGTACATGAGAAGTCTGGATGAGGTGGATCCAGCATCGATGATGCCGACGTATTTTGAAACCATGGCGAATGTGAGGATGCTAGGAGCGGTCTGGGTCCAGAGCTACGAGGGAGAATCTCAGCGGTATTTAAGTCCAACGACCACTGCCCCCTGTAATGAAGCCAAGCATTGAGCCTGTTCAGGTGCCCAAGAAGCCAACTATGCTTTATTAATGATGGAATTCGAAAAATGGCCATTGGCACGGTCACGTGCCGTAATGCCGTACGCGTCGCGCGACACGCGTAGGCCCGTCGTGCACCATATGGCAACCGTCTCTGCACTGGCTAGCTAGAGTCTGGCCCCAGTCCCAAGACAGGCTTTGTTATGAATACGATCAGTCCGAACAGTCCTACCGAAAAAGAGTGGAAGCGACAAGGGCTACACAACTTTTTCCATGCTTTCATTTCAAAATTTTTACGAGCATGTACAAAACGAAAGAGGGTATAACAAAAGTGCCTCAATCTGTAAAGGAGTGAAGAAGGTGAGTAGCCCAAGTATTCAAAAATTTTCAAGAAGTTAATTGTTCACGCCCATCTGGTTCAGGGTATATACTATATCAAAGTCATCAGAGGGTCCAGATCTGGTTTTTATTTTCTGTGCACAAACATGTCTGCACCTTGTGGCCATTTGTCGTAATGCTATTGTCCAGATCCGTGCAGAAGTCTGCATTGTGGTGGGCCAAACTGCTGCGAGTCGGATGAAATTCATATACAGTTGATTATCTCATAATGCATGACGTGGTATTCTAAAGGATATAAATGTGGACTCAGTGGTTAACTGCGACTATAGAAAAGTTACGGGTTACTCACTTGACCTGACGTACATAATGATAATGGTATTTTCGTGTTGCTTTCTGATGACTCACAAATTCTATAAAATGTATGTCAAGACAAAAAAAGCATAAAAATGGTATTCCTACTCATATGCTGGTTCATGGTCCAGCCTCATAAATGTTTATGTATGCCATGGTGTGAAGTTCATTAACAGTTACGACTGTTTGAGGAAGCTTGGGTGGTATGATGAGGCCAAATACGGGTTTTTCAGGCTCTGTCCTAACACAATCCTGAAGTACAAAAGAAAACGAATGACTCGTGCACGAAGAGAATTCATTGCCGTTGTGATTTTGCTTCTCGGACATCCTATATCCTTCAACATTATAGTGAGAGTCAGCCAAAAGCTCTGTAACTCGATGTGGGAAGCAGGAAGGGCTGTCTAGCTCCCTTTGAGAGTGTCTTTGGACCTGTTACTTCTTTTCTATTTCTATGCTTTCTGATGCTTCAAGTTGTTAGATGTTAAAAGGCAAGGGATGAAAAGTGCAGCAAAGTCAGTCACGACTCATCATTCTCGTCGTACAGTGATTACTGGATGTTTTCGGCAAACTTCGGGTTTTTACACTGGTGCGATTGCGACATGGATGATATCATGTTGAGTGGGAAAGGCTAAAGCGACTTTATTTTTTTTTTTTTTTTTGAATCAGCAGATTAACGTGCAACAAGTAAACTAGGTACTAAGACGCACGGGCACTTAGGGTGCCTTTCAACTTTGGGGGGAGCTAGTGATATGTCCTGGGGTCATTAGGTAAGCTTTAGATGTATAGCCAGAAGTATGCTTGTATTGTGGGAGTGGGAGTGTGAAAGTGGGGGGTGGGCGCAAATTGCATATCTATGAATGTTTCGATTTGTAAATGGAAGACCTACAATGTGTGCTGTGAATAAAAGCTCCCTCCCTCAAGAGGCGGTGGGCATGCTTTGCTTCAGGGAAGGCGAAGCATATTGAGAGGGATTCCGAAGGTCCGAAGACCTTTCCTGCAGGGGCAAGAATACGGATGCGGCTTTTAGCATACTTTGGGACGTGGGCAGCTACTGGGTTAAACTTGTCCCAATCAGCCAAGATACTATCCATGACCTCTGAGGTCATTCGGCCAGCCAGAGGCTCCGGGATAGGAATTCCGTTGACTACCACTCGGTGCCACGAGCTGTCGGGATAGATACTGATGGGTTCAGGAGGTTCATGTTGTAGGAGGTTGTCGTGGATATATTTGGAGATCTGGAGCCATCGGTGAGGTGAAGCGAGTTCGTTTGCAGCATTGGCAGGGACAACCGAGACGACCAGATTGCCGTTGTCGGTGTACTTGACCGCGGCGATCCGAGCGCTGGTGCATTCCATGATGCTGTTCATAGTGTCCTGTATTTCGTGTATGGGAAGCTGTCTGTAGGCACAGCTGTGGAGGTCTATAACGAAGCGTTTCGAGTCGGCTCGGCGACTACGACGATCATTCTGGTGCGACGCATGGTTGGGCTTGATGCCGACATCGGGGTTAGTTTTGACTTGGTGGTGGGGGGTGGGAGGCTTAGTTTTTCCTGCAACAGCAGCTGCGAAGGATTTTCGGTTCGGGCGTGATGTCGTTGGCAGGGGTGTTGAGCTCGTCCGCCTTGGCGCCGAGTTCAAGGGCTTCGGTGTAACTAGGACAGGGGGAACCTCTATCAGCGAGTTCTGTAGTCCCTGTACGACCTGACGCTTTGTCAGGTTCTTCAAAAAGTTGGAGGTGTTGTCTAGCTCGTGGATGAGCTGGTCTAAGTCTAGGTGCTTTGTCTTGGTAGTGTCTTCGGTTTGGAAGGTGAGGAGGTATTCCCCCACTCTAGCTACCATCTGTTTAACCATGATTTGGTTTAGAGGAGGGTTGCAGAGGGCGCGTGGTTTGCAGTTCACTGGTATGGGCGCTAGTGTTCGCAGGGCTTGAGAAAGCCTGAGGTCATATTCGTCGTCGAGTTTGGCCTTTTTCGTTGACCTATCTGATGTAGTTTCAGGTGTGGTTGTTGCATTTATAACACCATCAGGGATTTTTGGGGAGTCGGGCGAGCGACAGCGACGTGTGCCGGAGGGTGGGAATTTCCGATGCAAAGGGGTGTTGTGATGTGAATTGCGACGGCTAACGTCGGAATGTAAAAAACGACCTTTATTGGTGAAACAAAATTCCGACTGTTTGTGTCGTAAATTATGACAAAAAATTGAGACACAAAATATGCCACATAACGTCGTGATTTTGTGAAGGATTTTACACCTTTTGAGGTGGGAATTATATTTTAGTAAAATACACCACAAAACGTCGTGATATCGTGAAGGATTTTACACCTTTTGAGGTGGGAATTATATTCTAGTAAAATATGCCACAAAATGTCGTGTGATATCATGAAGGATTGTACATCTTTCAGAGGGTGGAAATTATATACCATGGAAGGTCGAATTTATGCCTTTGAAGGGGTACTTATAGAATGTAGTAAAATGCAATCTCCGTGCAGAGAACGACTTGCAACATGAGAATCAAAAAAAAAAAAAATCAAAACGCCAAAATTGACCGTAAATTGAAAGAAAAACTATCTGCATATCCTTTTCGAAGGATTTTACAATGAAAAACACAGGAGAATGGGGAAAGGTAGGGAATTTGTTATTGAAGTGGCGGATGTGATGCCAAGTCGCATCGGTCAGAAGTTTTCGGTAGTAAAAACTTGAAGATGTTGGGCATGCGAGCTTGGCGGTACACTTGACGTTGCAAGAATGAACGGCTGTTTAACGGTCAAGGCCAGTAGGAATACAAATGAAATGACTTACTGGCTGGGGTCTACGTGGTCAGCGCTGGCACATTCAATGGAACATACTCGTCGTCAAAAATTGTGTTCTTTGAGGTGGAGGATCAGTAGAAAATAGATATGTGAAGAATGTCATGCTTACCAGGAATTGATTCCCTTCGTCTACAGTTTGAAAAGTAGGTCGCCTGTACGGATGGAATCATGCTGCATAAGAGCGCTTATAACTCGGAAGCCTCGAAGAATCGAGGATGCCGACAACTGCTTCGTACGACGGGAGGAAATCGGGCGCATTGGTTGCGTTATTGGCATTCGAGTTGACTCGCGGCATGTTTTTGGGAGACCGTGAAAATTGGGAAGAGGTGGAGGTGGAGAAGAGATGGGAAACTATGATGATGGTGGACGACTCTCACGATGTCCGCATATGAATTGACGCCGCCTTTGTCGATGATTAGGTGATGTACTATTGATTTACTATTCTCGCGCACCACAAAATACACATCCCGCTCCGAGTTATCCAAATTATCGTGACTTTCGTTCGTTGTCCCAGTCAATGAATTAAGTTCAGCTCCTGTGTCGATCCACTGCAAATAGGAATAATCGGGTTTGTCGTCGAAGGGAAGAACCGGGCATTGATGGACGTATGTCGAGCAGTATTCTTGCTTTGCAGATGAATGTTGGCGTCATGGAACTTCTTAGCGAGACGGCATTGACTTAATTGCTTCTTTTGCTGGTGCATGTGAGAAAGTCATCATTGTTCAATTTAAGAGAGTAGCGAGGAGAGTGCGTCAGGGGACAGAACTGAGGGCATAGCCCTCATCAAATGTATTAGAATTACTGGGAACAAAGGAAACGGAATTGGTTGTTACACTATGGCAGACTGCTGGGCAGGACGTCAGATCGCGACAGGTGGATGAACAACACATCCCTCATTGCAGGAAAATTGTTTCAGGTCACCTGGATGGGCAGGTTATCACCTCGGTCAATGATGGCCCACCTGCCTCTGTCCCAAATTCGTCCAACAACCGACTGGACTGTAGTCAAATCAACGACCTCATCAGCACCAAGTTCCATGTAGTAATGGATGCCGTTGTTCAATGTTACTTTGGCAGTCTGGATAACCGCCAGGATGATTGTCGTCGGGTTGGCTAGATTTAATTGAGGTGCAGTTTGTAACTCCAAAACAAGAAGCCGTTTTAGTTGGCCAAAAAAATGTTGCAGTCTAAATTCGGGGGTTCTTCTCTGTTGGCGAGTATATCGATCCACAAGTTGTGTATACTGGAGAAAGCAAAGTTGAGAAATTGCCTGTCCAACAGTAATACAAGACTACTAACTTGAACAAATGATGCGTCCCAGCTGTCCTCAGTCTCAACAACTAAATCACGGGCAATCATGAGATCACCTTCAAGGCGAGTCACTTTGCCGTACTGAATGATAGGATGATCCAACTTGACAACAGATTGCACGACGCGCTTCGCGACGTTGAAGCGTGTCGCTAAGCAGGCCAAAACCTTATTTTGGATTGGCAAGGGTAACATTTCAGGTATTCGGGGGGCAGAGAGCATGTAGAGAGGGTCTATTAAAAGTTAGCGGATCAACAATCGGTGACAGAGAAATTCAATTAAACATACACAACTCATGTATAACCTTGTCAGAGTCTTTTCGGTCGGGATCCAAGTACAACTCCTTATCGAGATTATACAATAATTGAATTTGGTTAAGTTGGGCAGTTGCAGTGACAAAAGAATTTATGGATTCGTAAGGGTAGCGTCTGCTTTTGATAGCAGGCAACAATGAGTTGCAGTGTCGTTCCATTGGAAACGCCCAGTAGGTCGAGACAGGGCCGATCGCAGTGATACCCCCTGAGATATGAAGGAGCCCATGGATGGTCAATGGGCAAGCAGAAAGGCGAGCAGGGTTGTTTGAATAGTATAGACTACAAAGTTGTGAGTATAATACAAGATACTAGGGAAGATACTCACTTTTCATATGCCTGGACCCACGACTTAAAACCCTCGTCTATCTTGTTCAACACTGCTTCATTGAACTCAAATGCCAGGCAGAGTTTGAGAAGTTCGACAAGCTTCATGAAATGCTTGTAGTACTTGTCGTTCTTGAACCTTCCGCACAATACGACTGGAGCAACAAACAGGGTCCAATTGGACCACATCTCAGCATTCATATACGATCGATTCGTTGCAATGTTTGGAATTGCAGCCCCAAAAGCCGATGGAATTGTTGCGCCGCATGCTGCTGTAGCTTCTCCAATTGCTTTCCATACACGAGTTTCGATAACATAGTCCATCCCTTGATGATCCAAATCCTTGAATTCGCCGGTCCAGAACAACACAAGGTTAGGCATCAAGTTCTCCCATATAAGATGCATGAAATCAAACGGGAAAGAAGATGGAAAGGAAAGGGCAGATGTGCAACTCAGGACAGGTCTGCCTTTGATGCCGTATTTCTTCGCAAGTCCTTCGCGTGCAGTATTAGTATTTCAACCTCGTGCGCTTGCTCCAGGAACTCCTTATGAGTGCGCAGTGGGAGATTTGATGCATCATATTGAGGAGGATTAGCACCAGGGATTTTTTCCCGTTGAAGCGGGACATAGTACGTGCGCGCAGTAGTAACTCCTTTGATGTTGCACATTCGGCATGGGCTAAGACCATTCTGACCCTTCATGCGCATCATAAGAGCCACAGCAGGGATATCGCCGAACGCCAGGATGAGGTATGCGTGAAGCATGAATAAAACCATACTAACGGCGTCAAAAGCCTGAACCCCAATCTCTAGTTGGACAAGTTCCTGAACAAGGGGCCAGCAAAATGAATCCCAATCCCAGGGTTTCTTTGGACCTGGGACGGTTCCGACATGGATGCAGTATTCTTTCTGAAAACGAATTTCTGGAGGGAGATTGTAATTAAAAAGGATGATCGGCCAGCACGTCTTACTACGCCGCTTGAATGGACCGAAACCGTCTGTCGAAAGACCAAGGGCAATGTCGCGTGGATTGGAGAAAAAGTAAAAGGGAACACTTGAGTCTATAGGGACGAAGGTTTCCAATAAGGTCCGATAATGGCTGCCATCGAAAACGTCCCTGATAATGCCGGGCTCGTGAACATAGTCTCCTCGATAGCGCATCTTTTTGCAAGTGTAGGGTTCGCCAACAAAGCTCGTAACCGAGGGACGAGAGGTAGGTATGCGAAAGACTTGCGCGGTTTTCCACTAGCCTTATATCGTGCTTCCTTACAGTTGGGACATTCAGTGAGGTCCTCATATGGTCCGACAAAGCACACGCAGCTGTTAACACAACAGCTGTATCGGATGGGTTTAAATCCGGACAGGAATTGGATATATTTCTCGGTGAGTTTCAGGGTTTTGTGACTGGCATTTGGGTAAACCTTTGGAAGTTGGTTGAAGGCCCGCTCCGTGAGATTGTTTTGCACTTTGAAAGTATATGTTCGAAGAAGGGAGAGATCGGCTTCGCCTAGAGCCTCTCCACCTGAATCATTGTCAGAGTTTGGCGGGGATTGTTGAGAAGGCAAAAACTAACCCATAAGTGCAGCTTCACACTCAAAACCTTCTCTGAGCATATCTTGAGCGGAAATTCCAGCCACATTAGACTCAGCAAATGGAGCGCTATCGTCATCGTCGCCTTCAGATCCGAGATCGGTGGGAGCGCCTTCATCATTCTCGCTGCTGTCAGCAGCTGCCTCACCAAAACCTTCATTCAGGACATCATTTCCCCAGCGTTCTTCCATTATGCCCCTCAATCTATCCTCACGCTCTGAGATTACGTCGGGTTCAGGAAACGAGTCCTCCAGGTTTGCGTCTGCGTCTGCGTGAAGTCTCTGGGGCACTTGGTCGGATGCTGGTTTGGGGGGAACTCTCATGAAGTCTGCATCTGCGTGAAGTGTCGGAGGAACTTGGCCTGCCACTGGATCTGGAAACGGGTCTGCAGCAGCATGAAATGTCAGAGAAATTTGGCCGGCTACTAGTTCGGGAAGTGGGTCTGCATCTGTGCGGAATGTCAGAGGACTTTGGCCTGCCACTGGTTCAAGGAGCGCTTCCATGAGGTCTGCATCTGCGTGAATTATCCCGGGCCCTCCTTCCACCTCAACTTGGCCTGCCTTTCGCCTTGTCCGGCTGTGATTCTGACCAGAGGTGGAATGCGACCGCTTTTTGGGTAGATGATGTAGACTGGTATTCTGCGTCAGCCATTCGTTCTCTGCCGCTACTCTGCTTCTCAGTGTCGCCTTTCCCTTGCCGCTTAGGTGGCAGATCTTCGTGGCGTAGGTAACCTGGGCACGACAACCACAGGTGCAGAAAGGCATAAAGGTGGCAGCGATGGGGCGTGTATGAGGGTGATGCCTTAGATCGCGTAGCATAGTATTCCTTTATAGATGGCAGCCTCATGCCCGTCCTTGTGTGGATTGCCGATGGTCCCTGTAGATTTCACGTCTTGGTTCCGAACCGAGATCGAAGGGAGGAGAGTGATAGGTCCAGGGTCAAAAACGCGAAGAGTGAGACCGAAGGGAGACCATAGACCAACACAGTCCAGGACGACCGACGCTAAGTCTAGTCGAAAGGAATGACCGACGCTAAGTCTAGTCGAAAAGCACGACCGACGCTAAGTCTGATCGATTTACAACTACAAAAGGTAAATAAATAAATAAATTTGCGCACCTCCAATACGGACGGAGACGCAGTACATATCGGAAGATGGGGAGATGGGAGAGGGATGCGAGAGGCAGAACTGATGGAGAGATAATCAACAAACCACGCACGTGAGCATAAACAATGATCAGTTGATTATTTGTACTTTGCACGTTAAATAGCTTATCCGTATCTCGGTGAGCACATCCTTTCCTCTCTTTTTTCTTCTACACTTGGGATAGACTTAGCGTCGTCCCTCCATCGGGATAGACTCAGTGTCGTCCCAGGGAGCAGACTTAGCGTCGTTCCCCCTTCGTATCGTCCCAAGGATTGGATTTCCCGTCATCGCACCGGGGCTCGTCAGTCCGCCATCGTCGTAAACGGTTCTCACCCGGTTTTCGTGTTTTGTTTTACAGGAATTCGGTGCGTTTTCTTTCAATGTATACATACTGACATAGAATCTGAATTCTCCTCATAGTTCACCGTTGATTCATGAAGCCGACCGACCTCCTTGCCTGCCAAGACCTATCTGGTAGGTTATCTCTTTGTCTACGAGATTTGTCTACGAATTTTATTGATTCGGGTTTGATGCAGCACCCTTAGGGCCGTTTGATGCAAAGGCCACTGCCATCATCGGAAACTTTGTCTATACCTCGCCTAACCAGGATGTCATTTGGCGTCCAGCTTCGAATGGGGAGGTGTACCTCCGCTCTGATTTTCGCTTTGGTCCCCATGACCATACGCTCTGGCCGCAGCCATTCCTCGCCGACTTTTCCCATCTTGGTGCCATTCCAAGCATGCCAATGGATCCGCAGGATCCTCTTTCGATCATGTGGTGGAACCCGACCCATGGCGACTTTATTTCTTTCAGTGGAGATGCAATGGATGGGATGGGTCTATTGAGGAAGGCGAGGTACTCTCAGCTTAAGGAGATGATGAGCAAATTGGACACTAGAATAGCCACATACCGTAACAACAATGCAAATCCCAACGAACTTCTCCTTTTACTCGAAAGGGAAACGCACAACGTATTTGCCCGTCTTGATTCCTTAAGGACAACATTTACTCAGATGGTGTTCAGTGTAACTGAGTTCCAACGTTGCTATCTCGAGACCCTCGGTGTACTCGACTACATTGAAATCTACCGTCTGCGCAAATATGGCCAAGCCACGACATCTACCGTTGCGAAGTGTGTTGGCTTAATTACCAATAAACTGAATGTAGTCCAGGATTTTTTTAATGCTGGTATACCTGTCTGGTTCTGCCGACCCAGGGAGCCTGGTCCATTTCCTCACAATGTGCTCAATGTCGTCGATCCTTTCGAACCCTCCGATTTTTTGTGTGTCGATAAGCCTGATCACCCTTCCCCCACTGTATACGATGGTCCTTTAGATGTCTCCGAGAAGCACAACGCTCTCCATCGATTTACTCGATCCTGGTTGGTGATTGGAGATCCATTCACCCATTCACCATCATCAGCCACCCATGCATCGACGAGCAGGGCATCTTCCTCTTCTCGGGCATCTACAAGCAGACTGGCTCAACGACCACGTTGTGAGTATGTTTTATACATGCGGCGGTTTTTTTCTAACTCCATCTCAAGCCTCGAAGCCTCAGCCTCCTCCGTCTGGAGGTCGGGACAAATTTTTACCTTTACTTAGTCCGTTCGCCCCATTCTCAATCCCTGCTTGGGAAGCAGCACTCAGGGCCGTCGACCAATCTGTTTCTGTTGAATCCCAGTGTACCAATTATGCATTCCCGGACCCTGGTCTCTTTGTTAGTCCCGCCAACGACGAAAGGAAAGCCAAACTCATTGAGTCATGGGTGCGAACTCGTGATGTTTGGATCTCAAGTATTACGCATGAGGAAACCCTGGCGATGAGTGCTCAGCACTGGCGCGACTTCCTCAATATCGATTTGAGTAGGTCATCTGAAGCGACTGACACAGATACCAGATCAGCAAAGCGTCGTCGGCATACTCAAGATCTTTTGAAGGTGAAGTCGTCCATGGTGCCCGGATGCGTGGTTGGGGAATTTGTCTGGCAAGGTTGTAGTTACCATTCGGGTGACCTTCCTCCTGAGAATGTGGTCCGCCAGATTCTTTGGGAGCTCTATGAGCTTAATTTTGCTCGCGAGTTCCTATCATTGGACCGTCGCGCTTGCACAGATCTGGACCTGACAGACAAGGACACTCTCTATGAACGCCAATCATTGATTACGAAGTGCTTTGCTTCCCACACACTCAATTATGCACCGCTTCCAAACACCAATTGTGGATTGGCTGCAGAGACCATTCGGGATCGCCTCCCATATGTCTGGCGTATGGTTCGAATCATGGTTAGTTGGAAGGGAACCAAGCCCTCTGTCTTTGGTCTTGCAGACCGCTCTCCACAGGGAATGACTGATCAGCAGGCAAAGGACCTGGAGGTTGCTGCTACGAAGTATTACTGTCAAAAATTCTATACCTACTTTGGACGTGCAGCTCAAGTGCCTCATCGGCTCTTTACGGTCAATTAGCTAGGCTTTTTTTGTCATCTATTACTGAACCATATGTCTATATACTGTGCGCAATCTTTGGTAAGTGGTGATTCTCCTTTTATTCTATGGTAATGATATCCTCCCCCTGCACAGATATATTTACAATTCCATCTGAAACCTTGATTTGAATGGAGATGATATCTGATTTCTAAGGAAAGGTTAGTTTGTGTAATTATTATAATAGTCTAATGTACCTTATGCTTCTTGCAATTGCAGGTTATGATTTCCACTGATTCATCCCGTTTCCTTTTCCGGATATTGATGCCACCGGTATCGCTTTTTGCTACAGTGTTTTGTCTCGTCTGCTTGGCAACATCTACTAAGCAGGTGAGCAATAGCATCCTTTTGAGTCGTTATCTTACCTTTCCCCTTGGGAATAGATTTCTTTAGGTCAGCACTGTCTAGCCACTCGACATCCGACTCTGTTATGTTGACGGTCTCAATGGCTGGTGCATTTGAGGAACTGGCTGGGTGAGTTGGTCTTGTCATCGCGAAGGGATGTGGTACGTTAAAAATTCATTTGTTTTTATACATCAATTTTTGCCATTTCCCTTTCAGGTAAAGACTGCCTCGTTGACCGGCTTTTTGATGACGGTACGCACTCCCGATGCAGCAAGCCTTGTGTGCTGGCAGATATGAACCAATCATTGTGAAATCGCAAAAGAAGTGACCTTTTTTTCGCTTCCATCCGGCAGAATTTTCCATGTTGACGACTTCGGTACGCACTCCCGATGCAGCGAACCTTGTGTGCAGGTGGATACACAACCAATCGGTGTGAATTTGCAAAAGAACAGACCTTTTTTCGCTTCCATCTGGCAGAATTCTCCTCATTGATCAGCTCCGGTACGCAGTCCGATGTGGCAAACCTTGTGCACAGGTAGGTACACAACCAGTCGGTGTAAATTTGCGAAAGAACTAACTGTTTTTTCGCTTCCGTCTGGCAGAATTTCACCAATTTTGGAAAGGTTTGCCTTGTTGACCAGCTTCAGTATGCGCTCCCATCGGTATGCGCTCCCAACGCAGCAAGTCTTATGTGCCGGCAATTACACCACTAGTCAGTGAGAATTCGCAAAAGAACTGACCTTTTTTCGCTTCCAGCTGTTTCCTCTTGTGTCTGGTTGATGTCCGACATGAGACGATAAATATAAAAGGTCTGTTTTATTCTGCTTCCCATTACCACAATGGTTGCTCGCAAAGCAAGTTCGAAAAAATCTACAACGGGCCCAGCGAAAGCAACTCGACCTAAGCCTAAGCCCATCATCAAGATCCCACCTTCGATATCCCTTTCGTCCTCTGTCAACACGACGAACCAAAACCCTATCAATCCTAGCCCCCCAGTTCAAGAGGAACATGCCCCACTGCAACCAAGTGCCATCAATCCGCAAATGACATCCGGACCACCCAATCCTGGACCCACTGAGAACTTGCTGACATCTACCGGTGCCTCTGGTTCTATACAAGCACCTAGCCTTACTCGTGCGGAGGAGTCAACAAGCTCCATGTCTGCTACAACCACACTGGCTCAAGAAGCTCTTGTAGCCAAACTTGCCATCGCATTAGGTAAATACATTTGCTTTTAGTGAAATGTATGACTAACGTTTAGATAGCGGAAATCGATCGGTTGAAGAAACAAGAATCCGCGGCAAAAAGCAAGGAGCTTCCAGAGCTGAAGCGCCCGGCCGGACGAATTACTGACCTTCAGAAAGCGATGGGCCTTGATGACGAAAGAGCTGTCTATGTTTCCTGCCGTGTAAGTGTATGGTGTGCTTATCTGTTTAACTGTATTGATTTATTATAGGCAACCGTTCGTGATGTCATGGCATTGGGAGGGGTTTCAGTCAATACAGTTTGGCGAAAGCAGGAACCATTGCTTTTGGCCAGGGTTACTGCTCTTGTAGGTTTTTTTCTACCTATATTTTCATATTTACTGACTACATAGGCAAAATCCCGAAACCCCCAATTGGGACGTTACGAACACGGTTGGGCGACGCTTGAAATCATGCGGACGTTTTGCAAGAACCAACGACATTACCGAAAGAAGATTGGCCGCTCAACCAATGAAATTGCGGCGGATGATGAGGATGGAGAAGAACAGGAGGAGGAGGAACAGGAACAGCAGGAGGAGGAGGAACAGGAACAGCAGGAGGAGGAGGTAGATGATGGAGCTGGAGCTGGTGGTGCGGGCAAGAGGAGAAAGGCAGCGCAGGGTGGTTCCAGAAAGAAAGCGAGGGCGTAAATTTTGCACATCATTTCTGCTTTTTGAAGTCGTTTTCTATGCTATTACAGTTCAATAATTACAGCCGTAGATACTGTTAATTTCGACATCTAGCAGATGAAACTGTGACAATAAATGTTGTGTTTTTTTACTGCAAAAAATTCCACCCTTATAAGTGCTCTGAAGATGTCATAAATTCCTACCTGCCATGGGAGAAATTCAGATAGTAAAGATAGCTTTTTTGGACTCGAATACTGTCAAGAATTCTTACCTTTTGGGGTCGTGAATCTTCAGTTATGTGACGCAATTTACAACCCAACACGACCTTAAATGGTGTAGTATCACTCCATCAATTGTAGAAAATTCAAGCATTTCTCGGAGGAAATTCCAACACTTGCTGACATATTTATACCTGACATTTATTACACTTAAAGTAGGAAATTACAACTAATTTACATCACTTGTAGGTAGAAATTTATGACATCTACATTGGGAAAAGGCTCTGCTAGATGTTGAAATTTCCGAAGAAAAATTGCCATTAAAAACAACCCTTTGTCATCCACTTAAGGTTGTAATTTCCCGCCCCCTGGGTTCCACAGTGATGCTCCATTCAAACTTTTAACAAAATCCAAACCCAAGTTTTTCAGGCGCTCT